>TARA_R110002124_G_scaffold57700_5_pt1 | contig 80039 bp, 65 predicted proteins | sample TARA_R110002124 | Tara Oceans TARA_R110002124 (sample SAMEA4397445) | marine metagenome | biome: Polar Biome; feature: [SRF] surface water layer (ENVO:00010504); material: water (ENVO:00002006), including particulate matter (ENVO:01000060) such as... | depth 5 m | reverse complement strand
TTTCAGCACGTAATAGAATGTCTATTGCATATTTCGGGTTTAAGTTGGTTGTGTACACCAGTACCCGGAGTAGTCTTTTCTTAAGGGAAAGCTTCTTCAAGGTGCTGGTGTTTTTTTTGGTTCGGATATAAAAACCAAAATAATTATCCTAACTAAAGGTAACATCTTGTATAGTTATGATAATTTCTAACTTTGTTAAAGCTTTAACAAGAAGAAGATAAATTAGTACAAACTCTTTTTAATTCATTTGTTTAAATACTGAAAAAAATTATGGCAGTCATCGTCCTATCAACAAAGATCAAAGCTCCCATTGAAAGATGTTTTGATTTGTCAAGGAGTATTGAACTGCATAAGTTATCCACAGCACATACCAATGAAGAAGCGATTGATGGTGTTACTACTGGTTTAATAAAACTGGATGAACATGTAACTTGGAAAGCAACACATTTTGGTATAAGTCAAAAACTTACTTCCAAAATCACTGAATTTCAAAGGCCTTCTTATTTTATTGATGAGATGGTTAAAGGTTCCTTTAAGAGTTTTAAACATTATCACTATTTTGAGTCGACTGAATACGGTACGCTTATGATCGATCGATTTGAATTCAAATCACCAATGGGGATTATTGGGAGATTTGTAAATGCTGTTATACTAAAAAAATACATGAGAAACCTTTTGATCAAGAGAAATGAGACAATAAGAGAATTTGCTGAATCAGACAAATGGAGAGAAATTATTATCTAACAATAATAAATTTTAAATCTGTTAACTACTCTTTGATAAATTAAGCCAAGCTGATCAGCCAAATAGAAACAATTTTTTTAAAATGAAGCTGAGATTATGTAGCTTGTAGCAACAATGCAATCGATATAATCATGAAAAAAAATGTCTTTGGCCTTTTGCTTCTCTTTATTGGCTGGCTTCCTGGATTCACACAGGAGAAATCTGTGACTGAAATTCTTGAAGAATCAAAAGCCAAATTGGAACGAATAAGTGATTTTTCTGCAGATTTTACCTATAGCATTGAAATCAAGACTAATCCAACCCGGGTCTCTAAAAATGGAAAATTTCATTATGCCAAAGGCAAATTTGTGGTAATTATGGAGGACCAGGAAATATACAGTGATGGTAAGTCTTTGTGGATACATTTACCCGGTGAGGAAAATTCAGAAGTTACCATTATGAATTATGATCCGGAAGAAAGCTTTAATTTTGACCTCATTTTTTCTCCAATGTATGAAACGGCAACCAAGGCGATATATGAAGGTAAAAAATCGGTAAATGGAATAAGCTATAACCAAATTTATCTTGAATTTTCCAATCCGGTACTGGATTATCATCAGGTCAGGCTATGGATCAATGAAACTTCAAAAATCCAGGAGAAAGTTGTCCTTGTCAACAGAAAGCAAACTATTACTACCTACGCATATACTAACATCAAAATAAATCAGGGACTTCCGGAAAGTACCTTTGTTTTTGATACTGGCAACTTTCAGGGAGATATTTATGATGAAAGGTGAGGACTCTTATAACTATTCTTCGCCCAAATAAAACTCAAATTACTACCATTTTATTCATTGAATTGGGCAAATATTTAATAAGGTAAAAACAACTTAATTACCTTTTAATTCGACAGCAGAGCCACCTTCCATCCAATTCGGGAAGACCTCTCCTAATCCTACAATCTAAATTGAACGGCAATTGCAGCAACGATTAAACCAAATAATCGAGTAAATCCTAAAAAACGATGTCATCTACCTTATTTTCAACTTTATAGGAAAAACTGAAGACGATAAAAAGGAAAAAATAACTAAAAAACAAAACACCGGATAGACCTGCATAGGTAGTCGAACCGGACGATCGAAAACTTAACAGTAACACGGTAGTTATTGAACCGGGCCCGGCCAACATTGGGATGACAAGCGGAACCATTACTTTTTCAAACCTAAGCTTGGCCAAGCCAAAATTGGTATAGGCCTCTTCTTTTAACACTTCTAGTTTAGTAGCAGATCCATTGATCATAGACAATGCGGTGAACATCAACAGAAACCCGCCTGCAATCTTAAAAACCTCTATATCGATACTAAAAAAAACCAAAATATACTTTCCAAAAATTACAAAATATAAGCAAGGTAAAGAAGGAAGTACCTGAAACCATTAGGGCAATTTTTCTTCTTACTTTTGGTGTGGCATCACCCGTCATATAATACCAAATCGGTATAAGGTCAATGGGGTTTACCATGGCCAACATTGCTGCTAAAAAGTTTAGATTCAAATTCCAATCAATATTAAAACGTATTAGGATTAAACATCAGGAATTTTTAGCAGATTGTATGCCAATATTGAATGGACAGCAATACACCAAAATCCCCCATCGGTAAAACAAGTCATTTTGTATAGGCAATCGGGCCAAACGTCTATTGTTCTTTAATAAAATAGCATAAAGTCTCACATTTGAAGTGTTAATCTAAAACACTTTAAAAATGAAACTGTATCTGACCCTAGCAAGCTTGTTTTTTGTGCAGCTACCTTTTCACAGGAAGTTGCCAATACACCAATGAACCAAGTATGGTCATTGGAAGAATGCATAAACTACGCACTGGAAAATAACATTACCGTTAAAGAAGTCACTTTAAATACGGACATAACCTCCGTAGATTATGACAGGGCCAAATCATTTCAACTGTCCAATCTATTTGGTACTGCTTCAAAAATCTTTTCTAGCGGGAATGCCATTGATCCAATTACCAGTGATTTTGTGACTGAACAAATCAACAGTGATAATATGGGCATCAATAGCTCCATCACCTTGTTTCAAGGCAATCAACTTAACAATCAGATTGCCCAAAATAAATTATTGATGGAGAAAAGTATTTTCCAGGAAGAAATAGAAAAGAACAACATTGCCTTAAACATACTAGAAACCTACCTGCAAGCCTTGTATAGCAAGGAAAACATAAGCATTGCTGAAAACAAGTTGGCAGCTTCTGAACAAGAGGTATCTCAGTCAAATCCTAATCAACGACCAACGCGTCACCGTTTGTGACCAGTACAAAACAAAATTTTTGGAATTTGTAAATCGAAATTCTTTTCATTGAGATTGGTTTAGTAAACATTATAGCTCTTGATTGAGAGGGATTTATTTTCAGGTATTTCTATTTTTTATTATATTAATATTTGATGATTTAAAGATTTCCCCATTTTTATATGGAGTTAAAACATAAAGACATCACAGAAAAGATTATCGGTGCTTCATTTGAAGTGCATAAGTTTTTGGGTAATGGCTTCCAGGAGGTTATTTATCAGCGTGCATTGGCATGGGAAATGAAACAGCTGAACCTTGAATTTGCTCGGGAAATTGAGCAAGACATATTTTACAAAGACCTACCAAGACCAATAGGCACCCGAAGAGCCGACTTTGTGGTGGAAGGAAAAGTACTTGTTGAACTCAAAGCCAAAATAGTACTAGAAGACGTTCATTTAGCCCAAGTGCTGAACTATCTAAAAGCCTATAAATTGAAAGTTGGCCTTCTTATTAACTTCGGAAGTAAAAGCCTCACATTTAAACGCCTGGTATTGTAATTGATCGTTGAATCACGGATTAAACGGATGAATCACGGATTAAACGGATTACACGGATTTCACTGATTAAAAAAAATCCGTGTAATCCCCTAAAAATCTGTGATTCTGACGTGAAAAAGTATATAAATGCTGAACCACAGATTGAACAGATTACTCAGATTACACCGATTAAAAATCCAGGCAATCTATTTAACGTAAATATGAAATAAACTATGGTCCAAAATCCGTGCAATCCGTGTAATCAAATTAATTCCGTGATTCCGACGGTATATTAATCGACAACCTCAAACAAAGATTCGTCAATTCCCGGTATCAATTGTAAGGCGTTTTTGTAATAAATTTTTTGTAGGACGGAGTCGGGGAGGGCCAGGCCGTACATTTTCCAATGGGCATGTCGTTTTCTGTAATAATCGAAATACTCATCGCTGGTCTCCAGTACCCTGAAATAGGTGTAGTATTCTTCTTTTTTATAGCTGTCTTTTCCCATTAACACCCTGTCTTGGTAATCAATCAACCAAGCCCTCGCAGTTACAGGTTGCCTGCCCAATTCGGCTAAAACAGCTCCTAATTCCGTATACATATTGGGCATTTCATTGAGCAAATTTCCCAATCGCTCAAGGTCATTGCCAAACCAACCCAGATGGGCAGAAATAAACTTAGTATTGGGATGTTTCTTAAAGACATTGTGCTGTTCGGCCATTACTTCCTCAAAGGAGGGGTTCTTTTCCGGGTCTTTGTACCTACTGGGATATTGTTTGAGTTCCAGCCAGCGTTCATTGTTTTTGTCTTTGGGCAACCAAAAAGCAGCAGGCTCACCGGTATGTATTAAAACGGGGATGCCCAACTCCCCACATTTGGCCCAGATAGGGTCCAAGCGTGGATCGTCAACTTTAATTCTATTCCCTGCCTTGTCTGTATCGGTGAGGCCTAAACTTTTATATACTTTCAAGCCTTTTACACCCAACTCCACAGACTTTTCCATCATCTCTAGGGTTTCATTGGGCCAAGCTTCATCATCCACTTTTTCAAAATCGATGTTCATAAAAAGAGTGAATCGATCGCTGTACTTTTCATTGACATTGTCCAGCGACCATTCCAGGTATTTCCCCCTAAATCCACTCAAATTGACCATTACTGCCATATTCAGTTCATCCATTTCCTCTATCAAATCGTCCAGGTTTTGAATGGGCATGGTAATTTGATGATTGTGAACATCAATAAAAGGGAATTTGGCCTTGGTTAACAGATGTTCCTGGACTTTAAGCGTAGAAATGGGTGCATATTCTTCCACATCCATTACGTTATTCCGGTATTGGATTTTACCTATCAACCAATAGGCAATACCCAAGAATAGCAAAATGGATAGGGGTAACAACACCCATTTCTTTTTGGAGAATGCCATTGGTTATTGAAGCGCTACAGGTACGGTAAATAGCGTTTGATCCCAGCTATAATTAATGGTAGCACCGCTTTCAGTGGTAACAACGTCTATGGTAAATGTCTCCACTACTGAAGGAGTTTTTTGCACTGGTGCATCAACCGTCACCACATCCAATTCATGATCAGGCTCTGCCACACCAAAGAAAATATTTGTTTCGCTGTTTAAGGTCACTTTAAAGGCATTGGCTCCGGGAACGGCATACATGCTGTATGTCCCTGCTTTTACAGGCTTACCTCCAAAGGTAACGTCCTTGTTAAAAGTGATTTCAGTAGCAGCATTGGCACCCAATCTCCAATATTCACCATAAGGTTGAAGTGCATCATCCGCTTCCTCACCAAAAATAAGTCTACCTTTTTTTGAAGGTTGACTATAATCAATGGTGATTTCCAAACCACCTTCGCTGTATGCCGTAGTGGTTGGTGGACTAACAGGAGTTGCAATGAATAAGCCATATACAACCCAGACAACAAAGAGTATAAATACCACTCCGACACCAATTAAAATATTCTTTTTCATGATCTTGTTTTTTAGATTTTGAATTTACGAAATAATTATTGCAAAAGCTTGAATCAAAGTAAAGGGATAGGCTTGCAAAGGTTTTTTGCCATTAATCAATCCGGCAATGAAAACGCCATTACGGATCCGGCCGTATTTTTTGAATTACCTCCCACAGAAAGTACTATGTATTGCTTGCCATCCACCATATAGCTACTTGGGTTGGCATTGGCAAAGCCCGGTAAATCAATTTCCCAGCGCTTTTCTCCCGTATCCTTGTCAAAGGCCCTAAATTTATTGTCTCGGGTCCCTGCTATAAAAACCAGTCCGCCTGCGGTAACCGTGGGTCCGGCGGAACCCGTATCTCCAGTCTCCTGAATTCCTTCCTGCAACTCGGGCTTATTCCCTAATGGCACGCTCCAGGCATATTCCCCTGTATTTAAATTGATAGCATGAAGTAAACTCCATGGAGGTTTAATTCCTGGTCTTCCTTTCGAATCCCTGAAATATCCATAAGCTGTAAGGTTCAGGTATCGATTTAGGCCACCTACGGATTGGGATTCTATAGAGGCACTTTGATTGTTGTTGATTTCATCCAATAAAGATTTTTCCTGCTGTGGGCTTCCTTTACTTTCGTTCTCGAAGAGGTAGGCCAGGATAGCTTCTTCTTTTGCTTTGTCAGTAATGACACTGGAAAAGCTTGGCATTTTACCTCCTCCTTGTTTTATTTTGGTTAGCACATCTCCTTCACTAATTCTGCCTTTTAATCCAACCAGGGAAGGGTTACCCTGTTCGTCTCCATTTTTGTCCCGCCCATGACAGCTAACACAATAAGTGGAATAGATCGATTCTCCCTGTTTGAAAACGGATAGGTTGGTGATGGCATTTTCAGGTTCCACTTTTTTCATGCGCATGATTTCTGGTGAATCATTTGACCTCACATAAAGGAGGCCAGTAGAGGCATCAAAGGCCGCACCGCCCCAACTTGATCCTCCGCGTGAACCGGGAAACTGCAAGGTTCCCTTCACGGACGGGGGAGTAAAAATCCCTTCATAGCGAAGAGAGCGAAATAACTGTACCAGCGAATCTCGTGAGGAAGGGGAGTAATTGGCAAGGTCTGTTTCGTCTAAATATTGCTTGGCATAGGGAGCGGGTTTTAGCGGAAAAGGCTGGGTTGGCCAAGCCTCTTCGCCAGGTATATCCGAGGGGGGAACAGGTCTTTCTTCAATGGGAAACAATGGTTTCCCCGTTTCTCTATCCAATAAATAAATAAATCCTACTTTGGAAGTTTGGGCTACAGCATCAATTTTTCGACCTTCGTGTTCTACCGTAACCAGGTTTGGTGGCGCAGGCAAATCATAATCCCATAGGTCGTGATGTACAGTTTGAAAGTGCCAGATGTACGCTCCGGTTCGGGCATTCACCGCTACTACAGAGTTGCCAAATAGGTTCATTCCTTTGCGGTCTGCACCATAATAATCGTAGGCAGGGGATCCTGTAGAAAAATAGACCACTCCCCGAGATGCATCCAAACTAAATCCTCCCCAACTGTTGGCACCTCCAGCATACTTCCATGCATCCTTTGGCCATGATTCATAACCCACTTCGCCTGGCAAAGGGATAGTGTGGAAAGTCCAGGTTAATTCTCCTGTACGCACATTATAAGCCCTTATGTGACCTGGTTCTGCACCATAAAGCTCGGAAACCTCTGTACCCAAAATCAACAAATCTTCGAAAATAATTCCTGGTGAAGTGGGTATTACCGAGATTTTATCTGGATCGCCACGCATGCCTTCGTTTAAGTCCACCTTACCTGCGTTTCCAAATTCAGGGATTGGCATTCCGGTGGATGCATCAATGGCAAAAAGTTTATCGCCCCCGGTAAACAGAATGCGTTTGTCCAAACCGTCCTCCCAGTACGTTACTCCCCGTTTGATTCCACCTCCTCGTTCCCCGTTAAAAGGGTCAAAACTCCACTTCAATGCGCCTGTTCCTGCATCTACTGCGAATAGCCGTCCGCGGGCAGAGGTGGTGTATAGTACATCTTCAATAATAATCGGGTTGCTTTCGCTATTTTGTGGTCTGGCCCCTGCAATGGTATCATTCGGTTCAAAAACCCATGCCAGAGCAAGTTTAGATACGTTTTCCTTGTTGATTTGATCAAGAGGAGAATAGCTAGTGCTTTCCCCGTCTGCTTTGTAAATTCCCCAATTGGAATAGATATCCTGCTTTTCGGAACAGCTTCCATTCCCTAATAGAAGGGGGATACAGAGTATCATTCCATAGGTTAACAAGCCTCTTTGTTTTTTGGCCTTTTTTAAGATGATAGCTTTCATATTACAGTTAAATAGCATGAACAAACTTGTAAATCAATAATATTATAATTGAGGAGGGTTTTCTAGGTTACTTTACCACTTTTGCCCTGATTTTGGTGACTTCACTTGGAGTGATGGCACTGGCTTTGTTTCCCCACCTGCTTCGAATATAAGTGGTTATAGAAGCTACCGCAAGATCATCCAGGATATTGGCGTGTGGTGGCATATACCCATTGAATGTTTTTCCCCGAACAGTAATCTCGCCTTGAATGCCGTTTAGAATTGATTCAACAAGTATTTCAGGATCCCCAACAACGCGCTCAGATTGGGCTAGGGGAGGAAACCTGTTGTTGTCTCCTTGCCCATTTCTTTGATGGCAGGTAGCACAATAAGTATTGTAAAGGATTCCTCCTTCAAGCAATGAGCCTTTATCCAAATTGTCAACTCCCTCTACCGGTGTTTTGATATAGGTTTTGTTCGTGGTCAATTGGTTCATTTCATCCAATTGCTTTTCTCCAAATTCCTTTTTGTTCCCCTTGTACATGACCCTCCAAATTTTTCCTTTGTTCGAATCGGATATATAAAGTGAGCCATCAGGGCCTTCGGCCAAGCCCATAGGCCTGTACTTAGCATCTCCAGTATTTTCTACTGTATCTACTCCGGCAAACCCATCTGCAAAGACTTCCCAATCACCAGCTATCCCATTGTCTAAAGGAACAAAGCAGACGATGAATCCAGCTTGCGGATAGGGAGATCGATCCGTGGAACCGTGAAAAGCAACGAACACACCTTTTTTGTACCTTTCTGGAAATTGGTTTCCTTGGTAAAAATGTAAATCCATAGGAGCCCAATGCCCCGGAAACCCAACTACAGGATTATCAAAATCTGCAGCTCTGCCAATGATCTTGCCATCACCTCCATATCCGGGGGACAAAACATTTTTCTCCTGTAAATGATCATAATAGGCGTACGGCCAGCCAAAATCAGCTCCTTCAGTTATTTTTACTAATTTTTCGGAAGGTAATACTGCAGCTTGCCAAGATGAATATAATTTTGGATACAGGGTATGAAAATTATCTATTCCATTGACTACTCCATAAAGTTGGTCATCCAGTGGACTCCAGGTCATGCCGACAATGCTACGAAGTCCGGTGGCATATTTAATACCGTCTGATTGAAATTGCCCCTCCTTATTAGCGTCAAACTTCCAGACGCCTGCATTCATCTCGCGTTCCGGACTGGGATCCAAGCCCTTTCCTTCAGGGGTACCCGTTGGTCCATAGATTTCAATATCTTGTCCTGCATCAGAAGGAGATCCGAATGGGATATACATATTTCCCTTTCCATCAAAAGCAGCAGGCTTAGTGGTGTGCCAGTTTCTGGCTACATTGGGATGCGTATCGGTGAGAATAACTTCTGTTTTGCTACTTGGGACTAATTCCCCAGGGCTTAACTTATTTCTCAATACCTGAGTTACTGTACTGGTATAGAGGTATCCATTGTGGATGGTAACTCCCACCGCAGAACCTCCTACACTTTCATAGTCTCCAAAGCGGACAACTGAGTCTGCTTTTCCATCTCCATTGAGATCTCGCATACCAATGGTGCCTCCCTTTTTATCTCTTGAAAAGCGGAGTTTGGCATAAATGTCCCCATTGTCATTGACTGTGATATGGCGTGTTGGACCGGCGCTGTCAATGACCACTAGGGCTTCAAATCCGCCAGGGATGATTAATCCACCATTATCTAGGTCACCAGCAGGCAATTTATCTTGCTTATTTTCACAAGAAAAGCTGATTAGTAAAACGATGAAGATGATGTAATTCCAATGCCTATAGCAAGTGGAAAAATTCGTATAAACTAATTTGGGTAATCTTTGTAAGCGGGACATGGTTTGTTTAGTCTTTAAAAGGTTGTTAGCATTTTGAAGGGGTAATTTAACCTTACTGAACCTAAAAACCGGCATCAGTCTTGCCATTTTTATACAATCTTTTATGGTGGATGGAGATTTTAGTCGTTCCAGTAGTGGATTTCACCTTGTTAAAATGCATTGACAACTCTATTTTGTTGGAAAATCCTCCGGCTATTTTATTAGTGATTTAATTGAAAAAAATCCCCCTGCCCCCTTAAGGGGGATTTGTGCACGTTATATTTAGCGGATGCGGTCTACTTGCTAACTTTATCAGCCCGATGAATTATAGGAAATAAGCATAAGATAGCCATTTACGAAAATCCCTTTTTCCTCCTTAAAGGAGGGATTTGTGTCCGTATGAAGAGAATATACCAGACATGTATAATTCCAAACATAATTCGCCTATAAGAAGAAAATTTCGGTAATTTGGTTTTCCATAGCCTATGTTAATCTAGTAGAAGACAGCTCGCTCATTTTTCAAAAGTACAACAACTCCATAAATTTAAAATCCTATACAGTCCATGCCCTCAATCGAATACCAAATCCTCCAATGTACAGAAGCCAAAGCCATTGAAAATGCTGCACATGTGCAAACCTTATGGAGTGGTTATGGCACCATTAAACGCTATACATTAGAAGGAGGGAAGCACAGGTCCGTTATTGTGAAGCATATTTTACTTCCCGAATCCGGCAAGCATCCCAGAGGGTGGAATACGGATTTGTCCCATCAGCGAAAAGTCAGATCCTATGCAGTGGAAAGTTACTGGTACCAACATTATGCTCCTTTAACCAATCCGAATTGCCGTGTGCCACAACTGCTACATGCGGAAGCTGAAGGAAGCATGCGATTGCTTATAATGGAAGACCTCAATGTTTCAGGTTTTCCTATCCGACTAACGCCAGAAACCGTTTCAATTTCGGCTGCCAAAAATTGCCTGACCTGGCTGGCACATTTCCATGGGAAATTCATGCAGGTTCAACCTAAAGGACTTTGGGAAATAGGCAGCTATTGGTACCTGGATACAAGGCCAGATGAGTTGGCAAAAATGAAAAACAAATCCCTAAAGCAGATGGCTTCAGCCATTGATCGGAGGCTTAATGAAGCCAAGTTTCAGACCTTGTTACATGGAGATGCCAAGGTGGCGAATTTCTGTTTTGGTTCCGAAAATCAGGTGGCAGCTGTGGATTTTCAATATGTGGGCAGAGGATGTGGCATAAAGGATGTAGCTTACTTTATTAGCAGTTGTTTTGCAGAGGAAGACTGCCAACACTACGAGGAGGAGCTGTTAAGACATTATTTTAATGAACTTGAATCAGCGATGGCTAACCCAATTGATTTCCAATTGGTTAAACAAGAATGGTCGGCACTTTATAAATATGCATGGGCGGACCTTTACCGCTTCCTCGATGGATGGAGTGATGGTCACTGGAAGATGCATGGGTACAGCAAGAGACTTACTCAGTCCGTATTGAAAGAATTAAATTACGTATAAATGCTCAACAAAAACAGCCTAACCACACTTTGCCAAAGCGCCATAAACGCAAGCATAGAAGCAGGAAAATTAATTCAATCCCAGGTAGATCAAGCTTACAGTCAACAAAAAAAGCAGGGAGGGTATTCCAAGGCTTCTCAGGTAGTGACCGAAGTTGATTTCAAGGCCCAGGCCATTATTTTAAAACATTTGGAACCCAGTATAGCCAAGCATGATCTGGGTTTACTCACAGAGGAAGCTGCAGATGATGAATCCCGCTTAATTAAAGATTATTTCTGGTGCATTGATCCCTTGGATGGCACTTTGCCTTTTACCGAGCAGCGTCCCGGTTATGCGGTTTCCATTGCCCTTATTTCTCGATCTGGAGATCCTGTGGTCGGAGCTGTCTATATACCTGATGAGGATTTGTGTTACAGTGCTATCAAAGGGGAAGGCATTTCTCTAAATGGTGAATCTTTTAGCCTTACCAACCCTGCCGATGATGATTCATTACATGTCTACATGGACAGAAGCATGCAGGGCGCGAGTTATTTTAAAGAACTAAAAGACAGGACACAACAATGGGCAGAAGGTCAGAATTATACCAATGTGTTTTACCATGTTGGTTATGGAGCAGTGCGGAATGCCATGTCCGTTTTGTCCCATAGTAATGCCTGCTATTTTAAATTCCCAAGAAAGGAAAAAGGAGGGGGCAGCATTTGGGATTTTGCAGCCACACGGTTGATTTTTGAAGAATTGGCATTGCCTGTAACCAATGGTAAAAGAGAAAATTTACACCTAAATTCTCCTGAAACTACCTTTATGAATCAGCAGGGAGTGGTTTATGCGTCGGATATAAGGATTAGGGAGATGATTATTGAGATGAATCGGAAATTGGTTTGACTGAAATTTTATCAAAACCCAAACGGATGACTTAATTGGCTTCCTGCTCTTCAATTTTGTCCTGAAGTAGTTTCGATATATCTATTGGAGGCAATAAATACCCACCCAGCGGCCCTAAGTTAGTAATTTGATACATTATATTTCGAAGATTATTAATCATCATGTTCAAGGGAGAAAACTTCAATAAATTAGTCCTCAATCCTTCATCCATTTTCTCGGATTCGTTAATGCTAAAAGTTCCACCACCTTCTACTAAAATTTTATAGCCCCGGAGTTTATACGCCTCGTCTGCATTTACTTTAATTCTGGTAATCAGCTGGATTTCTTTATTATCCTCAGTAGAATTTATATCAAAATCTATTTCAACAGGATATGAAAAAAACAATTTTTTGTGGTCAATATCACTAGATTCAGGTGCAAGAAATTCAAAGTGTGACTCCAAAAGCTTGAAGTCCAGTAATTGTAATGGTGAAAATTTTGCTTTCATCCTGCCATTGGGAAATCTTTCTCTAATGGTGCATCTATAGCCATCACCACTTGAGGATTGGTACTTTTATTTTTTAATTTTAAATATTGTTGGGTATAGGCCCATTTACGATGATAATCAATAATTTCTTTCTTAAGTCTTTCTTGAATCAATTCCTCTGTCATCACTTCCTCATTATCCAATAATATCACTTGTAATTGGATATTTAAAACTTTCTCCAAATGGGAAACAGTAGAAAGTTTAAAATCACTTTGCCCTTTTACTAGTTTGCTTACTTGCTGTCTGGTAACTCCCAATTCTCTTGCCAAATCAGATTGGCTCCACCCTTTTTCCTCCAACGCATCTAACACACGCAATGCAACCCTTGTTGACTTCTTGAGCCAAGCTTTATTTTCTTTTCTAAAAGCAACTTTCTCCTTCCAGTTGGAAGCAGGGCTTTTAGCTGCCTGGGATTTTAATTTTTCTTCTGTCTTGTTCATAACTTTATATATCTAAAAAAACGAACTCTGCTTCTTCTCCAAATTCTTTTAGGTAGTCTCTCACCAAATTCAATTTATATAACTCGGTTTTAGTATGAGACCTATCATTCATTTTTTCGGTCAACTTAATGGCACCACCTGTAATCACATAAGATTTCCCATATCGAATGGCATAAATCCTCAAAAATGAATTCCAAAGCATTCCATACCCTTTTAGTTGCTGTAAATCATATAGATTCCCAGCTTCCTTATTGTAAAGGGGTTTGAAAAATTCGTTTAGATTTTTTCCTGATTCATCTTCGGCCAATTCAAATAACTTTTCAAATAGAAGGTCAGCATCCTCAATTGCTTTTTCTACGATTAGGCTAATTTTTTTTTTACCATAAAAGGCTTCATAATCCTTATTAAATTGTTTGAATACTTTTCGTAATTCCTCTGGATCAGACCATTGTTCCTGTAGTATTTCCAGCGCATCAAAGTCGTTGTCTTCATACAATACTGCGTAGAGACAATTCTTTCTATGCTCAAATATACTAACAATTCTCATAGTGTCAACCTTAAGGTTTACAATTTGGTTCAATTTTATCAAATAATTTGATAGCAACTACATGAGTTGTATTGCCAATACTTATTTTTGATACTTGAATTTTAATTTTTTATTAGGATGGATTTAATTTTTAAAACACTTAGTGGCGAAATTTGTATTGAATATTTTAATCACCCTTTCACGATAGTCAGGGTACAAAAACCTCTTTAACTCGGCCTTTTATTCATAAGAAAAATTTCAGGTACAATTCCTTTTCTAAATATATCGTTTTGATTGAAAACGAAAAAATCTTTTAAGTAAGAAAACTTAATTTTTAGATGAATACAGTGAAGTAAAAAGCTGTAATTTCTAAAATTCAAAGAATGATCTTCTGTAAATACGATAGGTGATTTATTACACAAAAATAAAATTCCTTGGTATTAAGTAAATCCTAACTTCTCATATTTTTAAGGAAATAGGTGAAGAATTTTAGCTTTTTTTCCAATCAGGATCACCTATCAATCATTACCCCCAAGTATCAGAATACCAACACTTATAACCTAAAATGGTTACTCAAAAAGAAACCAGAATGGTTTAAAAATACAGGCTTGAATCTATTAATTGAATTTATTTTGGACCTACAGCGAGGGATTTATAGCGGTATCTCGTCTAATCTTAATATTGAGACAATAGGTTGTTCTCTTAATCACCTGATATTGAAAAAAGCATTTTATGGCACTAATTAGAAAATTTGCACCCTTTAGAAAAAGGAATTTCAATCCTTTTTCATGTCTCTTATTTGGCCTGCTATTTACCGCTGCATGTGAGGAAGAGGAAGAAATAGTCCCCCAAACTGAAGGTATTTTTATCAATGAAATATTTGCTTCCGGTGAGGATTGGATCGAACTGTACAATGCATTAGCAAGCAGTCAGGATATAGGGGGCTATGTCATTTCCGATGAAAGCAATGCTTACAGCCTTCCTGCTGGTACTACCATTCCCGGTTCTGGCTTTCTCGTGCTGCTTTGCAATGATTTAGGATCAGGACTTAATACCAATTTTAAACTGTCGGGATATGGGGAAGTCATTTCATTGGAGAGCGCAGCTGGTACACTTATCGACAATATTGCCTACCCAAACCTTGACAATGGACAGTCCTACGCAAGATTTCCTGACGGTTCCGATTTTTGGGAAATTACTGGTACTACCTCCCAAGAGGAGTCCAATGGGGACGATAGCGCTCCTGCCATTAATTCCCTATCACGTACTCCTTCCGTTCCGACACTGAATGAGGAGGTAATTGTAACCGCCGAACTAATTTCAACTGCTGGTGTTGCCTCCGTAAGCTTGTTTTACCAATTCAATGATGGTGCCTTTACGGAAGTTGTCATGTCGTCCCAAAGCGGTACTGCTTATACAGGAACTATCCCAAGAATGGGTACTGAAGGAACTGTGGCCTATTATGTGGAAGCAGTGGGTAGCAATGGGCTTTCGACCTTTAAGCCAGCAACTGCACCGGAAAACCTGGAAGACTACTTATTAAATACAGATCCTTTACCCCAACTCGTCATCAACGAGTTTATGGCCAGTAATGACACTTGTTGTCCAGATACTGATAGTGGGGAAGAAGAGTTTGACGATTGGATAGAAATTCACAATACTGGAACTACTGTTGTAAACATTGCAGGAATGTATCTTTCAGACAATAAAGAGGACCCATTTGCGGATAAAATTTCCTCTGATGATGCTGATGCCACCACTATTCCCGCTGGTGGATACCTGGTGCTTTGGGCCGATGGATCAACCAATGAAGGTGTGCTGCATCTTAATTTCAGTTTGAGTGCAGATGGGGAAGACATTGGCTTATTCTATATCGATGGACGAACCATAGATACCTATACTTTCGAGGCCCAGGAGAAAGATATATCCTGGGGAAGAACCATAGATGGTGGTACTACTTGGGCAGCAATGGAAAACCCGACACCTGGTCAAACCAATAATTAATCAACTGAAAATATGTTTGAATTATTTCCTGATCAACCGGTTTATGAATACCCACAATTGGTAAACATTACCTACTCTTTTATATGGGCATTTGTCTTGTCTTCCTTGATCGCTATCACCCATAAACTCACATTTACGGGTGATGTTTATCCTAAAAACTTTTTCCAGTCATTGATTTTAGGAGCCCTCGTAACCTCTTTGGTGATGATGGCAATAGGAGACAGTCTGGCCCGTGGCTTAGGTGTTTTTGGCGCAATGGCCATTATACGCTTCCGTACCCGTATCGATGATCCAAGAGATGTATTGTTTTTGTTTGCTGCTTTAAGTACCGGATTGGCCATTGGGGTTTATGGTTTCACCATATCCTTTGTGGGAGCCATTCTTTTTTGCCTGGTGGCTTTACTGCTTCACGCCTCACCATTTCGAAGTTTTAAGTACCACAATCAGCTATACTTTACTATTGATGACACCGATAAACTTGCAACCATTACCAGCCTATTTGAAAATCATTGTCAAGGCTTTCGAATGCTTACCATACAGGTTAATAAAGAAATGGCAACCCGGTATCAATACGCAATAACCTTGAATAGCAATGTGCTAAAAGATGAATTCATCAATCACATCAAAGCAGTTGAAGGAATATCACAAATCAAGTTGTCTTCTAACGAAAACCTTCCAGACTAATGGCTAAAAATATGAATTGGTTTTATGTTTTGATAGCATCAATGCTGGTTGCGATGTTGTTTATCAGTGGAAGGTATTTTAAAGGGAGTGGGGAGTCCTCGGTAGGAATCGCCCAAACGGCTGAATACAAGGTGAAAATAGAGAAAGCAGCTTTGGTGAAGGCCATACACATTGTGCCTGGGATGGAAGTGAAGGCTGGAGAGCTTTTGGTGGAACTTACCAGTGAGGAACTAGAAATCGACATCACTAAACTCAGGAACCAGATAACCATTCGTAAATCAGAACGAGCGGAAAAAGCAAAGCTTGTCAATGCTGAGATTTCCTATATCAAAGCCCAGGTGGGAATCGATCTTGAGGAGCTTGATGCAAAGATTCTTGAAATGGAAAGTGAGATGAAGATGAATGAAGGAATTACAAAAGAATTTTCCATTGAAGCATCGGCTGATGCCAGTTCTCCCATGGCTGTCAGAATCAAGTCACTGCAACAACAAAAGCAAAAGCATATCGAAGCTTTAAACATTAAAATTGAGGATGTAAATCAGGAAAGTACCACCGAGTTGCAGTTGCTTGAAAATCAAATTAACCTTTGGGAAAGTGAATTGAAGCTGTTAGAAACCCAAAAGAGCAACTTGAATAAATATGCTACTGCTTCTGGGGTAGTAAAAAATGTTTATGTAAAAGCTGGAGAACAAGTGGAGTCCTTTAGCTCTCTTTTGGAAATAAACCCTTTACACCCCACCACGGTGGTTGCCTACCTTATAGGAAAGAAATCCACCCAGTTTAATATTGGGAAAATCGTTAGCGTCTCCTCTTATGACCAGCTTAGAAACTCCGTTCAGGGGGAGATAATTGGCTATGGTTCGGTCAGTAAATTGCCTGAAATCCTGCAAAAGTCTACGGCCAATCAAGCCTTTGGCCAACAAGTGTTTATTGAGATCCCTGCTGAAAACACATTTTCTAATGAGGAAAAAGTTTTGATACGATAAGCCATGCGAATACTTATTATTAGTTGTTTCCTGTTCTTGCCTTTTATGGGCTATGCTCAGTTGAGTATGGATGACTTTTTACAATCGGCCTTGCAATCCTCCGCCGTTAAGGTATTCGATACGCAGGATGATTTTCTAGACAAAAATCCTTATAAACTCTCCTTAATTCGTGGCCTGGAGTTTCGCACCGAAAGCAATCAGCTAGACAATGATCGTCAGGATTATACCGTAAGGCTAAACCCTGCCAATCCCTGGGAAGTGAAACGCAACAACGAATATTTTAAAAATTACCAGCAAATGTTGCAACTGGATCGTCAGCGTGAATTAAAAGAAGTCATGAAGATCCATTATGAAACGATCATCAACTGGGCCTACCTGGACGAATTAAAAAAGTTAAAAAAAGAAGAACAAGAAATAATAAAAACCTCGATTGATATTTTAACAGCTCAAAAGTTTTCGAGCTATTTCGATGCCAATGATTATGCTGATCTAAAAATTGAGCAGATAGAAAAAATGGTGGAGCTGGAAGAGTTAACCTTTGGAGAAGATGCACAGCGAAGCAATGTCGAGGCACTCTATCCTTTGGCTCGAAATCAGACTATTTCATGGACACTCAGTGAGTTAATCCCCATTGAGCAAATTCAGTATTTGGTTAAAGACAAACCAAATTTTAGTGGGCTAGGCGAATTGGCCTATCGACAGAAGAAAATTGATTTGGCCTTATCGGAATGGAAACTAGACAAATCAAATATCAACATAGGCTATATAAAAGCCCAGTACCAGGGATACCGCATAGAACAAGAAAGAAAGCCATGGAGCATAGGAATTGGGATAGCCATTCCTATTACCAATCCCAATAAAGACAATATGACCAAAAGAAAGCTGGAAATTATCGAAGCCGAAAACGATCTATTGGTAGCAAAAACTGAACAACAAGTTGGGGTGGAATTGGTAAAGAAAAATTTGCAAAACTTATCCATACGCTACAATAATCTACAAAATCGATTGGACAGTTTAGATATTCCTGCGCTAGCCTCAAATCTTCAAAAAATAGAAGACAGTAATCCCATTACCATGATCAAACTGAGAGGCAGCATGATCAAATCAAAAAGTATGGCTGCCCGTATAAAAAAGGAAATCTACCTGGCCTATATTGATTACCTCTGGTACTCAGAGCTATTGCAACAGCAACCATTTACAAATTACCTTAGCGCGGGGTTGAATTAGAGGTTTAATTAGGATGGGATGGTAGTAAAATGCTCTAGAACTCCATCAAACTCTTTATAGCTTAATTAATTTTTATGGTGATGTAAATTGTGAAGCTTTTAAATCCAACACCCTAAAGGGGTGAAATATTTATAGCCATGGCCTAACTTATTTTAACTCTATCCTCCATCCTAATTTCTCGGCCTGTTTTATGAATGACTTGATATTTTCAGGATGCCATTGGGTACAGGTTGAAATAGCCTGATCCTGAAGCTGGATCACCTCATCTTCCTTAATATAATGTCTCTTATGCCCCCAACGTTGATATATATCTTCAGCATTACTCGTCAAATCCACTACTCCGAAACTTCCCTGAATATAATCAGGGAAATCATGTTTTAATTCTGAATAGGTGATTTTAGGATTCCTTTCTACATGCGCTCTAACCACTGCATTCACAAGTCTGCCTTTATTATATTCTTTTCCTTTGAAAATAAATTTTGAATAATCTTTATTAGAGTAGGAAAAATTGAAATAGGTATCTGAAATAACAAAAACCTCATTTTTTTCACTGCGAAATCGCTTGACCGTCATTCCAGCTATTGGGATTCCATGAAATTGATAACCTTGGGATAAACGCTCCTGTAGCCCGGCACTTATAGAAGATCCCACAAGAAGCCCAACCCATTTTGGTTCTGCATCTTCCTGCCAGTATTCTCCCAAATTCAATATCTGGGCACGAACCGAAAGATAATCTTCAAGTTGACTAAGACTTAACTCATCGATTTCATTCAATTTGATTTCCACAATTCCCAAATACTCTCCACCGTATTTAGCAAGAATATCTATTCGTCCGTCTCCTGTTTTTCTTCCACTTTTTAAAGCTATTTCTGCATCCAAGACTTCTACTTCTGAGAAATTTTGCTCATCCAACTTTAAAATATCCTCATTCTCCAATAGATAAGCCTCCATAGCCAATTCCTTCCAGAAAGGGTAGGGTTTCATAGAAATGCTATTCGCTGTGAATTGTCTGAAAATTGCCATGTTATTTCAATATCTATTTAATTCAATCAATTCTTCATCGCTGTTCCTTTTCTAAAGATATCGTTTTGAATGAAAACGAAAAAATCTTTCTATTTATCATTGGTTAATATTTTAAAATTAAACTTTGTAGGAGTCGAAAAACCCATTATAATTCTTCCTTAAATCCACAAACCTTCCAGGTTTTGTTGAAAATCAGTCTGATGTTAAAATTCGGCAATTGAAACCTGGAAGGTTTTATCGCTATAAGAACTAATTAATTAAAGAAATAGGGTGCGGAATTTAGGTTCTGCATGATTTCAGCAATATTATTCTTATTTTGGAGGATATTCTTTCAAAAATCATGGGTATGAGAAAAACAATTTTAATTGGCTTAGCGATAATTTTTTTACAAGGGCTTGTTATGGCTCAAACGGGACTTTCTCTGCCTCCGGCACTGGAGGGAGAAATTCCCTGGGATTTAAAGGTATTATCCCAAGCGCCTGACTTTGAATGGTTGGACCAATCGGATTCTGTTTGGTCCTTGACCTATACCGGTGAGGAATATGAAGGAAAGGAGACGAAAGTATTCGCTTACTATGCCAGTCCGGCTACAATTGGGGTTGGAAGTTCTGAAACTGGGGACTTTCCTGGAATTGTACTGGTACACGGTGGGGGAGGAACGGCTTTTCGAATTTGGGCACTGGAATGGGCTGAAAGAGGCTATGCGGCCATCGCCATGGATCTTGGTGGAGACCAGCCTTTGCCCACAGATCAACAAGACAATCCATGGGGTTCGAAGCGCAGCCGCATGGAAACTGGCGGCCCCAAATAGAACGACGTTTACAAGTTTTATAAGCTAGGTGAAGATTTTACGGAACAATGGCAATACCATTCAGTATCCAATATTATCCGCGCACATTCTCTTATCCGGTCTTTTCCTGATGTAGATTCCAAAAGGACAGCCATTACAGGTATTAGTTGGGGTGGGTACCTGACCAATCTGGTAGCAGGAGTGGACCAGCGCTTTGCTGCGGCAGTGCCTGTATATGGCTGTGGCTTTTTACAAGAAGGCAGTGCCTGGGACAAACAATTTGATTCCCTTGGGGTCGCTGAAACCGAACGTTGGGTAAAACTTTGGGACCCTTCCAGTTATGTGGGAAATGCAGCAGCATCTATGCTATTTGTTAACGGCACCAATGATTTTGCTTATTTCGTTGAAAACTGGCAAAAAACAGCCAATCTGGCCAAGCATACACAGTTTACGCTAATCCATGAAATGAAACACAGCCACCTTCATGGCGCAGCACCCGGTGAGATTTACCGATTTATCAGTACTACATTAGAAAACAAGTCCAAATTTATTAGTTCAATTAAATTAAAGGAAAAAGGGGATAAGGCGAAGTATTCCATTTCCCATGCTTCGGAAGAGGTTTACCTGGCTTACACTGCCGATACCAAACGTAGTCCTGAAAGAAAATGGGATTTGATACCACTTGATAAAGCAAAAGGTAAGGTTACTATTCCATCTGGTGCCAAACTTTGGTATATCTATTGGGTAGATGAGTCGGGAAATCGGAGGAGTAGTGAGGTGAAGGGTTGGCATTAGGTTTTAGTAAACCCCTCATATTAAATAAGGTTTGACCGCCTTGATTTTTTTGACTCGTTTTCTCATGAAGTACTCCCTGAACACCTTAGCTGATCAATTAAGTTTGATTGGATTAATTTAATAACCGTCAACCTGAATATTACAATAAGTTAGATGGAATTGGGCTAACTTAATTGGAAGGTGAAAATTTTGCTATTGTTCGACAAAAGATCTTTTAGTCTCTTCATTTCTTTTTCCCCTGAGTTGCTTTGCTTCAGGGCAGGTTAAATAAAAAGAAACGAAGCAAAGAGAATCAAGCCAGCAGAAATCCCCTCCCCGCAAGGCCGGTCGCCGCCTTGTTGTCTGGCAGGCCACCGCACTACTCACGATAGTGATGCTTTAATGACTATGGTATTGGAAAGTTTAGGACCTTTTAACTTGGCATCAAAGCCTATGAGGAAAATTATCCATATTCTTCTTACCATGCATATTGCAAAATGGAGAAGAATACGAAATTGGATAAAGCCGAAGTTCTAGAGTGGTTTGGAGGAAACAAGGGCTTTTTTGATTTTCATCGGGTTAACTTAAAAAACCATAAAGAGATAAACGAGAATTTATTTTTGGAGTAAAATTAAAGAGGTTACCCTAAGTACCTCTTTAATTTTGGTATGGTTTAGTAAATCCTATTACATCCTCCGGATTAAAATTCATTTTTGATAATGGCCTCCATGATTTGGTAGCGTTCTTCGCTTTTATCTTGTTCATTGCTAAGCAGGATAATCAATCCCTCAGACTCCGGTATCAATACCAACAGACTGGTAAACCCGGCGATGTCTCCTCCATGGTGATAAATGACCTGATCATTGATTTTTAGGGTAAAAAATCCAGCCCCGGGGACATTGATATCGTTTTGCTCCAGTGGCGGAGCAAATATTAATTCCTTTTCACCTTCGGTAAAAAAATCGGAAAGCAATGCTTTTCCCCATTTTTCAAGGTCCTCAATATTGCTTTCTATCTCTCCTGCACTGTAGGCAATCTGCATTTGATATGGACCTACTTCCTGCCCATTGTCATAGCCTTTGGCCCTTTCTTCTCCACTTATGGTATCAGGACCTTTGCCCGTATGGTTTAAATTAAGTGGCATATAAATATTTTGGTTCAAATACTCCTGGTAAGACAGGTCTGTAAGTTCTTCTATAAGTAGACCCAGAATCAAATAGTTGGAGTTGGAGTAAGCGAAGAATTCACCTGGGGTAAAGTCCAAGCCATCCTCTTCTATGGATTCAATGATGATCTCAAAAATTTCCTCGGGGTCAAAGTGGTAATTGTTTTCTTCAGCATAGTCCCCAACCGGCCCCACATAATCAGGAATACCGGACTGATGATTCATCAGATGTTGGATTGTTATTTGGTCTCCATAAGGGAAATCCGCTGCAAAATCACTTAAAGGTTGATCCAAACTATTGATATAGCCATCCCTTTTGAGCTTTACCACCGCTGCGGCGGTAAAGGATTTGGTAATAGAGCCTATGCGGTAGATAAGCTCTGGATCATTTGGGATATTATAGGATTGATCAGCCATGCCAAATCCCCTTTTCAATAAATATTCATCTCCTTTGCTGATCAATACACTTCCCGTAAATCCTAATTCTTCCAAATAGGCTTCCGAAGAATCATATTCAGAATTAGCATCGGTAGGAGTGTTACCATCCTCCTCAATACACGAAGCTAAACTTATCAAGAAGGCCATTGCCAGCATAACTTTTAATTTTCCCATTAGCATTGTCATTTCGTTTTGTTTTCAAAATTTTAAGATGATTCAAAATTAGCCGGAAGGGGTGTTGCGATCGTCTCAAAATGTATAATGGGACCGGCTTATGAAATTCAGGACTACTTCATGGCTTTTATGAAGACAAAAAGTTTGTGAGTGTCCTCAACAAGGATTATAGGGGTAGAATTAAATAAATATTGCTGAAGAAGTGCGGGATTTCACAGGAAGAGACATTCAGAACGATATTCCCTCAAGTGGAGAAGACCTTTGTAGCGTACAAAATCAAAAGAAAATGAAAAAGTTAGCTACAATACTTATTTACTTGACAAGTGCCATTGCCTTGCTGGCACAAGAAAATCAGGACAAGGTAATTCAAAGGATTGATCGATTATTGGAGAAAGAACTGAAGAAGGAAAATGTACACAATGTATTCCTGTCCCTTTATTCTCCTACAGATGATTTTGAATGGCATATGGCCAAAGGAACATTTAAGGATGGGAGGGAAGTGAGCATTCAAAACCCTTTTTATACGGCCAGCATTGGCAAAACCTTTACAGCTACTGCCATCGGGATACTGGTAGATCAGGGGAAGATTAGCTTTGAAGATCCAATCGCGAAATATTTGACACCTGAGTTAATGGAAGGTTTGCATATTATGGACGGAGTAGATTATGGGAATTCAATCAAGGTTTCGCATTTGCTGCAACATACCTCCGGAATTCCCGATTATCTTGAGGAACCCATAGACGGTTCACCGAGCATGCTTGATTTGATTTTAACTGAGCCCAACCGCTTTTGGGAACCGGAAGCACTGATTTCCTTTTCAAAGGACCATTTTAAACCTACTTTTGCTCCGGGAACTGACTATAATTACACTGATACAGAATACGTTTTACTGGGTTTGATTATTGAGAAAATAGGAGCAATGAAGCTTCACGAGTTTTTCTTTAAGCATATTTTTACACCCCTGCAGATGGATCATACCTACCTCAATTTAAGGTCTAAACCCATTCAACCAACCGCTCAAATGGCTGAAATGTATGCCGGCACACACGAAATTAGCACTATTAAAAGTTTAAGTGCAGATTGGGCCGGTGGCGCCATTGTTTCTACAGGCAAAGATTTGATCCGTTTTCAAAAAGCCCTAAGAGAAGGAGATTTGCTCTCTTCCGAAACTTTTAAAGAGATGCAAAAGTGGGTCAAAGAAACCAAAGGCATGTCCTATGGCTATGGTTTACGGAAAATTTCCTTTAAAAAACTCTTTCCCATCTTACCCAATTGGGAGGTCATCGGGCACTCAGGAATGAATGGTACCTCGATGTATTATTGTCCGGATTTGAATATGTATTTGGTGGGCACCCTCAATCAATTGGAGGCTTCAAAAGATGCGGTAATGTTGATGGTAAAGGTTTTAATGGAATGTAAAAAACGCTAATGCACCAGTCAACGCATGCTTATTCGTGGAAATTAACACCTAAAATCTATGAAACACGCGAAAAACTATTGGTTATTGCTTCAAACCATCTTGGCCACTTTGGCCTTACCAACCATTGCCTTTCATCTCCGAGGGATTGAATTATCGAAAAAATTTTCCCCGATTATCAACCAGCAGCTAAGCTATCAATTGGTGACACTCTTGCTCGCTGTGGTGATGCTGATGGTCTTTAGCTACTCAAGGAAAAAGGTATTCAAAACTTATTTTCAAAAGGGAGATTCTAATAAAAAATTCCAACCAGCTCCATATTTCGGAATCAAGCCAAAGCCGGATGAAACCTGGAAAAAAGCCGGAATAGAATGGGCTGTGGTCATTTCCTTGGTAACTGTAATTGTGATCTATTTCCAGCTTTTCGGGGAGGAGTCAACCCCCTCATTATCAGGAATTGTTGAAGTACTTCCATTGTCCATATTGGTAGCATTGGTGAATTCATTTGTGGAAGAAACCATCTGTAGAATAGGAGTAATTGTCGCCTTAAAAGGAGTCTATGAGGATGGAAAAATCGCCATTGTCTCTGGATTGCTGTTTGGTTCGGTGCACTATTTTGGAACCCCTGGAGGTTTTACAGGAGCCATTGTCTCAGGGTTTCTTGGTTGGTTTCTGGCCAAATCCATGCTTGAGACCAAAGGCATCTTTTGGGCCTGGCTAATCCATTTTTTGCAGGATATCATCATTATTACTGCTTTGTTCTCCATATGATAAAGTCAAATCCGAAGCATAGTTTTAAAAGTACGGAAATTCACCAAAGCGTCCAGAATTTCATATCAGGACGATTGACCTTGTTTTCTTTGCCAATTTTGAACTGTCAATAGGCACAAATGTCCACTGATAATCACAAAAAAATTATTCAAAAAATTAACCATCTTAATTATGAAAAAGTTACTTATTCTCGTATTCAGCTTTCAAATTTTTACCGGCTTTGCTCAGACTAACAATGAAAAAGCCATTGAATCTGCTGTAAAGTATAAATATCGGGTAAGTCTTCCCGGAATTATTTTGCCTCAGTTGGTGCAAGATTCCTGGACCGATCAAACCCATACGCAGCATATAGAACTTCATGTAAAACGCAACCTAGACAACAAAAATATCATTGGCCTAAAACTAGCCAGCTGGAGATTGTTTCAACCCATGGGCATATTGTGGTGGGACGGGCTCTTGGACAAGGTGGATTCTGGAAGCGAATTTTATCCCGGACATGTGCGGGAAACCGGCATAGGGTTTAGTTATCAGCGCATGTTATGGAAAGGACTGTTTGCCACGGTAGAAGTGTTGCCTCAGTTTAAAACTTATCTGGATGAGAACAATAATAAAATTGACAATGGCTTTAAGCTGTACAATTCCTTTCACCTTGGCTACCATATTGGTTTTGGTAAAAGCAAACGCTTCTTTATAGAACCTCAGGTTCATTCCCAGTTTTGGGTATTTGACACCAATACGCCCGAAGAATTTAAAGTACTGGATGACAAATGGAGAAATTATTTCCTCTTTGAACCCAATATCTACATAGGCATGAAATTTTAAGCAATCGATCTTTACCAATTAAGTACAACTCATTTATCAATAAAATAATAATCCAATGACAACTAACAAAAATATTCAAATCGGAACAACAATAGGTGTAGCAATAGGAACCGCTGTAGGTATCGCCATAGGATTAAGCATAGGCATTACCATGCTGGGGATTCTTAAAGTAGACATGAATAGCCAGCTTACCTTTTGGATCAGCACAGGAATGGCTGTGGGCGGTGGAATTAGCTTGGTAAAGTATGTCTTGAAAATGTCAGGGAAGACCTATGAATAGCTAATAGGGTTTTTATGGCAAAGTGCTTATTGAGTGAGAGTTGCACAGGGTAATTTCTAATCGCTGAGAATCACTAATTTTAGATTAAACCGTACTATTCCCCAAATAACGGGAAATAGAGCATTGGTAGGCTGCTGGTAATTCTCCAGATTCAGACTGCAACTTTACGAAAGTCATTAGGAAAACTGGTGAGAAAATTATTAATAGCTGCGCAAGGGTTTGCGTGCTTGACCTGACTATTGGAAACCTTTGCGTAGCTATTTACTAGAGGCACTAATTAAAGAAGTTGCAGGATTGGGCACAAATGAGAACCATTGTTTATACGAACCGTAAATTGCTTTAACATAACATCTATCGTTATGGCACTGAAGGTGACAAAACTGATTTTATGTTAATCCTGAGACTTCAGGAGCACAAATCATTAACGATTGTATAAGCGAACCGTGATTTGCTTTAACATAACATCTATCGTTATAGAACTCCATTCTATAACTGAAGTTATGTTAATCATCCGCTGCGCGTCTGACCGCAAATCACTCTGTATGTTATATAATTTATATTATGTTAAATAGGTTTAAATCTATTCCTAAGTTTGGTCAAAACATGTTCTTCACTCCTCTATCATACAATATGAATTGCTAAGGTTTTTCTGTTAGTTAATATGCTACTAAATTCTTATTTTTAATAAAATATCACATTGTAAGTTACTGTACCATTAATAGTTAAATATTATTTCTAGGTAATTTATAGCACTAAATAATTGGAGCATGATGACAAAGTACTTGAAGAATGTGTGGATGTATCATCTAGTAGCTGATTTACCAATGATGGCTTTTATTTACCCCTGGGTTGTCCACCATAACACCATCGTTTTTATTTTATTTGGAGGTCTAATTTATCCCTTCATCTATCGTCCGATTATTGACTATTACAGATTATTAGCATTGGGAGAAATCCAAGCCACCGACTTCCGGAAAATGTGGAAATGGGGCACTTTATACCGGTTCAAATATTACAATAAACTGATGTTTGGGATTTAACATTACACATAGCCCCATCCTTGTAATTCCTGAAGAAATTTATTTTACTATTTCCTAATGGCTTCGAATCCAAGTTAAAGGCTTTTACCATCCATATAAGTCCCTAAAATCATTGTTTTTACGCTCCCAATAGACCTTTTTGTAGCATTTCTGGTATATTTACCAAATAACTGATTTGGATCTTTTATCCATGGTAAATTGGTATTCCCACTGCCACACTTATCCCTTCCCAGAAGGGTTCGCAGTGACGGTTCGGTCAGTTTTTTAAATATGATTTTATAGGAACCCAGATTAAAACAAAATTGGTATGACAGCCAGCTATTCACCCAAAATTTACCTACGCCTATTTTTAACACAGGTATTAGTCCTCTGTTTATTTTCAGCAGCTTTTGCCCAAACAGAACCTGCCGGAATCCTCCTCACCTGGCAACAGGATCCTACTACCACCATGACGATTGACTGGCATACCTTGCCATCAGATAAAGCTGATCATAAATTAAATTTCAGAAAAAAAGGTGAAACAATATGGCTGGAGGTTTATGCCACAGAACATGCTTTTCCCTATTCTGACCGAAAAATACAAAGAGTAGAAATCACAGGATTGGATCCAAATTCAAACTATGAATTTAATGTAGGGGAATTTACCCGTACTTACTCTTTTCGTACCATGCCTAAAAAGAATGATAAACCTATCCGTTTTGCCGCAGGTGGAGACACTTCACATGGAGAAATGTTTGGGAAGATGAACCGTGCTGTCATGCGGTACGACCTTGATTTTATTGTTTGGGGTGGTGACCTGGCCTATGCCAATGGTTTAAAAGAAAATGTAGGCCTTTGGCACCAATGGTTTGATGGTATCAAAAGGGACCTGATCACGCCTGAAGGCCGAGTGATTCCACTGGTCCTTGGAATTGGCAATCATGATGTGATCAACCACCACTACCCTGCTTCCGAAACCAATATCAACAAAGGGATCGGAATGCCGACTTTTATTTCAAAGGTAAAGAAAGGTGAAATGGAAGAGCCAACTAACGAAATGCGATTGGCAAAAGCTCCCTTCTTTTACCCTCTATTTGCTTTTCCGGGACAACCTGGATATGGCGTTCTGGATTTTGGGGATTACCTAAGCCTGCTTATATTGGACAGTTCCCATAGCAACCTCATTAGTGGTACGCAGACAAAATGGTTAGAAAAGCAGTTGTTCAATCGTACAGAAATCCCTCATGTTATCCCTGTTTACCACAAACCGGGCTACCCTTCCGGTAGAGTTGAGCCAGGAGGAAAGCGCATTCAATTCTGGTCTGAAGAAGTTTTGGACAATTGGATCCCTCTTTTTGAAAAATATGGGGTTCGAGTGGCTTTTGAAAACGATGACCATACCTATAAACGAAGTCATCCTTTGAAAAACAATGCCATTCACCCCAATGGAGTTGTTTACCTGGGTGATGGTTCCTGGGGCGTAGAAAAAAAGAAACCCAAAACTCCCGAAGAAGTATGGTATTTGTCCAGGTCTGCGGAGGAAAACTCGGCCATTATCGCTACCCTACATGGACCTCACCAGCATTTCCTGATGATCAATGAAAACGGAAAAATCATTGATGAATATCCCGAGACTATAAAAATTTCGCCATAATCTACTGCTTGAACTCTACGGAAATAAATCAGTTTTTCATAAACTACTCGCTTTTAAGGATTAGATAATAGTTACCTTATGGTTAGGAATGTAAGTATTTTACCGTCCACAGTTTATTACTCTTAGTTATTAAGAATCGTTACCATAGTTCTTAAGTATTGGATTTTAAAAAGCGGGCAGGCTGACAAAAAACCGAGGGGGCGTAGGGATTGTGGGGAGAAGGATTTTTTTGTCTTGAATTTTTTGTTTCTTTTTGTTTCAAGACAAAAAGAAAGAGAATGCAGCATTTAACAATTTAATTTTGGTATTATTTGCTCATGTAAACCAGATGGAAGTAGGTTTACCTAGGGTGAGTGTAACCCGCCGAATATTGTTAATCAGTCCTTTCAACCCTGCTTTAATACAAAAGAAAAACATTGAAAATAAAGAGATTACCTGAGTTTGATCATTTTAGACAGCTCACACAGTTTGTACTAACTCCCTTTTGACTGGAATTTCATCCGGATCTCCTGCAGTGCCGAAAGAGTAGATATTGCTGAGCCCGTTACCCTATGGCTTCGACAGGCTCAGCCACCGGTATAAAAGCCAATAGCCCCCGAAAGAAAAGCACAGAGCGTTATGGAACATTTCCATCCCTCCATTCCCCCATTTCGTCACATTAATTTGATTGAAAGCCTCCTCAGCGATATTCTTGTGTAAATATTTATCAGTCCGATAACAGCCAAGCAGCTAAGGGAAATTCCGGATGCTATCAACATTGAATGACCATGACCAAAGCTAACAGAAGAACTTATATTGTCCTTACCCTGGCAGGTTTGCTATACAATATCTACTTGGAATGTCATTCATTTTATATAATTAACCCCAATCCTCCAACACAAACCGAGTGGAAGGTATTTGGTTTAAACTTTAATTTTTAACTTGAACACTTTATGAAAACCAAATCATTAGCATTTCGACAAATAGAATGGTGGATCGTTACCCTGGTCTTCCTGATCATCGTTTTGGTCAATATTCTCAGCGCAGGTAATCGAGGCCATTATTCTTTTAACGATGGTTTAATTGGCTATTTTACCAAAATTATAATCCCGCTTATTCTATTTTTGGTTTTTTACCTCTTCCATATGGTACTTATACCAAACTACCTAAAGAATAAAAAGAAGGCCCCCTTAATTTTATTAAGCTTATTTATTGCCATTTTCTCATACATCATCATTACTTTATTTTCTGATGGAGCAAATATTACCGAAGCTCCCTTTACTGCATATTATTTTAAAATCACGGCCATCTATATTGGTTACATGATATGGGTAGTCTTTTTGAGACAAGTATTGATCTCCAACAATCAAGTCTCTTACCAAACCTACAATATTGTTCGGTTGCTAAGCTTGTTCTTTTTTCTGATTTTATTTTTAGTACAAATTGATCAAATTGTTTACAATAGAATTAATTTTTTAATAGCAGGAATATTAGCATTTGGACTTCCTTCGGTTTCTCTGGTTTTGGTTTATAACTATTTCCTTATTTACAGTAAAAGAGTTTCAGGAAAACGTAAAGCGGCCAATTGGTACAATGCCCTCCTGGTATTGTTAATATTGCTGATTTTTTTAATTATTGGAATAGCTAGTAATGAAGGAGCCATAGCTTTGGTGGGATTAGGAATTGGTCTGTTGATTCAGTTGGTGATAATCCCCTTTTCCAATTTGGCATTCGAGAAATATTTTGGCATGGTGGGCCAAATTAAAAACCTAAGTCATAAGGTAGATGTAGGCTCGGCCAATTTAAGCTTTCTTAAATCGCAAATCAATCCCCACTTCCTGTTCAATGCCCTGAATACACTCTATGGTACTGCTTTGATTGAAAAAGCGGAACGAACTTCGGACGGCATCCAAAAACTCGGTGACATGATGCGCTTTATGATCCATGAAAACCAGCAGGATAAAATTCCTCTTAAAAGGGAAATTGAGTATGTCAATAACTACCTGGACCTTCAAATGCTACGTTTTGAAAATGAGGAGAACCTTTCTGTGGATTTTAAGCTTCCTACTACTGAATGTGATGGAAATATAGCACCCATGTTGCTGATACCTTTTGTGGAAAATGCCTTTAAGCATGGAATTAGCACCAAAAACAAGTCCTGGATAAGGATCAACTTACGCTGCATGAAAGGAACAGTGCACCTTGATCTGGTCAATAGCATTCACCCCAAAAAGCTGACGGATGACCCTAAAGACGAATCCGGAATTGGACTGGATAATGTACGCAATAGACTGGAACACTACTATCCTGGAAAGTACAGTTTATCTACTATTTCGAATGAAAGCGAATATTTCGTACATTTCTCCTTGCAATTAGATTAATTGAACCTGAAGACCTTCTTATACTTAGTACAAATTTAACTTTATGTTAAAAGCAATAGCAATTGATGATGAAAGAATGGCTTTGGAGGTAATCAAATCTCATGCCTCCAAGGTTCCTTTTATTACTTTAGAAGCCGTTTTTTCTGATGGAATACAAGGGCTTGAATTCCAAAGCCAACAACCAGTAGACCTTATTTTCCTGGACATCAACATGCCTGATATTTCAGGCATTGACCTGATGGCAATGCTACCAGCATCTACCATGGTCATCTTTACCACCGCTTATTCAGAATACGCGGTAAAAGGTTTTGAACTCAATGCACTAGATTACCTATTAAAGCCATTTCCCTTGAGCCGATTTTTGAAAGCTTGTCAAAAAGCACGGGATTGGAAAGCTTTGCAACCATCAGAAGAACCCGAATTTATTTTTATCAAAACTACCAACAGCCAACAACGTGTAAATTTCACTGAGCTCCTGTATTGTGAAGCCACCGGCAACTACGTGACCCTACAGTTGGAAAATGAAAAAGTAATCAGCAGAATGACCTTGAAAGAACTGGAAAGACTACTTCCCTCCTATTTTATGCGTACCCACAGATCTTTTGTGGTCAACAAAAACCGAATCAATAAGGTAGAACGACATCAGGTACAAGTTGAAGATCATCTTATCCCCGTGAGCTTGTCCCATGCTGATTTTTTGTAAAACTTATAGTATTGAAAATAGATAAATTTCTTCAATTTTTCTATTTATTTATTGCCCTGAAGAAGTTCATATTTTAATTTAGCCATTTCCCAATCAGTTAAATTATCAATGTCCTGCACCTCAGTTTGATTTAATTTGATTACAGCGGTGTTTTCAGAGAACAATTTTTTATCTCTTTTTAAATCACTAACATTACACCAATACCACTGTCCGGCATCATGATAAATTTCTTCTAAATCTTGGGAGCGGGTATGAACGTGTTCTGGCCAAACCAATTCAACTGTTCCTTTTTCTGTTTCTCGTAATCCTCTCCATATCGGATAATTAAAACCAACTACTGGAAAGACACTAGTTCTTTTTTCGGCTATTAATTTCTCCTTACCTAATTTTAAATTGTCTATAGAGATAAGAGGTGCTGTGGGATAAATACAGCATAAATAATCAAATCGTTTCCCAATTTTCTCATATTGTTCTATTACCTCCAACAACACATCAACGGTAGGGGAAAAGTCATCTGAATTTATTGCAGAACGCAGGAACGGTACTTTTGCTCCAAATGACTTTGCCACTTCTGCAATTTCAGGATCTTCTGTTGAAACCATTATTTCATCGAATAAATCAGATGAAATTGAGGTTTTAATGCTATAGGATATTATTGGTTTACCTAAAAAATCTTTAATATTTTTTTGTGGAATTCTTTTACTTCCTCCCCTTGCTGGTATTACACATAAATATTTACTCATAATGGACTTACCGTAAAAATTACAATTCAAAAACTAAAATAACCTGACTACCTTTATTATAGAAAAAGACCAAAAAACAATGAAACTATATAAAAATTGCAATTAACATTACTCGTATTTAATTTAATATTAAATCTACTTTAGCGATCCCTATCCTTAATTTCCTAATGATTTATTGACCCATTTATAGTTAAGAGGTAGGTAATAATTCTCAATTGACAACCAATAAAATTAAGCCCCAAAGTTAAAATAGTCCCTAGAGAATGGTTTTGTTATTTACACAATACTAAAGTAAGAATAATAAGAGTAAAATTTATCTTTAATCTAGCTTTTCAAGCCTAATTATATCTTTTTACCCGGATTTTGTAATAGTATTTCTCCGGCCTGGCTGTTGATAAGGATAAATCCTGTCCTGTATTTAAGGGAAGTGTTGCCATCATTAGAAAATAAGTCTTCTTGGAAAATTTAGCATACCATCGCTATGGTGACTCTGCGGACAGGCAGGGTTGAAAACAGCAACGAAGTAACTGATTTTGAAGTTATTTCAGCACATAATAGATTGTCTATTGCATATTTTGGGTTTAATCCAGATTTGAAATTAGCATAAGTTGCTTTTTCGGCCTTTACCTTTGCCATTCTATCTTCAGTAGTACAAAAAAGGCCAGTCCATAAACGATGGACTGGCCTTTATACTTTTAAAACTAAAATGAAGTTAGGACTTTATAAAGCCTAAACCATATCTAATTACTCTTTTTCCATCGGATGCTCCTGTAACAACTCTGTTGGAGAATAGAATCCTGTTTTGTCCTTGATAGCAGCCCTTACTGCTTTTACCTTGTCAGGACTAATTGCAGAGGCCTCATTTCCAAAGCTATTTCTTACATAGGTTATCACTGCTGCAACTTCCTTGTCATTGAGCATTCCTCCATAAGGAGTCATAGGAACCTGTCCTGGATAGTCTTTGCCTAATACTTCTATCGGACCCATCAAGCCATTCAGAACAATTTTTATAAACCTTTCTTCATTGCCATTGACCCATTTGGTACCAGCCAAAGGTGGGAAGCCTGAAGCACTTAGTCCTTTACCATCAGGTTGGTGACAAGTGATACAAAATCCTTCTCTACTATATATGGCTTTACCCATTTGAAACAGTGTCAATTCTTCCCCTTTTAATCTGGAATTTGAAGCCTTCGCTTCCTTAGCTGCTTCCTGGAAAACAACACTTCCGTCAGGGTTGACCACCATATTCTTAACAGACATTCCATTCAAATGAGCCAAAGAAGTTTCAAATGGTTTTTGCATCCAGTCATCTTTAGGATGTTCATTGGCAACCTCTAAAATGGCCAAGCCATCTTCTTTATTAAGCCAAGAAGCAGCAACAATGGCCTCCAACCTTACACGTCCGTGCGGATCAGCAGCAGCTTTTTTAAGTAAGTCTACCTGATCAGGAATCTGATGACCTGTATAGCGCAATATCCTAGCCACAGCGGCTCTCACCCTATGGTCTTCAGAATCCATTAGTTTTTTCAACAAGTCTTGGTCTACTGCATTTAGTCCCCAGCTAACCCATAAACCTTCCAATAGATGATGCTCATACCTTGGATCGTTTTTATCAAGATTAGCCATCCAGGTTTTCATTTTAGACAATACTTCATTTTTGTCTCTACCTCTCAATTCGGTTCTGGTAGCATACCTTGCCCTGAATTCAGGTAATTTCAAATTGCCCAACAAGGTTTCAATTGAAGCGCCATCGATAGTTGGAGGAGTGACAAGTGGTCTAGATGGATAAGTGATTCTATATATCCTTCCATGTACGTGATCTCTTAGTGGATCCCTAGCATTGTGTTGCATGTGACCTACCAATATATTGTGCCAATCCACAAAATAAAGTGAGCCATCAGGTGCAAATTCCATATCTACAGGTCGGAAATTACGATCATCACTTCTGATTAAGTCAACTCTGTGTTCACTGTCGTACCCAGTTCCATCTTCCACCATCCTGTGCATTTTCATCCCTAAAAAGCCAATGGTATTGTTGATCAACAAATCACCTTGTACTTCTTCAGGGAAATGTCTACTCGAGACAAACTCCAAGCCTGAAGTAGGTCTTACCCTATGGGCATCTTCAATCAAGTTTGGTCCTTTGTGATTTCCTTCACCATACCTGGATTTTACAGAACCAGGCATCATCCAACGTACGTCTGGACCGGAAGTCTCAGCGAAGAAATTTTGTCCCCAATCGTCAAAGGCAATTCCCCAAGGATTCGGAATAGGAAGCTGAGCTGTTCTTTCCAGTCTTCTTCTGGCTGGATTATACCTATAAAAGCCTCCATTTGTTGCCCTAACAGGTCCATATGGGGTTTCCACATTGGTATGAAGGAAAACACCTTCGCCCATATACATGGCTCCCGATGGATCAGCTACAAATGCGGAGATATTATGGTGGGTATCATGGTCATCAAAACCACTTAATAAAATTTCTCTCTTTTCTGCATAGTCATCTCCATCTTCATCTTTCAAAATGATGAAATTAGTGCCTTGTGAAAGGTACACGCCTTCAGGAGTAATTTCCATACCAATAGGAAGATGAAGGCTATCCGCAAAAACAATCTGCTTGTCTGCTTTCCCATCATTATCGGTATCTTCCAGAATAAGGATTTTATCATTTGGTTTGGGATCTCCAGGTTTATAATGAGGATAACTAGGCATTACGGATACCCATAGTCTTCCTTTGGTATCAAAAGTCATCTGAACAGGATTGGCCAGGTCAGGAAACTCCTTTTCTGATGCAAATAATTCAACTTTATAACCTTCCGCTACTTCAAATTTATCTAGTGCGTCCTGACCATAGAGGTATTCCAAATCTCCATTCTTTTCTGGATTATAATTGGTTTCCACCTGTGGCAATTCAATGGTGCTTTTATCAGCTTTAGCCAGATCAAATTGCTCGCCTTTATTGGCTTTCCAGATAGCCTGATCCCTATTGTCCGTCATTTGGCGGATTTTTTTCAATTCAAAAGGATAATTGTCAGGGCCAAATGGATTGTACCTACGACCAAAGACATGTACACCATTTGGTATTTTGTAGTCATTGTGCCACATCCAGTTCTTCTCCTTTACAGCCGCATGGATAGCTGCTCTGTTGTCTTCAGCTACCGCCTGGTCATTACCGAAAATTTTATCAGTGATAAAAGTTGAAAACTTCTTGTAACCATCATCTGTCAATTGAAACCCATCGATGGTAAGGTATTCATCGGCAGAAGAAAACCACGAAGAAGAAGGTTCGAAAGCATCTACAAAAAACACCTGATTCCTTTCTGCAATTTCTTTCATTGCAGTAGTGTACATTTTCAGGTTCTTATTTTCCTTTTCACCATTGGGTAAATCAAAATCTCCACTTAGATTTTCGAAAGCAATAGGCGATACAAGAGCCAATTGTGGCGGTGCTTCCCCATTGTAAATAGTGTTTTTGGTATGCTTGATAAAAGCTTCAAGTTCTTGTTTATACATTTCTAGCCCTTCTTCACCTTCGAAAGACTCATTATAACCAAAAAAGGCAATGATTATATCTGCTTCGTGACGTTTGATCCATTCATCAGGAGTCTCAAAATGCCCTTCACTTCCTGAATTGGTCGCCAATTCATCCTGAAATTCTTCAGCTCCAGGGAAAGCCCAAGGTGAAACTCTACCTGCATGAGGTCTAAAGCCTGGTGTGTCTCCACCATCACTCATGTTCCTTATATATAACAAAGAATCCGGATACCGAACATGCATTTCAGTTTCAAAATATCCATAATTCATCATTCTTGATCCCAGGTTATTACCGATCAAAATGATATGATCACCTTTATTTAAGGTTAATCTTGGGCCATCCTGACCACATTGAAAGGCAAAAAATGCCAGCACCCCTATTAGTAATTGGGTTTTAATTCTATTCATAAATTTAGACTTGGATTGGATCATAGGGTTATATTTTCATTTCTAACACGCTAGTAATGATTATTTACGTCAATTGACAATTGGCCAATCTCAATATTAGTAATTTTTTTCATTTTTTTTTAACAATTGTACATAAACATCTTGAAACTGCTTTAATCAGTAAGAAAGGTATATAAAAGGTTATTTATAAAATCTGGAACACAAAAATTATATACTCCCGACAACCATTACTGTTAAGAAAGCTTTCGTATTCGCTCAATTTTAATTAATCTTAAGTTTTATTTGAATTTATGCGTACACAAAAAATAGGTCTATTCTTAGGCCCCATCGTTTTTCTTGGTTTATATTTCGGCATTTCTCCTGAAGGATTGTCCTCCGAAGGTGTTTCCTTATTGGCTGTTACTTTTTGGATAGCTATTTGGTGGATCACTGAAGCCATTCCTATTGCTGCCACCGCCTTACTTCCTTTGGTTCTCTTTCCACTAACCGGTGTCATGGATTTGAAATCTACCTCTATACCCTATTCAGATCCTATGGTTTTATTGTATATGGGTGGATTTATGATCGCAGTAAGCATTGAAAAATGGAATCTTCACAAACGCATTGCACTAAAGATCATTTCATACCTTGGCACTGACCTAAAGCGTATAATTCTAGGTTTTATGGTTGCTACAGCATTTCTATCCATGTGGATCTCAAATACTGCTACTTCACTTATGATGTTGCCCATTGCCATAGCAGTAGTCGTTCAAATGTCAAATTCCAACAAAGGCATTAAGAAAACATTAGGTCCATCGCTAATGCTTGGTATAGCTTATAGTGCATCCATTGGAGGGATGGCAACAATAATTGGAACGCCTACCAATATTATTTTGACCGCTGTGGTAAAAAATATTTATGGGGTAGAAATTAGCTTTGGAGAATGGATGCTTGTTGGTCTTCCCATAGCTTCTGCATTGTTAATTATGTGTTGGTACTACCTGGTAAATTATGCCTTTAAATTTCCAAAAACTTTACAGCTGGCCGGTGGAAAAGAGGAGATCAGCCATCAGCTTCAAGCTTTAGGAAGAATGAGCTTACAAGAAAAGAAAGTCATGTGGGTTTTTATTGGGGTAAGTTTCTCCTGGATCACCCGTAGTTTCTTAATCCAGCCCTATATTCCTGTTCTTAATGACACGATTATTGCCTTAATGGGCGTTTTGCTTCTATTTGTAATTCCCGCTGGAAATGAGCGAAAAGAACAATTGCTGGATTGGAAAGTGGCTGAAAAAATTCCCTGGGGCATTCTAATTTTATTCGGTGGTGGATTGGCCTTGGCAGAAGGCTTTAAGGATACTGGTCTTGCAAGCTGGATAGGAGAACAATTTGTCTTACTGAAAAATGTGCCTTTTTGGCTGTTCTTATTGATTATTATAGCTGCTGTAAACTTCCTAACAGAAATTACATCTAATGTGGCCACTGCTTCCATGTTGCTGCCTATCCTCTCCGCTGTGGCTTTGGCAATGGGCGTACATCCATTTGGATTAATGATAGGCGCAACCATGGCCGCCTCATGTGCTTTTATGCTTCCTGTAGCTACCCCTCCAAATGCTGTAGTTTTTGGCTCAGGCTATCTAACTATCCCAGTAATGATGAGGGCAGGTTTTTTCCTTAATCTACTTTCCATTGCACTGATACTTCTAGTTACCTTCTTCTACCTTCCTTTTGTATGGGATTTTAATTTGATGAATTTCCCTGATGAATGGAGATAAAATGACAGAAACTGATGAAGATTAATCAAAAAGGAAGTTTTAAATTAAAGTCAATTTTATTAAACTTACGTCAATGAGTTGTTTTTCAGCATTTTATAATTACTACTCCTAATATGTTCCTTCAGGAATCAAACTAAATCTAATCAAAATTAACAATGGAATAAACAATCCAATTGATAATAACCCAGCCAGTCTTAGCTTTGAGAATGTTGTAGGTCACATGTAACAACATCCATATCTTATTAGAGAACAAAGAATACTGACTTTAATATTTGTATAATAGGTTAACACCTACTTATAAGAAGATAAGAGATGGCTTGCTTAGTTTCCATTGAAAAAATTATCGTGGAATAAATACTATTGGCCTACAAGGTTTATAAATAGCAAAAAAAAAGACCCAGACAATTAGCCTGGATCTTTTCAATTATATGTTCTTTACAATATTACCTTTCCAACCAATTTGGACCAAGTTTATCAGATAATTTCTTGTTGTATTCTTCTGCTTTAGCTTCATTTTTCAACCTGGTATGCACTTGGAATAAAATTTCCATGATATCAGTATTGTCAGGTTTCAAATCAGAAGCTTTGGTAAAGTACGGTAAAGCATCCTCATACAAACCATCTGCTTCTTTTAACATGGAATCAGATTTAGCTTCCCACTCATCATCAGAAAGGTTGTTTACTTCTGTAATAATGTTTCTGGCTTTATCAAGATAAATCGCTCCGGCATAATAGTTACCTTCAAAAAATTCTGGATCAGCTTCAACAGTTTTAATGTATTCTTGCAAAGCACCTTCCATGTCTCCGGATTTTTCTTTCAAGTATCCATATCTCAATCTAATTGCTGGATTATTTGGATCGGTAACCAAAGCTTTTTCGATTGAAGTCATAGCTTCCTCCATTTTATCCAATTGAAGTAACAATTGAATTTCGAATTCTGCTAAACCTTTGTCATCAGGATACTCTTCTCTAGCTTCCGTCACTACACGGTAAGCTTCTTCCGGGTCATTGTCTTCAGCACTAGCTATTTGTATTAAGAAATAATAAGCATTCAACTTATTATATTCTGGTACATCTAGCAAATTGGTGAAATATTTTTTTGCAGCTTCTGTATTGCCAACCATATTGGCAGTATAGCCAGCATTGAAAACGATGGAAGTATCATTAGGATCAAGGTCAGCTGCCAATGAGAAGAATTCATGAGACAACTCCATATCTTCCTCTTCATATTTTGCAATTGCTTTGTTGAAAGAAGCATTCTTTAACCTATAAACACCTTGTCCCTGAAAGTTGGCAGGCATGTCAGGAAGAACTTCCTTAAATAAGTCTTTACTTACTTTAGAAGTAGAGTCATTGCTCTCCATCTCAAAGGTTTTGGCAAAACTTTCTTGTGCTTGTCGCCCTAAAGCTACAGTGCTTTCCGTATTGGAAGAATCAGATTCAAACATCTGTGTTTCTATTTTACCTTTGATAAAATAAGTTTCAGATTGTGCTCCCGTTTCCTCATCCGCTAGAGCGGATTTTATTTCGGTGTATGCTTCCTCGAGATTTCCTCTACTAAAGTTTTTTTCAGCAGATTTAACTACCTTTTTCTGGCCAAAGGCAACAGTTGAGGCGATGCCCACCAAAGCCAACGATAAAATTAACTTTTTCATGTTACTAGTGCGGTTCTTTATTGGTTTCAATTACTATTCGTTTTTAGGATTTTCTTTATTGTCCTCCGTCTGATCATTTTCAGGATCTATCGGAGTGTCTGTTTCTTCTGTGGTATTTTCTGGTTCGTCTCCTTCAAGGTTTTCGATTTTCTCAACTGATGAAATTTCGTCAGTTTCATTTAATCTGATTAACCTTACACCTTGGGTAGCTCGACCCATTACTCTGATTCCCTCAGCTGGAGTTCGAATGGTAATACCAGAACGGTTGATAATCATCAAATCATCAGTATCAACCACTTCTTTAATTGCGACTAATCCACCGGTTTTCTCGGTAATATTCATCGCTTTCACTCCTTTTCCACCTCTATTGGTGATCCTGTATTCAGACAAGTAAGAACGTTTACCATACCCTTTGTCTGTTACGACAAGTAGGGTGGCATCTTCTCTTTGAACACAAACCATGCCAATAACGTGATTTTCGTCTCCGCCAAGGTTAATGGCTTTAACTCCAGTAGCTGTTCGCCCCATAGGTCTAACAGTGGATTCATGGAAATGAACTGCCCTACCAGAGCTTGACGCGATTACGATGTTGGCATCTCCATTGGTCAATTCTACATTCAAGAGTTGGTCATCTTCTCTGATATTCAAGGCAATGATACCATTTGTTCTTGGTCTAGAGTATTGCTCCAAGGTGGTTTTCTTGATGATGCCTTTTTTAGTCACCATCACGATATTGTTGTTATTGATATAGTCTATATCTCCCAGGTCTTTGACCTGAATAATAGACCTAATACGGTCACTACTTTCAATATTAATGAGATTTTGGATAGGTCTGCCTTTGGATGTTTTACTACCTTCAGGAATGGCGTAAGTTTTAAGCCAGAATAATTTACCTTGATCAGTAAAGATCAACAAATAGTTATGCGTTAAGGCAGTAAATAGATAGACGGTATAATCATCCTCCTTGGTACTTACTCCTCTTGAACCTACTCCTCCTCTACTTTGCGATTTGTACTCTGTAAGTACAGTTCTCTTAATATATCCCTGATTGGAAACGGTAATTACCACTTCCTCATTAGGAATCATGTCCTCATAGTTGAAATCTTCAGCATTATGCTCGATAGTTGTTCTTCTATCGTCATTGTAGCGGGTTTTTATTTCTTGCAATTCGTCCTTAATGATTTGCATTCTTCTGTCCTTATCTGCAAGAATATCTTTTAATTCTTCGATAAGTTTCATCAGCTCATCATATTCCTGCTGAATCTTGGCCCTTTCCATGCCAGTAAGACGTTGCAGCCTCATGTCAAGAATTGCTCTTGCCTGTATTTCGGTCAGATCAAATTTCTCCATCAAACCATTTCTGGCTGTTTCCGGATCTCTTGAATCTCGAATTAATTGGATAACTGCATCAATATTATCCAAAGCAACCAGATATCCTTCAAGGATATGGGCTCTTTTCTCCGCTTCTCTTAGTTCATACTCTGTTCTTCTGACCACCACTTCATGCCTATGGTTCACATAGTGCAGAATAAGGTCTTTCAGGTTCAATGTATAAGGTCTGCCCTTAACCAGGGCCACATTGTTAACACTAAAGGAAGTTTGAAGTTGTGTATGCTTGTAAAGGTTATTAAGCACTACATTTGGAACGGCATCTTTTTTCAGCTCATATACTATGCGCATACCTTGCCTATCAGATTCATCCCTAATGGCAGAAATTCCATCAATTTTCTTCTCATTTATCAATTGAGCTGTTTTCTCAACCATGGAAGCTTTGTTGACTTGGTAAGGAATTTCATTGATAATGATCATTTCCTTTCCTGAGGACTTGGTCTCAATGGTAGCTTTACCTCTAAGAATGACTCTTCCTCTTCCTGTTTCGAAGGCGGCTTTAACCCCATTGTATCCATAAATGATACCTCCTGTTGGAAAATCAGGCGCCACAATGTGCTCCATTAATTCCGGAATGGTAATGTCATTGTTATCAATGTAGGCATGAATCCCATCAATGACCTCTCCTAAGTTGTGAGGAGCCATATTGGTAGCCATACCTACTGCTATACCAGAAGCACCGTTAAGTAGCAAGGCCGGTATTTTAGCAGGTAAAACAATAGGTTCCTTTAAGGTATCATCAAAATTTAACTGAAAGTCGACGGTTTCCTTATTGATATCTGTCAACAATTCTTCAGCAATCCTTCTCAACCTGGCTTCTGTATACCTCATGGCTGCAGGGTTATCACCATCAATTGATCCAAAGTTTCCTTGTGGATCTACCAATGGATACCGCAATGACCATGTTTGAGCCATTCTAACCAAAGTTTCATAGACAGCCGAATCACCATGTGGATGGTATTTACCCAATACTTCCCCAACTATTCTGGCAGATTTTTTATAAGGCTTGTTGTGGGAAACCCCCAATTCCTGCATTCCATAAAGGATTCTGCGGTGTACAGGCTTTAAACCGTCTCTTACGTCCGGCAATGCCCTGGAAACAATTACCGACATCGAATAATCGATGTAAGCTCCACGCATTTCGTCCTCAATATTAATCGGGATGATGTTCTCGTTTTCTCCTTGAGCCATATTTAAATTTTCTCGCTTATAACCTGCAAGATAGCAAAAAGTAAAGGTTTAGAAAAATATTATATTTCTTACAATTCAATAATTAGGTATCCTTTTTATATTCATGGAGTTAATTTTTAATTTTACAGGAATTTATTTGGAAAAGAAGCCTAAAAAACCCTAAAATCAGTTGCCATACCACTGCCCTACTTTTCTATTCTGCCTTTTCCAAATAGAACTACCTCGGTATTCAACTCCATTATGTAAATGCTTCATTACTACCTTACAACCTGCTATTTTACATCTTTTTGAGCCTGGAAGACTCATAGACACTCCTACCTGTAGAGTGTATAAGGTTTGCTCAATGGTCTGGACCTCTATAGGGTTCGCCATATTATACTCATAGGGTCTAAACTCTGCAGAGGGTTTGATAAAAAATTTAGAATATTCTGATAAATCTCTTTCAACTCTAAATCCCACTCCATAATACCCTGTATTTGCAGAAATATTCGGATCTAAAGATTTCTTTAATTTCATTGAGCCAAACTCTCCCTCTACCACCACTCTCCAGGGATAATGCATTCTAGCCCTTTGTTTCAGTTGGTTTTGAATGGATAGGTTGGTCTCTGAATATTTTCTATACCTCCATCTCAAAAAAGCATTTCTTTTATTGGCATCCCAAAGTACCAAACCTACTGTTCCATAAAGTTTATCATAGGTATAGCGTTCTTCTTCCAATGTAAATGTATAGCTATTCCCTTCTCCATTGAATTTATCAAACTTACCCCATTCTCTTCCATAACCTGCACCTACAATAATTAAATCAAATAATTTCAACCGAACCCCCAGATTTACAGGATAGGCGAAATTTGAGTTTTTAAACTGGATCGTGTCCATTTCGGAAATATCTGCAGCTTGATTTGTACTCAGGTCTGTGATTGGATAGTTTTCAGGCATTTCACTATTGAAAGTAAGCCGGTGTGCATGGTAACTTGAACCGGTGGCTATCTCAAATGAAAAATTACTCACTGCATTCCTAAACGCGTTCCCTACTTCACTATCGCTTTTTTTGCTCTTAATTTTCCTGTCAATACCAAAAATATCCTCTTGTGCCTTACTTTGATAAGTAATACTTAACATTAGGACTGCAAACAGACAGGTCAAACACGCCAATTGCTTCTTCAATTCCATATTTTGGATAGTCTTTTATTTATTAACGCAATAAAACAAAAAAACCCTCAAATTATGAGGGTTTTTTTTTCTTATCTCTTAAGAAATCAGCTATTAACCGTTATCAGAAGCACTTTCGTCTTCAACTGGAGTTCTTTTTTCTTTTAACTCAGCCATTAAGCTATCTACTTTTTCTTTGACCTCAGGATTTGCTTTCATTGCCTTGTTTACCTTATTGTAAGTAGCAATTCCTAAAACGTCATCATTTTTGATTAGGCCGATTTTCAATTCTCTAACTTCTGTGCTCAATGAACCCATAAATTCCAAAATTTCTTCGTAAGCTGCTTTTTCATCATCTGTGATTTCAATTTCAGCAAGCTTGGCTTCATCGTCCCATGCGCCTTTTATTTCATTGTATCTACCAGCGCCATCTATGACCTCATTGTCCTTAATCATGGACACTAACTCTACATTCTTTTGTTCATAAAAAGCCATCACAGAGTCTTCCATTGCAGCAAATTTTGCAATTTCTTCATCAGTAATTTCTTCTGCAGCTTCATCTTGTGCTTGTGCAGTAAAACCTATTAAACCAAAGATTAAAAAGGTCAATCCAAATAATTTTTTCATAATTTTTTCTCAATTTATTAAACGCTATCTACCCTCGAATTAAATCAGAATCAACCAATTTAACAAACAATGGATCAAAAAATATGCTAAAAATTATAGGAAAGGAATAATTATTGAATTTAAACAATAAATTTAAGGTTATTAATTGTTTCTATAGGATTTTCAGAGGAAAACACAAAATTCCCTGCAACCAGAACATTTGCCCCAGCTTCAAAAAGCTTTTTGGCATTGCCAATACTCACACCACCATCAATTTCAATTTTCGCATGGGATCCCGTTTCTACAATCAACTCTCCTAATGCCTGAATCTTTTTGTAAGTGTTTTCTATAAATTCCTGTCCACCAAAACCTGGATTAACAGACATAATTAAAACGGTGTCAACCTCTCTGATGATATCTTGTAAATGCCTGACAGGTGTGTGCGGATTTACGGCTACTCCTGCCTTACAATCCAATGCCTTGATCGCTTGAATCGTTCGGTGTAAATGAGGACAAGCTTCTAGGTGTACCGTAATCTGAGAAGCACCTGCCTTATGAAATGCTTCTAAGTACTTGTCTGGTTCCACAATCATCAAATGTACGTCCAGTGGCTTTTTCGCATGCCTGTTTACAGCCTCTACCACTGGTAGACCAAATGATATATTTGGCACAAAGACGCCATCCATGATGTCTACATGAATGTAATCGGCAACAGAATCATTAATCATTTCTACTTCCTTCTGAAGATTAGCAAAATCGGCTGCCAAAATTGAGGGCGCTATTAATGGATTCATAAGGAATGGGGTTTAGGTTAAAATTAATAGTTGATAGATATACAAAAAAAGCGAATTTTAAGGTCAATTCCTTATTTCTTCCACAACTTCACCTTTGTCGCGGACGAATTATCTTGTAATTCAACAAGATATATTCCGGGATTCAATAATTCCATGCTAATGCTGTAAGGGTAATTATTTCCTATCCGCTCTAAATCATGGACTCCTACCACCTTGCCATCGCTTGAGTACAAGCTTAATGTACAATTTGTACTGTCACCAAATTCTATGAGTAACTGATTTTCAATCAAAGGATTGGGATAGATTCGGGCAATATTAACCTTTTCTGGATCTTTTTCCTTGTCAATTATACCAAACATCGCTCTAGTGAAATCCGGAATTCCATAGCCTAGTTCATTGTCAGGTTCATTGTATTGAGAACCACTAAATATTAATTGATCTCTTAATTCTTTACTTGTCCATTCAGGGTTGGCTTCTCTTAAGCCTGCCGCCAAAGCAGCGATTTGTGGAGCTGAAAAAGAAGTCCCACTAGAATTACTTGTTCCTTGTTCTTGTCGCCATAAAGTAACACTTGTTCCATAGGCAACCAACTCTGGCTTTATCCTGTCATCGGTACTAGGCCCCACAGAACTAAAGCCCGCTTTTTTATAATCACTGTTTACAGCCCCTACAGCTATAATACCATTAGCATCCGCTGGTACGGTGATCGTCTTCCAGCTAATGTTTCCTTCATTTCCAGCACTACTGACCACTATAATCCCTTTCTCTGCAGCCATATTGGCTCCTTTAGTGATTACAGCTGTTTGACCATCCAAATCCTCCTTGCTGTAATTCATTTCGGAGTCATCAAAAAAATTATACCCTAGTGAACTGTTAATTATATCTACTCCAAGGCTATCCGCAAATTCGGCAGCTCTGACCCAATTGTATTCCTCAATCCTATATTCTGAATCCACATCCTCTGTGATGCATAAAATATAATCAGCACCATATGCACCAGCGATGAGTTGCTCAGGATCATAAGCAGCCATCAGGGATAAAGTACCCGTCCCATGTGTATCTGACCGATAAACAGAGCCGGAACCAGGCAATACAAAATCTCTGGTAGCCAATATACCTGTTCCTTTAAATAAATGATCAAAGGCTGGGATTTTGTCTGCATTTAAAAACCCAGCATCAAAAATAGCAACCACTACCCCATCACCAGTGTACCCAGCATCATGCATATCTGAAATACCTATGAGGCTGTTTTGAAATGTGAAGTTGGCACTTCCTTTGGCTTTATTAGAACGCTTTTTCTTTCTTTTTAATTGGTACCCTTTGGTACTATTTTCCAATTGACTTGGCCCACCTTTGGCTACCAGTACAATTTCACTCACAAAATCAAAGGAGGCAATATCTTTTATTTCCTCTGAAGAGGCCTGGACAATGGACGCATTGAGCCATTTTGAATGATAAATAAAATTATTAACATATGGTCTGATGGACTCTATGTACTTTTCTGAAACAGGAAAATCAGTACTGTCAAGGGAAATTTGGTCCCTACTTCTTCGGTTGAGCGATTTTTGGGAAAGCAATTTTTCAGGCTGATCCAAGCTATAGGTGGTATCAGCTTTGTATTTGTAATGAATGGCATACCTGTCTTGAGCAATTACATTGGCTGCAATTAAACAAAACACAAAAGCTATTGCAGCACTATAATTTACCATAGTTTATAAGCCTCAAATGAGTAAAACGCCCTTCCTGAATAATTTGTTCACCTAAACAATCATTTCTTGAGCAATAACGAAATACTTCATAATAACTTTCAACCAGGCCAATATTATTTGCATATACCTCATACCTGTTGTCCCTGATGGTAATTAGATCATCTTCTTCATTGATTCTAACCTTTACTGCATCTGGGAAAGCAAATTGATCCAATATATAGCTCCCGGTACTCTCAACGAAAAAACTTTCTTCTACTTCGTTATTTAATGCATTTCCATTCCAGCTAAAATCCTGACTTAATGGATAAACAAGCAATATTTTTTGCTGGTTATTGAAATTTTTAATGATGCGGTTATTACTAAGGGTAAGCGTATAAACCTGTTCATTTTCCCAGGCATTTCTATCTGTAGATTTTTTCCTATGAACCAGATAAACCAGTTCTTTGGCATCATTCAGGTAGAAGTCAGCTATTTCATCTCTGAAAAAATAATTTTCTGTCTCAAAATCTTCTTCTCCGAAATAGATCGTCTCATCAACACTGTAATCCCAGTAATTCCCAATAAGCAAGGGGTAATAAGTTGAAGTAATCAATTCAGGATCTTCCCGCTCTTCTGCACAGCTACCCATAAAAATAAGGAGAGGTAGCAGCCAATACCTTTTATTAAAAATTTTCATTTTCTATCTTTGAATTCAATTGAAAATTACGCAAATAATCCACTAAAATAAAATGGCTTTAAAAACTTTTGTAAAGATAAGTAATGTCAACAACTTGAGCGATGCTCGCTATTGTTCTGGAATGTATGTAAACCTTATGGGTTTCTCCCTTGAAAAGGACAATGAATATTATGTCAACCCAACAGCTTTTAAAGAAATTACAGATTGGCTATCAGGCTTGGAATATGTTGCTGAATTCTCAAATAGTCATCCCGCTCAAATTTTAGAAACTTTGGCACAATACGAAGGGTTTTCTTTTATCCAAATAGAAGAACGCCTTCACCTTCCTATGCTTAAAAATACCAGTTACGCTTTAATTTATAAATATACCTTAACAAATGAGGATGAACTGGATGAGCTTCTTGACTATGCCATTACCCTAAAAGAAAACAAGGTAATGCTTAATCTTGAGGCAGAATCAGCAATGGAAATCACCCCTGTGGTCCAAGAAAAGATCAAAAATATAGCTGCAAAATGTGAGCTACTACTTGGTTTTGGTTTTGATGACAAAAACATTGAGCAGTTATTAGAAAGTACACCTTTGAAAGGTATAAGTATGAAAGCCGGGCATGAAATCAGGCCAGGAATAAAGGATTTTGATGAGTTGGCAGATATTTTGGAAACTCTTGAATTGGAGGGATAGCATTATTTAAAACCAAACTCAATGTACTTGATGGTCTCCCCTTTCTCCATAAACATTTTCTCGTAACGAGTCATGATGCCGTGGTGATCTTCTTTCCATTCTGACATGTAAAAGTCCCTGGTGTTTTTGAAAATGACTATGTCCTCTCTGCTATTCAAAAGCTCAAAAGTATATTCATATAAACCAGTATTGTCCGTTTTGAAATGAACATGGCCTCCCGGGGTCATGATTTTTTTATACATTTCCAAAAATTTCGGTGCGGTAAGCCTTTTTCTCTCATCCCTATCTTTTGGCCTGGGATCAGGAAAGGTAATCCATAGTTCGTCAATTTCATCTACTTCGAAAGAAGCCTCAATCAGTTCTATCTGAGTCCTCAAAAAGGCCACATTTTTCAAACCTTCGGCAATGGCTATACTACTGCCTTTCCAGATTCTACCTCCTTTGATATCTACTCCTACATAATTTTTTTCAGGCTCAACCCTGGCCTGACCTACCGTAAATTCCCCACGGCCACAGGCCAACTCAACCACCAAAGGTGCTTCATTTTGAAACTGAACAGCTTTCCAATTCCCCTTAATTTTTTCAAAGATTTCTTTGCCAGGCTGAATCACATTGGTGTTTTCTTCGATTTGCCTGAACCGTTCAAGTTTATTTCTTCCCATTTTCTATAAATCGTTTATTTCTGCAACCACAAAGGTGCTTCCTCCAATAAAAATTAGATCCTCTGGTTTTGCTTTTCCTCTAGCATAAGCCAATGCTGCATTAACCTCTGTTACCACCGTTCCTTTTAAACCAAAACCAGCAGCTAGGTTTTTAAGCGCTTCTGCAGGCATTGATCGAGGTTGATCGGCTTCGCAAAATACATACCTTGCCTCTTTCGGTAATTTTTCAAAAACTTTATCATGGGCTTTGTCTTTAACCATTCCGAGGACCATATAAAGTTGCTGATCATTTTTCAATGTCAATAATTGTGCAACAATGTCTTGGATCCCATCTATATTATGACCTGTATCACAGATCGTTAATGGATCTGTGGACAAGGTTTGCCATCTTCCTTTTAATCCCGTATTGGCGACAATATTGGCCAAGCCAGCAAACAGCTGTTTTTGATCAATGAGCAAACCCTGTGATTTCAAAATGTTTATGGAAGCCAATATACCTGGCAAGTTTTTGGATTGATAATTTCCTAACAGATCCAAATGTACTTTTTTAATATAGGAAGAAGTCCCTTCAATCTCATAAACTACCCGATTTTTCCCATCTGAATCCTCACTGTATCCATTGAACCGGGCATGAATAGATTGATCAGCAAAGGTGATAGGAGCTTCTTTTTCCAATGCTTTATTCTGAAATACTTCTGTGGTAGCGGCCTGACTTTGTCCAATTATTACGGGAACCTTTTCTTTAATTATCCCTGCTTTCTCAAATGCAATTTTGTCAAGGCTATCACCTAGAAACTGTTCATGATCAAATCCAATATTGGTAATGATGCTCAAAATGGGATTTATGACATTGGTACTATCGAACCTTCCTCCCATTCCGGTTTCAATCACTGCATAATCAATGCCCATCCTGGCAAAATAATCAAAAGAAAGCGCTACAGTCATTTCAAAAAAACTAGGCTTCAATTCCAACAAATAGTCTTTATGGGCCTTTACGAAATTTACGATCTCACTTTCAGGTATTTCTATACCATTTATTTTTATCCTTTCCCTAAATGATTTTAGATGTGGTGAAGTATATAAACCCGTAACATACCCCGCTTCTTGCAAAACGGAACCCAAGGCATGAGCTGTACTTCCTTTACCATTGGTACCTGCTATATGAATGCTTTTGAATTTATTTTGAGGATTGCCAAGGTGTTCACAAAGCTTTAAGGTATTGCTGAGGTCTTTTTTAAAAGCAGAAGCACCAACACGCTGAAACATAGGAAGAGCCTGGAACAAAAATTCCAGAGAGGACTGATAGTTCATTGAAGTCAATTAATCTACTCGGATGATAAAGGTGATTCTTCCTTGAGAATATTCTGCGGTAGAGTTACCACTTTGACGCTTGAAGGACAATCCATTTACTACCGTTCGGTAATAATTTAGCACTTCATTGCTTACATTGTATTCCAGGGGAATGGCTTGCACAATTCTGCCATTGTCGTTCACTGTGATTCTAAAAACGATTCTCCCATTTCTATTGGAAAGCCTATCCTGGATATTGGGTTTGGAAGCAAAATCCCAACCTGCGAGGTCCAGATTATATCCACCACCATCACCGGTATTGCCTTTACCTGACTGCAATATAGATCTTCCATCTATGGTGCCTTGTGGATTGCCTTCATCCCCAGCCTGTGAGCTATTTCCCTGACTACTCCCTGCATTAGGTTGCTGGGCAGTTCCTTTGGTACCTCCTGCACCAAAAATGGCTCTAGGGTCTACAGTAGGTTGAGGTTTTTCTACCTTTTCAGGCTTTGGTTCTTTTTCAGGCTGACTCTTAACAGGTACAGTCTCCTTTGGCGTTGTTTCTTTGGGACTTTCTACCTTCTCCACCACTTTTTTCTCTGCTTTTACAGGACTGGGTGTTTTGGCAACTGCCTCAATCTTAGGCTGTGTCTTTTTGGGTTCAGCTGGTGCAGGATTGGACTTTGGAGGTGTTACAGGTGCTACATTTTCAGTCACTTGCGGTGCAGGATCACCTGGTGCTGCTGCCTCAGTAGTTTGCTCTTGACTTGGAGAAGGTGGTGTTTCGGTCTGCTTCGAATCCGAACCAACGTCAGAAAAACCAAGATTCAATTCAAGCCCAAATTGAGACATGGGAGGTACTGGCTGCTTCCACACCATAATAAAATAGAAACCAATCAAAAGCAACACATTAATAATAAGCGTAATGAGTATTGCTTTTCGATTATTTTCAGCTGTTGCTTTATGGTCTTCCCAAATTTCCATCGCTTACTTAAACGGTTGTGTTGCTATGGTTACATTGGCATCAAGGCTGGCAGCAATGCCTCCTATTTCCACCAAATATTCCACAGGTACTTCTTTGTCTATATGCAGAACAACATACCCCTTGTTTTCCTTCAATAAGGCAGTCAATTCACCTTTAATGGCATCCCTCGAAACTTGCTTGTCATTTACTGCAAACCTGAGATCCTTGGTTACACTTACAGTAACTTCCTGCATTACTATGTCTGAGCTTTCGCTGGAAGGTAAGTTAACCGGAAGCCCCGATGGAGTAATAAAAGAGGAAGTAAGCATAAAAAATATAAGCAACAGAAATATAATATCAGTCATGGAGGACATGCTGAAACTAGCTTCTATTTTATTTTTTGACTGCAGTGCCATATTATTTTTTATCCTGTAAAAGATCTATAAACTCAATCGTGGTATACTCCATATTATGGATGAGTTTTGAAACCCTAGTAACCAGGTAATTATAACCTAGGTAAGCAATTATACCTACCACTAAACCTGTGGCAGTGGTAATCATGGCTTCATAAATACCGGTAGAAAGAAGTTTTGGTGAAACCATTCCCTCCTCTTGAGCCACTCCAATAAATGCCCGAATCATACCTGCTACAGTACCTAAGAAACCTATCATAGGTGCAGCTCCAGATACGGTAGCCATTAGGCTAAGGTTTTTCTCCAGTTTATATATTTCAATTTTCCCTACATTTTCTATGGCCACCTCTATATTTTTGAGCGGACTACCTATCCTTTCCAAACCTTTTGAGATCATGTGGGCAACAGGTGTTTCTTCACCCTGACAAACCATTTTGGCTTGTTCTATATTGCCACTCTGTACCATCATTTTCACCTGATCTATCATCCCTTTAGGCGTTTTTGAAGCCTTTTTTAGGGTGATCATCCGTTCAATAAAGATAAAAATGGCTAGGATAAAAAGTAAATAAAGGGGGATCATCATATAGCCACCCTTGATCATTAAATCCAACAGACCAATATCGTTGGTACCTGCCCCTTCCATGAGGGCAAGAGAATCTACAGCCTGAAGGCCGTCATTAGTTGACAAAGTTTGTAGTAAGATCATATTAGTATTTCAAAACCCATAAGTTTTCTTCATAATTTCCCTGGACCTCCTCCATAGCTTCTAAAGCAAGGTCTACATTTTCAAACTGACCTACTGCCAGTCGATAATAATGGATCTTTCCATAGGGATGTATGAGAAACGTACTCTTTCCATCTTTATTGAGTTTATTGGAATAATCTCTTGCTAGATCATCATCTATAAAGCTTCCAACAACCAAAAAATATCTCGGTGCGTTTTCTCTGGAGTTGATCTCCAAAAGTGTAGGGATATTTTCCTGTTCTGCCACCGGTTCCTCGACTACAGCTTCCACCTCAGGTTCGGGCATGACTGGTACAGGATTAGTGGGCAATTCAGTTTTTGCTTTTTGAGGAGTAGCCTCTTTATTAAAGGCATCAAATACGCCGTAATAATAAAGGCCAAAACCTAAACCAAGTATAAACAAAAGAATGATAAGAAAGACAGGCAGGGTGTTGTCTTTTTCCTTTTCTGCAGGTGGATTATTTTTTGATTCACCTGCAGGTTTTTGACCAACTGTACCTGAACCAGCCTTCGCAGCTGCACCACCTTCCAATGGCGTTACATTGACCGGAGGCAGTCCAAAGTCCTCATCATTATCGGATTGGCTATTTTGATCCTTGGAATTTTTCTCAGACATCTTAAAAATTGTTATTTTAATCCACTAAGCTAAAGCAAAACCAGCAAATCGCCAATATTGCTACCAATAATTCCGCCAATCCTTTTATAAAATTTCAAAATCTAGCACCAATATTTTCTTATTGGTTTTTACCATTTTTTAAAATTTAAACCCAACACCGCCTATTACTTGAATGGCACGTACTTGATAGTTGTTAAATCGCTGGTATTTCTGATTGAGTAAATTATTGCCATAAATAAAAGCAGAAATCCTATTGGTAAACGAATAGTCTGCTCCTATTTGAAGATCCACTATTGTTCCAAGTTTTCTTTGGCTATCCGAAGCTAAATTTATTACATCTATTCCACCCATTGCATTAATATTCGCATGAATAAGCCACTTCTCATCCGGTGTAAAGGTGTTGTTTAACTTGGCCTCCCACTCAGGACGGTGCCATGCTGCATCAATTTCATCCAAAGTATACTGGTAAAAATGCGCAGAAGCATCAAGTTGATACCACTCATCAAAAGTATAATCGAGAGAGGCATGGTATTCCAATACTTTGGAATTATTGTCATAAATAAGTTGAAACCTCGTACTGTCCATTTCATTGTTGCCATAGAAATGCATATTCGTAAAGTCTCCATATTTAAACCCTACCTTATAATTGGCCTGGTCATTGGCTTTTCCTGTGATCCCTGCATCAATCTGAAAATTCTTAATTGTGTTCTTCAGGTTTTCAGAAGGCCCCAAAAATGGATTTTCTTGAATAAAATCGTAATAGGTATTTCTTATAACATCTCCTTCATAAGAACCATAAATCCCCAACTCAGGAACAACATGATAGGACAAGTTCAATAAAGGATAAACATGAAATTCCTTCGTTTTATTAGGTACTATATCGTTTTCCTGGATAACATTGGCTCCTACTTTAATCTTAAAAGCATCTTTGGCATATTGCACATACGGTTGAAGCTTAAAGTAATTTCTTTGAATATCATCATAATAGATATCACTTGGAGAAGTAAATGCCAATAGACTATTTATTCCTCCCTTAAGAAAATCGTTGGCCCTAAAACCTGCATTTGCTCTTACAACTACTTCACTTTCTTTGGCATCAAACCGGTCATTGAACAAGCGCAATGCAACATTGGCCTCATAATCGAAAGGCTCAGTCCTTTCCACTCTTCTTAAACCTGCCATGGCTTTGATTGTCCCAAAAACCTGACGGATAGAATCTTGCATTACCAAATTTTCTGGATCTACTGTATAACCATAAAAATGATGCATGTCTCGTTCATAACCCAACCTACCATAAACCTCAAAATCATCCCTGTAAAGACTTCCATTAAGTAATAGATCCGTATGGTCTTCCGCTGAATTGATACCATCTACAGGGCCTGTATAGAACCCCTGATGTTTAAAATGAGCCCCATAGGTATAATCATCATTGCTCATGTTATGGTAATCTGCCTGAATCAATGGTGAAGAATAATTTCCATAACCTAGTTTCACTATTGCCTGGGTTTGGTCATTATCTGGCTTAGGAAAAGATTTCTCATAAGGTTGAAACTTGATGTCAACTGGAGCCAATGTGGCATCAAAGTTTTTAACCTGATAATTGTAATTGATTGAAGTAGATACGGGAGGAAGTGCAGGGCTTTTTTCAAATACCCTCAATTGACGAGGTAGGCTTAATACCCTGTCTTTCCTGATAATAAATTCAGTATCCCTGATTTCACCTCTTTGGGGCTCTGCGGTTTCTTGAGAAATTCCCTGGACAGCCCCAGAAATTATCATCAATCCAGTTAATAAATATTTTATAGGCTTCATTAATTGGCTAAGTTGATGGTTTTTAATAAAGATTCTGCTTCCTGCTTGACAGTGTCATCCGTAGCATTTTCTATAATGGATTCTAAAGTAGCTTTTGCTTGAAATTTTTCATTCATGGAAATGTAATTTTGTGCTAGCACAATAAACTGCTTTCCATACCAATAGGCGTATTGGGTAAAAGGTTGTGAATTATTAAAAATCAACTCATTAGAGAGCGAAAATTCACCTTTTTCATGGTGTCTCAAAGCCAATTTATAAAGTGCTTCTGCTCCTTGTTCAGTTTTATGGTTTTCCATCAGCTGCTTGTACACCAGCATGGCCTTGTCAACTGCATTGGTGTTTTCAAGGGATTTAGCTTTGATCAATAAAGCATTGGATTCAGAATCAACAGTGATGTTCCCTAATTCAAGAATCTTGTCTGCACTCCTGATGGCTTCCTTATAAGCTTTGGTTTCAAAATAAGCTTGCATCAATCCGAAGGTAGCCTCGTATTCCTCCGCTTTACTTCGGGCATTTTGGGCCGTAAACTGATAATAAGGTATGGCTTTGGAATAGTTGCCATTGCCAAATTCAATATGCGCAAGCTTTTGAAATACCCTACTTTTTAGGTTGTTATCACTAGTATTTTCTAACTCGTAGTAAATAGACAAGGCCTTGGCATTGTCTCCCAGTCTAAAATAAGCATCGCCTAAATAATACTTGGCTTCAGGAAGTTGAGCTGAGTTGGGATAGTTCCTGATGAAATTTTGTAAGGCAGTAAGTGCTTGACTGTATGACTGATTGAATACCAAACTTTTTGCAGCTTCAAACTCTACATTTTGTAGGTTATTATTACTTGGGTTGGACTTGCGGTATCCCGACAAATAGGTGGAAAACTCTTGTGACCTTCCTTGTAAAGACAAACTTTCCTGCAAACCAACCAAGGCGGTTTCTCCATTCTCAGCATTCGGATATTTATCCAAGATCATTTTATAATCTTCTATAGCTTTGTCGTAGTCTTTTAGAGAATAATTAGCAACGGCTCTCCCTTCCAAGGCAAAAGGTATGAAAGGACTGTTAGGTTTATTACTAATTAGTTTTGAAAAGACATCTCTACCTTGGCTATAATTCAACTCTTCCATGTGAATTTGAGCCTTTTGGTACAAGGCATCTTCCATGTACAAGCTATTTGGAAAATTGTTTATCACTTGATCCAATTGCCTGATTGCCTCTCGGTTATTGTTCTGAAAATTTGCCACTACTCCTCCTCTGAAATAGGCATAATCGCTGTAAGCATTATTTTCAGCTACCGCTCTTCGGAAAACGTTGGCAGCATCAGTGAATTTTTTCTGCACGTAATAAGTATCTCCAAGTCTTATAAAAGCATCATCATAATGCTGCTTGTCACTACTATTCTTTAATTTGTCAGTATAGCTCTTGAATTGTCTTTCAGCTTTGTCATATTGGCCGTCATTGAAATAGGCATAGCCTAATCCATAATGAGTTCGGATAAGACTTGGGTCCATAGAAGGTGGATTCATGCTAATCAACTTTTCATAAGCTTGAATCGCTACTTTATCCTTATTACTAGCTGCATTGGCTTCACCTTTCCAGTATTGCGCCTGGTATTGCAAGGACTTGTCTATGGGGTATTGAAGTGACTTGTCTAATAACCTAAGTGTCCCATTGAGGTTATTGTCCCTATAATAGGTCATTGACTGATAAAAGGTGACTTTCTGGTAAGCAGATTTAATCCTATCCGATTTATTATTCATTTTCTCCATGTGACTTATTGCACGGAGATAATTATTGGTATTGACTAAGGCATCACTAAGTAAATTCTCAGCGGCTGTTTTTTGACTACCCTGAGGGTATTCATTCAGGTAGGTATCCAAAGCTGTAATCGCTTCCTGAAATTTACCTAGTTCCAAACTTACTTTGGCATAATTAAACAAGGCTTCTTCCTTAATTTCAGGTCTAAAGTCTAATTTATAAGCCGCATTAAAACTATTGGCAGCGAAGGGTAAGTTTTTCTGCTGAATATAGGCATAGCCCAAAAAGTAACTGGCAAGATGTCCCAATTCATCGTTTACTAAAGCCACTTCTTTAAAAAACTGGCTTGCTTCAGCGAATTGTTTATTTTCATAATGGGCAACACCAGCCTTGTATTGTTGGTCTCTAGATAGCTTTCCTTTCTTGGCAGTCCAAAAAGCCATGTAGTGAACTGCTGCCTGACTAAAGTTATTTTTGTCGTAATAGGCTTCTGCCAATAGCAGGTGAATTTGTTCGCTGTTATCGAGCCCCTTATTATTAATTATAGGTGCTGCATATTCAATCAAGGTATCTAGTTTTTGTTGTCTGTAATAAATACCAGCCAACATATAAGGTACTTTCAGACTGTACTCACTGGATTTTTCTGCTTCCTTAAAGTCTTTGGCTGCAGCTTCAAAATCGCCTTGTTCAAATGAACTGTATCCTGCATAGAAATAGGCACTGGCCAAAAAGGGACTCCTATAGGTTTTTGCCCGTTCAAAATAACTTTTAGCTTGGGTGTAATTCTTTAACTGAAAATAACTGTACCCTGTCTTAAAAAAAAATTCAGGATGTCGATCTGTAGTAAGCGGCACATTGCGTAGCAAGTCAAAATTGCTAATGGCTTTTTTGTAATTCCTATTGACAAAATAATGATTTCCTAGAATCCAAGCTGCTTCATTTCTTAGAGATTCATTGGGATTGTCAAGGATAAAAGCATCCATCAGAGAGGTACCTTCAGGAAAATCCCCTCGAAGTGAGGACAAAGCTTTATAATAGGCAACAGCTACTGCCCGGCTATTCTCATTGATATCCGGATGCATAGACAACCTGTCAAAAGCTTCTCTAGAGGAGGAAAATTGGTCCTTTTGAAACAGTTCAAGTGCATCCTGAAATTTTGCTTCCAGACTGGTTTGATGTAAACTGGATTGGGAATAAACCTGACCTATCATTAGTAAGGTTAAACCATAAAATAGTAATGTTTTTCTCATTCTCAATTTGCGCTCAATGAAGAATTTTAAAAATTAGTTCTTTTAATATCTGACTATCATCCACAGAGTTGGTAGTCGTTACTCCTTTGGAACGTAAGTCCGCCTCCTTAAGGTATCCAATAACATCAATAATCTTGCCTAAAGAATAATTTTTAGCTGCAATGGTGTATTCTTTAACAAAATAAGGGTTTACCTTAATAACTCCTGCTAGCTCCCGTTCACCTAAGTTTTTATTGGCTTTGACTAATAAAAGTCGGGAAAAATGGATGTAAAGAAGTGACAGTATGGGTATTAAGGGATGGGACTTGGTGTTTTGACCAAAATAGTTAATGATGGTATTCGCCTTCAATATGTCTTTATAGCTAATGGCCTTGGTTAACTCGAAATTATTAAAGTCTTTGCTAATGCCAATGAATTGCTGAATGTGCCCTGCGTTAATTTTCTCAGGTTCATTAAAATTAATAATCATTTTATCAATTTCATTGGTCAGCACCTCCATATTGTTCCCAATGGATTCGGCTAGAATCTGGCAAGCCTTAGTTTCGATGGTATGTCCCTTTGATTTCACATATTGGTCTATATAAGGAGCCAATTTGTATTCAGGGATTTTATCTGACTTTACCAGAATGGCTTTTTTGTCCAGCTCTTTTGCAAGGGCTTTACGTCCGTCCAGAACTTTGTATTTATGGGCAAAAACCAGAATTGTACTAGGTAACGGATTTTTAATATAGGCGATTAACTGCTGATCCCCTAGTTCTTTTCCAAGGTCTGGAATGTTTTGGGCTTCTTTAACGATGACGACCTGCCTATCAGCCATCATAGGAAAGCGCTTGGCATTATTGAGAATGGCTGCCACTGTAGCATCTTTTCCATACATTATCGTTTGGTTAAAACTACGATCTTGAGGAGCCAAAGCGTTGTTTTCAATAAAACCCGTAATTTTATCAATGAAATAAGGCTCTTCACCCTGAAGGAAATAAATAGGTGCAAATTTATTTGCTTCCAGATCTTTTAAAATACTTTCCGGTTTACTGGGCATACCTGGTTTAAAAATGAAACTAAAACAGGCCAAATATAAAAAGAATAAAGGATTATTAACTGTTGATTGAAACAATACCTTCATTACTTTTGTATGTATTATGTCACTAAAGCAAATTTAAGGTGGAAACTATAGAAACAGGCATCTCATTCTACAAAGAAGGAAAATTTGACGCAGCCTTGGCTGTATTTAACCAGCTAATCGTAAAGGAAGGGAAAGTTCCTGCTTACCTGCATTACCGAGCGCGTATTCAATCCAGACTTGGTGCTTTGGAAGAAGCTTTAATGGATTTTGACACACTGCTTGAATTAGACACTTACAATACCACCTATATTTCAGATAAAGCAGTGGTATTACACTTATTGGATCGCAACCATGAAGCCAAGGAAGGGTTTGACCAGGCCTTAAACCTTGATCCAAACAATCCCTACCGCTATTCAAGCAGGGCCTATTTTAGGGATAGAATTGGCGATCTCAACGGAGCAATAGCCGACTATGAAAAAGCCATAGAACTAGATCCAGAAGATGCCGTGGCGCATAACAATAAAGGAATTGTAGAAGAAAAACTTGGGTATAAAGAGCAATCCAAGCAAAGTTATTCTATAGCAGACAAACTTACTGGTTACCAAGCCCCTGAAAGCAATGAATCGGCGCTTCCCAAAATTGATAATGCTCCGCAAAACACTATCGAAGAGCCAATTAAAGAACAAGAAGGGCTCAACTTACAAGCCTATTTTAAGGTATTAACAAACGTATTTACAGATAAAGAAACCAGAGCTGAGTTTATATCTTTTATAAAGACAAAATTTAAACGCTCTTGATTACATAAAGGGGTTTATTAATAAAATAGGACATTTTCTTCGAAAGATTATTGGTGAAGAGTTTCTCAAACCAACTTTTCTTTTTGCTGAGGGTAAATAATATATTTCCTCTGGAAGTAATCAAATAATTTTCCAAGCCCAATGCAGGTTCATCACGGTAGGATTTTAAAACATAATTCACCTTTTCATAACTAATAAAAGGAGCCAATTCTTCTTTTAAATACTCGTATTGGGCTTTGTCTATTATATTTGATTTCGAGCTTACGTGGACCACGTCAATTTCGGCAGAATAACACTGAGCAATTTGTACTACTTTCTGTATAGCTAGTTTATCTTCTTCCAGATAATCAGTGGCGTACACAAGTTTTCTGGGAGGTTTAAAGAAAACCTTTCTAGGAATAATAAACACATCACAACTGGCATCTTGTACTACCCTGCTGGAATTGGTTCCAATGAAATTATTCTTGAATTCATTGATCCCCTCAGTCCCCATTACTATGAGGTCTATTTTATTGTTTTCTGAATAATCAAGGATGGTTTTTACAGTTTTTCCTTCCATAATAAATGATCGACAAGAAACTAAGCCCTTGTCAATACTTTCTTCCTGTACAACTTTAACCAGGTTTTCAAGTTTTTTTCTTGCAGCAGGCAAGCTGTCTTCAAGTGCTTTGGATGGAAATAATTTTTGATAATCTTCCTTGTCAGGGACGTGGAAGATAATTAATTCTGCGCCCAACTTCTCTCCTAATTTGGCCGAATATTCAATTGCGTTTAAGGCAGATTCTGAAAAGTCTATTGGACAAAGAATGGTATAATTTTTCATAGTCAAAAATTAATTTTAATAACCTTGTTCTACACTTACCTCATTAATTAAAGGCATATTTTTACTTAGGTTTCTATAATTGGTAATTATCTGAGGAGCAGCAGCCTTATAATTAGTAATGCTGGCAATATGGGGAGTGATCATGATCTCATCTTGTTCCCAAAATGGGTGATTTTTATCCAAAGGCTCTTTCCTGAAAACATCCAGTAAAACACCTGAGATACGTCCTGATTTAATGGCAGGGATTAAATCCTCTTCCACCAGATGACTCCCTCTTGCCACGTTAATAAGGTAAGTACCTTCTTTAAACTTGGCAAAAAGATCCGCATTCAAAAACCCTTCTGTTTTCGACGTAAGAGGCAAAAGGCAAACGACGATATTTACCTGATCCAAAAAATCCTGAATTTGGTCCCCATAGTAGTAGGGATACCTAAAAGATGCTTTGGGTGAATTACCATATCCAAAACATGGAAACCCAAGAGCATTGACCTTATCCAACACATCGCCTCCCAGTTCACCTACTCCCATTACTCCCACCGAAATGGGAATTTCCGGTTGGGTCATGTCCCAGGTTTTGGTCTTTTTATCTATCAAGTATCTTTTAAATTGCCGGTGATAATTGAGAATTCCCATCACTACATAATTGGTCATGGAAAAGGTAAGGCGGGGATCAACAATTCTTGTAATAGGAACATTTTCAGGGAAATAATCCGACATGATATGATCTACACCGGAACCCATTGAACAAATTAATTTTAGGTTTGGAAATTCCTTGAGAATATTTTTAGGATGTTGCCACAATACAACTACTTCCACAAGCGCCTTGTCTTTTATCTCTGGATAAATTTGAAGATCGATATCTGGTGCTAGTTCAAGAAAAATGCCCTTCCAGGCATTAAGCTCTTTTTCAGATTTATTTGGCGCAACAATTGCTAATGCCATATAAAGAGTTAATTGGTTTTGGATTGTTGAATTTAACTAATGCTTTTATATACGCTTTGTATATGATGTATCAGGAGGAGGATACGCCAAGCAACATAATGGGTGTTGATAAATATTTTCTAACAAATTCCTTATCTTTACAAATAGGTGATTTAACCACTTAAATAAAATTATTACCTGTTCAGTAAGCCCTTTTTACTCACAGATAAGCTTTAATACAATCTAATTATAATATCTATGAAAACAAAGAATATCATTTGTCTAATTGGACTTTTTTCGCTTGTTAATTTGAATCTTTTTGCTCAGATAAAAATGCCTCAGGCAAGCCCAAATAATGAAATATCTCAGCAGGTAGGACTCACTACACTACATCTCGAATATTCTCGTCCAAGTAAGAAAGACAGAAAGATATTTGGGGAATTGGTCCCTTTTGGTAAGGTATGGAGAACAGGAGCAAATAATCCTACTACAATAGAATTTGATACGGATATTAAGGTCAATGGAAGAACCTTGAAAGCTGGTAAATATGCCATTTACTCCATTCCTGAAAAAAAAGAGTGGACAATTATCTTTTCTAACAATACAGAATTATGGGGTGCAATGGGTTATGATCCATCTGATGATGCACTGAGAATAAATGTCCCAGTTAATAAGCTTAAAAAGCCTGTTGAGTCAATGGAAATTCATTTTTCTGACCTGACAGATTCCGGAGCTCAATTTAATCTCTCCTGGGACAAGACCACGGTAAACTTCAAAATAGAAATGGAAGTGGATCGTGTGGTTATGAGTCAAATAACAAGCCTGCTAATCGATAAAGAAAGCAATGATCCGGGATTGTTATTTCAGGCTGCCAATTATTACTATACCCAAGGTAAAGATCTTAGTTTAGCAAGTGAATGGGTAGCAAAATCAGTTGAAACAGATCCCAAATATTACACGGTTCACCTCCAAGCAAAAATTCAAGCTGCATTGGGTAATACAAGGGAAGCCATCGCAGCGGCTCAGAAATCAATGGAAATGGCTGAAGAAGCCGGAAACCCTGACTATGTAGCCCTAAATCAGCGATTAATTAACGCAATAAAAAAATAAGGGCTTAAGTAAATAAAAATGCGATATAGGCAACTGATAAATTTTACCTATTTCGCATTTTTATATTTCAATTCAAATTCCTTAGCTTTTTTCCCATTTTGAGAAGTGCTAGCCTTTGCTTACTATTGGCTTTTTAGGCTTAGGGATAAGTAGGCTAAGCAATGCTGCAATTGCCATTACCAATAAACAGCCAATGGCATTGTACCATAAAAAGCCAATGTCAATACTGAAATCTCCAATAGTTTTGCCATTGAAATAGTGAAGGGTAAGGATAAGTATTTCAGTAACTATGGCTGCCAAGAAAACAGCTTTCCCTCCTACCCACTTCATAAAAAATGCTACCATAAAAATTCCCAATATACTACCATAAAACAAGGACCCTAACAAATTTACGGCTTGTATAAGGTTTTCAAACAGGGTGGCATAAGTGGCAAAAAGGATGGCGAATACTCCCCACAATAAAGTAAACCACCTGGATGATTTCATATAATGATTTGAACTTTGGTCCTTATTTATTGATCTCCTGTAAATGTCAATCGTGGTAGTGGAAGACAATGCATTCAACTCTGAGGCGGTAGATGACATGGCCGCACTAAATATAACAGCGAAGAGCAACCCAATGACTCCTTGTGGAAGGTAGTCCATCACAAAGCGCATAAACACATAATCCGTATCCCTGGTTTCTGCCAATGGATCATTTTTTACAATTAGTTCTTTTACCTGGTCCCTGACATCTTCCTGTGCCTTGGTATGGTCACTGATAGCAGATTTATACTGGTCTATGGCTTCTTGATCTTCATTTTCGATGGCTCCCAATAGCCCATTTATACTTTCTCCCTTACTTTCAAAAATATTGGTATACGTTTGTTCCAGATCATTAAAATCATGCAAATATTCACTCGCTTTCAATTTATCGAGCTGAATGGTATTAAAGAAAACTGGAGGTTGATAAAATTGGTAAAAGACAAATACCATCACCCCTATAAAAAGGATGATAAACTGCATGGGTACTTTTAGGAATCCATTCATCATTAAGCCCATTCTACTCTCGGTTAAGGTCTTACCACTGAGGTAACGTTGTACCTGGGATTGATCCGTGCCAAAATATGAAAGGAAAAGAAACAATGCCCCAGTAAATCCTGACCAAAAGTTATACCTATCAGATAAATCAAATTCAAAATTGACAATATTGAGCTTGTCCATTTTACCTGCCACATGCAATGCTTCCGTAAAACTGACTGGTATCATTTGTACCACAATAATTCCTGCCAAAATCATCCCTCCCATCATTACTGTCATTTGCTGCTTTTGGGTAACTGAAACAGCTTTAGTACCTCCGGAAACGGTATAGATGACTACTATTACTCCTATAAAAATATTCGTAAAAGTCAGGTTCCAGCCCAATAGGGTTGACAATATTATGGCTGGAGCATAAATGGTGATACCTGCAGCCAAACCTCTCTGAATCAAGAATAGACCAGCAGTCAAAGTTCTTGTCTTTAGGTCAAATCTTTGTTCGAGAAACTCATAGGCTGTATACACCTTTAGCTTGTAGTATATTGGTAGGAAAAAAACGCAAATAAATATCATGGCCACGGGTAGACCAAAATAAAATTGAATGAAGCGCATGCCATCAGAATAAGCCTGACCAGGCGTACTTAAGAAGGTAATGGCAGAAGCTTGCGTAGCCATTATGGACAAGCCAATGGTCAGCCAATTCATGTCATTGCCACCACGGATATATTTGTCCATATCCTTAGGCCCATAAGTTTTATAAATTCCATATCCTGCTATGACCAACAGGGTTCCAAATAAAATAGTCCAATCCAGGTAACTCATGAATAATACTTAGTTAGCCAATACAATAGACCTATTAAAATCCCTAAAACAATTATTTGAAGCCAATACAATTGGTTCCAATTTTCATACTCTTTGCTATTCTTCATTTCCTTGTTCAATTAAATTAACAAAAAGTTTGATCGCACCTGGGACACCTGCAGGTAGTAAACGAAACCATGATATACCTGAATAGGTATAAGTTCCATTACCGTAATTGGTTACCAGGAGACTTCCTTCTGAGGCAGATTCACCTGGGTCCTGCATTAATAGTGGTGTTTGATAAAGGGAATCCCATTCACCAGGAAAATACAAGCCTCTCTCCTGTACCCATCCATCAAAATCCTTTGCACTGATTTTATTGGGTTGATTAAGCACTGGGTGATTTTCAAGCAAAACCTTTACCGGGGAGTTTTCAACGGTGACCCTGTCTCTGGACAAAGTCAATGGGTAAGGGCCAAATTCTTTGCTAAGAAGGGATGAACTTGTATTGTATTGTACTATAAGGTTCCCGCCATTGTTCACATATTCCATCAAAGCATCGGTATGAGAAGCCAATCCCTGGTTTACATTGAAAGCCCTAATCCCAGTGATAATGGTGGAATATTTTGATAAATCAGCTCCCAACTGTGCCTCTTCAATACGCTCAACAGAATAACCAAGGTTATTCAATATTCCGGGAATATCATCTCCAGCCCCAGAAATATATCCTATGGTTTGATTGCTCACCTTCATATTAAGCCTGATCAGGTTAAAGGAGGCTTCAGGAAAATAGGTGAGATTAGGAATATGTGGGTACAAAATGCGTTTGGTATCCTCTTGAAAGATTTCACCATCCGCCGTTTCATAATACACCTTGTGAGCTGATTTCTCCTCTCCATTGGAATTTCTAATTTGAATTTGGTATCGAATCGTTTTATTTTTCTCGTCTATAGATTGACCTACAATAGAAAACTCGCTTTCCTTTAGGTCTTCAATTTTTAGCTTCCCTTCCCTTATTTCTTTGCCGAAGTTCACTTCCGCATCCAAGTTAGCCGGGATATTGTTTAACAAAAAGACATTGCTTTGGGATACACCTACAGAAATCTCAGGAACTACTTTAAAAGGCTGGATAATTTCTCCATTGACCGGATCGTTGTATCGATATTGTAGGGGCATTGCCAATTCAAAATGTTCTCCTTCTAAAGAAAACGACAATGTTCCTTCAACAGTAGGTGCATTGTATGGTTTTCCGATCATGGCGTGATCCTTTACAGTATACAGGTTGTTTTCAGGTTCATTTCTAAGCCAATAAGGTTGAGAATTCAAATGGTTGGAAGGAATTGCAAAGACGATTTCCTTCTGGACAGACTTATTGTTGGCCAGATTTGTGTCAAAATCCAAGGTTTTATCGAATACCCTAAAGGAAACAAGCTTAATGGGGTTTTCAGTAACCTGGTTAAGGATAACTTTACCTTGAATACTGGATGAAGGGTAATTCAGTTCCGTATCAGATAGAAACAATGCCTTCCAGCCTATCGTTTTCATAATCAATTGATTGATAAGTGATTTCTTATCATTGACCCAAGGTAAATTTCCTTGGACTTTATTTAATTCTTTTCTGATTTCAATCAGTTTACCAATATTATTGGCTGGCTTTACGAAATCAAAACTTGCAATCAAGGCATCAATTTTACTACTTATCACTTTACCATTAGGCAAAAGTGTCCATCGATTCTTCAAATCCTCAAAAGGAGATTCACTGTAAGTCTGTCCATCCACAAACTCAATAAAATCTGTACCTTCTCCTATTGCTGCAGTAGACCCAAAACCTTGGGATTTATGCATTGTACGACTATTGGCTGCTATTTGGGAATAGCTCATTCCTAGTATTGGATTGAACTTCCCAACTTGGAATTCATGGTACTGTTTATCAGGCTTTGGTTCGTACACCCCGCCCCAGTTATATGCATTCCAGAAGATCCTTTTTGCAGACCAGGGTTTTACCTGAGACAATTGCTCGGGAAAGACAGTGGGATCTCCGGATATTTTAAAGGCTTCACCGGCTATAATAGCAGAAGTAGTATGGTGGCCATGGGTAATTCCAGGTATGGTATTGAATCTGGTGATTATGATATCCGGCTGAAAATTACGGATCACCCAAACCGCATCGGACAATAGTTTTTGTCGATCCCAGTTATTAAGTGTTTCGGTAGGGTTTCTACTGTAGCCAAAGTCGATGGCCCTGGAAAAAAACTGCTTTCCTCCATCAGTTTCTCTCGCTTTTAATAATTCTTGGGTTCGTATCATCCCAAGTTCAATGCCCAGTTCTTTACCTATAAGATTCTGTCCTCCATCTCCTCTGGTGAGTGAAAGGTAAGCGACTTCAGCCATTTCTTCATTGGCCAAATAGGCTATTAATCTAGTGTTTTCATCGTCAGGGTGCGCTGCTACATAAAGCACCCTTTTGGTTTCTTTAAGTTTCAAAAGCCCATGGTAGATTTCTGCACTACTTTGGGCATGTAGGGGAAGATAGGAAAATACCAGAACCAGTAAAAACAAACATGTACTTATAAAGACTTGGTAGATTCGCTTGGTTAATTTAGGTGTCATAGTTAAAAGTAAGCATTGTGATAATTAACCTAAAACTAAATTATATTAATGGAAATATAGGCAGACAAGCCTAAGAATTTAATTCCCTCAGTTAGGGTTTTGTAGAATTTAATTTAAAATAGTAACTTATAAAGGTCTGTAAAGTAAATAAATCCAAAATGGCCGTTAATAAAAACCACAAAGACATTCCAGGCAATCCTTCGACTGCTTATTCGAGCAAATTTACATTGAACGATAGGTCCAATGGCTTACCTTTAAAAGTAATGTCAGACTCAGATTGGAACTTCTGGAAAGAAAATGGTTATGTGATCATTAGACAAGCAGTTCCAAAATCCATGACTTCAAGATTATCCAATTTGTTATGGGAATTTGAAGAGAAAGATCCCAATGATATTTCCACATGGTACGCTAAGGAATCCAAAGAAATGGAAATGAAGGAACTTACCAACAGTGGAATGGTGGAGATATACAACCACCAGTACCTGTGGAATATCCGACAGCATCCAAAAGTGTATGAAGCATTCTCAGATATTTGGGGCTTGGAAAAATTATGGGTGACCATTGACAGGGCAAACCTTAACCTTCCTTCAAGACCGGGTTTTGACTTTAAGGGGTTTATCCATTGGGATTATGATCCCGAGACAAATCCTCAAAATGTTCAGGGGCTTGTGGCATTAAATGACCAGCTTGACACAGCTGTCGGTGGATTTCAATGTATCCCTGAACTCTACCGAACCTATGCTACCTGGAAGAAAAGCCAACCAATAGACCGAGATCATTTTAAACCTGACATCAGTGGTTTTGAATTGACAAAAGTAAAATTACAGGAGGGAGATTTATTGATTTTCAATAGTAAACTTCCTCATGGTATACGACCAAACCTCAGCGAAAACAAAGTCCGTATGGCTCAATATATATCCATGATGCCGGCTGAAGAAGACAATGAGGAAATGAGAAACTGGAGGATATCATCCTGGAAAAATAAAATTGCTCCCGAAGGCTATGCTTTTCCCGGAGACCCAAGAAAATGGGAACAAATAAAATACCCACAGGCTGAACTTAGTCCTCTGGGAAAAAAACTTTTGGGACTTACTTCTTGGTAAGTCCCAAAAGGATTTATAAAGTCCACCAATAGGTGAATTTTAGTGCCAATGTTCTATTTTTCACATAGAATGGTGCTGGTAAATAATTGTCTGTATAGACCAAATAAAGATCAGAGGCTGGTTTAAACCTCCATTGGAACCTGGTATTTAGGTTAATATTGTTTATTTGCTCATTGTACTGGCCAAAGGCAGTAAAGAACAGCGTATTGGTAAATGTTACATCAACTCTAGGCCCAACAAGCCAGAATTTATTATTTCCCCAAGGCTCAGGTAAATCGATTTGATTGTAATTACCTGTAATAGATAATCCAACGTAAGGTTGGAAGCGATAACCTACCTCACCATTCAGATTGAAACGTTCGCCTTCAGCAAAATACCCTCCATATTGAGAAGAAAGCGTGTAGGTAAATAAACTTTGAGGTTTGGAAATGTATTCTAGTCCAAAGGAGTTCCACTGATGTTCTGTATATGCATCAAGGGTAAACTGGCTGTAATTGGTAGGGTCAAAAGGCCTTTGTAGTATAATATGGTTGTAAGCATATTTTGCCGTCAAAATACTTTGACTTCTAAACTTCAAGCCATAGGAAAATTCAGTGATATTATCAGTTTGTTCCATTTCCATATCGTAAAATAAGGAAGTGTTGATCGTAGGCCCATGGTTCAGGATCAGTCTACTCTTAGGGAAAAACAAATAAGAAGCATTAGGGTTAATTCTGTAATAGCCATTTCTAGGCACATAACCTACTTCTGCCAAGTAATTTGGGGCAACATACTCATGTTTCCATTCCCAAATCAAATTACCACCCAAGTACCTGATATTGGCCGCATGGACCATGCTTTCATTTTCTTTTAAAGGACTAAAGGATTTAAGAACAAAAGCTTTACCTGCCCATTTTCCATTGGAAGAAGCCAAATTGTATTCAAAACCTGCGTTTCTGTTATAGCTAGAAATCGGGTCTCCAGGGTTATCTCCATCTAAAGGCATTGAACCAACATTTGTTCTATTAACAAAAATCACTCCGATATTTGACCTTTGACCTACCCTTCTTTGTCCGGCTAAAACGGTGAAATTTTGTGCAGGAGTATTGGTTTCATTTACTTTTCCAGTCTGCATATTCATGGCGCCAATTCGCCAATCTTTATTGATTTTACCACTCAATCTTGCACCAAATTGTATGGGGGCATTCAATCCGATTCTTCTTGAAAAGAAAGGACGAATGGTTTCGTATCCAAAACTTGCAAAGAGGTCACCATTTTCCAGGAAAAACTGTCGTCTTTCAGGATAGAACAATTCAAAGCGGTCTAGATTGGTAATCTGCCTATCAACTTCTACTTGGGAAAAGTCTGGATTAACAGTCAAATCAAGATTCAAAGAGGAGCTAACGGCTATTTTAGCATCCACACCTACCCTGTTTTGGTAATCTGAAGGCAACTCCCTGTCATTGTCTTTTACCATACCTCCCATCACATAGGGAATTACAGAAACATTCATTCCTGCCTCTGGTGGAGCTTCATCCCAAACCAAGGTACCAGTATAAGCCAATGAAGCTGAAGGAAATTGTCGGGGAACAGGTGCCCAAGATGATTTCTCTGTTGACTTTAGGTCTTTACGGCTAAAGTTAATGCCCCATTCCTTGATTCCTTTTTTATATCTTATAGACTTAAACGGAATGGCTGCCTCAAAAACCCATTTGTCTGGATAATTCTGAACCTTGGAAACCCATTTGTTGTCCCAACTTAAATCCACACTTCCTCCGCCATACATGATTCCATCCCATTGGGCACCGGCTGCATTGGCACCAAAAGAAAAACCATTGGTTTGGTCATCAAAGGGATCCATGAAAAGTAGAAAATTATCATTCTTACCGAATGCAAAGTCACGTCGCAAAGATTCTACATAATAGGGACCTTCTTCCCCATGATGATTGATTACCAAAAGATAAATTTGTTTATCATCATAAGTCATCATCACTTCCGTCTTCACATCAGCATAGCTGGTGTCCATAGGAAGAATCATAAAGAAATCTTTGGCTACATCGGCATCAGCCCAAGCCTGCTCATCCACAATACCATCAATCAAAACTGGAGAACTGGCTCTCTTTATATTTAACCTGTAATCTTCATTGATCTTTTGAGCCATTCCAGGAATGGCGAGAAGGGTCACTAATAATAAAACTATACTTTTCCGCATGATAAATTCACCTTACCGCCAAAACTAAAAATGGAGCCTTTGACAGGTAATAAATAAAATAATTAATTTAAAGCGCAATAATAACTTAAATTATATAAAAACTAGGATATAACTGGGGTGTTTTTTTCATTTACCCCTGATGATTATACCGATTGCGAAATGAGTTTATAAATGGTTAGTTCCTTGTTGTTTTTTGAATCACCTTACCAGTTGCCTTGCTTTTCAAAATTAGCTTTTCATCCCCGTTGGGTAAGGTCTCTTTCTTTATAAGATAGTATTCAGCATCATGACTAATGTAATTTGTTTCTTTTTCGCTGATATTGTCCCCCCTCCAATCATCGATTTTTATTGGTTCCCATAATCTACTTTCGGCTGATAAAAAGGCCGCATCCAAAATTGCGTTGACAATGTATCCATCGTAAAAAGTCTCTCTGGGCTCCTTGCCTTTGTCCATGGCATCAAACATATCCGTAAACATATGTGGATAACCCAATTCATGGGCTTCATCACCTACTGGGAACAACCAGCCTGAATCTGACTCTGCTTTTTCTGCTACATATTTTGCTCCTTTTCCTGTAGTAAACATATCAAAACCAGTCCGAAGAAAGCTATTCAACCAAATCGTTCCTTCTGTACCCATTACTTCATCTCTTAAATCCATCCCTCCCCTAAAGGTCCAACTCACCTCAAATTGCCCTATGGCTCCATTTTCATATTTCACCAAAGCAATGGCATGATCTTCAGCATCTATGGGATGAACTTGGGTATCCGCCCAACACATTACTTCCACAGGACGAACGGATTTGCCTATAAAATTTCTCCCAATCTCTACACAATGACAGCCAAGGTCAATAATGGCTCCTCCTCCGGACTGCTCCTTGTCCCAAAACCAATCACTGTGCGGACCAGGATGCGCCTCCCTGGACTTGGTCCATAAAATTTTACCTAGACCTCCTGCATTGACACTTTCGACAGACTTTAAAAATTTCGGAGTATAACAAAGGTCTTCCAAATAGCCGGCAAAAATGCCTGCACTCTCTACAGCATCAAGCATTCTTTTGGCTTCTGCTGCTGTTCTCCCTAATGGCTTGGTACATAGCACAGCTTTTCCGGCTTCCGCACAAGCCATAACAGCTTCTTCATGTAAATGATTGGGCAAGGAAATAATCACTACATCCACCTTTTCGCTGTTGATTGTTTCCTCCATGGACGTACTAAAGCAATCCAGCCCATAGTCCTGAGCAAATCTTTCTGCATTATCAGCATTCCTGGAATAAACGCTAATTATTCTGTCCAATCTGCGTTGGGCATGTAATGTATCTGCATAAAAACGGGCGATGAAGCCTGAACCAAGCATAGCAATATTCATAGTATCTATTTTGGGTTAAATCAACAATAAGTTATAATGAAGTCATTCGGTGCCGGAAACAATGGCAAACCAATTGTATATTCGTGCTTTAAAATACTAAATGTACCAAAATCACTGAACATAATAAACCTTATAAGTAATCTTTATTTATAATTTATACGAGATATGATTTGGTAAAATACAGATTTGCAAATTCCAATAAATGGTTATTAACAATATTGAAAAATTTTTAGACTGGGTTCTTACTAAACAACTTAGCCTGAGCTATATCGCTTCAAAGCATAAGTTGAGGATACATGATAAAGAAGAAATAATAGGCGATTTATGGCTTCCTTTCAACCTTAGCTTTGACCCAATAGCCAATAAAGTCACCAAGGCAGAAAAGAACTGGATTGTCTTGTTGGTCAGAGCAGGAACTGCTGCAGTGGGTTATTTTGAAGAAGGCATTAATACGGAGCATAAAGTATTCCGGGCCTATATGGTGAGAAAAAAACAAGGCAAAAGCCAGATTAAATATTTGAAAACCAAAGGAAAATCACGGGCTGGTTCAAGGGTAAGACTCGGTGCTTCGGAAAAGTTCTTTGAAGATATCAACAATAAAATTTCCCAATACCTCAATAATTATCCCATAGATTATATTGCTTATTCCTGCTCCAAAACCTTATGGCCTTTTCTGTTTTCAGCAGAAGGAAGCTTTAAAAAAGACGACCCAAGATTGTACAAGGTGCCCCAGCATGTTCAGGAACCCGGATATGAAAAACTGCTAAAGATCAATGATTTCCTCCAATGCTCAAACTTGGTCATTGAAGAAAAATATCCGGATTATTTTTCAAGTTATATCGACATTGAAAGTCCAGAACAAGAAGACAATGACGATTGGTAAGCAGAATCCGAAATAGAGAATAACCATTATTTTTCTTCTGAAACCATCTGCCACAATAAGCTATAATCCTTACTTTCTTTAACTGAAATTGACAAAATGGCTCCATAATTTAGAAAGCATGAAGGCAGACTTTTGGTAAAAGTAAAGACCTTACAGGAAAAAATTTATCAATCTACTGTGTATATTTGTTGCATTAGAAAATAGAAATATGCTTTACGATATTACAATTATTGGAGGTGGAATCGTTGGATTGGCCACTGGGTTAAAGATAAAAACACAAAGACCAGAACTAAAGGTGGTTGTTTTGGAAAAGGAAGCCGAAGTGGCCAGCCACCAAACGGGAAATAATAGTGGGGTCATCCACTCTGGATTGTATTATGCACCCGGAAGTCTCAAAGCTAAAAATTGTATCAATGGTTACCATCAATTGGTGCAATTCTGTGAAGAAAACGAAATACCTTTTGAAATAACAGGAAAGGTGGTTGTCGCTACCAAAGAGGATCAACTTCCACAACTTAATCGATTACTTGAAAGAGGTTTACAAAATGGGCTTGAAGGTGTTCGATCCATAAGCATGGAAGAGCTTAAGGAACTTGAGCCCTACTGCCAAGGTCTCGGCGCATTGCATGTTCCCCAAACCGGAATTGTTGATTATAAGCGAGTTGCTTTGGCCTATGAAAAAAACTTTAAAGCTCTTGGAGGAGTAGTTTTGTCCAAACATAAGGTATTGAATATTAAAGATTTAAACAATACCATCACCATTAACACTTCAAGCGAGGAAATCAGCTCTAAAATCGTAATCAATTGTGCTGGACTGTATGCAGACAAGGTAGCAGGCATGCTTGAAAAGGACCCTCTACCAATAAGGATAATCCCCTTCAGAGGAGAATATTTTAAGATCAAAAAAGAAAGAGAATACCTGGTTAAGAATTTAATATATCCAGTTCCCGACCCTAACTTCCCCTTCCTGGGCGTCCACTTTACCAGGATGAAAAAGGGAGGTGTGGAAGCTGGTCCAAATGCTGTATTGGCATTTAAAAAAGAGGGCTACAAAAAAACTGATTTTGACCTCAAAGAGTTTATGGATGCCGTTACTTGGCCAGGCTTACAGAAAGTGGCAGGTAAATATTGGAAAACAGGATTAGGAGAATACAAAAGGTCCTTTTTTAAGGCAGCCTTCACTACTGCTTTGCAAGAATTAATTCCAGACATTACTTCCTCAGACCTAGTATCGGGTGGTGCAGGTGTTCGGGCCCAAGCATGTGATAAAGATGGAGGATTATTGGATGACTTTGCAATCCAGGAAACAGCTAAAGCGGTGCATGTAATCAATGCTCCATCTCCAGCAGCCACAAGTGCACTTTCCATAGCGGATAAAATCAGCGAGATTGCCTTACAAAAAGTATAAACCGGTTAAAGTATTGGGTTTAGAGGTAAGCTAGCTCAATTTCTATCTAAAAGCTAAAAATCAAAAACAATTTTGTTTGGGGATTTTAAAGCCGGATTATGTAATAGCATTTCTCCGTCCTGATAATTGTCAGGAGTGAAGCCTGTCCCGTGTTTACGGGAAGTGTTGCAATCGCAAGAAAATCAGGCTGTTTGGAGATTTCAGCACGTAATAGATTGTCTATTGCATATTTCGGGTTAAACTAGCTCCACTAGGGTGAGATCTTCAAACAGACACTATTCCATCAATTTGAGAAGGTCAATTGCCAATTTAGGGGAATAACCAAAAAGTTATGTTCCAATATAAATTTTATCGGTAGTTTCTTACCTCAGTAAGGATAGCTAAGGCAGCTTCCTTAAATTCAAGTCTATGAGCCTCTATCCAAGGGCCAAAACCATTATCTAGCATCTTTCCCTTGCCCAAGGCCAATATATGAGAAATACGTTTCAGTCCAAAAAGTGCTAAGGTTGGTTTAATTTTATGCCTGGCTTGCTTGATTAATTCTAGATCTTCTGCATCAATACCTTTTAGATAGGCACTCTCTAGTTCTTTAACAGCAATTTCTATTGCATCCAATAATTGGTTTCGGAAGTCCAAATCATCCTCTACCATTTCTTCAATCTTAATAAAATCTATATTTTCTAAATTACCTTCCATATTTGTCAATTAGTTGAAGCATTTCCGGCCAAAAAACCTGTACTCCAAGCTGCCTGGAAATTGTATCCTCCTGTTATTCCATCTACATCAATAACCTCTCCTGCAAAATAAAGCCCCTTAACCAATTTGCTCTCCATGGTGTTGGCATCAATCTCATTTAATTCTACTCCACCAGCAGTTACAAATTCTTCCTTAAAGATAGTTTTTCCTGAGACTATTAAGGAAAATTTAAATAATTTTTCGATTAATTTATTAATTTTTTTCTTATTAACAGCCTCCCATCTTAATTCATGTTCGATTTCAGCTTTATCTGTCAAAAATTCCCATAGTCTAGCGGGCAAACCATAAAGCGGGTTTCGAGAAATTTTCTTAAGTGGGTGTTCTTTTTTATAAGCCAGCAATTCAGTCCTTAATCCTTCTTCCGTGAAATCGGCTTGCCATTTTATTAAAGCTACAGCTTCATATTCCTTTTCATGTAACCATTTTGCACCGAAAGCGGATAATTTTAAAACAGCAGGACCACTAATACCCCAATGCGTAATCAATATAGGACCTGAATATTGTAGCTGACTTCCTTCAAAACGAATGTGCCCATTTGGAACACTTAAACCTTTGAGTTCTATTATTTGAGAAGAGGGAGAATTGAAAGTAAAAAGAGAAGGTATAGGTGGCTGAATACTGTGACCAAGTTGTTCTACCAAGGTGTACCCTTCTTTTTTAGGTTTTCCTCCTGTACAGATAATCAATCTATCTACTGACCAATTGTTATCAGCACTCTTAAGAAAAAACTTCCCATCAACCTGTTTTACTTCTTGTATTCCAGATTGGTAGAGCACTTTAACTCCAAAAGAATGAGCCTCCTTTTGTAAAACATTGGCGATACTGGTAGACTTGTCACTTACAGGAAACACACGACCATCCTGCTCCGTTTTTAAAGGAACACCTCTACCTTCAAACCAGGACAAAGTATCTTTAGGATTAAAGCTTTTGAACACTTTTTTCATGAACTTATTGCCTCTGGGGTAACCTTTCAGAAACTCAGAAGGAGAGCTGGTGCCATTGGTAACATTGCACCTTCCTCCCCCTGAAATCAATACTTTAGACAGTACTTTATTACTTTTCTCAAATAAAAAAACTTCTGCACCATTTTTAGCTGCCTGAATTGCAGCAAAAAAACCAGAGGCACCTCCTCCTATTATTCCAACCTGTAATTTTCTCACTATATTAATTCAGCCTCCTGTTTATCTTTTTTTATTGGTCAATGAACCCATAATTCCTCTGGTCAATTCCCTGAAAAATGTTCTTCCTAGTTGTCGTACCATGGTATTCTTACTCAACGATTCAAAAAATCCAACATCTTTAGCAGCCGAAGCTTTCCTTTGACTTTTAGAAGAGGCCTCCATTTCTTCCTTTTCAGGAGCCGCATTGTTGATTTTTTCTTCTAAAATTTCAAAAGCACTTTCTCTATTGATAGGTTCATTGTATTTTTTTGTCAAATTGGACTTTCCTACCTGTAAGTCAATTTCTTCAGGACTTAAAATACCCATTCTGGAAACCGGCGCTCTTAAAAGCGTATGAACAAGAGGGGTTGGGATACCTTTTTCATTCAATACGGTTATCAATGCCTCACCTATACCCATGGCTGTCAAAACTTCTGAGGTATCATAAAATGGTGATATTGGATAATTTTCAGCCGCTTTTTTAATGGCTTTTCGGTCCTTGGCCGTAAAGGCACGCAAAGAATGTTGAACTTTTAAACCCAATTGCCCCAAAATCTCATCGGGCACATCTGTTGGACTTTGGGTACAGAAAAAGATACCTACACCTTTAGACCGTATAAGTTTAACGATTGCCTCAATTTTTTCTAAAAGGTCCTTGCTGGCATTTGAAAAAACCAAATGTGCTTCATCGATGAAAAGACAAAGCTTAGGAACATCCTGATCACCTTGTTCAGGAAATGTTTCATAGATTTCAGACAGCAGACTCAGCATAAAAGTACTGAAAAGCTTGGGCCGGTTCTGAATATCTGTAAGTCTAATAATAGATATTACTCCTCTACCGGATTCTTGCCTAACAAAATCTTCAACCTCAAAAGAGCGTTCACCATAAAAATTTTCCGCTCCTTGCTGTTCTAGCTCAATAATCTTACGGAGAATGGTATTGACGGAACTTGAGGAAACAGCCCCAAACTCCTTAGTTATTTCGGCTTTACCTTCGTTAATGACATATTTCAGAATACTCCTAAGGTCCATCAAGTCCAATAAAGGAAGATGTTTCATATCGCAATACCTAAAAACCAAAGACAAGATCCCAGACTGCGTATCATTTAAGTCTAAAATTTGTGCCATCAATACAGGTCCAAATTCGGAAACGGTGGCTTTTAGTTTGACGCCTTTCTCCTGACTGATAGACATTAATTCCACGGGCAGGCCTGTAGCTTCATAAGGAATACCAATACTCGCAGACCTTTTTTCAATGTGTTCATTATTGGTTCCTGGACAAGCAAGTCCAGTCAGATCACCTTTAAGGTCCATTAGAACTGATGGTATGCCTTTCAATGAAAGTTGCTCTGCAATGACCTGAAGGGTTTTGGTTTTACCCGTCCCTGTGGCACCAGCAATCAGCCCATGCCTATTAAGAGTTTTTAAAGGAATTTTTACCTGAGCCCCAGTAAGGGCTTCTTTTTCAAGCATACCTGTACCTATGATAAAGGAATCCTTTTTAAAGGTATAGCCAAGGTTTATATGCTCTTTGAACTTATCTGAATGTTCCATCAATTTGTCATTAATATAAAAAAACCTTAATGCAATCCCATGGATTACATTAAGGCCTTAACCTTAAGAGAAGTAAGTACTTTTTTTTCGCTGATGTAAGTTATTACAAATCATGTAGAATTTGCATATTTCTTTCCTATAAAGCGCTTCATTATTTCACAAATGGCAACCAAGGCTGCTAATTGTAGTCTTACCTTCTAATAAAAGAATAAATTTTTATGTATTAGTGGGTCACTACAGGATCCAGGTTTTTAGCTTGTTCTATAAAATCTGTAACCTTAGAAAGCGCCGGCACAGCATTGGTCAGGTTTTTCGCTTCATTGGTAGCAATAAGGGCCTGATGCAAATTCTCTGCATTTCTAGTCCTCAATTCTTTAACAGTATCCACCCCTGCTGCCTTAAGCAACTCAGCAAATTGACTGGCTATACCTTTGATTCTGAACAAATCAGCCATATTGACCCAGTTCAAAATTACTTTCTCGTCAATACCACTTGCAGCAGCTATTTCTTTTCTACCGCTTTTACTTGCACCTTTTTCGAGTAAATTCTCAACGGTTACTATACCTGCTACTGATAGTTTTTCTTTGTTTACAGGGCCTATTCCCTCAATTTTACTAATAGAATTTGACATTTTGATATAATTAAGTTTAATGAATTAAAGTATTATTTGAACAAACCACCTAGACCACCTTTAAGTAAGTCTGAGGCCTTATCAGCAATTGCTTTTCCTGAAGATTGACCCAACATTTTGACCAAATCCGTTTTTTCTATGTTCCCGCTTTTTGAGCCAGAAATAGCAGATATGATTTTAGGCAAAACAAAGGAAGCAACAGACATCGCCATTTCTGGAGAGAGTCCAAGCTTAGAAGCATAACTACCAGTAAGGTTCCCTAAGATGCTTTTAAACATGGGATTTGAGGTCAGTCCACTTCCAGTATTCAGCATACCTAGAATTCCATCAAAATTTCCTCCAGCTGCCTCTTTTGTCAAACTTTCAAACAAACTACTTTTAGTGGTACTTACTGCTTCTGAAGCCTTACTTTGATCAAGACCAAACTTTTCTGTCAAGCCTGAAATCAATTCTGGAGACAGGTTTTCTAATAGTGATGAAATCATATGAATTATTTTTATATGGATTAGTATTTGAATCTGTAATTTATAAGTTTATTTCGTACTTCAAAAATAAAGGTAATTTTTGTAAGCAGCTATTGAATAACTACCAGTTAATATTTCATATACTTAAATAAAACGATTCTTATTTCATTTTCTTCAGCAAACAATAACCGTTCCACTTTATAAACATAATTGATTGATAAAAGGCAGATAATGGTGCAATCCAAACCGTTAAAAGGTAAAATCTTTCATAAAATCATTTTTATTCAAATTGTAAACGCATAATCAGGATATTTACTACTTACTAATCTGAGCACAATATAATTCAACTAAATATAGGTTAGAATAGGATAGACCTAATAACGTAATTTATTTTTTCAACATAATCCAAACGAAATAATACTATTTTAAAGCAATGAATTATCATGTTTAAATCAAAAATGATAAATACCTAATTATTAAACCTAAAATAGTACAATTTTGAACCAAATTTCCACTTAAATCTTTGATATAACCTTATATACTGCATTTTTATGGCTTCAAAAACTTTCCTATCTCGCCTAATTCCTTTTAAAATTTACAAAAAAAAATTGTGAAATTAAAATGCCTTAGGGCTTCTAATTCCCTTCCACTTAAAAAAAAGATATACTTTGGGCGGTACAATTGAAAATTCAACTTGGGTATAGCTGTTAATTTGTAAGAAATTATAGGCTAAAAATTAACATTTGGCGGTTGCCATAGAATCTTGGTTAAAAAACATTAAAGTTTTCAATGATAATTGAATATTTCCTGAAAGGTATTTACTTTGCCATCCAGAAGAATCAATAAAAATGAAAAAACGCCCTTATCTCTTACTTTTACTCCTGTTTTTATCCTTTGGTCTATTTCATTCCTTTAACTCCTATGCACAAGTAAGCCCTAATTTAGGTACTACCTCAGCCATGTTAGAAAAGGCCTCGTCTGCAATGGACAATGGAAACTTTAAAAAAGCCAATGGGATTTTTAGAGATATCATCGAAAGCAACCAGCCCATTCCACCTGAAATGCCTTATTTGTTTTCTAAAACACTATTTGAATTAGGGCAATACCACAACGCACAAAGCTTTGTTAACAAATACCTTGATCTCAATGGTTTTAAAGGTAGTTATTACAGACAAGCAAAAGCTTTACAAGCTGAATTGGCCCATCCCTTGGAAGAAATCGCTTCTTGCGAGTATTGTGATGCCAGAGGTTATAGATATGGTACTTGCACCACCTGTCATGGAGAAGGTAAATCAGAACAATCCTGCTCCCTTTGTAGAGGTAGAGCCGTCATTGGCTGTAGCAGATGTGCTGGAGATGGTCTTGTCACCAAAAAGAATGTCTTTAATATAGTAGAATACTTTGAATGCGAGCGTTGCTCCGGCAAAGGGAGACTAACCTGTACTTCTTGTCATGGCACTTTAGTAGAGACAGATTTTTGCCCGGTGTGTGAAGGTTCAGGACATATCCTGACAGAAGAATTATGCGACCACACTGTTCCTGAAAAGTAATCCCTTATCTACCTCTTTCAAACTTGCCTTATTGAACTTATCATTAAGGGTTAAACAATGCATTTTTATCTAAGTAAGAATTAAGAGTTCCTCTTTCTAAAGGGTGTAATTTTTTGATGTTTTGCTAAAGAGAAGGC
>TARA_R110002124_G_scaffold287328_1_pt1 | contig 83023 bp, 56 predicted proteins | sample TARA_R110002124 | Tara Oceans TARA_R110002124 (sample SAMEA4397445) | marine metagenome | biome: Polar Biome; feature: [SRF] surface water layer (ENVO:00010504); material: water (ENVO:00002006), including particulate matter (ENVO:01000060) such as... | depth 5 m | reverse complement strand
GAAGCGATTTCAGCACGTAATAGATTGTCTATTACATATTTCGGGGTAAAATACAGTTGGGGCAGGGATCATCATGACCCATAAAGTAATGAGTCTAGAAGGAATAAATCATTACAATTGCAGACACTATTAAGCATTACTATCTTTTAAAAGGTTTCTTGCCATTGCTGCTGATGTTGTCGTCATACCAATGGATACCAAAACAACAGTTAATAGTTCAGCTTTGCCTCTGGAATAAAAATACCTAGAAAGGCCTATCAATAGTATAGCTAAAGCCAAGAGCAATCTTTTTAAATTTTTAATAAAGGCCATACATGAAGATATTTTTACTTTTACAAAATAGATCAAGTTGAAAATTGCCTGAATTGCAGATCATAAAATATAACCTGAGTGGGTTTAATTACCAATTGTAAGATTGTTATTTGGAAGGAAAAGTCTGATAGTAAAATCATTGAGTTATTCTTTAACCTCTAAAAAGCATTTCCTGACTTAATATTTTTTTAGCACAATGTCAAGTTTTTTTTATTATTTACCAATAATTCTATAGTTATAGAAATTTTACTCGGGCACGTACACAATATTATTTCAATTTTTATTGTATATATAGGTTTAATTTTGATTAATGGTAAAATATGTATTATTTATATTTATTTTATTGATTTATGAAAAAAATAATTTTTTAATGGGGTTGTTTTTCGACTTTTAATGCTCTTCTTTTATAGAGGACTACGATCAACCTTTACCACTAAATAGCAATGAAATCTATAATTAAAAAGAATAATTATTCAATTCAGCCTGAGGTATCATCTTTTCATCTAGAACCTCTTGAATTGGAAAAAGAGAAATCAGATAGAGAAATTTGGAAAGCTTTTGATAAAGGGGATGAATTGGCTTTTAATTTTATTTATCGGACCTATGTCAAAAAGATGTTTCATTATGGTTCTCAGGTTACTAAGGATGTTGAGTTGATAAAAGATTGTATACAAAATATTTTCATTTACCTACGAAGAAGAAGAGGAACTTTAGGAGAGGTATTATGTATAAAAGCTTACTTGTTTAAAATTTTAACAAGGGAAATTGTAAAGAATTTAAAGGTTGAAAAGCTATCTGAAACAAGGTATGAAGAAATAAAGGAGCAATTTTTCCCAATTTCAATCTGCCCTGAATCTATATTGATAAAAAGGGAAAGCGAGTTGGCAAACAAATTATTGGTAAGTGAAGCCCTTCAGAAGTTAACGAGTAGGCAACGTCAAGCTATATTATTATTGTATGAAGAAGGCATGAGTTATAAGCAAGTGGCCGAAACAATGGAGTTTAGCGACGTGAAATCAGCCAGAAAAATTGTGTATAGGGCAATGGCCATGCTTAAGGATTACCTAATTGACCAGAAAGAAAAATCAAAAGTGTGATACTTATATAATGAGGTATAAAGACTATGAATTAGTAGATTTTCTTGTAGATGAATTTTTTATCCTTTGGGTAAAAAATCCTGACAAGAATACCCAGCATTTTTGGGAAAAATGGCTGATAGAACATCCTGAGAAGCGAGACACTGTATTCAAGGCTATTTCTATCATCAGGTCTGTCGGTTACGAGGAGGGCGAGAATATGAGTGATAGCACCTATATTGATATTTTTGAAAATATAGTAAATGCAGACAAAGACCAAAAGACAATAAGTCAAATTACTAAGGGAGAATCAATAAATAGTTGGCTAAAGAATATAGCTGCAATGATCATTTTTGGCTTCTGTGGATGGATGGGATACTATCACGCCTTCCTTTATACTACACCTACTCCTGTATTAACTGAATCTTTTGTAATTAAGAGAAATACAAGTTCGGGAAATCGCTCCTTAATTACTTTAGCAGATAGTAGTAAGGTCTATTTAAATTCTTCCAGTGAAATTTCTTACCCTTCCAACTTAGGCAGTGGCGATCGATGGGTAAAGTTAACTGGTGAAGGATTTTTTGAAGTGAAGAAAAATGGAAAACCTTTCACTGTATTAATAGAAGATACTAAAATTGAGGTTTTAGGTACTTCATTTAATGTGAAAGTGGAGGAAGATAAATTATCAGTAGCCTTATTGACCGGAAAGGTGATGGTAAAAGATAAAAGAGGTAATCAGGTAGCATTAAGTCCAGATGAGATGCTAATAATGGAAAAAAGTGGGGATCTGTACAAAAGTGATTTTGACAGTCTTGAAGTAATAGGGTGGAAAGACAATGTATTGGTTTTTAAATCTGATTCTTTTGAGGAATGTAGAAAAAAAATTGAAGACTGGTTTGGAGTAGAACTAATCCTTATTGGAAAAATTCGAAAGGGTTGGGTTTACACTGGTACTTACAAAAATGAAAGTCTGGAGAATGTATTAAAAGGAGTAAATATTACTTCCGGGCTAAAATTTAGTCTCGAAGATAAAAAAGTTAAATTATACAACTAAAGCTAATGATATGGAAAAAATTGACTCTGGTTAGAAATCAAAGCGCAGGGCCCATTCTGGGGGGAATGAAACCCTGCTTTGAGTAGCCTACCACCAAAGGAGGGAGGCAATAGTTAAGTCGTCTAAAACTTAAACCATACAATATTATGAATAAATATATACTGAGACAACTTATTATGGTGTCCAAAAGATTATTTTATGGCTTTACCATTCAATTGATTTTCTGCACTGTATTGATGGCTAATACCGGCAATGCACAGAGGAAAACTATTGATGAAGTCAAAGTGTCACTAGATTTAAAGGAGAAAACTTTGTTGCGGTTTTTTAAAAACATAGAAGCTAAAACTGATTTTAAGTTTACCTACAATGATGACATGATCAGTTTAAATCAAAAAGTGACCATCAGCCAGAGAAACACTTCAGTTTACAAAGTTCTGGAGAATGTTGCCCGGCAAACTCAGCTGAGTTTTACCCAGGTAAACGACAATATTCATGTCCGTTTAAGTGCTAAAGAAGGAGCAACTGAAAAGGTTGACATAGCCGCAGTAGCAGATGTGAGAGTTACAGGTAAGGTAGTAGATCAAAATGGAGAACCACTACCAGGGGTTACCATAGCCATTCCAGGCACTACTACAGGCACTGCCTCTGATATTGACGGAAATTATTCACTGTTGGTTCCTGAAGGTGCCACCTTGGTGTATTCATTTATTGGATTTCAGTCCCAACGAGTGGTCGTAGGACAACAAACAATTATCAATATAACACTAGTAGAGGAAATTGGAGCTTTGGATGAAGTAGTAGTCACAGGCTTTGGTACTCAGAAGAAAGAAAATCTTACGGGAGCCGTTTCAAGTGTAAGTAAGGAAGTACTAGAGAATCGACCCATAACCAATATTGGACAAGGTCTTCAAGGGCAAATATCCAACCTTAATATCACACAGAATACAGGTACTCCCGGAGGAGGTGCTACATTTAATGTCCGTGGATTTACATCTATAAATGGTGGTTCGCCACTTATCTTGGTAAACAACGTGCCAATGGATGTAAACCTTATCAATCCCAATGATATAGAAAGTATTTCTGTACTTAAAGATGCTGCCTCTGCTGCTATCTATGGCGCAAGAGCAGCCTACGGGGTTATTTTGATTACGACAAAATCAGGAAGTAAAAGTGACAAGCCCTCCATTTCACTTTCTTTCAATACTGCAGTAAATACACCGGTTGTTCAATTTGAGACCATGGATGCCCTGGAGCGAATGAACTACATGAATACCGCCAATATTGCTAGAAACGGTGTGCCTTATTACCAGTTTACAGATGTTTATCAAGACAAAATAATCGCGCATTATAATGATCCTTCCCAACCATCCGCATTCCCTGATCCTCAGAATTCGAATATATGGTTGATGAGTGGTAACACCAACTGGGCAGATGAGCTAATGAGAGACAGTTATCCTATGAGTCAATATACTGCTAGTATAACTGGAGGTGACGATAGGTTTGATTACTATACCTCACTTAATTACCTGTATCAGGAAGGGATAAATAAGCAGTTTGATGAGAAATACAAGCGTTACAATTTCATGACGAATCTGAATTATAAAATTACAGACTGGGCTAAAATTGGAACGAAAATTTCCATGAACAACAGCAACCATATTTTTCCTCCAAATAATTCCACCAATCATTTCCCTGAAGGAAACAGCCCTTTCCAGTGGCACCAATGGGCCAATTGGCCGGTTTATTTTCCAGATGGCAATTATGCTTCAAGTGGCTCTGTTCCTAATACAGTGCAATTTTACAGAGAAGCAGGGCATAGGAAAAGAGAAATTCAAGATACTTGGCTAACAGGCTCCTTACAACTTACTCCTATAAAAAATACCACGATCAATTTTGAATATACATCCAATATTAAGAACACTGAAGAAGAGGATTATTATAAAAAATTGCCAATGTACTTCGTAGATGGTTCGGTAAGTGGTTATTATCCTTTTACGAATCCAAGCCAAGTGACTAAGAGTAATTACAATGATAAATACTATGTGCTCAATGCGTATGCAGATTATGCGAATACCTTTGGTAAGCACGATATTAAAATCATGGGTGGTTTTAATCAAGAAAACCTTGATGCCAGGAATTTCTACTCTAAAAGAGAAAACCTAACTGTTGAGTCTATACCATTTATGAATTTGGCCTATGGAGAGCGTTACGTAGGGGATGGGGCTTCACAATATGCCATAAGAGGTGCTTTTACCCGTTTTAATTATAATTATGATGGGCGATACCTTTTGGAATTTAATGGGCGATATGATGGCTCTTCCAAATTCCCCAAAGCTGACAGATTTGCTTTTTTTCCTTCCCTATCTTTAGGTTGGAGAATTGATAATGAGGAGTTCTTTGGTAATCTGGATAGTACTTTTGACATGATGAAAGTACGGCTTTCCTATGGTAATCTAGGCAACCAAAATGTACCAGGTTATTATCCTTATATAGCGACCTTTAGTGCAGGAACAGTCAACTACTTGTTGAATGATGACAGACCTTTGACAGTGTATGCTCCAGGTTTGGTAAGTCCTACTTTAACTTGGGAGACTGTAACGCAAAGAAACTTTGGAATGGATTTCACCCTATACCAAAACCGGTTGAATGCTTCTTTCGACGTATACCGTAGGGATACAAAAAACATGTTGACAAGGTCTCAAACACTTCCGGCTGTACTAGCAGAAAGTGAGCCCAGAGAAAATGCGGCGGATTTGAAAACCACAGGCTGGGACTTGACAATAGGTTGGAGGCAACAAAGCAATGACTTAAGGTGGGGTGTTAATTTCATTTTCTCTGATTATACTTCTGAGATTACCAGGTTTAGCAATCCTGTAGGATTAATCTCTGACTACTATGAGGGAATGCAAATAGGAGAGATCTGGGGTTATACTACAACAGGAATTGCCCAAACAGATGCAGAAGCCCAAGAATTGGACCACAGTAATCTAGTAGGAATAGAAAGAAAAGCAGGAGATTTATTGTTTGCTGATCTTGACAATGATGGCAAGATTTCTCCTGGCAATGGAACCTTAGAAAATCCTGGAGACAGAAGAATTATAGGTAACAATACCCCGAGATACAGCTTTGGCGTGAAGACAGATCTTCAGTGGAAGAATTTTGATCTTGATGTGTTTTTCCAAGGCGTAGCCAAACGTGATGTTTGGTTAAGTAATAACTTTTGGTTAGGTGGCTATACCAGTGAGTGGAATGCGCACAATAAATTACTTTCGGATTTTTGGACCCCAGAAAATCCTGATGCTTACTTTCCAAGACCAATGGTCTCAGGTGGTTCTGATGTTACCGCTGTTCAAACCAGATTTCTTCAAAACGCTTCTTATTTAAGATTAAAGCAGTTGACATTGGGTTATACACTTCCTAAGGCTTTGACGCAAAGAGCAAAAATGGAATTGGTTAGGGTGTATGTATCAGGAAATAATATCTGGGAAATTACAGGTATTCACGAGTACAAGAATTTATCTGACCCTGAAATGAATGGGGCCCAATATTACCCAATTTACAGGTCATTTTCTTTAGGTGCTAATATCAATTTCTAAATAATACTATCGTGAAAAAGATAACTATATATATTTCTGTTTTATTACTTGTAGTAATTTCTGCTTGTAACGATGAATATTTGGAGAGGTATCCCCTGGATCAAATTAGTGACGCCCAGTTTTGGAGCACTTCTACAGATCTTGAGCTTTATGCCAATCAATTTTATATTGACTTGAGAGATCCACAAGTTAATTGGAGAAAAGATGATAAATCGGACAACAATGCCCCTGGTGATAGGAATTCTTACCTTTGGGGTGAATATGTAATACCTGCTACCGGAGGAGGTTGGGGCAAAAGTGATTGGCAACCGATTAGACGTTGCAATTATGCCTTGGCTAGAATAGCGGATATGGAAAAAGATGCCTTGGTCCTGCGGTATGAAGGTGAGATAAGATTTTTCAAATCCTTTTATTACCAAAAGATGATCGAACGTTTTGGAGATGTTCCATGGTATGAAGAGGATTTACAAACAGATTCCGAAGGCTTGGTCAAAGCCAGGGATTCTAGAAAGGTAGTATTTGAAAATATGCTGATGGATTTGGACTTTGCCATTGAGAATTTACCTGAAGAATCGGGTGAAAATCGACTGACCAAATATGTAGCACTTACTTTCAAGGCAGAAGCCTGTCTTTTTGAAGGGACTTTTAGAAAGTATCATGGTTTGGGTGATCATGAAGAGATTTTAGCTGAAGCGGCAGAGGCGGCTGAAGAAGTAATTAACTCTGGTAGATTTAGTCTTTATTCCACAGGTAACCCAGAACAAGATTATTTTGATCTTTTTGTTCAACAAAACCTCACTGGTAATTCAGAAGTCATTTTTTTCCAAAGGTTTATAGAAGGAATCCGCATGCATAATAATGTAAGGTCATTAGGAGAACCACATACAGGTTACACTAAAGACTTTGTACAGTCCTATTTGAGTAAAGATGGACTTCCAATAGCTCTAAGTCCTTTATATCAGGGAGATGAAAATTTTGAGGAAGAGTTTGTAGACAGGGATCCAAGGATGAAACAGTCTATCTATGTTCCAGATCGTCCCTATAGAATTTACTCTGATGGAAGTGTTGATTACCGAACCATGCCTGAATTTGACAATAACTATGTGACAACAAGTTATTACATCACAAAAGGATACTCACCTTATGAGGTGGACAGATTGCAAAATCAAACTACTATTGATGTCTTTACCTATAGGTATGGAAAACTCCTTGTGACCTATGCTGAAGCTAAAGCCGAACTTGGAGAGGCTACGCAGGAGGTATTGGACAATAGCATCAATCTTCTTAGAGACAGAGTAGGAATGCCTCATTTAATGGTTGATGTGGGTTTTGAAGACCCTAATTGGCCGAATTGGGAAGTTCCTGTGACCCCTCTAATCAATGAGATCCGTAGAGAGAGAAGGATTGAAACTGCCGGAGAAGGAACACGATGGGAAGACCTTGTCAGGTGGAAAGCCGGTAAACTCATAGAAAATCCTTTGACATATGTAGGGGCAACGGATCCGGAAACAGGTGAATACAGGGTGATTTATCCTGGCAATACCAGAACATGGAATGACAAATTGTATTTATACCCTATTCCTGTTCAGGAGCTTTCATTAAACCCCCAACTAACCCAAAATCCAGGATGGGAGTAGGAAGAATTAAGTATTTTAAATACAATTAAAAATTCAGTGTGGCAATGACTAAAATTAGTTATTGCTACACTGTTCTTTGGAATCAATTTAGCCTGACATGATTTATTTAAAACACCAAGTCTTAATCCTACTTTTTTTATCTCTTATCTCAATTCAAGGGTATGCACAATCAGAAAATGAAAATAGTTTAAAAGTTGGCTGGTCTACAGCCAACATAACGCCTGATATGCCTGTATTAGTGGCTGGGCAATTTCATGCCAGACTGTCCGATGGGGTGATGGATCCTGTTACAGCTACAATTTTAGCTCTTGAGTCAGGGGGAGGCGATAATGCTGAGAAAACAATTTGGATAAGTTGCGACCTGGTGGGAATTAGTGATGGAATGAGGACTACGGCCAATTTACGGGATGAAATAAGAAACAGGGTTATCAAAGCAATTCCTGCTATTAGGCCAGAACAAATAATTGTTAATGCTACCCATACCCATGCGGCACCATACGTGGCATCTACAGCTGCTGTCGAAGACATTTATGGGGTAAGCTTGGAACAAATGGCAGACGGTAAACCAGCAATGTCCCCAGCAGACTATATACCCTTTGCAGCAGGCAAAATAGCTGATGGAGTTATTAATGCATGGGAAAATAGGAAACCTGGGGGAATGAGCCTGGGACTTGGACATGCTGTTGTGGGATTAAATAGACTTCAGGCCCTCAAACATGGCAAATCTCGGATGTATGGTAATACCAATTCAACTGAATTTAGTCATATAGAAGGACATGAGGACCATAGCTTAAACCTGATGTATTTCTGGGATATAAATAAGCAATTGACCGGTGTAATTATCAATATAGCATCACCTTCACAAGTAAGTGAACATTCTTACAAATTGTCAGCAGACTTTTGGCATGACACCAAAGAGGCTTTAAGAAAAAGTTTAGGTGAATCAGTATATGTTTTGGCACAAGCCAGTGCGGCAGGTGACCAATCTCCTCATGTAATGGTCGGCTCCAAGGCCGAAGAACGGATGCAACAACTCTTAGGCTTTGATGAAGAAGGGACAGGCAGAGGAAGTCTTGGTCAACGCATTCAAATTGCCAAGCGAATAGCTGATGAAGTCATCGATCTATTTCCAGTCATGAAGGCCAATATAGAATGGTCTCCTGAGTTCAAACATGAAATGAAATTGGTGCCACTTTCCAGACGTCTCCTTAGCAAAGAGGATGTAGCGGAGGCCACTAAGGAGGCTAAAACCTGGCAGGCAGAATATGACAAATTGAAAGCTGAGCTGCGCGACAATCCCTCAATAATAAAAACGCCAAGGTGGTACAAGGCCATCACTATCAGTTACAGCAAGCTAAGAAGAGGTTTGGTAGTATCTGAAAGGTTTGAGTTGGAAAAAGTCCAGCCTAAAATGCCCATAGAAGTGCATGTTGTAAGGATTGGTGATGCTGTTTTTGCAACAAATCCATTTGAGCTTTACCTTGATTATGGGATGCAAATGAAGGCGCAGAGCCCAGCCATTCAAACTTTTATTGTGCAATTAACAGGATCAGGTTCTTATTTACCTACCAAACGTTCCATAGAAGGAGGTGCTTATGGTGCTGTTCCGGCGAGCACACTTATGGGCCCTAAAGGAGGGGATGAATTGGTAGCTGAAACGCTTTCGATTATTAATACCATGTGGTAAGCTTAACATTACCGCTTTAATCAGAAAAGTTTCAGCCATGGATATAAACCACGGTTTCATATAAAAACGGATCTGATAAATAAATTAAATCATTAATTTATCATTATGGAAAAACAAACGCATATCGATTTTCGAGTTTTAAATTTTAAGAAAAACCTATTTTTAGCCATCTCATTCTTCACTGTTTTTACTGCTTTCCAGTTACTACCAAATAGCGTTTTTGGTCAGGATTTGTTCGTAGGAGCAGCCGCCGTGGACATTACCCCTAAACTACCTGTAGCTGTAGATGGTCAGATGACAGTCCGTATAGCAAAAGTTGCTGAAACCCCATTGACAGCCAATGTCATTGTTTTGGAATCAAAGGGGGAGACCACGACAGTATTGGTATCCTGTGATATGGTAACCATACCCACAGAATTAAAAGAAATGATCCAAAATCAGGTGAAAAAAAGCCTGCCTGGTTTAGATACCAAAAAAATTATAATAAACGCCACCCATACCCACACTGGAGGTGTTGTGAGAGACAATCGATACAATATTCCTGAAGGAGTTACACAGGTAAAGGATTATTTGAAATTTGTGTCAGATAAGGTGGCTAAAACCATTGTTACTGCTTACAATAAACGTGAAAGAGGCAGTGTTTCTTGGGGCATTAGCCATGCAAAAGTAGCCTACAATAGAAGAGCAGTATATGAAGATGGTACAGCTAAAATGTATGGGCGTACTCATGAAGCAAATTTCATTAAAGTCGAAGGCTTTGAAGATCAGGCCATTCAATCTTTGTTTTTTTGGAACCAAAAAGGAGAATTTGTAGCCACTTGTATCAATGTACCTAGTCCGGCACAAATAGTGGAAAATAGGTCTACAGTAAATGCCGACTACTGGCACCCTGTTCGGGAAGGTTTAAAGGAGAAATATGGCCAGCAATTGGTAGTGGCAGGATGGATAGGAGCAGCAGGTGACCAAACGCCTAGGCCTAGGTATGATGAATTTGCAGAGTGGAGGATGATCGCTTTGCGCAATGAAAAAAAGAGTCCTGATTTTGCTGAACATTCTGGTGATGTAAATTTCAGAAATGAATACCACCTAAATGAGATCGCTGGAAGGATAATACGTGCAGTAGATGAAACCTATGAAACGGTAAAAATTGACAAGCATGATGCTCCTGTTATGAAGCATGAGGTGAACAATATTGAGCTTCCAATGCGCTTGGTGACCGAAACAGAATACAATCATGCGCTAAAAATGAGGGCCGAGGACATGAAAGATCCTGAGAGCGCTCAAAAATTCAGCCGTAGAATTGTCTGGTACAGCAAAGTAGTAGACCGATATGAAATTCAGAAATCAAATCCACAACCTATGTATCCGGTAGAGCTTCATGCTTTGCGAATTGGTGATGTTGTAGTTTGTACCAATCCATTTGAACTATTTACTGAATATGGTATTCAAATGAAAGCAAGAAGCAATGCCATGCAGACCTTTGTGCTTCAATTGGTGGGGCCAGGTAATTACCTACCGACCAAAGAAGCCGTTCGTGGTGGTCATTATTCTGCAATTGTGGAGAGCAACGAAGTAGGTCCTGAAGGAGGACAGATTTTGGTGAACTGGTCTGTAGCAATGATCAATAAGCTTTGGCCGGATTAATCTGGGAACTGATTGGTATTTATAAGCTTCAAATTTGAATTGCAGTAAAATGGTAAAGAAAATTTTCAATAAAATAGCAATAGTTACTTGCTTAACCCTTTTTCTAGTTGCTCCTGTTGTGGCCTCACAACTATATATAGGGGCTAGAACGGTAGACATTACACCAGAATTGCCTGTTGCCGTTACAGGTCAATTCCATCTTAGGATTGCTGAAGTAGCGGAAACCCCTTTGGCAGCAACAGTATTGGTAATGGAGACCAGAGGAAGCTCAGGAGATCTTGCCATCATCGTTTCATGTGATGCCCTGTATATCCCTACTGATTTGGTTGCACTTGTGAGGCAAAGGGTGAAAAAGCAATTGCCGGAAATAGACGAAAACAAAATTTTCCTCAATGCTACCCATACGCACACAGCACCTGTTTTAGCACTAGAGGGGGAATATTTGATTCCTAAAACAGGGGTTACCCAGGTCAAGGATTATCGCAAATTCTTTGTGGATAAAGTAAGTACTGCTATTGTTGAAGCTTGGAACGATAGGGCTCCAGGATCTGTGGCTTGGGGAATGGGCTATGCTGTGGCAGGTTATAATAGACGAATTGTTTATTCGGATGGTACTTCCGGCATGAGTAGTAAAACCAATTTACCTGAATTTAGAAGTTTTGAAGGTTCAGAGGACCACAATGTCAATACATTATTTTTTTGGGATGAAAAGGGTAAGCTAGTATCCATGGTTGTAGGGGTAGCAAGTCCTTCTCAGGAAGTGGAAGGCCGCTATGCTGTCAATGCAGATTACTGGCATCCGGTACGAGAAGGCCTTAAGGAAAAATATGGAAAGGATGTGAATGTATTGGGATGGGCCGCTGCTGCAGGTGACATTACGCCCCATATGAGGTACAGAAAAGATGCCGATGACAGGATGCGAAACCTGAGAAAGCTTAGCAGAACAGAAGAATTGGCTCGAAGAATAATTCTGGCAGTAGATGAATCTTTTGCCGCAGTAGCAGAAGAAAGACATTCAGCGCCCTTGTTTGAGCATCATGTAGAGGAATTGCCATTGCCTGAGCGTTGGGTCACTGAAAAAAACTATTTGGAAGCTAAAGCTTTTGTCAAAAATGCAAAAGAACAAATAGCCGAGGATCCCAAGGCAGCGGATGCACTTTACCGCATGATGAACTGGCAGGAAAGAACGGTGAAACGCTACGAGAAGCAATTGGAAAACCCAAAACAATTGTACTCAATGGACCTTCATGTAATCAGGTTGGGAGACATCGCCATCTGTACCAATGAATTCGAACTGTTTTCGGACTTTGGCATTCGAATGATTGCCAGAAGCAAAGCTTTGCAAACTTTCGTGATACAGCTTGCCGGAAGCTCAGATTGGGGTTCTTATTTACCGACACAGCGTGCCGTAAATGGTGGGGCTTATAGTGCAATCATCCATAGCAATATAGTAGGTCCCGAAGGAGGACAGGTATTGGTAGACAGGACCGTGGAGGTTATTGATGAATTGTGGAACAAATAAGTTAAATAGTAAAACAATAATATTATGGTGAGATTATGTGTGTTACTGGCCATGGCCTTTTGGTTGAATGGGCCATTACAAGCCAATGATCTGTATCTGGGAGCAGCAACAGCAGACATTAGCCCTGAATTACCCGTGGCACTTATGGGACAGTTTCATATGAGAATTGCAGAAACGGCGGACACCCCTTTGTATGCAGGTATAGTGGCCATTGAATCAAGAGATGGTGAGGCTGGATTGGATACCGCAGTTTTTGTTTCCTGTGACCTGGTGTATATTTCTGCCCGTTTGCGCCAGGAGCTTAGGGATGAGGTAGCCAAACGAATTCCTGGCTTTAATGTAAACAAAATCATCGTAAGCGCAACCCATACCCATACTGCACCGGTTTTGGAAGACGATTTGGAAGAATCTTCCTTTATCTACCCTATACCGGAACAAGGAGTGACCAAGGTGAAGGATTACAGGGCATTATTTGTAAGAAATGTAGCAGATGGCATTGTTGAAGCTTGGGGAAATCGTAGCAAAGGAAGCGTAACCTGGGGAATGGAACGTACAGCGGTAGGTTACAATCGACGAACGGTATACAAAGACGGTACCAGTGTAATGTATGGAAATACCAATAAAGACGAATTTCAAAACCTTGAAGGTTATGAAGACCATGACATGAATGCTTTGTTCTTCTGGAATGATGCGGATGAGTTGTTGGCAATGAGTGTAGATGTAGCCTGTCCTGCACAGGAGTTTGAGCATAAAACTACTGTGAATGCAGATTATTGGCATCCAGTAAGAGAAAAACTAAAAGCGCGCTTTGGAAATGAGGTAAGTGTATTGGGATGGATAGGCGCTGCCGGAGACCAATCACCACATAGTATGTACCGAAAAGCCGGTTTGGCAAGAATGGAGAAGCTTTCTCAAAAGACCCGTATGGATGACATCGCTGAACGCATTATCAGGGCAGTGGAAAACACCTATGAAATCGTGAAAAACGACCGTCATAGTAATGTTGCCTTTTTTCACGAAACTGAAAACCTGGAACTTCCTATGCGAATCATCACCGAAGAAGAATACATTGAATCGGAGAAAGTAGTCAAAGATTGTCAGGATCAAATTGCAGCAGATCCTAGTAAAAAGCCATTGCTTTATGCAAAGATGACTTGGTTTGGAGATGTCTTAAAAAGGTACAAAGCACAGCAGAAAAATCCTGAAGCGACCTATGCATCAGAGATTCATGTTCTAAGAATTGGAGACGCCGCCATCGCTACCAATCAATTTGAATTGTTTACCGATTATGGTATCCGCATTCAAGCTAGAAGCAAAGCCATTCAAACCTTTGTCATACAGCTGGCTGGCCCGGGCACCTATTTACCTACCGAAAAGGCCATTGCTGGTGGAGGCTATAGTGCAGTTTGTCAAAGTAATGTAGTTGGTGCTGAGGGGGGGCAACTATTAGTTGATCGTACCATCGAAATTATAGATAGTTTTTGGGAGGAAAAAGAGGAAGTTCGCCTAAAGAAAAAATTATAAGTCTATCCATCTACAAACCCTAGCCAATGGAGCTTTTATCCTAATAAATAATGAAAAAAACAATATTTAGTAATACTCTTACTTTTTTATGCCTTTCCGCTGTCTGCTGCCTGCCTGGTTGTGGAGAGAATGGGGTCAATTCGGCTTCAGATGGATCCATTGCTCCTGAGGATGCTATTGCCTCCTTTGAGCTTGCACCTGGTTTTCAAATGGAGATAATAGCCAATGAACCCATGGTAATGGATCCCGTGGACATGGAAATAGATGAATTTGGGAGAATGTACGTGGTGGAAATGCCAGGATACCCCATTGATAAAAGTGGTACCGGAAGGATCGCATTGTTGTCCGATACAGATGAAGATGGGGTAATGGACCAGCGAACAATCTTCGCGGACAACCTGGTATTGCCAAATGGTATTTTGAGATGGAAAAAGGGAGTTTTGGTAACAGATGCCCCAGATGTTTTGTACTTGGAAGATACCGATGGGGACGGGGTGGCTGATATTCGGGAAACCATAATGACCGGATTCTCCTTGTCCAATCCACATGTAAATGTCAACAATCCTGTTTATGGAATAGACAATTGGATCCATTTATCTCACCTGGGGCATATTGGTACAAGAAAATATGAGGCTGAGTTTGGTGACAAAGGTTCCGCCATTGTTTTTCCCAACACCCCTGAAGGTACAGAACTACCTAAAAATGCCAATGGCCATTCTGTTAGATTTAAACCTGATATTCAGGTGGCAGAGTTGGCTTCCACACGTTCCCAGTTTGGCCATACCTTTGACCGTTGGGGGAGGTATTTATTGACACACAATCAAAACCATATTTACCACGAAGTCATTGCCGCACCTTACCTTTCCCGAAACCCAGGCTTACTCGTTTCCAACGCAAGTGAATCCATCTCGGATCATGGAAAGGAAACAGAAGTCTTTCAAATAACCACTAACCCAGATCGTCAGCTTTTTACCCCAGTTGGGCTGACGACTTCTTCCAGTGGTATTACGGCCTATCTTGGCGGTGCGTTTGCAGCCCCATTTGACAAGGCAGTTTTTGTGGCTGAATCCGTGAGTAACTTGGTGCATGTGGATATTTTGAAGGAGAAAGGGGCTACTTTCGTTGCCGAAAGGTTGAGAGATAACAAAGAATTTTTGGCCTCAAAAGATTCTTGGTCCAGACCAGTAAACATGTATGTAGGCCCTGATGGTGCATTGTATGTGTTAGATTATTACCGTAGAATTATTGAGCATCCCGAGTGGATGTCTGATGAAGCTGTTGCTGCTGGTGGGCTTTCTGATGGAGTAGGGATGGGTAGAATTTTTAGAATTACCCCCGAGGGGACTGGAAAAGCAGATTGGACTTCTGGTTTAACATTCGGCAATGAAAGTCCTCAGGAATGGGTTCAACATCTTGCCAGTAAAAACAATTGGTGGAGAAACAATGCGCAAAGACTCCTGGTTACCGCCCAAAGTCAGGAGGTAATTCCTGATTTGGAAAAGATGGCCAAAAATCAAGATTCGGCCGAAGGACGATTGCATGCTTTGTGGACTTTAGAGGGTTTAAAAGGCCTAAGTACTGAGCTTATCATCGATGCGCTAAATGATCCTGAAGCAGGTGTTAGGGAAAATGCCATCAAGCTTGCTGAAATGCACCTCAGCGAATCCAATGATTTAATTACCGAATTATTAAAATTAAAAACAGACCCCAATGCCAGAGTAAGGTTTCAACTACTCTGTACCTTAGGGTTTATTGATACCCCTGAAGCGACGAAAGTTGCTGAAGAATTGCTGTTTCAGGACTTGTCAGATGAATGGGTTCAGATAGCAGCCTTGTCGGCATCTTCCTCTCAAAACATGCCTTTGCTTCGCACAGTGCTCAGCCGTTTTGACAAGGATCAACCTGCTTATGGTAGTCTGATTAGGCGATTAACGGCCATGATTACTGCAAATGAAAATCATGGAGAAGCAGAAAAAATGCTGCAAAAAGCCCTGGACTTATCAGGAAATAAAGGATGGGAAGCCGCAGTGCTGGATGGCATAGCCGATGGTGTCAAACGAAATGAAGAGAATGAGGAGATTTTGACAAATTATCTGGATAAAATTGTACTGGCCTTTTTTGAGCACCCTGATGCTAAGCTTAGAAAATCTGCTTTGAACTTGATTAAAACCTTGGATTTCAAGGACGAGAACTTGCTTAAATCCAGCATGGACAAAGCCATGGCTATAGCTACTGATCAGTCTATTCCTGAGAGCCGAAGAGCAGAAGCCTTAAGGTTTTTACCAGAGGGAGATGTAAGCCCTTATGCCGAGCAGTTAAAAGAAATGATTGCTACTACTGAACCGATTGTATTGCAAATCGCAGCCATGCAAGCCTTGGGGAATATTAAAGGAACAGAAGTGCCTGAATATGTTCTTGCCAAATGGAATTCCCTGACCCCTGAAATAAGGGATGTTGCATTGGGAACCTTTATGAGCGAATCCGAGCGGGTCAAATTATTGCTTGAGGCGCTAAAAGATAGCAAAATTCCCACAGCAGCGATTGGTTGGAAAATGAGGGTAAGGCTTATGAACAATGGCGATGAGGCCACCCGAAATTTTGCAAGAGAACTACTGACTAAGGATGAAGGAGAGGAAATCAATAAGCGTTACCAGAAGGCTTTGGAAATAAACGGAGATCCAATTGCCGGAAAATCAGTGTACATAGAAAATTGTGCCCTTTGCCATCAATTTAGAGGAAAAAGTGGAGTGGCTTTTGGACCTGATCTTGGAACATTGCACAACTGGCATCCAAAAGACCTTATGGCCAATATTCTGGATCCCAATATATCTATCGCTCCAGGCTTTGATTTATGGGAAGTGATGCTTAAAGATGGAGAAACCATACAGGGGATGATCATGAATGAAACTTCAGCGGCGATAAGTCTAAGGATTTCCCCAGGTGTAGAAAAAACCATAAACAGGCAGGACATAGAATCCATAACAGGAATGCAACTGTCGTTGATGCCAGGCTTGGCTGAACAGCTCGACCAGCAAAAAATCGCTGACCTGATGGCCTTTATTAGAAATTCAGAATAAAGAGAAAATTTATACATCATTAGTAAAATAGAAGACTATGTTAAAAAAATATTGGGTGTTTATGGCTTTGCCAGTACTCTTGCTTGGTTTGGCAAGCATGGTGAAAAATCCTGCACAGGAATGGTCAGTTAGAAAAAGTGACTGGAACATCGGCGTGGCCTTGTATTCCTTCAATAGGTTTCCTTTTCCAACTACATTGGAAAAGGCAAAAACTGCGGGAGTAAAATATGTGGAAGGCTTTGATTTTCACAAGTTAGGTTCAGATTTTGGTGATAAAACCATGAATGAACTGGTACCTTCAGATGCGAAAAAAGTTAGAAAACTTTTGAAGCAGAATGGGTTGAAGATGAAATCCATGTATGTGGGCAAAGCACAAGACAAAGAAGGTTGGGAAAAAGCTTTTGAGTTGGCTAAATCCTTGAAAATTGAATACCTGGTAGCTGAACCTAAAAGAGAGCATTGGGACATGGTGGATAAACTTGCCGGAGAGTATAAGATCAAAATAGCCTTGCACCAGCATTCAAGGGAGGCCGGAAGTATTTACTGGCATCCGGATTCAGTCCTATCCGCCATCAAGAACCATCCGAATTTCGGGGCCTGTGGAGATTTGGGACATTGGACTAGAAGTGGTCTTGATGCTGTAGAAAGCCTTAAAAAGCTGGAAGGCCATTTGATCAGCATTCACCTTAAGGACCTTGATGCTTCCAAACAATCCGCTAAGGATGTGATGGTAGGTGAAGGAGTGATTGACTTTGAAGGTGTGGTTCAAGAGCTTCAAAGGCAGCGATTTGATGGGGAAGTCTATGCTGAATGTGAACATAAAATGGAGGATAATCTTGAAGATGTCACCCATGCTGTCAAGTATTTTGGCAACCTGACTCCTTGATTTAAACCCAAAATAAACCAATACTATGAAACGGAGAACTTTTTTTAAGAATAGCCTTGTTGCAGGTGCCGCTACTTTTGCGGGGCTTAGTTTGCCATTAGGTAGAGAAGCTGTAGCAAAGGCCAGTCCTTTTAATATGAAATTTTCACCCGATTTTGGGCTGTTTGCCGATGTGGCCGGAAAGGCGCCGGAAGACCAGATAAGGTGGGGGCATGACAATGGATTTCACGCATGGGAATGCACCTTTTTGCAAAGACGTCCATTGGAAGAACAAAACAAGATCAGTAACACCCTCCAAAAACTGGGGATGGATTTCGGACAGTTTGTAGGGACCATGGATTTCAAGCAGGTAACCTTTGCTGGACGGGATGAAAGCATCAGAGACAATGTGCTTAAAGAAGTCAGGGCTTCTGTGGAAGTTGCCAAGCGGATGAACACCAAATTTATTCACAATGTACTTGGAATGGCTGATCCAAGATTACCCTGGGACTTTCAATTGGCCAATGCCACAGAGCTCTTGAAGCGGGTTGCCGAAATCTACGAACCCCATGGATTGGTAATGGTAATGGAAACCATGAACCATAAAATAAACCATCCTGGCATGTTTCTACATTCTTTGCCACAGTCCTATGCCATGGCCAAGGCTGTGGATAGTCCTAGTGTGAAATTACTTTGTGACGTGTACCATGTGCAGATTCAGGAAGGGAATTTAATACCTAGCATTGATTATGCCTGGGATCAAATTGCCTATTTTCAGATAGGTGACACACCTGGTCGTTTTGAACCCATGTCTGGGGAAATCAATTACAAAAATTTATTGCAACATATCTGGGACAAAGGATATAGAGGCTTTTTAGGCCTTGAACATAGTTCTAGCATGCCAGGAAAAGCTGGCGATTTGGCTGTTCTGGAAGCCTACAAACAAGTTGACCCATCTTAAATATTAATAAGCTATGAAAAAGATTCTATCAAAAGATTTTATGCTGTTCGGGAGGAACATAAGGCTACACGGATTGACCATTTGTATGGTGTTTTTGACCTACATGGTTTGTGTCCCCGCATTTTCTCAAGGGAATAGGTCCTTCCAGGCAGGAGCCCACAAGAGTAATATTACCCCTAAATTAGGTGGCCCAATCATTGGGAATTGGAATTCCCCTCCTGCAGAATACGTACATGATGAATTGTATGCCCGAAGTATTGTTATGGATGATGGTGAAACCAAATTGGTAGTGGTAACTGTGGACAATGTAGGGGTCGATCAAAAGGTTTTTGATGCAGCCAAGCAAACCATTGAGGAAGCTACTGGCATTCCTGCATCACATGTCCTAATTGCTTCTACCCATACCCATTCGGCCACAAGTGCCAGGGGAGTAGGAGACAAAGGGAGAGAATGGCATGCTGATGAGCCATTAGATGAATACCAATCCTTTATGGCTTCCAGAATTTCAGATGGAGTACAAATCGCTTTAAGAAACCTTGAGCCTGCTAAGATAGGTTGGGGGTCGGTGGATGTTCCCCAGCATGTATTCAACAGAAGGTGGAAAATGAAACCAGGTACACCTGTGCCAAATCCTTTGGGTGGTACTGATATTGCCAAAATGAATCCAGGCGTAGGCAACCCAGACCTTTTGGAGCCTGCTGGTCCTACAGATCCGGAAGTATCCTACATATCCATTCAAGCAATAGATGGAAGACCTTTGGCTTTACTTGCCAATTATTCCCTTCATTATGTGGGAGGTGTTCCTAAGGGGCATATCTCTGCAGATTATTTTGGTATGTTTGCTGACAAAATACAGGAATTACTGGGCGCTGACCGTCAGAATCCGGGCTTTGTTTCCATGATGTCCAATGGTACTTCAGGCGACATTAACAATATCAACTTTCGTGGACCTAATGTAAAGCATCCTCCCTATGGTAAGATGAAGGTGGTGGCTGATGATGTAGCGAATGCAGTGATGAAAGGTTATCAGGATATCAGCTATCAGGATTGGGTACCATTAAGTGCCAAACAAGCTCAATTAAAACTAAAGGTACGTAGACCTAGTCCCGAATTGGCCAAGTTTGTTGAGGAAGTAAATGCCAGACCAGAGTCAGTAAAAGGAAGGCATAGCCTTGAAAAAACCTATGCCAAGCGGATTAAGCAGATGGAAACTTTCCCGGATGATATTGATGTAATTATTCAAGCTTTTAAAATTGGAGACTTAGGCATTGGCGCCATACCCTTCGAAACCTTTGTTGAAATAGGACTCGAACTAAAAGAAAGAAGCCCCTTGGATGATCATTTTACCATTGGTTTGGCCAATGGCCTCTATGGTTACTTACCCACCCCAGAACAACATAAACTGGGAGGTTACGAAACCTGGCTTTCCACCAATAGGGTAGAAGAAGTAGCTTCTGACAAGATCGTTGCCCAATTGTTAGCTCTATTTAACGATTTGAAATAAGAGAAGACTTTCAATAGTCATTTTTACGTACTTAATTAGCCATTAAATTATGGTGTTTGACTTCACCATGGAGAGAAATTTTCTCTTTGTGGTGAATTTTTTTGGTTTGTAGGAGTTGAGATTCGTTTAAAAATAATTTGTAGTTTAGTTAAGGTTTGATTTTGATGAGTAAATACAACCCAAATATCCACCATCGTAGGTCTTTCCGGTTAAAGGGATACGATTATTCGCAAGCAGGATTGTATTTTATTACAATTTGTTTTCAGAGCAGAATTAGTCGTTTTGGCGAGGTTATTATTGGGGAAATGATATTGAATGAATGTGGTGAAATCGCACATAATGAATGGTTAAATACACCCAAAATTCGCACAAATGTCGAATTGGGAGAATTTGTAATTCCATTACAAAAGGTAAATTATTAATAATCGGTGGACTTGGGCATTGATTCTACTGACTTAAGCTCGGGTCAGTCACTGGTTGAAAGATGAGAGCTTATATGCAAGGTTGGCCCAGGCCGCTAATAACTCTTAGTGTTCGAATGCAAGCAGTTTCCCAAATGAAGAAGTAAATCAAGCATCATACCGCTGCCAGAAAATCCGGTTTAATCTGAAACCAGAAAGATTGAAGGACATTAAGCGTATTCTATTGATTTGTATTGCATCAAGATTTATTTGGGAATTTCCATATTTTTAGGGCATTTTTCCCAAGAAGTAATTCTCTGTCTTGTTCGCTGTAAAAGGAGCAATATTTGTCTACAAATTCCAATTCCTGGTCCATGGGCAATTCCCAACGTGGAAAGGGATAGCCTGTGCCCCAAATAAGTTGCTCTGGACCGAATTCTTCATAGATGGCCTTGTAAAAGGGTAAGGTATCCTTATAAGGGTACTTTTTGATTTCAGACATTTCATAGGGTTCAGAATTACTTATCCAAACCTGAGGGAAACGTTTCAATGCGAACATCTTCCTAAACTCTTCCCAACAGTTCGCAGCTTTCAAGTCTGGTTTTCCAGCATGATCAACTACGATTTTTACCCCAGGAAATCTTTCCGCCATGTCTTCCAACATTGGCATTTGATGGGGGAGAATGTAATAATTGAACACCACACCCAACTTTTCTGCTTCTTTCCATAAAGGATAATGTTCAGGTGAATTCAGCCATGTTGATTTTGGGTCATAAATGGGACTAAACCGCATTCCCTGAAACCCATGTTCCTTTACCCAATATTTTAAATTTTCTACAATTTTAGGATCTTCGGGATTAAGTAAACCATGCGCTACAAAATGGTTTGGATAGGTTTTTAGGCAGTTGGCCATATAGGAATTGTCCCATCCATAGTAACGTGGATTGATCAATACACCATAGCGAAGCCCGAAGTCCGCCATTTGTTTGATCTGATTTTCTATAGGTGCCTCTATAGATACTTTTAAGTTAGGATTTTCAGGATGCTTAAAGGGGAATCTCTCATCAAAATTCCAGGTTTCTACGTGGGTATCGATGATTAAACGATTTTTTTGAGCTTTATTCAGATTTGGAGGCAATTGTGTTTCCTTAAATCCCAGGTTTCCCATTAATGGCAAAAGCGCTAGCTTTTTGATCAAATCCCTTCTTTGCATATTTGCTGGCGTCAGTGTAAATCAATATTGAATTAAATGACAATTTTACATAAATACAAAGAAATTGAAATAACACGTTTGTTTTTGTACTGGTATTTATGAGGAAATTGTATATACAGTGTTTTTTTTGTTGTTAAATTGTCCTTTTCCTCTAGTTTGGTTCCCTTTCTGAAAGCGAAAGTCCTTAACTTGAGATAAATTGTAATTCTATATTTATAGTTAATCAATCAGCATATGGAAACTAAGGCTTCGACTCCACTCAGCCACCGTTTCTTTTTTTCATCGGTTCCGATCTCCGATTAGGCATCGTTACTTTAATGCTAATGTTTCCAATCTCCTTTTAGGTGTGTTTTGCAATTACACGTTTTATCCAATGGAATTTGCAATTCTATTTCCGATTGATAACCGATAATTATTCTGAAACTAGGGTAGAATTCCGCTTCATTTAAACGATGGTTTGGAATGGTGTGTTCTTTAAAATTCAAAATTAACTATTGATATTAAGGGAAATTTTAACCTTAAAAGGATCATTTTCCGTTTAATCAATTACAATTCCATTTATATAAAATTAACTAAAAATTTTGTTGATTTTTGTATATTTGTATACCAGCCTTTAGATTTAAATTTAGATTATTACAACTAATTCTAAGTTATTATGAATAAAATTGTATTATTTATTTTTATTCTTTTCTTCGTATACGGAAATTTAAAATCACAAAGTATCCTTAGGGGGATAGTGGAGAATAAAGAGACGAGTGAAACATTACCTGGTGCTTATGTTTTCGTGAAAAATTCAGCAGGGGACACTTTAGCCAATACTTTCACTGATGAAAAAGGCCAATTTCAATTTGCCAAACCCAAGTTACCATCCTTTATATTGACGATCAGCTTTATTGGATTTGAAGCTTTTGAAAAGGCAATAGCTACTCCATCAGGTAGTGATTTAGGGACATTTGAGATGGTTGAAGAAGGTAGTTTATTGGAAACTTATGAGGTAGAAGCAGCTACCATGACTGGTGAGATGAAAGGGGATACCTTGTCCCTTAACGCTAGTGCATTTAAGACCAGGTCACAGGCAAGTGCCGGTGAATTGATTCGTAAAATGCCGGGAGTGGTCATGCAAGGAAACACCATAGAGGTGCAGGGAGAAACGGTAGGCCAAGTATTGGTGGATGGTGAACCTTTCTTCGGAGATGACCCTGCCATGGCCATGCAAAACCTACCTGTAGAAATAATAGATAGAATCGAGTTTTTGGATCAAATTAGCGTTCAGGCACAATTAACAGGCTTTGACGACGGGGAAACAATCAAAACCATCAATATTATCACCAAGAAAGAAAAACGAGGCGGCGAATTCGGAAGGATGTTTGCCGGATATGGAACGGATGACAATTATTTGGTTGGGGGTAGTGTTAATTTCTTTAATGGGGCACAGCGACTTACCCTTTTGGGACTAAGCAATAATATCAATCAGCAAAACTTTTCTGCGGACGATCTTACAGGTGCTTTCGGAAGTGGAGAACAAAGAGGTGGAGGGCGTAGGAGAGGCGAAAGTAATCCTTTAACGACAGGTGAAAGACCTGGTGTTACCAATACCAATGCGATAGGAATTAATTTTACTGATAAATTTGATGAAGGGAAGGCGAAATTAACAGGGAGTTACTTTTTTAATGAGAGCACTAATTATTTAAACCGAAATTCCTCTCGGGAATATATTTTATCCAGTGATAGTCTCCAATTATACGATGAAGGAAGAAATGATGAAAACTATAATCAAAACCACCGGTTAGACCTAAGGCTGGATTATGATATATCAGAAAAGCATGCCATCATTTGGCGGCCTAGGTTAAGGTATGAAAAAGGGACATCTATAAGTAGGTTAAGTGCTGAAAACCTATTCAATTCAAACACTCCAATTAATGAGACACAAAACAATACCAATTCGAAAAATGAATCTTTTAGTTTTTTAAGTGATTTTATTTATCGTTATAAATTCAATAAAAAAGGGAGAACTTTATCGGCTCAATTTGATACTCGGTTAAGTGAATCTCAAAGTGACGCTAGATTGGTTTCTGTAAATCGTGATTTTCAAACTTCAAATACAGATAGTCTTATACAAAACTCTTTAAATAATGCCAATTCATTTAACTATGAGTTTGAAATTGAATACACGGAACCAATAGGTGAGAATTCCCAACTTAGGTTGGAATACGAGCTAGGAAATGACCTTGGTACAACCAATCGGGAGGTATCCCAAAGAGAAATGGAGTCCCAGTTATTTGAGGTAGATTCCACCTTGACCAATAAATTCGAAAACTCCTATTTACAACATGAAGTAGGTTTAGGATACAGTTACAACAAGGATAAAATCAGAATCTATTCATCGTTTGATTATCAAGTTTCAATATTAGATAGTGATCGCCTGTTTCCGGGATTCCAAAACACCAATCGCACCTTTAAGAATTTTGTCCCTAGAATGGTCTTTATGTATGATTTGAATGAAAATACGAATATAAGACTGTATTATAGGGGAGACACTGATGCACCATCTGTAAGCCAATTGCAAGATGTAATAGACAACAGTAACCCTATTCAAATATCAATGGGAAATCCTGATTTGGAGCAAGAATATGAACATAGATTGTATACCAGGATTAGAAATGTTGACCCTGAAACTTCTAAATCCTTCTTTATGTATATGGGCGGGTCGGTGCGTTCAAACTATTTGGGAAATGCAACTTATATCGCATCACAAGATACACTCATTCAAGGGGATGTTTTGCTGAGGCAAGGTGGCCAATTAAGTAGACCCGAAAATCTAGATAAATACTGGGACTTAAGGAGTTATTTTTCCTTCGGATTTCCGCTCAATTTTATGAAAAGTAACCTCGAGCTGAGCGGTAGGGTAAACTATAGCAACCAACCTGGTTTAATTAATGGACAAACCAATTACAATAAAAACCTAGGGATAGGTCCCGGAGTTGGAGTAAGTAGCAATCTGGGGGAAGATATAGATTTCAATATTTCAACAAGAGGGAATTACAATATTGTTAGAAGTAGTTTGCAAGAAAACCAGAACAATAATTACTATACCCAAAGTACACGACTGGACTTATATTGGAATTTTGCTTGGGGGTTTTTTGTAAGTACCAATGTCAATAATCAATGGTATACGGGATTGGGTGAGGAATTTGACCAATCCGTTTGGTTGATGAATGCGGATTTAGGGTATAGGTTTCCACCTAATCAAAAGTTTGAATTGAAGGTAACGGTATTTGATCTACTCAATCAAAATACAAGCATTAATAGAAATGTTACAGATGTCTATATTGAGAATGAGCGAACTCAAGTCCTTCAACAGTTTTTTATGCTGTCATTAACTTATAATTTAAGAAGTTTTGGACAAGGAGCTAGGCCATAGGTCCTGATTGCTGTCATTTGCAATACCATCCCCCATGACCAACCTAATCCGCTGAAATCGACTCCGATCAGGTCAATTTCTGTATCATTCGTTAGGCTTCTACTCTATGGTTAACTGAACAAAGGCCATTTCATCATCTATGTTTTCAAATATCCAGATCTTCCCATCTTTGACAAAATGTTTTTTTGGCGGGGCATTTAGTTGGGGGACCAATGTTTCGGCCAGTATATTCAGTTCTTCATCAAAAATGTTAAGGTAAACATCTGCTCCTGTAGCAATGTATCTACCACTCTTGGTTTTTTCCTCCCCAAATTGTTGTTTATTAGAGAATCGGTAAAATCGTTTTTCCGCTTCATCCCAAATCAGTTTCCCATAATCAATCTCCTCCATCGAATTTCTCATTACTTCTTCTTTTTCGCCCGATGAATAATCGACTTGTTTCGGAGGCGTGTAATTTTTTCTGGCCCCTAAAAGTGGAGTATCCCAGTTTTTCACATAGGTACTGTCTTTATTTGTGTCATAAATCACCGCCTCATTAAACGCATTGTTGGTCAGGATTATATTGCCATTTGTAGCTATAGCGTAAACGCCAACGCCATAGCTCCCGACCGATTGTCCATCCAATATAATATCTGTACTGTATTCCTGAAGTTTATTCATCTCAGGCAAGTTCGTTTTTTTAAATTCCTTGCGTTTCAGATCAAAGTCTAAAATGAAATAGCCATTTTCTTTCCAATCAATAAAAACACCCAATAGCCGATCAGGCTGTATAGGGTCCTCAAATATCATTTTTGGATAGAATTCTGAACCAGCCAGGTAATCGACAGCTATTTTTTCCAGTCCTAAATCTCTTACTTTTTTGGCATTTTGATCAAATATGGAATAAAATTGATACGACCATACCATTAGCTGCTCATTAAGGTTTAAGCTGAAAGCTGAAAAATAAGGAGGTGTTCCATTCGGTCCTTCTTTTTCAAAAGGTATCAATTTTTCAAGTTTTAATTCATTCAGATTGATACGCTCTGCGATTAAATCCTTACGATTAAAATTGATCAGGTAGCTCTTGTCTGCGGAAAGATCCGTAAGGTACAAATTGTCTTGTAGATAAAGAATTTCATCTCCTGGATCCACATAAACAGTGTCCAGAGAAAAACTAAGCTGATCTGAGAATTCATTTTCTTTTTCGGTATTCTTGCTGCAAGAGTTAAATAAAAAGGCCAAGGCAATTCCAATAAATAACAATCGCATAGTGAAAGATTTTTGGTGGATGGGGTACGAAGATAAATAAATCAACCCAAACCGTCTAATTTAGTTGTGATTAGTTTTTATTCGGAATGCCTAATAAATTATTGTTTAAAAAAGTGTCTATAAGTTTATCTATTAATATTTATTCATATACACAGAAGAATTGTTTTTCAAGGCTTTTCTAAGAGATAGTCTTGCTATTGTTGCTTTTTGTTGACCTAGCCAATATTTGTATTCGTTTTGAAAATGCTAAAAGTGGTTTTTGGTTAGGCCAATCAGATTTTTATTTTACCCTTCCCAAAAATGGATAGTGTTTTATGTTTAGGGTTTAAACCCGGATTATGTAATGGGATGTCTATTGCATATATTGTGTTAAACCTTAATTAGACTTTTATGGTCATTTTTATTGATCCACGGAATTTAAAATCGACTTTGGTTACGTTTGGTAGGCAATTGACAGTATTTTGGTGATTTTAATGTATCTTCAGATTGAAAATCTCATCTTTTACGATAACAGCCTACTTATAGAAGTATGGGCTGGCTTTTCATTCAGGAAAATATGCGTTTAACTAATTAATAATTATGATAAAATTTCCCCTTCAATACATAGGACTAGTAGTATTTGTTTTAGGTACGGTTTTCTTGAGTGCTTGTAGCAAAAAGAGCCCAAAGGAGGAAGTTGTCTTATTTAATGGACAAGACCTTAACAATTGGAGTTCAGCTGATATGAGTTATTGGTCAGTATCAGATGGGGCTATAGTTGGAGGAGAAGGTAAAGATTCAATTGTACACAATCAATTCATTTGGCACAAAGAAAAAGTAAAGGATTTTTATTTGAAAGTCCAGGTGAAAATGGTGCCAAATACCACCAATGCCGGCATTCAATTTCGGTCTCAAAAAATGGGAGAAGAAGCTTTAGGCTATCAGGCTGATATAGGTGAAGGCGTGTGGGGAAGGTTATACCATGAAAGTGGTAGGCAAAAATTACATTGGGAAGGAAAAGGTGAAGAAGCTGTTAAAAAGAACGATTGGAATACTTATGAAATTCTGGCCGTTGGTAATAATATCTGGACTGCCATCAATGGTACCCTATCTGTCGCTTACCAGGAACCCGATGGTGAACTAGAAGGATTTATAGCCTTACAAGTACATGCTGGCCCATCTCAGCTTGTTAAATACAAATCCATAAAACTAATACACAATCCGGCAGTGAAGTTAGGGGGGTATAGTGAGTCAGAGCTAAGGAAAGCATTGGTTAAATCAGATGGGAAGCCGTATATGGGTGGAAAGAAATGAACTTCTTTATTTTTAGAGTTAGCGATTTAAACACAATTGGGTACTCACTTGATTCGTAATAATAGCAAAACCAGTTGATTTCTGAAAAGCATTCAATTTAGAAAATATTTTTTGCTTCAAAATTCATGGTTTTCTAAGGTTGATAGTTTATGTCAATATGAAATTTACACAATGAAAATCACCAAAAGGCAGGCTATTCATTTTTAATTTATTGAATTATACCTAATTTGGGATATGTAAACCCATAATACCCAAAATGTATAAGGAAAATCAATTTGAAAATTCTGTTCAAACAGTAGATGATGCAGAATATTGGAAGAAAATCAAAGAAGGTGAAAGAGCCGGATTAGAAGGTTTGTACTTAAAGTATACTCAAGACCTATTTAGGTTGGGCATGTCCATTAAAGGTGACCGAAGCTTGGTGAAGGATTGTATCCAAGAGGTGTTTTTTAATATTTGGGAATACCGATATACTGTTAAGCCTACAGACAATGTCAAACTTTACCTTTTTAAGTGCCTGAGCAACAAAATCCACAAAGAGATTGGAAAGGATAAAAAGCGATATGGGTTTTTGAACTTGGAATTGGAGGATCATTTTTTAAACGAATCCGAAGAAGAAAAAGAAAATTCTTATAAGATTGATAAAAAGAGGATAAACTTAACGAAATCGCTTGATGCACTGCCTTCTCGTCAACGTGAAGTAATACAGCTTTTATATTATGAAAACCATTCCTATGAAGATATTTCGATCATTATGGGAATAAATGTGCAATCTGTCTATACCCTTGCTTGGAAGGCTATCGCTAATTTGAAGAAATGTTTGACCTTGCTAGGGTTGTTTTTACTGTCTTCGATTACGTAATCCATTATAAATTCAATAAAAAACCTTTATTTTTTTTAGTGGAATGGCATTATATTTTTGATTTGTTTAATTTATTGTATTTTTTAAAAAAAATGGGCTAAAGATGAATAGATTTTTAAAGTTCAAGACTTATGTGGGTGAATTTTATCAAAAATGGAAATTTCCAATTATACCATAGAGGATTTTGTTTTAGACCCATCTTTTAAAAAATGGGTAATGCAGCCCAATGCAGAATCAAACTTATTTTGGGAAAATCTATTGGCTGAAAACCCATTGAAATATGAGGAAGCCAAAAAAGCACGTAGGATAATCATTCAATTAAATTCAAAAAAACAACAGAAGCTTTCCAGTACCGAATTCTCTACCATGTGGGGAAATTTGGATAAGAGGTTATCAGAGGAAGCTAAAGTGAAACCGACAGGAGAGGATAAAAAGGTTATTCCTTTGCATTCAATTAGTGTTTTAGAAAAAGTTGCTAATCGCCAACCATCCCGTACAAGTATTTTTGATTATTTCAAATGTAGAGTCGCTTGTGTGCTGATTTCGGCTATTTCTTTTGGGACTCTCTTAAGTTGGTTGGCGACAGATTCGTATAATACTAATGAAAAAAAAACTCTGTTGGTGTTTGAGGAGCATAATACGGTTCCTGGGGTCAAGTCTCATCTCACTTTGAGTGATGGCTCTCAAGTGATTCTGAATTCAGGAAGTGAGTTGAAGTACCGTAAAAATTTTAATAAAGACAAAAGGGAAATTTTTCTAAAAGGAGAGGCGTTTTTTGACGTTACAAAGGATTCCTTAAGACCCTTTATTGTACATTCTCTTGCGGCTACCACTACTGCCTTGGGTACTAGTTTCAACGTTAGGGCTTATAGTGGAGAAACAATAGATGTGTCTCTTTTGACTGGGAAAGTAGAGGTGAAAAAGAAAGCTTTGATTGAAGAATCTATTACCTTACTTCCAGGAGAAGCTTTGAGAATCGATACGGAAAATAATCAGTTGGTAAAATCATCATTTAACCAAGAATTGGTGATAGGATGGACAAAAAAACGTATTATTTTTCAGAAAACTCCTCTTTTAGAAGCTATTAGAGTCCTTGAGAATTGGTATGGAGTGCATATTCAGATAAAAAATCAGCCTATCCATCAGGTTTTACTTTCGGGAAAATTTCAAGAGGAAACATTAGAAAATGTATTAGAGGGCTTGAGATTTTCTACCAGGTTTGAATTTGAAATTGATAAGGAAAATGTAACAATCGAATTTAAGGATTAAAAATACCATCTATGATATAAACCCAAGTTAAAAATAGGCCTAAGGATGCGCTAACATCCCCAGGCTGTTATTTTCCGGAAAGTCTTACCAGGAAATTTCCGGAAAGTTCATCTAAAACCATTCTGTATAGTTTTAAAAACAAACAAAGTAAAGATATGAAAAATCTTGTACTCTCACATGTCATACGCATGACTAAATTATTTACTTACTCATTTCTTATTCAATTTCTCTCTATGAGTTTTTTATTTGCCTGGAACGGCAATGCTCAGGTAAAGGATATTGAAGAAGTAATGATTACACTATCCCTTGAAAATACTAAAATTGAAAAGGCATTTTCTTCTATTGAGAAAATGACAGGCTTTAATTTTGTTCACACGGATAAGGAATTAAAAGACGTTCCTAGGGTTAATACCTACGGTAATGATACTCAAAGTGTCTATGCCTTATTATCTATAATAGGACAACAAACAGGCTTGTATTTTAAGCAGGTTAACCAAAATATTCATGTTCGAAAAGGAGATAATATAGGTAAACGGAATTATCCTAAAACAGAAAATGAAGAATTCTTCGAAATAGAGATTTCTGGTCGGGTAACAGATGAAAATGGGGAACCACTTCCTGGCGCTACCATCACCTTGGAAAATACCACTTCTGGCACAGTTTCGGATATTGACGGTAATTTTTCTATAGCTGTAAATGAAGGAACTGTATTGGTTGTTTCTTTTATCGGATATACGACAAAGAGAATCAGAATTACTAACCAATCCCAGATTGAGGTCACTATGGAACTGGATGATAATTCATTGGAAGAAGTAGTTGTAGTGGGGTACGGTACCCAAAAGAAAGTGAATTTAACAGGCGCTGTCGACGCAATAGAATCTAATGATATTATTTCGAGGCCTGTTGGTCAAGCATCTACTGCCTTACAGGGTTTGGCTCCCGGAGTTACAGTTACGCAGAGATCTGGTAAGCCTGGGGCAGATGGAGGAACTATTCGTATTAGAGGTATAGGCACTTTAGGAGATTCAAACCCTCTTGTTCTGATTGATGGTGTGCCAATGAGTTTAAATGATATTGATGTCAATGAAATTGAATCTATCTCTATTTTGAAAGATGCGGCATCTGCTGCAATATATGGTTCACGTGCTGCAAATGGTGTTATTCTTGTAACTACAAAAAGAGGAAAAGACGGGCAATTTTCAATAAACTATAGAAATAGTATTGGATGGCAACAGCCAACAGCTTTGATGGAAAAGGTAAGTGGTTATGACCATATGGTCATGATAAATGAAGCTTTTGAAAATGTCGGGAGAAATCCAGCTTTTCAGCAAGAGTACATTGATTCATATCGCGAAAATGCACCTTCTGATTCCTATCCTGAAACAAATTGGCATGACGTAATGCTAAGTAATAAGGCACTTCAGCAAAATCATTACCTAGGAATAAACGGTGGGGGAGAAAAAATTAATATTCTTGGCTCTGTGTCTTATATGAACCAAAACGGTCTTATGGATTCGAAATTTGAACGAATAAACATTAGGTTAAACACGGACATTAAAGTTCGAGACAATTTAAAAATTGGAATAGATCTTTTAGCAAGGAATGATGACAGGAATGAGCCTCCTCAAAATTGGCACTGGCTGGCAAGGTACCCCCATAATATCCCAGGTAAAAATGAAAATGGATCTTGGGGAGTAGGATGGGATGGAAGCAATGGATGGGCCTCTATGGAAGAAGGTGGTTATAATTCAGATAAACGACATGAGCTGATGGCCAATTTGAAATTGGATTGGCAACCAATTAAGAACCTTAATATAAACCTTCAGGCCGCCCCAAATGTCAATTACATGCACGTTAAAAATTATAGGAAACAGGTGGATTTATTTTTTCCTGATGGTACCATAATTAACCCTAGTCCTTATAAAGCTTCTTTGAATGAACGTTTTACTAGGTCCATTAATAATAATTATCGTGCACTGGTCAACTACAACAAAGATTTCGGTAAGCATTCATTGGAAATCTTAGCAGGTACGGAGGCAGTAGATTACCGAAATGATTGGCTTGCTGGATTTAGAGATCAGTTTCCACTTGAAAATTATGATGTTCTAAATGCTGGTTCAATTGCCAACCAGCAAGCGACAGGCTCAGCCCTGGAATGGTCATTATTGTCCTATTTTGGAAGGATAAATTATAATTATAATGACAGGTATTTATTTGAAGCAAACCTTAGAGCAGATGGTTCTTCAAGATTTTTGGGGGATAACAAATATGGGTATTTCCCATCCTTTAGTTTTGGATGGAGATTGTCTGAAGAAGAATTTCTTTCTACAGCCTCCTGGATAAACGAATTAAAAATTAGAGGATCCTGGGGTGCATTAGGAAACCAACAAATCGGTACTTATCCGTTTGCTTCTACTGTAACCATGGGGCAAAATTATGTTTTTGGAGACAATAACCCTGCTTTAGGAGCCGCATTATTATATTCAGGAAATCGTAACATTACCTGGGAGACTACCCGAATGATCAATTTTGGATTTGATGCCAATATCGGAGATTTTGAAATTACAGGTGATTACTATGTGAGAAATACCGGTGACATACTTCTTCGTATTCCGGTTCCGCGTATTGCGGGCTTAATTGAACCCTATCAAAATGCTGGTAAAGTTAGAAATACAGGTTGGGATTTAAGTGCTGGATACAGAAAGACATTTGGAGAGTTGGATTTAAGTGTTTCTGCCAATTTATCCGATGTTAACAACCAAGTTGTTGATTTGATGGGTAGTGGACCTCATATTTATGACAGAGAAATCAATCAGGAAGGCCAACCATTTAGGTCATTGTACGGGCTTAGGTCTTTAGGTTATTTTCAAAATCAGGAAGAAATTGATCAACATGCTGCGCAATTTGGGCAAGTAAGTCCTGGAGATATTAAATACGAAGACATTAATAACGATGGAATTATAAATGCAGAAGACCGTACAATTTTTGGAAATACCATACCGAAATATACCTATGGCTTTAATGTTTCCTTAGATTATAAAGGTTTTGATTTTAGTTTGTTGGGACAAGGAGTTGGTAAGGTTGATGGTTATTTAGATAATTTTGCTACAATGGCTTTTTATTTAGGTGGTACTGCTCAGGAGTGGCATAAAGATTACTGGACACCAGATAATCCTTCAGCAGCTTATCCTAGATTAACTTTTAACTATCCTAATAACGAACAAGTTTCTTCTCAGTGGGTAAGAAGTGCTTCCTATTTTAGACTGAAAACTATTCAATTAGGTTATACTATACCTTCTGCTGTTACAAAAAGATTAAGTGTTTCGAAATGTAGGGTTTATGCCAATGGACAGAACCTGTTAACCTTCCATAATTTTTATGACAGCTTTGACCCAGAAGCACCAGTAGGTGAGGGGACATTTTATCCTCAGGTTAAAGTATTTGTTTTTGGATTGGAGATAACCATTTAATGATAAAATCATGAAAAATACTAAAAAATTCATAATGATAGCAATGGTTGTTATAATGTCAACCTTATTGCATTCCTGCCAAGATTATCTTGAAAAATACCCTCTTGACCAACCTTCTGATGCCACTTTTTGGAGTACGGAATCTGAGCTTCAAATGGCCATTAATTCAGTTTATCGTAGCTTGTATTTTACGGATAGAACTGCAACCCATATTCCTTTTCAGTTTCTTTTTGACTTTTCAACAGATATTAGTTGGGACAGGAATTTAAGTGTTTGGCAATTATTAGGTCAGGGACAAGTAACTTCAGTCGAACCTACTCTAATCTTTGGTGCCTGGAGTAATGCCTATGTCAATATTGGGAGCTGTAATAGGTTGTTGGCCAATATGCATAAAGCAGAAGCAGTAACCAATCCCGAAACCTTTAAGATAATTGAAGCGGAAGCCAGATTTTTCCGGGCTTATTGGTATGGATGGCTTATCAATTTATATGGAGATGTTCCTTTTACAACTGATCCTTTAGATGTTTTTGATGCGCAACTTCCTCAGACAGATAAGGAAACTATATACCAATTTATCTTGGATGAATTGGAATTGGCTGGGGAAACTTTGCCTATTGAGTATTCTGCTAATGAGAGAGGTCGAGTAACCAAAGGTGCGGCCTGGGCCTTAAAAGCCAGAATGGCAGCATTTAACAATGACTGGGATGTGGCTGCTAACGCTTCAAAGAGGATTATAGACTTAGGTATTTATGATTTGCATCCTAATTTTGATGAATTGTTTACCTATGAAGGTCAGAATAATTCGGAAGAAATATTCACCATACAATTCAGTAGGGGTAACCAGCTGACTCATGAAACTCCAGTCCACACAAGAGGAAGGCTAGCAGGAGGTTTTGCGACAAAAATTCCTACCCAGGCATTGATCGATTCATATGAATGTGTTGATGGTCTTAGGATAGACAAGTCTCCCTTATTTGATCCAGAGAATCCCTTCGAAAATAGAGATCCTCGACTTAATGCCACCTGTGTAGTTCCTGGTTCTGTTTTCTTAGGGTACCAATTCGAAACCCACCCTGACAGCCTTCTTGTTTGGGATTACAATCAAAATCCGCCAAAACGAATAGATAATCAGGAAGTGATTAATCCGTACGCAACCTTTTCGGGATACCAATACAGGAAATATGTTTCTTCAGATGAAAGAGAGTTTAGAAGGGAGTCTGAGCTTAATATCATGTTGATTAGGTATTCGGAAATTTTGTTGATTTATGCTGAATCACAAATCGAATTAGGTGAAGTAAATAATTCGGTTTATGAAGCTATAAATCTTGTTAGAGATAGAGCTGGAATAAAAACAATTGATCAAGGGAAATCCATTGAGATGTTAAGGCAAATTGTTAGGCAGGAAAGGAAAGTAGAATTTGCGTTTGAAGGATTACGGTTTTTTGATATCAGACGGTGGGATATTGCTGAAGATGTCATTTCAGGGCCATTATATGGCCGGCCTCTTGGGAATTATAAATCCCATTATATACCAGAATTTGATGAAAATGGAACACCTACATATGAAGCTTACGCTGATGAGTTAAGGATGTTTGATACCAGAAGCTTTAATCCCAGTAAGGATAAATTACTTCCTATACCTCAAAGGGAATTAGACATCAATTCAAATTTGACCCAGAATCCTGGGTATTAATAATCAGAATTGACCTATTAGGTCGATTCTATAAAAAAATCGATAACAATGGCTAAATATATTTTCTATCCGTTTGTTTTTGCTCTGGCAATAATAAGTTTTTATGAAAATCCTTTAAAAAATCCAGCAAGTACCCAAGTAGAAACTGAGGTATTTGTTGATATCAAGGATCCTGTCCCTATAGTTAAAGTTGGAGGTGAAGGCCTGATCCATAGGTTTCATGATACTTCTCCAATTAGTCCTTCAGGAAAATATATTGCTCTATTCAGGCTTCCTTTCCAAGACAGGTATCCAAAACCGGGTGAGTTTGGCACCGTAGTTTTAATTAACCTTGAAACAGGTGAAGAAAAGGATATTGGCAAGTCTTTTGGATGGGAAATGCAACTTGGAGCAAATGTTCAATGGGGAAAGAATGATAACCAATTGTTTTTTAACCAGGTGGATACTTTAAGTTGGGAGTCTTTTACCGTTCAATATAATTTGGAAAGTCAAGAGTTTAGGAGGATCAATGGAGGGCTGTTTATGGTCTCCATTAATGGAGAAAAACTGGTGTCACATAACTTGAGGAATTCTGAGTATGCACAATCTGGGTACGGTGTAATAGTACCTGATGAATACCGATCAAAGAATTTCGGATTATCTAGTGACGATGGTATTTATGTTACGGATGTGAAAACAGGAAAAAGTAGATTGGTGGCCAGCATTGAAAACATTTATAACACCGCCAAACCAGTTGTAGGGATTAATAATCCAGAGGATTATGAAATTTATTGCTTCAAAGCAATGTGGAATCCACAAATGAGTCGCATAATGACTTGCTTACTATTGAAACCAATTTCTGGTGGAAAAAGAAAGGTTGCTGTAATTACCATGAATGGTGATGGATCAGATATTCGAACAGCAATATCCACAACTCAATATGGAAAAGGCGGCCACCATATGGCATGGTTACCAGATGGTGATCATTTGTCTATGAATCTGGAGGTAAATGTTGAAAAGGAGGGTTTGGAGATAGTTACCGTTAAATATGATGGAACAGAGTTGAAGGAGGTATTTGATCCAGGATCTGGTCATCCTAGTTTTCATCCAGATGGACTTCCATTGATTATTACAGATGCCTATGCACATGAGACAAGGGTAACAGCTGGGGATGGTTATGTGCCCGTTAGGCTTCTTAATGTCCGTACTGGAAAAGAAATTGTGATTGCCAAAGTTAAAACACCTCAAGTTGAGGACAGCTCTTTCAGATTAGATGCCCATCCAACTTGGGATCGATCAGGTAGGTATGTAGTGTTCAATGGCTACGATGGAGATGTACGAAGTGTATATGTAGCAGATTTAAATAGAATTATCAGCCAAGAAAAAAAACACCTAAGCAGATGAACAGGAGAAAATTTCTAAATATTAGCTTACCAGCAACTGGAGCCATTATGATCGGCCCTGGTTTAATGAATTTACAGGCAGAGTCGGAAATATATCGCCAATTTTCAGGTAAAAGTAGTTTTGATACCTATGATGTAGTTATCAATGGTGGTGGATTTGCAGGCTATTTTGCAGCTGTTAATGCGGTAAGTGCTGGGAAGAAGGTATTGTTGATTGAAAAAAGGACCAGTCTGGGATTCGAACTTTTCGCCAAGCGAAAACTATGGATGGATGCTGCTGGTTTTGAGGGTTTCAGTTCGGAGCTTTCCAATCTTTTTTTACCTCAAGGTGAGCAGGTAGAAATGGATAATCCACTTGGCAGTGGTGTAGGAAAAAGTACTTTTGACGATGAAATTTTACTGTTTTCTGGAAGTATAAGAAAGGGTATGTTAAGGAATCTCCTTTTGAAAAAAGTACATGTATTGCTAATGACGGATGTATGTGGCTTATTTAGGAATAAAGGCGCTGTAAAGGGTGTTTTGATGGCTGGTAAGCAGGGTTTGCAGCATGTAAAATGCAATAATTTTATAGATACTTCGGATCAGGTCATTTTTAGCAGAAATCTTTTCAAACAAGATTATGAAATTGATAGGGCTGGTTTCGTCTTGGAATTGAAAAATGTTGAGAATCCTCAAAAAAAGGTTTTGCCTATTTCTTCTGACTATAATATTTTCCAGGATCAGATAACTTTCCATAGAGGAAAGCTTTCTGAAGACCAAGGATATCTTGATTTTGAATTCAAGGTTGATAAGCAAAGTTTTGAAGAAATTGAACACCAAGCAAGACATAAAGCTGCTGAACTAGGTCAAAATTTCAAAATCCTTGACCCATCACTTAAAAATGCCGAGATCTTCCAATATGGACTTGAAACATCCTTGATTTTAAAAGATGATCAGCTGCCTGAAGTGGGTCTTGAGGGGTATTTTATGTTAAGTGGAAAAACCATAACCAGTAAAAATATCTTGGCTATTAATGAAGAAGCCAAGAAATTGATTAAATCTCTACCACGGAATTCAAGTAATACCAAGGCTTCAACCTTAATGATCAACAGTGCAAATATTCCAATAGAACAGATCCAATTCTCCAAATTGGACGAATCCAGCTTTTCAATTCCATTACAACAAGTGACTTTTGATTACAATTTTTTGGTTAAAGACAAAGAATATTGTCAAGTTGCTGTAGCAGGTGGTGGTACAGGTGGTGCTTTTGTCGCTAAAGGAGCAGCAGGGAAAGGAGCCAATACTATTGTTGCTGATTATTTCAATGATCTGGGAGGTACTAAAACTATGGGTGGAGTCATGGGGTATTACCATGGGTTGACGAGCAATGGCTTTTTCAAAGAACAAAATGAAGTGGCAGAAAGGACAGCTTTTGAAAATAATATGTCCAAAAAGGTAGGTCGTAAATATTATCACCTGAAAGAAATTTTAAATGCTGGTGGGAGGTTTATCCCAGGTGCTATTTTCTGTGGTGCCATGACATTTGATCAGAAAGTTTCAGGGTTTTTGATTTGTAGTAATGGTAAATTGCAAACTATCAATGGAGATATCACAGTTGATGCCACTGGAGATGGGGATATTGCTTCTTTTGCAGGAGCGGAATATAGCATCGGGAATTCTCGAACAGGTGAAACGCAGAATTACAGCCAATGGGATATTCCAGGTGCAGTTTCAATTCCTACCTCAACCACAAATCGTGATTATGATGTGCTAGACACCACAAAAATTGCAGAATTGCAACGAGGATTATTTCTTTCCCATTATGAAGCCCATTTTTATGATTTTCACCCATTTCTTACCGTTAGAGAATCTCGGCTTATAGAAGGGATGCATGTGTTAAATTTTTATGATGTTGCTGAAAAAACACATTTCAAGGATGTAATTTCAATGGCAAGCAGTGATTTTGATCCTCATAATGTAGGCAGTTCCGAATTCTCTAAATGCGGTTTCTTGTTGCCCCATTCTAATGATTTGGTAGTAGAAATTCCTTATCGTTGTATCGTTCCTAAATCCCTTGATGGGCTTTTGATTGCAGGTAGGGGCATAAGCCAAACCCATAATGCTATGCAGTTTACCCGCATGTCGGCAGATATTCTGGTTTTGGGATATCTGACTGGACAAATTGCGGCAGATCTCGCATGGAACAATACAAGACCTCGTGATTTTGACGTTTCTGACCTACAGCGAGAATGGGCGGAATTAGGGTACTTGCCCAAGGACTATGACCGACCTTCCACTGAAAAGAAAAGATTTCAACCAGAAGAAATCAATGCTCGAATTGCCCAGCTTGCAGAAGGAAAACAGGAGTATTTATATGAATGCAGCAGGTTACCCAAAGAACTTGCAATTCCTGTATTGAAATCATATTTTGAAAAATCCGGTGGTGTAAATTCAAAACTCCTTTTGGCAAAGGCCTTGGCCTGGTTTGGAGAAAGCGATGGTATTGCCCTCATTGATAAGGAACTACAGGAAATGTTTGAAGAAGAACTAAAGGATGGCTATCCTGAAGGTTACGTTGATGATTACGATTTCATAAGGGGTAGAGAAAAGAATGTTTTGGAAGGGCTGTTTTGGCGAATTAACCAAAATATAGCACTATTGGCAATGACAGGTAATAGAAGTTCAATTCCAACCATTCGAAGGATAATCGAAAATACTACTTCGGGAGGAGGGGTTGTAAATAGGACAAATGATTATTTTAATGGAAGAATTGATTTAAAGATTATTCCATTCTATAACCGTATTTTAAACTTGTGCTTCTACGGAGATAGGATACCTGATGTGCAATTTATTGCAGGATTTGAAAAGTTGTTGGAAGATGAAAATATTGGAGGTTTTAAAACAGTGGAATATGATGAGGTGAGATGGAGAGTTTATGGTGGTCTGCTAGAAATGTCCATAGCTGCCACACTTACAAGGTGTGGTGCCAAGAGTGGTTACCAGCTCTTGGTAAGTTATCTTGAAGACATTCATTCAAATTACAAGTCATTTGCTAGGGCTGAGCTCAGAGATGTCACCCAGCAGGATTTAGGATTAAACCCCCTAAAATGGAGAAGGTTTCTATCCGAGAAACAATTCCCTAGACCCACCAGAAACTTAGTAAAATCTATAGAGGTATAAACCGAAATACATCAATTAAACTTCATGTACTATTTTCAACTTCTGTATACTTCCCTCTTCCTCTTTTATTTTCAAGGGGAAGAGGTTTACTTTCAAAGTGAGAGATTAAAGGGGGTATCGTGGCAACAAAATGCGCCTCTTCACCATATTATGGATGATAAAGGGGAAGAAATAGAAATTTCTGCTAAAAAGGATGAAGAAGGGCTTTTGTATTGGTACAGAAGGGCTTGGACACCAGTTTGTCTTATCGGTGAGTGTAAATTGATTGATATAGGTATTTATTGGGACTTTACTGGTGATTTCTTTGGTTTAGAGGTTTATGGAGAGCCTCTCACTAAAACTGACCATAGCGATTTCATTCCTGAGGACTACCAAAGGTTGATTGAAATTTTAGAAAATGACTGGTCACCCCTAAGAGAATATGAGTTATCAGACTTGGTAGAGGAACCTTATAAAGAATCTTCGGAAGTAGATGGTACCTCAGGGGCTACAAAAAAAGAAATTTCAAAGGAGGCTGTTGCTGATGCTGTTTATACCACGCATACCATTTGGCATTTGTCCCACGTAGGAGAAAAAGAACAATTGGTAAATTTGACTGTTGATGAATTGAACAATGATGAGGAATTGTTTTCTTTCATTTTGCAGAATGATCAATTAGACCATCATATTGATTTTTTTCTTGGTTTATATAGCAATGGGAAATTGAAGAACGATGAATATCTCAATTCATTAGTTATAAGTAGTTTGAGCCATAACGAAATGTCTAAAAATAAAACCTTGGCTATTAAAACACTATCGAAATGCAATTATTCGGACCCTTATTTCCTTCAAAGATTGATTGACATTTACAATGAATTGCCTCCAAGAGAAAAGGTTCAGGCATTGAATGAATTTCAAAAAATTAAAGATTTTCCTGAGGCCTTATTTCTTGCCATTGTTCAAAACCTTGAAAACCAACAAGAGTGGTACGTTTTAAAGGTATTTCAAGTAACGAAGCACAGGAGTCAATTTAGGAGTGAGTTATTCAACTTGGGGAAAAATCTTACCCAAATAGATAATCCTCAACTTCATAAAATTTTAAGTGAAATTAATGGGAGATGAGTAAAGGATCGCATTTATAACTAGGTTAATTCTTATTTATTTTTATGAATTTCCGGCTATAAATTGGTCCATTAGAGAGTCTCATTTTCACCAATTTTGTACTGTCTCGATTTGTGTTTATGTGTGGTAGGTTTTCCTCTATTTACTTCAATGTTTCTTTTATTTTCATAGCATTTAAGCTTATCAGGGTTATACCTGCTTTGAGCATTGATAAGGCATTCTTTAATTTTTAGGTAATTATAAATGGTTTATATTGAGCCAGTCAACAAATCAAATCCGTTCAGCTTATGGTTAAAACTTTTGTATCAAAGCGCAATTTTGATTAATATTAAGTATACATGCAATGCCTATCGAGTAGCCATATTTTATAAGTCAAGTATGAGCTACCTGAGATTTTCTTCACAAACAAACCACCAAGCATGAAAAACCATTATTTAATTCCTTTTATGTTACTTTTTGTTTGGGCATGTAAGGATCCAGTAAACAATGAGTTGCGCCGCTGGGAAAAACGTGCAGAACAAGTGATCCTAATCAGGGATGATTATGGGATCCCCCATATTTATGCCAAAACAGATGCGGATGCGGTTTTCGGGATGCTTTATGCCCAGTGCGAAGATGATTTTCGACGTGTGGAAAGAAATTATATTTGGGCGACAGGTAGGCTTGCCGAATTGGAGGGGGAGGAGGCCTTATATAGCGATCTTAGAGCGAACTTGTACATGACTGAAGCAGAAGCAAAAGCTGCTTACGAGGGGGCTCCGAGGTGGTTGCAATTGCTATGTGAAGGATTTGCAGATGGTGTTAACTATTATTTACACAGCCACCCAGAAGTAGAACCGAAAGTGTTGACTTATTACGAGCCTTGGTTTCCTATGTATTTTAGTGAGGGATCTATAGGTGGAGATATTGAAAGAATTTCTACGGAACGGATACGAAGCTTTTACGAGGAGCAAAAAGCACTTGCCTATTCGGAGTTTGGGGATGGCTTGGTTCATCCCGATCCTTACGATGAACCTAAAGGATCGAATGGAATAGCCATCTCTCCTGAATTGAGTGCTTCCGGAAATGCACTTCTGCTGATCAATCCCCATACCTCTTTCTACTTTCGACCTGAGATTCATGTGGTCAGTGAAGAAGGACTGAACGCATATGGTGCAGTTACCTGGGGTCAGTTTTTTGTCTATCAGGGTTTCAATGAAAAAACTGGTTGGATGCATACTTCTACCCATCTGGACTTTATGGATGAGTATATGGAAGAGGTGCGAGAAGTGGGAGATGGTATAGAGTATGCCTATGGGGACGAATGGAGGGCTGTAGAAGAGATTTCACTTACCTTGAAACTCACAAGTCCAGAAGGTTTGCAGGAAAAAACATTTACCATGTATAGAACCCATCATGGTCCAATTACCCATCAATTGGATGACAAGTGGGTAGCCACAAAAATCAACTGGGATCCTGTCAATGCCTTGATTCAAAGTTTTACCCGAACAAAATTAAGTGATTACACTGCATTCAGGGAAATGATGGACATTCGAACCAATTCATCCAACAATACTGTTTTTGCAGATGCCTCTGGGAATATTGCCTATTTCCATGGAAATTTCATTCCCAAAAGAGATCCATCCTTTGATTTTTCCAGGCCTGTTGATGGCAGCGATCCCGCTACCGACTGGCAAGGTTTACATGAAGTAGAAGAAAGTATTGTTGTGCTGAACCCTAGGTCCGGCTGGATTCAAAACTGCAATTCAACGCCCTTTACATCTGCAGGCCCGTTCAGTCCCAAAAAAGAGGATTACCCCTATTACATGGCGCCAGATGCCGAAAACTACCGAGGAATTCATGCCGTGGGTTTGCTTTCGGAGGTTAAGGATTTAACCTTGGAGAAATTGATAACCTTGGGATATGACCCTTATTTGCCTGCTTTTGAGCGATTGATTCCTATCCTCTTGAAGGCCTATGAAGAAGAGGAAAACCCAAGTGATAATTTAACAGCGGCCATTGCCGTTTTTAGGGATTGGGACTACCAGACCGGAGAGGAGTCTGTAGCCATGACCTTGGCTCATTTTTTCGGCATGTCCTTTAACAGAAACATTGGAAACTCAGATGCCTTGATTCCCTTTAATCAAGAGAATGGTAAAACCCTGAAATATGATGCTAGCGAAGTTATAGCTGCCATGGAAGCTGCCATTGTTCAGCTTGAAGAAGCCTTTGGAACCTGGAACATCCCCTGGGGAGATGTTAACCGTTTTCAGCGCTTGAGTGGAGCGATTGATTTGCCTTTTGATGACAATAAAGCAAGTCTTCCAATAGGTTTGGCCTCTGGTCGTTGGGGAGCATTGGCTTCATTTGGTGCCACAGCAAAGGAAAACACCAAAAAGCTGTATGGATCTTCTGGCAACAGCTTTGTTGCAGCAGTTGAATTTGGAGATAAGGTAAGGGCCAAAAGCTTACTGGCGGGAGGTCAAAATGCAAATCCGAAATCTCTACATTTTGACGATCAGGCGGAAATGTATGCCAATGGTACCTTTAAAGAGGTTGCCTATTACCAGGAAGACGTGGAAAAAAGGGCTGAAGAAACCTATCATCCGGGCAGTAGATAAGGCAACAGGGGCTAAGCTTACACAGAGGGGCGAACTACAATAGTTTATTTGGGTAACTAATGGCCGAATAACGTGTTTACCTTATTCTAAAATAGGCAATTGGACTACTATTTTATTATGGAATCAATTCCCTTGAAGAAAAATCAGGACAGGCTAAGGCTTATTTCTTTCTTATATTTAGGAGTAGTAATTGGCCTTAAGTATTAGTTATTTAAACGCAAGAATATGAAACCACTTCTTTCGATATTATTAATTACCATAATTTTAAATGGCTGTACATCTCACGACACTGAGTCCTTCGATGTGCTAATCAAAAATGGACAGATAGTTGATGGCTCTGGAGAGGCATCTTATATAGGCGATATTGGCATTAGGGGGGATACCATTTCAGCTATAGGAATGCTGTCTGGAGCAAAGGGTGAAATTGAAATTGATGCTACAGGTTTAGTAGTTGCTCCTGGTTTTATTAATATGCTAAGTTGGGCGGTTGATGCATTGATTGAAGATGGGAAGTCTCAAAGTGATATCCGGCAAGGGGTGACACTGGAGGTGTTCGGAGAAGGTACCTCGATGGGGCCTTGGACAGATGAAATGAAAAAGGAAGAGCAAAAAATGCAAGGAGATATTAAATACCCTATTAGCTGGACCAGCTTGAGTGAGTACTTGGATTTTATTGTTGATAAGGGGATTTCTACGAATGTGGCATCCTTTATTGGGGCCACAACATTAAGAATACATACTGTAGGATATGAAAATCGAGCACCAAGCCCTGAGGAATTAGACTCAATGAGGACTCTGGTTAAAAAGGGGATGGAGGAAGGTGCTCTGGGAATTGGTTCTTCACTTATATATGCTCCAGCCTTTTATTCCAGTACTGAGGAATTAATAGCGCTGTGTAAAGTGGCTGCTCAATATGAGGGAATGTATATTTCACATATTCGGAGTGAAGGCAACCAACTTTTAGAAAGTTTGGATGAATTGATTCAGATTGCAGATGAAGCGAATATTAGGGCGGAAGTCTATCACTTGAAAATGGCAGGGAAATCCAATTGGAATAAGTATGATGCGGTGGTCTCCAAAATAGATTCAGCCCGTTCTGCTGGGCTTTCTATAACAACAAATATGTACACCTATACAGCAGGTGCTACCGGGCTTGATGCTTCCATGCCACCCTGGGTGCAAGAAGGCGGGTATGATAAATGGGCTGAGCGCCTAAAAAATCCAAAAATCAGGACACAACTTATGGAAGAAATGGCTACACCTACCAATGAATGGGAGAGTTTGATGATGGGAGTTGAATCTTATGAGGACATCTTATTAATAGGTTTTAAGAACGATAGCTTAAAGTATTTGACTGGAAAATCACTTGCGGAAGTGGCAGAAATGCGTAATTCTTCCCCTATAGAAACAGCAATGGACTTGGTCATCCAGGATGGTAGTAGAGTTGGGACTGTATATTTCTTGATGTCTGAAGAAAATGTGAAAAAACAAATTCAACTTCCCTACATGAGCTTTGGATCTGATGCAGCTTCTTATGCTCCAGAGGGAGTATTTCTAAGGTCGAGTTCTCATCCTAGGGCATTCGGGAATTTCTCACGACTTCTTGGTAAATATGTTCGTGAAGAAAAGGTGATTTCTCTGGAGGAAGCCATATACAAACTCACAACTCTACCTGCTACGAATTTGAAAATTAAAAAGCGTGGAGCATTGAAAGAAGGCTTTTATGCTGATTTGGCAATATTTGATCCGAAAGAAATTCAAGATCATGCCACCTTTGATAAACCCATGCAATATTCAACTGGGATGGTTCACGTTTTTGTTAATGGTACCCAAGTGCTCAATAATGGGGAACATACAGGTGCTTTACCAGGTAGAATGGTTAAAGGTCCTGGGTATAAGGTTGACAAACATGTTCAATAATGCCTTTTCCTTTTCAGATAAAGCAAAATGGCTTTCTTTTTTAGATGTGAGGGTAAGAAACAACCATTTTAATATAAATAGTATTTATATATTTTTTATTTGAATTATAAGAATTGAAAAATTCCGGTTTGAGGGAAAAAAAACGCTGATTTTTCTATATTTGAAAATTTCAATGAATTTTCAAATATAGGTGTTATATCCTTTGAGGTTTAATGTAAATAATTAAAAGTCAGTCACTTTATTGGTATTTTTTACTTTGAATTTTACTTTGAATTTCACTTTGTTATGTATTGTTCCTCAATTGAACTTTTTTCGAGATACCAAGCCATTATGGATCGATTCAAATCCTCCTTTACCAAACTTATAATATCAGCCATAAAGGACTTTAGTTACAAGGAGTCTTAATTTTTTGGAGCTTGAGCACTAAATACCCTTATGTTGATATATATTAGTTTGCATTCATCTGATTATAAGATAAATATACCTTTATTTATTGTGCCGATTGAGTTTTAATGATTAAGTTTATATAGAATCGGTAGCATTGTGATAAAGTCTAATTAAGAGTTTAAAATGCTGATTTTTAAACTGTAAAAATTTTTAAACTCTTTTTAGATTAAATTAAACAATATTTCAGCTTAAATGTTAATCGAAAGGAAACCTAACAGCTTTCGTTCAGATCTCTCTTTAATCAAAAAAAACAATAACGTTTTTTGCAATAAAAAAAGATAGCGCAGAATTTTCAAAATTATTTTAGCAAAACAGTAAAAAAATAATTTATGGAACTGTTTTTGTTGCTATTTATTGATAATTGATTTTTTATTGAAATTTGGTAATTCATATTAGTACTTATTAACTATTTGTAATTTAAATGATAAAATTATGAAGAATATTTTACTGTGCTTTGTACTGGTATTCGGTACAATATTTTCTTTGGTTGCGCAAAGTAGGATGGTGTCGGGAAGGGTAACTTCCGATGAAGAACCGGACGGCATTCCGGGAGTGAATGTTCTGGTAAAAGGAACAATGGTGGGGTCAATTACAGATATTGATGGTAATTATTCTCTAAGTGTACCAGAAGGATCTAATGTATTGGTTTTCAGTTTTGTGGGATTTGAAACCCAAGAAATAAATATTGGAAACCGAAATACAGTCAATGTGGTTTTGCTTCAAGATGTTAATGAACTCTCTGAAGTAGTAATAACTGCTTTAGGTGTAGAAAGAAACAGAAATGAGTTGGCCTATTCTGCACAGGAGGTTGATGGAGATCTGATTACAAGAACCAGAAGCCCTGATTTTGTAAATTCCCTATCTGGAAAAGTAGCGGGACTTGACATTAGGAGTAATAATACCATGGGTGGTTCTACTAATGTTATCATGCGTGGCTATTCCTCAATCACGGGAAATAATCAAGCTTTGTTTGTCATAGATGGAGTGCCCATTAGTAACGCCAATAACAATACCAGTACCAGGGCTTACCAAGCGAATGAGAGTTTTGGAAATCAGCAAGAAGGTCGTGTAGGTACTGATTTTGGGAATGCTGCTGCGGATTTAAATCCAGATAATATAGAGTCGATTAACGTATTAAAAGGAGCTGCAGCTACAGCTTTGTATGGATCGCGTGCTGCCAATGGTGTAATTATGATTACCACCAAAAAGGGCAAGGAAAACAGCATGGATATTACCGTAAATACCGGTGTTGTATGGAGTAAAATTGATAAAAGCACTTTTGTAAGGTATCAAAAAGATTATGGTGCCGGTTATATTAATGCTTTCAGAACTTCTAAAGACCTTGGGAGCGGTGTAGGTCCAGTTGTTAGGTTTCAGGATGATGCCTCTTACGGTCCAGCATTTGACCCGAGTATTATGGTTTACCAGTGGGATGCCATTGATCCTTTTTCTCCAAATTATGGAAAAATGACTCCTTGGGTTGCAGCTGAAAATGATCCAAGTACATTTTACGAAACAGGTCTGAATTCGAATCAGAGTATCATGTTAAGTGGAGGTGGAAGCGATGCTACATTTAGCTTAGGTTATACTCGGAATGACACAAAGGGTAATTTACCTAACAGTTCCATAGATAAGGATCAATTTACTTTTAACGCTTCATATGATGCTACAGATCGGTTGACTGTTTCTGCTTCCGGTAACTATTCACGAACAGTAGGTATGGGAAGGTACGGAACCGGATACAATGGTAGGAATCCAAACCAACAGTTTAGACAATGGTGGCAAACTAATGTTGACATTAAGCAACAAGAAGAAGCTTATTGGAGAAATGAACAGAACATTACCTGGAACTGGAATAGTGATAACACCGGGCCGATATATTCAGACAATCTATACTGGTCAAGGTACCAAAACTATTCAAATGATAGCAGAGATAACTACTATGGATATGCTGCCGTCAATTATAAGGTTACGGATTGGTTAAGTGTTATGGGCCGTGCATCCTTCAACTCTACCTCAGACCTTCAGGAAGAGCGAGTAGCCATTGGGAGTGCAGATGTAAGTCAATACACCAGGTTTAATAGAGATTTCAATGAGTCAAACTTTGACTTATTGCTGAATTTCAATAAGGACATTTCCGAAGATTTAAGTTTTACAGGTTTAGTAGGTTCCAACATACGTAGGAGCAGAATGAGTTCTATAAGAGCCAGTACAAATGGTGGATTGGTTGTTCCGGGATTGTATGGATTATCCAATTCTCGAAATCCTATTCAACCTCCATTTGAAGAATCTGAGCAGATTGGTGTTGATGGTGTTTTTGCCAATGCCAATTTTGGATATAAAGAAACACTTTTTGTAGAGATTTCTGCACGCCAAGATAAATCCACTACCTTGCCGAAGGATAACAATACGTATTTCTATCCTGCTGCTGCAGCCAATTTGGTTTTTTCTAATTTGTTAGAACTTGACTGGTTGACTCATGCAAAAGTAAGGGCCAATTATGCTGAGGTAGGTAATGATGCTCCAGCTTTGAGTTTGTACGATGTGTATGATTCACAGACCGGATACGGATCTATTCCTATATTTTCTTTACCCCATACTAGGAATAACAATTCTCTACTGCCTGAAAGACAAAAAAGCTTAGAGGCAGGAGTTGAAGCTGATTTTTTCAGTAGCCTTTTTGGTTTTGATGTGACTTGGTACAAATCAAATACAATCAATCAGATTTTGCCAGTAAATACTTCAGCAGCTAGTGGTTATACAAAAAGGTTTGTCAATGCTGGTGAAGTTCAAAACCAAGGTATTGAGGTGTCAGCCTTTGTAACACCTATACAAACACAGAATTTTTCATGGACAATGAACGTTAATTTTGCTCGCAATAGAAATGAAGTAATCAGTTTATTTGGAGAGGGCGAAAACAAGGTTTTAAATGTGCCAATTGCTTCTTTTCAAGGAGGAGTGTCTGTCAATGCCGCTGTGGGACAGCCTTACGGTATTATCCGAGGAAAAGATTTTATTTACACCAATGGGCAAAGAACAGTAAATGAAGATGGGTATTATTTGACTTCAGACAATTCTGACGAAATAATTGGAGACCCTAACCCAGATTGGATTGGAGGAATAAATAACTCACTTTCTTATAAAAATTTCTCACTAGGATTTTTAATTGATATTCGAAGTGGTGGGGATATCTTTTCATTAGATCAGTATTATGGTGAAGGAACAGGACTTTATCCTGTAACAGCCGCCGTAAATCAGAAAGGATTCCCATCAAGACTTCCTGTGGAAGATGGTGGAGGTGTTTTATTGCCAGGAGTTAAAGAAGATGGAACACCGAATGACATCTATGCAGAAAACCTCGATGGGGATGGTGTTACTCCCTTTGGCTATGCGGCCAATAATTATGGAGAGACTCCTCGATCCCTTTATACTTTCGATGGAAGTTTTGTGAAGTTGAGAGAGGTTTCATTAAGTTACTCGCTTCCAGCCTCATTGATTCAGAGAATGGGTGTCTTTCAAAGCGTAGATTTGCAACTGATAGGCCGTAACTTATGGATAATACATAAAAACATGGAGTTTTCCGATCCGGAAGAAGGTTTGAGTTCCGGTAATGCAGGAAGAGGTTATCAGGGAGGTGCTTACCCTGCTTTAAAAAATTATGGTTTTAACGTACGGTTAAATTTCTAAACCAGATAAGATGAAAAAGATATTTATAAGTTTGTTCGCCGCGATGTTGATGACATCATGTGTAGATAATTTGGAAGATTTTAATGTAGATCAAAAGCGGGCAACCAATGTTCCGCCTGAGACGCTTTATACAGGTGCCGTTAAAGAACTTACGGATGTTATTACTACTCCTGATGTTAATGTCAATAATTATAGATTTTATGTGCAACATTGGACCACAACTCAATATTTAGATGAGCCAAGGTACAATATGACCACCCGCCTTATTCCTCAGAATGTGTGGCAGGCCCTATATAGGGATGTGTTGGCAGATTTAAAGGAATCTAAGAGGCTGATAGAAGCTGATGAATTGGTTGAAGAAAACAAGAAAAATAACCAATTGGCACAGATAGAAATAATGGAGGTGTATGCTTGGTCGGTGCTGGTGAATACTTTTGGAAATGTTCCTTACTCACAGGCATTGGATTCAGACAATTCTCTGCCTTCTTACGATGATGCAGCTACCATATACAATGATATTCTTACCCGTCTCGATGCAGCACTCAATCGGATCAAGACAGATTACAGTGGGTTTGAGGATGGGGACATCTTGTATAAGGGAAATATGGAAAATTGGATAAAATTTGGCAACTCCCTTAAATTAAAACTGGCGATGGTCATTGCTGATGTTAGTCCAGGACCTGCACAAAGTCTGGTGGAAGCCGCTGCGCCAAATGTTTTTACTAGCAATATGGACAATGGAGCATTCCCTTATCTTAATGCACCACCAAATAACAATCCCGTTTCTGAAGAGATTAACTCTTTATTTACTTCCAGACAGGATTATGTTGCAGCCAATACTTTAGTTGATGCAATGAATGAATTGAACGATCCCAGAAGATCTTTTTATTTTACTCAGGTAGATGGGGAGTTTAAGGGTGGAAAGTATGGATTTTCAAATTCATATTCTGATTTTTCAACCATCAATTCAATAATCACTGACCCGACCTTCGAGGCCTTGCTAATGGATTATTCAGAAGTGGAATTTCTTTTAGCTGAAGCAGTTGAAAGAGGCTTTAATGTGGGAGGAACAGCTGAAGAACATTATAACAATGGGGTCACTGCTTCAATAAGTTACTGGGGTGGAACAGCCGACGAAATAGCCGACTATATTGCCCAGACTGAGGTTAATTATTCAACAGCAACAGGAGATTGGCGTCAAAAAATAGGTAATCAGAAATGGATATCCCTATACAATAGAGGTTATGATGCATGGTTGGCATGGAGAAGATTGGATGCACCAAATCTGCAACCTCCGCTCATTGAAGGGGTGAGCACCTTGGTTATCCCTAAAAGAGTCATTTATCCTGTCAATGAACAAACCCTTAATGGTACTAATCGATCCGCAGCAGGACAAGCCATTGGTGGGGATGATGGCGCTACCTATTTGTGGTGGGATGTTAATTAAGAAAAACAAAATCAAAAAGCAGTTCCAATTTGGAGTTGCTTTTTTTTTGAATATATACCTATTAAACCCGGATTATGTAATAGAATGTCTATTGCATATTTCGGGTTAAACACCTATTTAGCTAGTGTTAACAACAGGGAATAGCTTGTTTTTTGTCAAGAAAAATTGATCTTCAAATTAGGTTCGGGATTTACTTAGCTAGATGGTGAGAAATTTCAATTGGTATTTTAGACTAAAAAATCTACTTTTATTTTTGAATAGGTATCAAAGTGATTTTTCTGGATTGAATATTATACCCGAAATAGGCAATAATCATTTTTATTACATAATCCGAGTTAAACCCTAATAAATGACAACCATTAAGAATATTTTGAAAAACATCCATAAAAGTAACATGACTGTGGGGGTCGGAATGGCTATTTTTTTCTTTTTGAGCATTATTCCATGCAGTTTAATTGCCCAGCAACCCAATATTTTGGTCATCATTTCGGATGATCTTAACACCAATATTGGACCCTATATGGATACTGATAAACATACTCCCCATCTTGACAGACTTGCTTCTGAAGGAGTGAAATTTACCAAGGTTTACAGTCAGTTTCCACTTTGTGGGCCCTCCCGGGCATCAATAATGAGTGGTCTCTATCCGGAAAGTAATGGTGTATTGGGAAACAATGATCAATTGGGTAGTTATAGGAAGGAAACACCATCCTTGGCCAATCATCCATCGATGGCAGGATTTTTTAGGGAAAGGGGGTATTACACCGCCAGAATTTCAAAGATTTTTCACATGGGAGTGCCAGGAGGTATAGAAAGAGGTGCCGCTGGTGGGGATGATCCAGATTCCTGGGATTATGCCTATAATGTGTTAGGTCCGGAAACATTAAGCCAAGGAAAATTGGAACTACTTTCCCCTAAAAACCATCATTATGGATCAAATTTTGCCCAAATGGTTATTCCTGATAGTCTAGAGGGAACACAGACTGATTATTTAGCAGCCAGCCAAGCCATAGCCGTTTTAGAGAATCGCGCTGGAAAAATCCCTGCTGGAGGGACCAATAAACAAAGGGTTAAAAAGGATGCACCGTTTTTCTTGGCAGTGGGGTTTGTTAGGCCACATGTACCATTGATTGCACCTGAAAGAAATTTCACTCCTTATCCAGTTAATGAGGTGGTTTTGCCAAAAGTGAATATTGGGGACAACGTTCCGCTGCAGGCTTTGAAAAGACAAAATGAAAGGATTTGGGGAATGGATGAGCTTCAGCAGCGTAAAACCATTAGTGCCTATATGGCCAGTGTTAGGTTTATGGATGAACAAGTAGGAAGATTGCTGAATGCCCTAGATAGGTTGGACTTGAGAAAAGAAACGATAGTAATATTTATGTCCGATCATGGTTACAATCTGGGGGAACATGATTGTTGGTCAAAGTCCAGTCTATGGGAGGGAAGCATTAGAGTTCCTCTCATCTTTTCTGTTCCTGACAAGGAATATGAAAAGGCATACGGAAGCAGGTCTGAAAGTATAACCGAATTGCTGGACATATATCCTACACTGGTGGATCTTACCGGATTATCATCAGAGAAACCGGCCATACTTCAGGGAAGAAGTTTGCTTCCACAGTTAAAAGGTGACGGTAAGGGTACGGAAGAAAACGTTGCTTACACCATTTACAATGATGGGGCCAGTTTGCGGACGGACAAATGGAGGTATACCAGGTGGGGAGACCTTGCATTGGGGGACAATGAAGAACTGTACGATCATTCTACTGATCCTGAAGAAAACATTAATTTAGTAGGAAAAAAAGACCATGTTGCTGTTTTGGAAAGGATGCGTAAGAAATTGGAGGAGACAAGAAATAAAGCTCAAAGCAGCTTAAATAAATAGGCAATGGGGGTTGTTGTTAAACGATTCCTTGACAATAATACTTTTATGAATAAGACGATTTTTTTGCTATTAATGTTGGTCCTATCCTTTACTGCCAATGCGCAAATAAACATGGCCGACTCAACAGTACAAGTGATTGGCTATTGGAGCATCGATGATACCCAATCCTATCAAGTATCACTTGAAAAATACAGAATAAAAGATGGGGATACCTCTGCTCGAAATTTTATCAAGTATGAGGTTGATATCACCATTAAAGATTCTACCGCTGATAGTTACCTAATTGAATGGTTCTATAAAAACTAAGAAATTGAAACGGACAATGAACTCCTCCAAAAGCTTTCAAAAATATCGGAAGATTTACCGGTAATTATCAAAACGGATGAATTTGGTGCAATACAAGAAGTGATTAATTGGGAAGAGGTCGGGAGTTATATGGAAAAGGCAATGGGTCTTATTCAAGTGGAATTTGGTCATTTTCCTAATTTTGATCAAACCATGGCTCAGTTTATGGGGGCGTATAAGAGTAAAACAGCTATAGAAGGTAATGCCATTAAGGATGCTCTTCAGTTTTACACTTATCATGGTGGAGCATATACGCTCAATGAAGAAATCAATGGACAAATGCAACTGATGAACAATTTCGGAGGAGCTCCTTTTGATACCGAAGTGGCGGTTGTTTTAGATGAAATCGACGAGGAATCGGGATCCTCAATAATTAGAATGTTCCAGGAGGTTAATTCTGAGCAATTGACTAATGCCACTTACGATTTCTTGGAAACACTGACTGGTCTGAAAGGGAAATTGCCTGCAAGAGAAAACTTTCCAGCATTAACCAATAAATCCTGGACGGCATCTCGCATCCATGCAGCTACAGGCTGGACAACTTATAGTATAGAAACAAAAGAAGTTCATGCTGAAGGAACCACCAACGTGGAGGAAAGGATTATACAATTTAAATAACCTAGGACAGTCCTAGTTAGGATGTGTTTAGTTGATGCTATTTGCATTTCCTGATGCCAAACCGGTTTCTTCAAGTAATAGCTTGGCCATTACTTAAGCCGGGTTTAATTACAATTTTCCTTTATTCTTAAAAATGGATTTCTTAATTAATTTTTACGGGCAGCTTTTATTTATCGTTCTGATAAATAAAAATTCTTGATTGCTCATCTGGGTCAAAGCCCACTATTATACCCGTAGCAATCTATCTAATTCCTACACTGTAGTTTAGAAACTTTACATCTTTCAGCTCAATTATTTGCAGTGAAAGACCAGAAATGTTCTAAATCAAAATTTAGGCTGAGCAGAGTAGATGTTAATCAATTTTTCAAGGTTTGATTGACAAATTATATCATAAAAGAAGATGATTTTAGTCATGATTAGCCCTGCTGGTATTGTTTACCTTTGACCTATCAAAACAAGCCAATAGCACAGTTTTGAACGGGTATTTTCAAATTAAGCTAAACCAAAACGTTATGTACAAACATTTAAAATTGACCCTGTTTTTCCTTCTTGTGCTTATCACTGTTCATGGTGTTCAAGTATTTGCTCAGCAGACATATGCAGTAGCACCAAAGCCTGAAATGAAGGTCTCAGGTACTTCTACAATCCATGATTGGGACATGGTTTCAGAAGAGGCTAGTGGAAAAGCTTCGATCAGACTTTCTGCAGGAAAAGTAACAGCTATTCAATCGGTTGAGATTATCATGCCGGTTAAATCCCTCAAAAGTGGAAAGGGGCCTATGGACAAAAATGCCTACAATGCTTTGAAGGAAGCAGATCATCCTGAAATCACTTTTAAAATGCTGGAAGCCCACCAGGATGGAGGCAGCGATTGGAAGGTTTCTGGAAGACTACAAATAGCCGGTGAAACACAAACAGTTCCTTTTATGGTTCAATTTTCACGGGAAGGTGAGGGGATTTCACTTACAGGTTCTGCGGATGTGAAATTAACAGATTTTAAAGTTGATCCTCCCACTGCTGTTTTTGGAACCATTAAAACAGGTGATGAGATGACAATCAGCGTAAAAATGAAACTAAATCCAATTAATTAATATTTTAATTTTTGCTATCATGAAAAAGAGTATTTTATTCCTTACCGGAGCGATCTTATTTTCTTTAAGCAGTCTTGCACAGCAAAGAGACTTGCAGTTTTGGAGACCTTATGATCAAAGAGGAATCAACGTGTTTGAATCAGGTAAAGCTGATACTGTAGCCTTTGATGGGTTAAAAGTGAGAATAGGTGGGGCATTTACACAGCAATTTCAGTCCATAAGTCATGAAAACTCGGCTAGCCCTGTTATGGACGGCAATGGAGTCAATGTAAACCAATTGATGGACATAGGTTCTGGTTTTAACTTGGCTACTGCTAACCTAAATATAGATGTTGCTTTGGCTGATGGGATTAGGTTGAATTTGATTACTTACCTATCCTCTAGACACCACCCTGAAACCTGGGTAAAAGGTGGGTACTTGCAGTTTGATAAACTTGCTTTCCTTAATAGTACAGCTTTTGATAAAATCATGGAAAAAGTGACCATCAAGGTGGGACATATGGAGGTAAATTATGGTGATTCCCATTTTAGAAGATCTGACAATGGCAATGCATTTTATAATCCATTTGTTGGAAACTATATAATGGATGCCTTCGCAACGGAAATTGGTGCTGAAGTTATTTATCAAAATAACGGTTTTATTGCTGTAGCATCCATGACTGGGGGGGAAATTCAAGGTGGAGTTACCAATCCGGACAAAAGAAAACCATCTTTTATCGGAAAACTAGGCTATGATAAAACCTTAGACAATGAGCTACGCCTAAGATTGACCGGATCAGTTTATACAACTTCAGGTTCTGTAAATAACACGCTGTGGGCAGGAGATAGATCAGGTTCACGTTATTACCTTGTCATGTCCAATACATTGGCTTCTACTTCTTCCGATTTTAGAACAGGCCGCTTTAATCCCGGTATGCGAGACAATGTAACCGCAATTGTGTTGAACCCATTTATTTCGTATCGTGGTTTGGAGCTTTTTGGAAACTTTGAGCAATCAAAAGGTAAAGCGTCCAATGAAAGCGAAGACAGAACCTGGAATCAGGTAGGAGTTGATGCAGTTTATCGTTTTGGGGCTAGGGATAACTATTATCTAGCTGGTCGCTACAACCAAGCAGGGGGTGAAATGCCTAATGGATTGGAACCAAGCATTTCTCGAGTACAAGTTGGTGGTGGTTGGTTTATTACCAAAAACATTCTAGCGAAATTGGAATATGTTAATCAAAATTATCAAGATTTTGCTGCAACAGATATCCTTAATGGAGGCTCTTTTAATGGATTCATGATTGAAGGAGTAATTGGTTTTTAATTAGTAATTTTTAATCTTATGCGTATCGCGTTTTTGCTTGGCTGTTGTTTTTTCTTATTTGGGTCTTATGAGAAAGAGGCCTTGATTATCAATCAAACAGAAATCATTGTAAAAGGAAAAACTACCTTTGGCAGTTTTGAATGTAGCTATGAACACCAAGGCAAGCGCGATACGCTACTTTTTGATAACAAGTCTATGGGCATTACTTCATTAGATTTTGAAATTCCAATTACAGCGTTTGGCTGTGGAAACTTTTTATTGAACAGCGATTTTAAGAAAACCCTCAAGGCTGAAGAATACCCTTTGTGTCTGGTTTCCGTAAATAATCTTCAAAGAGGTTCACAGGCTATCGTTGGAGACATTTATTTGCAAATGGCAGGAAAAGAACTTTATTTGGAAAGCGAAACTTTTTACAAATTAAAAGATAGATTACAGGGTACCCTACATCTTTCTACTGAGGAACTGGGCTTGGATGCCACAAGCCGCTTAGGCGGCCTTGTAAAAGTAGAAGAAACAATTGACTTGGAAATCAACCTGTATTTGGAGGGATCCTGATGGATACTGACTTTTATATAGGGTTATATTATAACAGTAACCGGGCGGATTCATCGATCAATTGAACCATTCAATATTCCCTTAATTAGATAGTACTTTTTAGTATCGAACTTTCAAGTTTGATCAAATTTGCTCTTAAGGCCAATATCCTTCCAGAATTTTGGTATTCTTTATACCTTAATGGCGAGCGGTTTTTATAAAAATCTTAACTTTACAAGGAGGCGATCAAATCAGTGTTTTGATTAGACTTATACAATTGCTAAATCCCTGATGGATTAGCAAATAACAATTAATAGACATACCCATCATTCCAATGAAAATAATTTCCCTGATACTTACTCTTTTTTGGTTTGCTTCATCTATTGAAGATTTTCGCGCCACCCATGTCTTTATGATTGGGGATTCTACTATGGCGAACAAACCTGAGCGTAACCTGCCTGAATATGGTTGGGGACAGGTTTTAAATCATTTTTTCACCGATGCCATCGTTGTGGACAACCACGCAAAAAATGGAAGAAGCTCCAAAAGTTTTATTGACGAAGGATCTTGGGAAAAGGTGATTACCCAAGTGCAGAAAGGTGATTACGTGATCATACAATTCGGTCATAATGACCAAAAATCGGATACAGCAAGATATACCGGGCCTTTTGATACCTATCAAGATAACCTTAAAAGATTTATAAATGAAACAAAGGAAAAAGGGGGCATTCCTATTCTCTGCACTTCTATAGTCCGCAGGCTATTCAATGAGAATGGCACTTTGAGAGATTCCCATGGGGATTATTTGACAGGAGTAAAGCAGGTAGCCAATGAAACAGGTGTGTATTTTATAGACATGGAGGCCAAAACCAGAAAATTGGTAGAAAGTATGGGGCAGGAAAAATCAAAACAACTGTACTTATTTTTTGAATCTGGAATTTACCCACACCGGCCAGAAGGTAAGGAGGACAATACCCATTTGTCGCAACTAGGAGCCTTTACTATAGCTGGTTTGGCAGTAGAGGAAATGAAAGCATTGGACATACCTTTGGTTAAACAATTGGTGGAAAAGTAAGTCATTGACCATCAAATGCACAAAAAATCAGTGTATGGCATAGTTCAGTACAGGCGTTATTGGTTTCACGACCACACTAATTGAGGCAAATAAATGGAAGAATTAACTTGGGATGACTTTATGAAGGTTGAAATGAGAGTAGGTACAATCCTCTCCGCGGAAACGTTCAAGGAAGCAAGGAACCCTGCTTATAAATTAACAATTGATTTTGGAGAACATGGCCTAAAGAAAACTTCTGCCCAAATTACAAAGCTGTATAAACCAAATGATTTAATTGGCCGACAGGTGATTGCTGTAGTAAATTTCCCACCCAAGCAAATCGCAAATATCATGAGTGAATGTCTGATTCTAGGCGGGCTAGGTGAAAATAAGGAAGTAACTTTAATTCAACCTGACAGTGCCATCAAGAACGGAACCCGAATTGGATAAGCCCTTCAAAAAGGAACACTTGTAAAAGAAAGTCTTATCTAGTACCCTCAATATCCTTCGCTTTCAAAAACCATTACATCAAAAAAAGAAATCATTAAGAATGAAAAACCTATTTTTATCAGTAGCCCTTGTGGGTAGTACTTTGTCTTTATCCTGTTGTAATCAAAAGGAAATAACCATTAAGAAAGAAGTTTCTCAGGAGGTTATGGAGCAAATTTTTGAAGAGGTAAAAACCCCATATAAACATGGTGTGGTTTTTCAGCATCCGGATACAAGTAAAATGATTGATTCACCAACCATCTTTCGACAAGATGAAGTTTGGTACATGACCTATATTGTTTTCGATGGTCAGGGATATGAGACTTGGTTGGCAGAAAGTAAGGATCTACTACAATGGGAGTCAAAAGGGAAGATAATGTCATTTACAGAAAATACCTGGGATGCTAATCAAAAAGCTGGCTATGTTTCGCTTGTCAATACGGAATGGGGAGGAGATTATAGTGTGGAAAAGTTTGAAAATCAATACTGGATGAGCTATTTGGGAGGTAATTCGACTGGTTATGAATCTGGAACACTGAAAATAGGTATGGCAAATACCACAGCATTAACAGCTACAGAAGAATGGAAAACAAATGATCGCCCTCTATTATCGCCAGAGGATGAGGATGTTCGTTGGTTTGAAAACAAAACAATATACAAAAGCCTGGTGATTCGGGACAATGAAAATCATACGGGACATCCTTTCGTCATGTATTACAATGCCAAAGGTGATACCGCCAACTATGAGAGTATAGGAATGGCTGTTTCTGATGACATGTTATCATGGAAACGCTTTGGTGAGGACCCTGTCATTACAAGAGGCAAAGGCATTTGTGGAGACGCTCAAATTGCAAAGTTCAATGATATTTATATCATGTTTTATTTTGGGGCCTTTTGGAAACCTGGTGCTTTTGAAAGGTTTGCCTGTTCTTACGATTTAATCAACTGGACCGACTGGGAAGGGGAAGACCTTATAGCTCCCTCAGAAGATTTTGACGAAAAGTATGCCCATAAGCCTTGGGTGATAAAATGGGATGGTGTGGTTTATCATTTTTACAATGCAGTGGGTAGCGAAGGTAGAGTAATTGCCTTGGCCACATCAAAAGACCTAAAAAATAACTGATTAATTAAGGTGAGATTATTCAGGAAATTTGATTGAGCTAAGCTTATTTAGTGAGATCGGACCCTGCTTTTAAGACATAACCACCATTCAAAGAGAATGCTATTTTTGCAATAGTAAAAGCATTATGAAAATGGCTTAGCTCAGACTTTGGGCTTTGTTCACTTTCTTTATTTTTTTATTATAACTAAGGGGGAATACGAATTCGGTTGTCATTAGATAAACAAAAGAAACTTATCTTATGAAAACTGGAGTATTTGGACTGTTTATCTTCGCCACTTTTTTGATAGTAAATGCAGTTTACGCTCAAAGCCCTAATCAAACGATAAGGGGGAGAGTTGTGGATACTGATAGTAAAAGTGCCATTCCTTTTGCTAATATCACGATTGACGATTCTAATCCATTAATTGGAGTAACCTCTGATATTGATGGAAATTTCAAAATTGAGAATGTAGCGGTAGGCCGCATTACCCTGGCAGTTTCTAGTTTGGGCTATGAAAGGGTAACCGTTCCAAATATTTTACTAATATCCGGTAAGGAGACTGTGTTAAACATAGAGATGAAGGAATCCTTTCAGCAATTGGATCAGGTGGAAATAAGGGCTTACAAAAGGGGGGAATCGACCAATGAGATGGCGATAAGTTCCACCAAACAACTCTCCATTGAAGAATCAAAACGGCATGCAGGTGCGATTAGTGATCCGGCAAGGCTTGTGTCTTCCTTTGCAGGGATAATCAATGAAGGATCTGGTAACAATGACATCATCGTGCGAGGAAATAACCCTCGTTTTATACAGTGGAGATTGGAAGACATTGAAATCCCTAACCCAAATCATTTTGCCATTGAGGGATTGACAGGAGGTCCTATCAATGCGCTGAACAGCCAAATGCTGGCCAATTCAGAATTTTATTCAGGTGCATTTGCCTCTCAATACGGGAATGCATTATCAGGTATTTTTGACATGAAACTCAGAAAAGGCAATGATGAAAAGCAGGAATATAGTTTCTCATTAGGCGTTTTGGGCTTGGACTTTACTGCAGAAGGCCCTATCAGTAAAAAGAACAAAAGCAGCTATTTGATAAACTACCGTTACTCCACACTTTCCTTTTTGGATGATATCGGCTTAGTGGACTTTGGTGGAGTGCCTAGGTATCAGGATTTAAGTTTTAAGTTCTATTTCCCAACTGAAAAAGCCGGAATCTTCACCTTGTTTGGATTAGGGGGAGCAAGTAAAATAGGTTTTGTCACCACGGACGAGGAAGACGAAGAAATCATCCTAGAAGATGGTTCCCAACACAGTCAATTGGCTGTTACAGGGCTCAAGCATTTTATCCCTTTGGGTAGCAATACCTACTTAAAATCGATTGTCTCTTACGGTTTTAACGGAAGTAAATTGATCGAAAAAAGGCCCTATGAAGAGGAAATATTAAAAGAATTTTATAACGCTGGGTTGAACAACCAAACGTCCCGGGTATTGTCCACATTACACCATAAAATTAATTCCAAGCACAATTTTCAAGTAGGGCTAATGTATGCAAATAGCAATTTTGATTTTGAAAATACCTATTTCAGCATTCCTGAAAACCAATATTTAAAAGGCCAGGAGAATAAAGGCGCTGCTGATTTTAGTGAGGGTTATTTCAGCTGGAAATGGAGGATTTCAGAATTGCTAACTGCGGTAAATGGGGTGCATGTTTCCAAAAGTAGCTTGAATGACAAGGTTTATCTGGAACCTAGGTTGGCTTTGAAATACCAATTGGATGAAACACAAAATATAAATGCCGCTTTTGGCTTACATAGTAAAATGGCATCTTTACCAAATCATTATGCGCTGGTGTATCAGCCCAATGGTAATTATGCTATGCCCAATAAACATTTGGAGTTGATGCAGGCTTCCCACTATGTCTTGGGCTATGAGAATCTATTGAATAGCAACTTGTTTTTAAAGGTTGAAGCCTACTACCAGCATTTGTATAACATCCCAGTAGAGGACAAAGTAGGAAGTCTCTATTCGTTAATCAATCAAGATGATTATTTTGTGGATAAAGCCATGGTGAATGAAGGGGAGGGAAAGAATACTGGTTTGGAAGTAACTTTGGAGCGGTATTTTAGCAATCAATATTATTTCTTGCTTACAACATCTCTCTATGATTCGAAGTACAAAGCAAAAGATGGAGACTGGAAAAACTCCAGATACAATGGGAATTATGTAGGTAACTTTCTGTTTGGAAAGGAATTTACTGTAGGGCGAAAAAACGCCAATGACAAAACCATAGGAATAAACTCAAGAGTTACCCTATTGGGGGGCAGAAGGTATACTTCTATTGATTTAGAAGAATCCATAAAACAAGAAAAGCAAGTGGAGAATGAAGGTCAATACCTGGGGAATAAGGCAAATGACGTATTCTACCTTAATATAGCAGTAAGTTACCGTGTAAATAAACAAAAGCTAAGCCATGAGCTCAAGTTGGATATTCAAAACCTGACCAACAACAATACAACGATTGATTATTTCTACAATAATGTGAAAAAAGAAATCGATGAAATTCCTCAGCTATCCATGTTTCCAGTAATGAGTTATACGGTACATTTTTAACCTATTGCTAAAGCCTTTGGACAAATATTGAGTAACCCTAAAAGGTCTTTAATGCGTCCCCTTTGTTGCTGTTTATTGCGACAAAGGGGATAAATTTTTAGGTGATCTTTAATACTTTACCAACTTGGCCTTAACGGGAGATTTTAAACTCTTATCGATATTTTCAATGACCTCCTGATTGGCTTTTCCATTGGGTATATAATACCTGAATTTGCTCTTATAACTGGCACCTGGAGCAATATAGAACTCCCCACCCACCATAGGGGCATATACCCAATAAGGCATAGATGGGTGAACCCTGATAGCTTGTGGATACCTGAAATTGTCAGGAAATCCAAATACTGTGACACCAGCAGTTTTATTGTCAACTTGGCCAGAAGCAGTTACCCAAGATGCATGAGTATGATTGGCACTTTCATTCGTATGGCCCTCAGAGGTGAGAATTTTCCAAGTATTGGTAAAGTTGATGCTGTCTACATTGTTCCACTCTTTACTTCCTCTGAATCCCATTCCTCCATAATGGTATTCCAATATGAATAGCGTGTCGGTGCTGGTATTGGTTTGTACCGAAAATAAATCAAATAGGAAATAGTCCTCTGTTGGGTAAACCATAATTGTCCATTTTTCTCCAAGAACTTCCCCATCCTTAAGACTTAGATGACGCAATTGACTTTCTATAACTGCTGCACTCGCTCCTGCCTCAGCGGTATTCAAACTTACATGTTCCACCGTACCAGTTTCGGAATGTTGATTCCAGAAGTCTACTTTTTCACCTTTGAACTTTGTATTTACCCAAGCGTTGAAAATTGCGTGATGGTGGGTATGTCCTGCTGGAAATGCATCGGTTAGGATTTGCCCAGTCGGACTGTAAAGGGGATGAATCATGCCACTTCTCTTGTAATAGTCTGGCAAACCATTGGGAGGATTGGCTACTGCTGTCTGGTAAAAAAGTACTTGCTTGTCATCTGATAAAACCTCTACACCTTCGGATGTTTGATTAACTTTTACACTACCTTTTTCTGTAGCTGACGATTCTTTCAATTCAAATACAGCATTTGTCTCAGCGAACATATGGTCAATAAAAACCAACAAGTCACCACTAGGTAGTACCTGAGCAGGATAACTTTTTTCATTCTCCTTATTTTCCAGTTGATAGTTGCCTTCAATATCCACATCTATAGGGATTACTAAAGGGTAATTTTGTCGCTCAATGCCATCCGCATTTAATTCAATATTTAAAATTGGGGAGGTAGAGCAGGAGGATAGCCAAATAAGGGTTAGTGGTAAGAGGAGTAATCGAAAAGTCATATTTTCAGTTAAATACATGGAGATAGTTAGAAAAATAAATATCGTCAGGAATGGACATTTATCCAACTATTAATTGATGAGGTAAGTAATGATTTTTTATAAGGCGACAGGTTTTTATGGATATTCAGGTGATTTTTGCTTTATTTATAAGAATTTAAAAGCCGGATTATACAATGTAATATCCTGATCGTTTTTAGGATGTTATCCCATTAGATAATAGATTGTCTATTGCATATTTCGCGTTATACTTAACAGAATATAATTAGTACAGATGAAAATTTTAAAGCGCTTTTTAGTTTTGTCATTATTGTTCCTTATCCATTCGGTAGGTTATTCTCAGGATAAGCTTGAAGAATTGGTACCTCTGGATGATAAGGTACACACAGGGCAATTGGAAAATGGGCTGAAATACTATATTCAATACAACCCAAAACCTGAAAATAAGCTAGAACTTCGCCTGGCCCTAAAAGCAGGGGCCATGCAGGAAAATGAGAATCAGTTAGGGCTGGCGCATTTTGTAGAACACATGGCTTTCAATGGATCTGAGCATTTTGAAAAAAATGAACTAATTAGCTACCTCCAGTCAATAGGGGTTGCCTTTGGGAGTGACCTTAATGCCTATACAAGTTTTGATGAGACAGTGTACATGTTGCCAATTCCTACAGATGAGGAAGAAAAGCTGAACAATGGTTTTCAAGTGATGCGTGATTGGGCAGGAGGACTTCTGCTGAATGCTGAGGATATTGATGCGGAACGGGGGATTGTAGTGGAGGAATGGAGAACCGGACAAGGTGTAAGCCAACGCTTGAGAGATGCTTACTTGCCTGTACTGCTTCATGAAAGTCGCTATGCAGAACGCATGCCCATAGGTAAAATGGATATTATTAGGAATGCAGCAGATTCGCTGGTCAGACAGTTTTACCAGGATTGGTACCGGCCAGACTTAATGGCGGTGGTGGCAGTAGGGGATGTGGCTCCTGATAAGGTAGAGAAAATGATCAAAGAATATTTTTCAGATTTGGAAAATCCTACCAATGCACCTGAGCGAGAATATTACAATGTCCCTGCCCACAAAGAAAACTTTGTAAAAATCATAACGGATGAGGAAGCACCTGGCATTCAGGTGCAACTTTATTACAAGCAGGAGGCCAGACCATCCAATAGTTACGAAGATTATAAAGGTAGAATCCTTAGAACTATGTTTGGTGGGATGATCACCCAAAGATTGGATGAGATCAGGCAAAAACCAGATGCTCCCTTTATTTTTGCTGGAGCCAGGTATGGTAACTTGGTGAAACCGCTTGATTTTTTCACCATATCAGGAGTAGTGGGTCCTGGGAAACTTACTGATGGCTTGGTGTCTTTCCTTACTGAAAACCAAAGGGTTGTGCAGCATGGTTTTACACAGGGAGAGCTAGAAAGAGTGAAGCGCTCATTGTTAAACAATGCAGAAAAGTCCTATAAGGAAATGGATAAGGTAGAATCTAGAACCCTGGTGGGTAGGTATGTTTCCCATTTCCTGAACAGTAGTTTTGCTGATGGGCCGGAAAATAGACATCGTTTTTATCAGGAGATTATCCCAAAAATAACCCTTGAAGAAGTTAATGGTATAGCCAAAGAACTGATTAAGGAAGAAAACATTGTATTGATTGTAACTGCCCCAGAGAAGGACAAAGAAACACTTCCAAAAGAAGAAGCACTTTTGGCGGTTTTGGAAAATGCTAGTGCAATCCAAACAACTCCGTATAAAGAGGACTTGCTAAGAGAAGAGTTGATGCTTGCTAAACCAACTCCAGGGAAGGTAGTGGATGTTACTCGCAATGAGGCAGTGAATGTGACAACTGTGACATTAAGCAATGGGATGAAGGTGTATTTTAAGCCTACAGATTATAAAAACGATGAAATTATTTTCACTGCAAGTAGCGAAGGAGGAACTTCTCTATACTCTATGGAGGATCATTATAGTGCCAATTATGCAGGTACAGCTATTAATATCATGGGGATAGGTGATTTTTCACCCTCCCAATTAAAAAAAGTCTTGGCGGGAAAAAATGTTCAGGTTACGCCCAATATTAGCACTTATTCAGAGAGTATCTCAGGAGCTACAACGCCTGGTGATTTTGAAATGGCCCTACAACTTATCCACTTGTATTTTACTTCACCTAGGATGGACAAATCTCTTTGGGAGGTCTTTTTAGCGAATCAAAAAAACCAATTGGAGAGTGCCAGTGTCAATCCTGATTTTCAGTTCAATAAACGAGTCAATGAAATAATTAGCAATGGCAATCCACGTGGCAGAGGAATCTATACGGCTGATCAACTTGATTCCATAGACTTGAACCATAGCCTTAAAATTTACGAGGAAAGGTTTGCCAATGCTGCTGACTTTAACTTGCTATTTACAGGCAATATTGACTTGGAGAGTATGCTTCCTTTGGTAGCCCAATATTTAGGAAGTTTGCCTGGGGACCCTTCTGAAAAAGAAGACTTTATTGATTTGGGTTTGACCCCTCCTCAGGATAGAAAAGAAACCATTAAGGTGGGAGTGGATGATAAAAGTCAGGTGATTTTATATTTCAGCGGTGAAACAGCCTACAATTTGAAAAAATCACAGCAGCTTTCCTATCTTGGTGAAATTCTTACCATCAAATTAATTGAAACCCTAAGGGAAGAAATCGGCGGTGTATACGGTGTTGGGGCTAGAGGAAGTTTAAGCAGGGTTCCCGAAGAACGATTTAACTTTTCCATTTCATTTCCATGTGGGCCTGAGTCAGTCGATAAATTAAAAGCTGCTGTTTGGGAACAAATACAAAAAATACAAGAAGAAGGGCCAGATGAAGCTGATTTGGAGAAAGTTCGGGAGACAAAGCGGCTTGCCCTTGAAGAAAACATGAAACGGAATGGCTTCTGGCATGGCCAATTAAATGCTGCCATTAACGGCGATCTTCCATTAGATACCGTATTAGGCGCAGAGGATCGGGTATTAGGCGTAAGAGCCGACCAGGTAAAAGAAGCTGCCAATACCTATTTGCAAAAGCCATATCTTTTGGAAATCACCAGGTATCCCGCCAATTTCGAAGAGTAAAAAACAAGGTAATTATGCTTTAAACCACAATTAACAATTAACAATCAACAATTAACCATTATCCCCCCGATGATCAATTTTATAATCTATTTAATCTCTTTCTTTTTCACGGAAGCTACTTCCCCTAAAGACAATGTTCAAGTAAACCCTGTTTCAGAGCAAGTTTTATTTGTTGCAGGAGAAGGAGGTTACCATACTTACCGAATTCCCTCACTCATTGTAGCTGCAGATGGCTCTGTATTGGCATTTGTTGAGGGGAGAAAAACTGGAAGTTCGGACACTGGAGACATTGATGTTTTAATGAAAAAGTCAACAGATGGGGGACTTACCTGGTCCAAGCAGAAAGTAATATGGGACAAAGGAGAAACGGTGTGTGGAAACCCTAACCCTGTGTTGGATGAAACTACGGGAGAGATCCATTTATTACTCACTTGGAATAGAGGAGATGATCATGAAGGAGACATAATTACCAAGAAAAGCAAGGACACCCGTAGGGTATTTGTAATGAAATCCACTGATAATGGTGACAGTTGGACCGAACCATCAGACATTACCAAAACGACCAAGGATCCATCTTGGGGTTGGTATGCTACTGGGCCAGGTGTTGGGGTACAAATTAAGCATGGTCCCAATAAAGGTCGCTTGGTGATTCCGGCCAATCACAGTTATGACGATCCTAAGGGGAATGTAAGGGGAGGGCCTTATGAATACGGTTCCCATGTGATTTATAGTGATGATCATGGAGCTACTTGGGCACTTGGTGGAACCATCAAGCCTAAGATGAACGAAAGTCAGCTGATTGAAATGGCAGATGGCAAAGGAACACTATTAATGAACATGCGGTCTTATTTTGGTAAAAATAGGAGGGCTTTGTCTGTTAGCATTGACGGTGGTGTTTCTTGGTCTGATCCAGTGGAGGCAACTTCTTTAATTGAGCCGGTTTGCCAAGCAGCCTTTATAAGGTATTCCTGGCCAGATGATAAGGCCGAAGATTTGGTTTTATTTTCCAATCCGGCAAGCACTAAAAGAGAAAAAATGACCATCAAGCTAAGCAAGGATAGCGGTAAAACTTGGATTGCATCTAAGGTTTTGAACCAAGGCCCTTCCGCTTATTCGGCTTTGGCCGCTTTGCCCAATGGAGAAATTCTTTGCCTATATGAAAAAGGAGAAAAAAATCCTTATGAAAAGTTAGTGTTAGCACGTTTGTCTTTGGATAACCTGCAGTAAAATGGCATAAAGAACAAAACCACTTCCCGCTTATAGGCAGGGAGTGGTTTTATATTTTAACCTGTGGATTAAAAGAGGTTAATAAGTAACGTTTGGTTTGCAAACTTCCATTAATGCCTTTTTTTATGGCCTTGTGGAAATTAGTAAAACGCATTACTCAATAAACAATTGTTCGATAAATACTGGTCTTGGAATTTCGATATTTTTACCGGTCGCTTTAAGCATTCCAGTTGTGCTGTCTATATTAAAGATGGCTAGATTGTCTGTTTCCATATTGGCAACAAAAACAAAATCTCCTTTTTCATCTACTTTGAAATTCCTTGGATGTTTACCACCTGACGGAACATGTCCTTGTGTTTCTAGTAAGCCTGTGTTTTGGTCTACTTTGTAGACCACTAGATTGTCCTGTCCTCGGTTACTTGCATACAACCATTGGGAATCTTTAGAGAAATGGATGTCTGCTCCCGCATTGTAATCACTGTGAAGTTTGTCATTTAGCATGTTGATCCTACCAATGGGGCTTAGGTCGCCATTGGTCTCATCCAAGCTGTAAACACTTACTGTATTGCTCAATTCCTCTAAGGAATAAGCATAGGGAAGGCTAGGGTGGAATACAAAATGCCTGGGACCTGCACCTGGTGAGGTTTGAAAAATCACAGGATTCTCGTCAACAGTGCCATTGGTCTTATTAACCTTGTATTTTAATATCTGATCAATTCCTAAATCCGAAGCATATACCCAATGACCATCTTTTGATGGAATCATGGCATGCATATGGGCGGTTGTCTGGTTGGCATGAACACTTCTACCCGTATGTTGAATAAAAGAAGCCGCTTCACTTACCCCTCCATTTTCTAAGATTTTAAATGTTGATAAATTGCCTCCCTTATAATGAGACAGGAACACAACATTCCCTGTGGGGTCTACGCTAATATGGCAAGGGCTAGCACCTACAGAGGACACTTCATTGATTTTGGTAAGCTTGCCCGTATCCGGAGCAATGGAATAAGCGATTACTGTTCCTGCTTCATCCTTAGCATCTTTACCTTCCCTATAGGCAGCATATAAAAATTTCTTGTTAGGGTGCAAGGCCAAAAAGGTAGGGCTTTCTTTGTCATGGATCGTTTGGACAGTAGTGGTGGTCAGGTTTTCTCTGTCAAATTCCAATACATAAATGCCTTCACTATTGTTTTGGCTATAGGTACCGACGTAGATAATTTCTTTGGATGTCTGGGCCATAAGGGAGATTGGAGAACACATTAAAATAAATAACAATATGAAAGATATCTGCTTTACCTTTCTGGCAAAGAACAAGTTTCCAGTTTTATAAATCATAGCGGAATATAAGGCTAAATCATCAAAAGGTAATATTTAACGTAAGGGAAATCATAGTTTTACTTTAAATAGGGACTTAACACCTCATTGATTTTTTTAAATACATCTGAGTTTTCATAGATCCCACGAAAAAGATCAGATTGAGGTCCATAGGCAAAAATGGGTACCATGATGGCGGTATGGTCTTCAGTAGAGAATTCAAGCTCAACCTTATGGTCTTTTATATTTCCTTGAGGCAAAGTGATTCCACCTGTTTCATGATCGGCTGTGATAATTACCAATGTTCTCCCATTCTGGTCAGCAAATCGGAGCGCTTCAGCTATGGCCTGATCGAAATCTATTCCTTCCTCTATTACAGTCTGGCTGTCGTTGATATGTCCTCCTGAATCGATAAAAGCGCCTTCTACCATAAGGAAAAAAGGCTTGTTTTTGGTCGCTAAAAACTGAAGACTGGCCTTGGTAGCTTCACTCAGGTAACCTTCTCTACCATTCATAACTTTAGGCAATTCGTCTGCTGAAGCAAAAAATCCAGCTCTATCTGAATTGCTTTTTGCCAGTTCTTCTAGTGAACTGGTTAAATGAAAACCTTCTTTCCTGAGATTTAAGGTTTCATCCTTTTCAAACTTTGTGAAATCGTTTCTTCCAGCTCCTATAAATAGATTCAAAGGGCTTTTGGACAGGTCACTGGCAATTTCCTTGGTCATGTCCCTTTCTGTTCTGTGTGCGTAGAATGCTGCTGGGGTAGCTCCCGTCAAATTGTCTGTGGTGACTATGCCTGTGACAAAACCATGGCTACTTAATACCTCCGGTAAATTTTTTGCAGGACTTCCATCAGGAAGTGCTCCCACACTTCTGTTCTTTACTTTACTTCCAGAAGCCAAAGCCGTACCTGCTGCAGCCGAATCTGTAGTGAAATCATCTTTAGATTGGGTTTTGAGCAGTCCAATATTTTTGAGCTGCGTTAGGGTTAACTCATTGCCATTTCCATACATGGCGGCGGATATTTGGGCCAGTCCATTTCCATCACCTATTAAAAGGATTACATTGTCTACAGGGCCTTTGATTCCATCCTTTTCAAAGGTTGGTTTGTAGATCTTGCTAAGGTTTGGAGTTTGATAATAGCGGTCATTTAAATTGCTTAAATAGGCATTGGCCGCGTAAGGGTGATCGGTATTGATGAAATCTACTCCTAATTCACTCAAAGCCTTCCAAGATGTTTTGCTATCTGGCGTAGCCCAAAAACGGAACGGTTTTCCTAAACCGTGAACAAGTTTAAGAACAGCCTTAATCTTTTCGATGTCTTCGTCTACGAGTCTACCTTTTCCATTCCACTGTGAAAAATTTTTGAAGCTTAAACTGAAAAGCTCAATTTTTTCCAATGGTAGGTTGGAAGTCTCTTTTATACTTTGATAGTCAAAAAATATAGGAAAAGGGTATTTAACATATTCTTCTACCTTTGGTCGGTTTCCGGAAATAACAATTTTAACAAAGGGATTTTCCTGATCTTCCCAAAGAGCACCATACGGTCTTATGGCCTCAACCACTTTTTCTAATGTGGAATAAGCCTCTGTTTTAATGTCAACAAGAAGAATAATTGATTTTTGCATGCCAAGGCCAAGATTTTTGGCTTTTAGCATAGGGTCTAAATATAGGGAGCTTAGCGTATGGCCTTCTTTTATACTCTCTTTCTCATGTGCCACATATAAATTGCCATTCTGAAGAATTACATCTGCTTCTATGGATGCCGCTTCGTTGGCATATGCTTCCCAAAAAGGAGCCTTTTGAAGGTAATCATTGTGGCTATGGATTTTTACTTCCTGCCCAAAGCTTACAAGTGGAATTAATAATATTATCAAATAGCCGATGAAGGCCAAAATAGCAGCTTTTTTCATATTTGAATGCAATTAATAGGTATGAGGTATAATAGTATGCTAATTTAAAGTTAATGAATGGAAATTGGGATGGAAATTGGCTTTATTTTGCTTCAGGCAAAGTATTTGAGATAAAGAAATCGTGAAACCGGTTTTTTTTATTTAAAAGAATATTTTTTTTAAATAAATCGCCACTTTGGTATAAAACTTGTATTGTATTACCCAATAACATTCTTTCAAAAGATGTTAAGCTTTTAAAATTTAAACCAATATTAAAAAGACATTATGAAATCAGCGAAAATAATTTTAGGGACATTAGCAGGAGTTGCAATAGGGGTACAAATTGGATTGTTGATTGCGCCTGAAAAAGGAAAAACAACTCGCAAAAAACTTTCTCAAAAAGGTGAGGGTTATTTGAAAGAAATTAACGGACAATTTGATCATATCGTAAAAGGAATGAACGAAAAATTGGATAAAATGAACAAAAATATTGCCTCTGTAGCTGAAGAAACAAGAGCAAAAGGAAAAAATTTAATCGCAGAAGCAAAAGAGAAAACCAAGTAAAATATTTTTTTGTTACAAAGGCCAATGAATATCATTGGCCTTTTTTTTTATAAAAATAAATCACGTTATGAATTTAGAAAATACAACGGCCTTTATCACGGGCGGAAACACTGGAATTGGATTTGGAATTGCTCAAGCTCTTGTAGCGGAAGGGGTGAATGTAGCTATTACAAGCAGGTCCCTTGATAGAGCGCAGGAAGCCGCAGATAAAATTCAAAAATTAGACAAATCCAAAGGGAAAATCATGGCTTTGGAGTTGGATGTAAAGGATTTTGAAGCGCAGAAAGCGGCAGTAGCTAAAGTTGTTAAGGAATGGGGTAAATTGGACTATTTTGTAGCCAATGCTGGTGTTGGTCATTTTGCGCCCATTCAGGACTTAAGTGTTGAGCAATGGCAGGACACCATTGATACCAATTTAACAGGTGTTTTCTATGGGATTAAAGCCTCTGTAGATGCTTTGAAGGAAACAAAAGGTTTCTTTTTGACGATTTCAAGTTTGGCAGGTACAAATTTCTTTGCAAATGGGTCTGCTTACAATGCCAGTAAATTTGGGGTTACCGGATTTACTCAGGCTGTGATGTTGGATTTAAGGCAGGAAGGAATTCGTGTGAGTACCATTATGCCTGGTTCTGTAGCTACGGGTTTTAACGACCACAAGGTGGACGATAGTGATGCCTGGAAAATTCAAAAAGAAGACATTGGAGAAATAGTCGTAGGTTTGTTTAAGCTCGATGCCCGAACTTTACCTAGTAAAATTGAGGTAAGACCTTCTCAAACACCGAAGAAATAGTTCTTCAAATCTTTCGAAAGTTCACATCCTTTTAAGAGCTATGGGGAAGTGAAAACTTTGAAAGAAATTATCATATTTACTTGTGAAAAAAACCGGCTAACTTTCTTAAATAGCCGGTTTTTTATTGGAATTCACTTTTTTTCTGTTCCGTTCATGAAATAATGCTGAATATTTAATGATTAAATATTGTGTGTTAATGTGTTGTAAAACAGTGTTTTAATGTCTAAGTTTAAATGCTTGAATGGGGTGTGGTCAATTCAAATAGCCATTAATATGCATTTCATGTAAAATCGATCCTGACTTTTTTAAAATTTTTAGTAAATTGTTTGATTAGATTTTATAGTTCTAGTTTAAAATCGAAAAATAAGTCAATATTATATTTTAAGTATTACATACAATTTATGGACACATTGATTAAACGAAGAGATTTTATGGGAAAAGCTGCAATAGCCGGACTTGGTCTAGGGTTGGCAACGTCTACCCTTTCATTTGGCTCCCCATCCATCAAAAAAAACAAGCGGGTAGGGATTATTGGCTTGGATACTTCACATAGCATTGCGTTTGCTAAAGCTTTTAATGCTGCAGATGCAGCAGCGGACTTGGGTGGTTATAAGGTCGTAGCTGCTTATCCTCATGGTAGTAAGGATATTGCAACATCTGTTGACAGGATTCCTGGTTATATTGAGGATGTTAAAAAGCTTGGTGTTGAAATAGTGGACTCTATAGCTTCCCTTCTTGACAAAGTGGATGTAGTTTTATTGGAAACAAATGATGGTAGACTTCACTTAGAGCAAGCATTGGAAGTTTTCAAATCAGGTAAAACAGTATTTATTGACAAGCCGATAGCTGCTTCTTTGCCCGATGCAATTGCTATATTTGCTGCTGCTAAAAAATACAATGTACCGGTTTTTTCCAGTAGTTCTTTAAGATACATGGAAAATGTGATAGCCGTAAATAACGGTGAAATTGGTGAGGTATTTGGTGCTGATGCATTTAGTCCTGCAAAATATGAAGTTACCCACCCAGATCTATTTTGGTATGGTATCCATGGTGTGGAAACACTTTATGCTATAATGGGAGCTGGTTGTGAAACTGTTCAAAGAACCTACACTGAAGGCGCTGATGTAGTAGTCGGAACCTGGGAAGGTGGTAAAATAGGAACCTTTAGAGGAACCAGATCTGGTAAAGGTGGATATGGTGGCAAAGCTTTCGGTGAGAAAGGAATTTTAGATATGGGTGGCTACGGTGGCTATAGACCATTATTGGTAGAAATCGCCAAATTCTTTGACACAGGCGTTTCACCAGTTAGTGAAGAGGAAACCATTGAGATCTTCGCTTTTATGCAGGCTGCTGACGAAAGTAAGAAAATGAATGGACAAGCTGTTTCTCTTGAGGCTGTTTTAGCCAAAGGAAAAAGAGATGCCTTAAAAATTAAAATTTAAATAATTACCTTTTAATATGAAAAATAGTAGAAGAACTTTTGTGAAAAAGGCCATTGCTGGAGCAACCTTCGCGACAGTAGGAGGAATGTTACCTGGTATGACAGCTAAAAGCTACGGAAAGATCATTGGTGCCAATGACCGTATCAATGTAGCAAGTATGGGAGTAGTAAGTAGGGGACATGCTGTTGGAACCAACTTCGCTAGCCAAAAGCAGTGCGATGTAATTTATAGCTGTGATGTTGATATAAGGGCAGCTGAAAAATTCGCTGGATCTATTAATGAAATTCAAGGAAGAAGACCAAAGATCGAAAAGGATTTAAGAAAAGTTCTTGAAGACAAAGATGTAGATGCTTTGGTAGTAACCGCTCCTGATCACTGGCATGCACCAGCAGCTATTTTAGGTTTGAAAGCTGGCAAGCACGTATATGTAGAGAAACCATGTGCGCACAATCCTCATGAAGGAGAATTGCTAATGGCAGCTCAAAAGAAATACAATAAAGTCGTTCAGGTAGGTAACCAAAGACGTTCTTGGCCTAATGTAATCAAAGGTATAGAAGAACTTCACAATGGGGTTATCGGAAGACCTTATATGGCAAAAACTTGGTACGCTAACAACAGAGCGCCCATCGGTAACGGTAAGCAAGTTCCAGTTCCTGAATGGTTGGACTTCGAATTATGGCAGGGACCAGCTCCAAGAGAAGCTTATAGAGACAATTTAATCCATTATAACTGGCATTGGTTCTGGAACTGGGGAACTGGTGAAGCCTTGAACAATGGTACTCATATGGTGGATCTTGCGCGTTGGGGATTACAAGTAGAATACCCTAACAAAGTAAACTCCTCTGGTGGAAGATATAGGTACGATGACGATTGGCAAACTCCTGATACGCAAGTTATCAATATGGAGTTTGACAATAAATCCATGATTACCTGGGAAGGTAGAAGCTGTAATGGAAAGCAAATTGAAAAAGGCAGTGTAGGTACATTGTTTTATGGCGAAGATGGAAGTCTTTTGATAGAAGGTGGAAATTCCTACAAGATTTTCAACCTTAAAAATGAATTGGTAAAAGAAGTAACAAACGACATGGTTATAGATCCTACCAATAGGTCTAATCCTGCCCAAGCTTTGGATGCTTTGCATATCCAAAACTTCTTTGATGGGATTACAGATGGCATAGAGGTAAGATCTGAAATTGTAGGTGCTCACCAAAGTACTTTGCTATTGCAGTTGGGTAATATCTCTCAGCGTATTGGAAGAACCTTACATGTAGATTCTTCTAATGGTAACATAAAATACGATCCAAAAGCAATGGAGCTTTGGAAAAGGGAATATGAGCCAGGATGGGAGCCAACAGTTTAATACTGGTATTTTATCTTAATTTTAAGGCCAAGCCAAAATGGTTTGGCCTTTTTTCAATTAATCACCTAAATTAGCTTACATGGAATTAAGTACCATTGACCTGATCGTAATCGGGGTATTCTTTTTAATGATGCTGGTCATAGGCGTATGGTCCTATTTTAGAAACAATAGCGCTGAGGATTATTTCGTAGCAGGTGGCAAGCTTCCTTGGTGGCTGTCGGGAATATCTCATCATGTATCAGGCTATAGCGGCGCAGTATTTGTCGCTTATGCAGGATTAGCCTATACTCATGGGTTTTCTTTATACATATGGTGGGCACTAGGCATTGGTTTGTCCGTTGTCATTTCAGCAAAAATTTTCCCAGTATACTGGGTGCGTTTAAGAAAGCGCTTTAAAATCCAGTCTCCTTTAGAATTTCTTGTTACCCGCTATAATCTGGCTACCCAGCAATTGATGGCATGGAGTGGGGTAATTCTTAAGTTATTTGATATTGGTGCTAAATGGGCAGCAATAGCTATACTATTGAATGTATTTACCGGGATATCACTTACCTATGGTATATTGATCTCTGGAGGTATATCTCTGCTTTACATTACCTTTGGAGGCTTATGGGCAGTGATAATTACCGATTTTGCCCAGTTTATCGTTCAAATCATTGCAGGTCTTGTGATGTTTTATGTGGTTATAGAGAAACTAGGTGGAATAGAAAGCGTGTTCACCGTTTGGGATCAGTTACCGGAAGGAAATGGCGATGCTTTTAATGATCCTTATACCGTTGGGTTTGCACTCCTTTTCTTGTTTATCAACTTCCTGTCTTACAATGGAGGTCAATGGAATTTGGCTACCAGATACATCTCTTCACCCTCAGAACAAGAAGCTACAAAAGCGGCGAGATTATCAGGTATTTTATACATCATCTGGCCATTGATATTGTTCTTCCCAATGTGGGCAGCTCCCGTGATCCTTCCGGATCTGGAAGACCCAACACAGTCATATGGGATTTTGACAATGGAATTGTTGCCTGTAGGCTTAATAGGACTGGTAATCGCCTCTCTTTTTGCCAATACAATGTCCATGACTTCTTCTGATATCAACACGATTTCAGCAGTAATTACCAGAGACATTTTACCTGCGGTAAATAAAAAATTCAGGGATGGAAAAACCTCTTTATTGACGGCAAGAATTACTACTTTCCTATTTACCCTTGGTACAATCCTTGTCGCTCTTCAATTTGAGAAATTTGGAGGAGTTTTGGGATTAATCATTAGTTGGTTTGGTGCCTTGGTAGGTCCTATTGCTGTTCCAATGTTATTCGGTTTGATTCCATGGTTCAAATCGTGTGGCCCAAAAGCCGCTATTGGATCAATTCTAGTTGGACTTGTGGCTTTTGTTATTACCAAAAATGTAGATGTCGGAAGTCTGGCACTTGAAATAGGTTTGCCGGTAATTTGCTCTACGATTACTTATATACTAATTGGCTTTATTGAGCGAGACAATGTGCCTGAAAAGGTAAAGCAAATGCTTGAAGACGTTTCTCACGAATAAAAACAAAAAGTTTAGGCTATTAATAAAAAAAGGGACCACTTTAACAAAGTGGTCCCTTTTTTTATAGCTGATTTGTTATCATTGAAACGGGCCACCCAAAGGATAATCCCGATCAAGACAAAGCATTTAATACCTACAACTGAGCAGCTACACGCTTAAAATAGGCAATGCTTTCTTCTACATCAGGAAGGTTATTCTCCCAATTGTGTTCGTATTCTGCAGAAAATGCTCCTTCAAATCCTTGCCTATGCAATTCATGAATGACTCCAGCTACATTACTTGTGCCTGTTCCCCAAGGAAGATCGTGTGCATCCCTGACACCAAATTTGTTTAAATCTTTTATATGAAGGCTGATAACTCTTCCTTCCAATTGTTTAAGGCAATCTACAGGATTGAGGCCTGATCTTACCCAGTGGCCAATATCTGCACATACACCCATTAATTCTGATCTTCCTTCTAGCATTCTGGAAGCAACCTCTGGATGCCAATAATAAGAAGGTACCGGATGGTTGTGTAAAGCAAGTTTGATTTGGTATTCCTCACAAAGCTTTTCTATTTGGTCAAATTGATTGGGCTTTGCCTCTGATGTGAGTATTCCTATTCCCAATTCTTTTGCAAAATCAAATAATTTGTGTAAGTCCTCATCGCTGGCATTGACTACCCCATAGCCTACAGCTTCGATATCATATTTTTTTAATAGGGCTTTGATTTTTGCTTTTCCATCAGCAGTTATGCTTTTAAAATCAGTAGTTTCATTGCCGGATTTACTTATTTTCTGACCAGGGTACATTTCTACATATTTCACCCCAATACTATTCAATTTTTCAAGGGTTTCTTCAAGAGAAAAAAGCCTAAAAGTGTAGGCTTGACTGCCTACTTTCCATCCTTTTGGCATCCCATCCTGAGCATGAATATGGAAGGAGAGCATAAGAAATAGGGAAAATAAGCCTAATTTGAATGATTTATTATTCATAAGAGATAGGTTTGGTTTGTTTTTGAATATTATTTACCAAAATTACTTGATTTTAGTGAGAGAATGAAATAAATATTAGTGACGAACAATACCTTCCTCATGATAAGAATTAATAAATTATTAATTTAAAGTGAATCAGGCGGTAAGCACTTGCTTTGTATATTTGATCATAAAAGAGATTTTATTTAATCTAATTGCCAGATGAGGAAGAGTCTGATATTCCTATTTGTAATAATGAATTTACTCTGTTATCAATTGTCCGCTGTGAGCCAAACACAGAAAAAGGACAATAATTTGGAGTTGATAGCCCATAGAGGTGGAGTAGTAAACAGCAAAAGCCCTGAAAACAGTTTGAAGGCCTTAAATGAGGCAATCAATCGGGGGTATTATATGGTAGAGGTGGATGTGAGGTTGACCAAAGATGGGGTGTTAATTACACATCACGACAAAGACTTTAAAAGGTATTATGGGGAGGACCGGCTCGTAACAGCCATGACCTGGGAAGAAATTCAGGGACTAACAGGTGATTTGGGGCAAAAGGTCTTGAAGTTAGAAACTGTCTTGGCTCATTGTGAAGGAAAAATTCAAGTGATGATAGACAACAAAATCCAAGGATTTGAAAAAGAAGCTTTCGATGAAATCATCAACTTGCTTGATCGGTATGGATTAAGGGGCAAAGCTTTAATGATCGGTACTGAGGCTTCTACGGAATATTTTACCGGAAAGATCAAATTAAGCTGCTCTATAGATCAATTGAAAGAGAATGTCAAAAGAAAGGATTTTAATCCCAATAACTATTACCTGGTTTCCAGTGCGATCCCTTCAGCAGATTTTAATTGGGCCAAGGAGCACACATTTATGGTGGTGGGCGCTGTGAATACATGGGCCTATGCGCACAAGAAGAAGGAAACTCCAGAAGAAACCATAGAAAAGCTTAAACAAGTGGGAGTTACCTTTTTTCAAATTGATTCAATATATGAAACCTTTTTTTAATTGGTTACCTTTTTGGCTATAAAATCAGGGTTTAAAGTTTCAGGTATGGGAGCATGTGTACTTTCCCTCCAATTTTCGAGTAAAGTTAACAGTTCCTTGGCTTTGTCCGGCCTGTCATTCACTAGATTATTACTTTCCGAAATGTCTTCCTTAAGGTTATATAGTTCTAATTCACCCTTTTCAAAATATTGAATGAGTTTCCAGTCTCCATACCGAATGGCAGAACCGGGTCGTGTTCTGAATACCGGATCCTGACTCTCAGCATTGCCACCTTCAAGGTAAATAGGGAAATGCCAAAAAAACGGCCTTTTTGGAAGATTTTTGCCGGCGGTCAACAGGGGGAGTAAGCTAATTCCATCCAAATTTTTATTTTCCGGTTTTTCAATACCCGCCAATTCCAGAAGGGTTGGAAAGATGTCAAGGTTGGTAATCGGCACCTCGGATACCTGTCCGGGACGTATCCTGCCAGGCCAAACCACAAATGCAGGAATTCTAATCCCCCCTTCATAATAAGAACCTTTTCCTGCCCTCAAGGGTCTTTGTTTGGTAACTTTAAAAAGGCCACCATTGTCGGTAACGAAAAAGATAAAGGTGTTTTCAAACAACTTTTTTTCCTGCAATAAATCAATTAGGCGACCAATATTCCGGTCTAAATTCTCCACCATGGTAGCATATTTAGCATCGCTTTGACCGTTTGAAGGTGATTTACCAAGGTACTTCTCCAGCAAGTCAGCTACCGGTTGGATAGGGGTATGTACGGCGTAAGGTGAATAATTGAGAAAAAAAGGTTGTTCTTGATTGTTGGCTAAGAAATCGAGTGTTTTGTCCATTACCAGGTCTGTCAGGTAATCATCGTTTGTAGACTGAATACTTGGTACATTTTTGTAAGGAGGATAATAGCTACCGGGATTCCCTGCATCAGAGCCTCCAATATTTACATCAAATCCTCGGGTCAAAGGATCCTTGCTGATGTGCCATTTCCCCGAATGGCAAGTGATGTAACCATTTTGTTGCAATAATTCTGCGAACAATAGGTGATGGTCAGCAATTGTTGGATTATTGACAGTTGGAACAAGCTTTCGGTTTTCAGATTTCCCTCTATCGGAATTGGCTACTGTATACACGCCATGGCGGGGCGTGTTCTCACCACTCATCATACAAGCCCTGCTAGGAGCACAATTTGCCGCTGCAGCGTAAGCTTGATTAAAAATCACTCCTTTTGATGCCAAAAGGTCCAGGTTGGGGGTTTCATAGAATTGACTGCCCATAAAACCGGTATCTCTCCAGCCCATGTCATCTACATTGATCAAGATTATATTTGGAAGGGTATTTTTAGATGCTGCTTCTCTTTGATAGCCAAAAATATTTAATGAAATGAATAGCAAAAAGAAGGATAGGGTCATTTCTTTTTTCATTTGGATAGGTTTACAATTTGTAAAGTAAAGGGCCAAGATTAATGTAGTTGCTAAAAGAAGTTAAATATTGGTATAATCACTGATTTTCTAACATACCGATATTCATTTTCTGCTATCTTAGAACGAGGTTAAATCTAGGAGTTATTTTTAGTAATTATTGTGTCACCACAAATTTAATAGAAGGATAGCTAAATAATAGCAAAGTTTTTCAATTGACTAAAGCACCAATAAAACAAATAGCAGCACGTAGAAATGGCCCTTCACACAGGGTATTCACCCTATTAAAGCGTTTAAGTAGAAACGAGAATCATATGAGACAAATAACATTTCTATTAATTGTAAGTGTATTGATTTCCTGTCATTCTAAAAATAATGATCAGGGGAGTCATGACACTTTGTATTCGGTAGATACCGTCCTCATTGATTCCAAAGGGCAACCTCTTTATTTGAAATATCAACTTATAAATTCGAGTATTGACAAGGAGAAACGCTCGATTTTTTTATTCAATGATTTTAATCATTCAATTGATGAAGTTAATCTAGATGAATTGGCACTTGTAAATAATTATCCATTCGAAACAGAAGGGCCTGATGGTACAGGAGAGCCTGTGAATAACTTTAATGTATTGAAAGATGGTCGGTTTTTCATTAAATCTTTTAGTAAGTCTGGAGTTTTCGATAGAAGTGGTGCCTTAATACAAAAAATTGACTGGATAAATTCAATTGATTCAACCGGTATTAAATATGGAGAGGTCCCCAATATCGAGTTATTGGGTGAGCATACTGGATTGACAGTATTTGGACTCAATTATGATTATAAAAATCGAGAAATAGGTCTTGATGTGCTGTCGGTACAGAAAAATGTGGTCAAACGATTTGAGATAGATGCCGAAAGGTCATATCGTGATTTTATTTTGACTGTTGAAGGTACCCAATATGTTTTAGACCCCAATGTCTTCTTGGTGGTTGAAAATAATTCTATTATAATAAGCCATCAATTTTCAAATGAAGTGCTTTTATTTAATTCTGAAGGCGGATTTATAAAAAAAGTAGATTATGAACCTAAATTGACACCTAAGCGGGTCAATAAAGGAAATGAAAAAGGTCTTGCTGATTTGAAACAAGTACGGGAAGAATATAAAAATTACTTGGGGCAAGTTTGTTTTTATCCACCGGTTTGGGATGAGGTGAATAAACGATACCTCCGTTTATCTACCAAATCGGTATATTCCGAGAAGGAATCTAAAAATTCTTTTCTCCCAGAAGTACAAGAATCGAAGGCGTATTTATCTGTATTTGATGTTGATTTCAATTTAGTCTCTGAGTTGCCCATTCCTGAATTAACCATGAAACCTACTAAGTATTTCGCCAAAGATGGGAAGCTATGGGTTTTTAAAAATTTCTCAGATGAATTGGGTTTTATCATTGTTAATATTTGATGCTGTGATGGTCCGCCACGGTGGATAAAATTCCCAAGTAAACTGATTTTCAAGCAGTATTAACATTTTATATTAGAAATTAAATTTTTTATAGGTCAAACTAGTGGTTATCTATATTTTATTATTAAATTAAGGAATTAGTTAAATAGTACGAAAATTGTCACTATATAAATAGCAGCTATTTCTAATTTAATAAAATTCTTAATAGCCATTAAGTCCTAGTGTGAAAAGGAGGGTATAAACCATACCCCAAACATCTTTATCAATGGACATCAATTACCAAAGGAATACCGAATTGCGGACATCAAAGAAATAAATGCGTATAAATAGGTGAAATAAATATCAGTCGCGACGAATGGGCACAAATCTCAGGTGTCCTTATTTGGACTAGCAGACAATAGAATTCATTAGTCAAAAGAAAAATGAAAAAGTTGAATTTAGAAAAATTAAAGTTGGCAGCAGAGGATGTACTGCAGCGAGGCCAAATGGGAACCATTTATGGAGGAAGTGGCAGTAGCCAGGTTCAGTGCCATAATTGGCCAAACTTTAGGCCCATGGAAGTACCTTTTTGTAGTCAAGGAGTTATTTTATGCTCAGTTGGTTATCCTTGTTGTAATTGTTAAAATTATTCAACCTATCTATATTTAACTAGATCGGTTATTTTCTTAGTCAATCAAACTGAAATGAATTATTTTTATTGAAAAATGATGATTAACCTAACCAAATTCTATATCTATGTTTGGCTGTTGATAATTATACCAAGCATTACTTTTGCTCAATTTAAATTAAAGAAGGTTGAAGAATTTACGATTAACACGCTGTCAGATTTGGATATTTTGGACTATTTCCCTTCACAAAATATATATTTAGGGTATATAAAATCCTCAAAAGGAAATGATATCGCTCTTGTGAACGCAGAAGGTGGAATTATTATCAAAAAAAATTTGGTAGGTGAGGGGCCTAACCAATCTATTTCCCATATTAATTGTATGGCATTTTCCAAAGATGGAGATATTTGGCTTCAAAGTCCCACTCATGTTCTACTTTACGACCAAGAACTTGTTCTCAAAGAAAGATTCTCGTATCCATCCAGTTTAAGTGTTCAAATTAGGGGAAGTAAAGAATATTTCCCTTATTTCTATCAAGATGGATTGGAATCCCCTTCTCAAATAACATTGACTTGGATAAAAATTTGATTGAAATTTATACACCAAATATTGATAAGTTGTTCAAAATTGCTCCTGCTACAGACAGAAAAATGTACAAAAGATTTTCTAACTCACTAATTAGCTCACTTTATTTTATAAAATACACGATTGACAATAGCAATAATAGACTTTATTTAACCACAAGGTTAGACGATGAGATTACGGTATATAATTTAGATACTCACATGCTATTAGCGAGATTGAAAGTAAATCATGGTGAGTTTAACGTTTTGGGAGTTAGTTCAATCTCAAGGCAGGATTTGCCATCGATAGATGGAATTTCATTGGGGGCCAAGAACCATCAATTATTTCTTCTCAATGCTGTCCTAAATAATTTTTGATTTATCATTTGGTCTG
>TARA_R110002124_G_scaffold29283_1_pt1 | contig 84911 bp, 85 predicted proteins | sample TARA_R110002124 | Tara Oceans TARA_R110002124 (sample SAMEA4397445) | marine metagenome | biome: Polar Biome; feature: [SRF] surface water layer (ENVO:00010504); material: water (ENVO:00002006), including particulate matter (ENVO:01000060) such as... | depth 5 m | reverse complement strand
ATATATTAAACATCGCATCTCCTGTTTCCGAAGTAAAACAAGTAACGATCTATGATGTGAGAGGAAGAGTGGTGAAGACCAAAACAGTATCTGGTAACAATATTGTACAGGTGGATCTTTCAGAATTAAACAATACTATATACTTTGTAGAAGTAACCACCGAAAGCGGAACGATTACAAAACGTGTTGTGAAAAACTAGAATCATATAACTAATTCATCTAAAACCGCTTCCGATGTATTTGGAGGCGGTTTTTTATTTTTCAAATATGGCTGTTTTAATAACTCATAGTATCTTTGCTTTTAAATGAAAGAAAAATTAACAGAACAAGAATTACATAACCTTGCCATGAATATTGTTGGAAAACAATTAGAAGAGGATGGGTTCGAATTTTTAGGTGTAAATTCTAAGTTAAAAAAAGACCCGCAATTCGTGGCGCTAAAAAATAAGAACCTACATTTCGTAATCGTTAGAGCTATCCGGTATCCTAAAGATGCCAATGTGTACGATCCTGTTTTTATGCAAACTATTAAAGAGCATGCACTTAAGTTTGAAGCAACTACTTATTATGCGGGCGTTGGCTTGGGGCATGGATCAGACTATGCAAAACCGGTAGTAAAAGGTGAAGATTATACTATGGTATATAACGGCTTACAACACATTAAATGAAGTACTTTTATATAGTTTTATCAGTTTTTCTTGTTTCCTGCGGAAAGCCCGAAAAAGTGGCAACCGTGTTACAGGGAGATGCTTTTGGAACCACTTTTACTATTCAGTATTTTTCATCTTCGGAAATCGACGCTATAGAAAAGGGTGTCGATTCTGTTATTCATGCCGTAAATAGATCGGTTAGTACTTATATCCCAAACAGCGATATTTCAAAGATAAATCAAGGAGACACAACCGTGGTAACCGATGCTATTTTTAAAGAGGTTTTTCGTATTTCTGAAACGGTTTATACTAATTCTAAAGGTTATTTCGATCCTACGATAGGAGTTTTACGTAACGCTTATGGTTTTGGTGATACAAAACCTTTAAACCACATTGATGCAAATCAACTGGATTCACTTATGCAATATGTTGGATTCAATAAAGTTAAAATTCTCGCAGATGGAACGGTGTATAAGGAACATTCTGAAATATATTTCGACTTCAATGCAGTGGCGAAAGGATATGGTATAGATTGTATAGGACGTTTTCTTGAGAGAAATGGAATTACAGATTATATCATTGAGTTAGGAGGTGAGATATTAGCTAAAGGGAAAAATCTCACTAAAGGAAAGGCATGGATTGTTGGTGTCGAAGCAGTTGTTTCACCTCTTGAAGACAGAAATTATGCGGTAGCGATTAAACTTGAAAACAGGGCAATGGCTTCTTCGGGCAATTATCGAAAGTTTAGAATTGACTCGTTAACCGGAAAAAAATACGTTCATACTTTAAATCCGCTTACCGGTTCGGCAGAGCAAAGCGATGTAACCAGTGCCACAGTTATCGCAAATTCATGCGGTGAAGCCGATGCCTATGCAACAGCATTAATGGCGCTGGGGTTGGAGAGGTCTAAACAATTATTAAAGGTGACTAACGGTCTTGAAGCTTACTTAACATACAATGATTCTTCTCGAATTGAACAGGTTTTTACAACAGAAGGGTTTAAAGATCTGATCATTAAATAGCAGATCAACAATTCAAAAAATTAAAAGGAAGTTAGATCCTATTTTCGACAAACCGGGATTAGTTCACCTTTGGGAAGTCGATATTCATTAATTTCTTTTTTGGAAAGATTTGCTGTATAATCTACAGCGTCAACTTTGAAACCAATTTGTTCTAACTTTTTGAAATAGTCCATTCCATATACCCTAACATGGTCATACTGACCAAAAATTATCGCCCGCTCTTTGGGGTCTGTGATGGTATCATCTTCAAATGTGGTATCACGTGAGTTTTCGTAGGGCACCTGCAGAATTGCCATTCCCCCGGGAGCCAAAACCCTGTACAATTCCCGCATTGCTTTAGTATCATCGGGGATGTGCTCCAACACATGATTACAAATAATAAAATCGTAAGAATCGTTCTCAAATGGCAGGTCACAAATGTCTGCTTTTACATCGGCAATAGGGGAGTTGAGGTCGGTAGTAGTGTACTCCAGATTCCTCATCTTTCGGAAACGCTTAAAGAAAGCCTGTTCGGGAGCAAAATGTAAGACTTTATGGCTTTCAGAAAAAAAGGTGGTTTCATTTTTTAGAAAGAGCCAAAATAATCGGTGGCGTTCAAGTGACAATGTACTAGGAGAAAGTACATTCTCTCTAACATTTTCGTATCCATACGGTAAAAACTTCCTAAACGACCTTCCATCAATTGGATCAGTATATTTATTCCCCCTTAGAAAAAAAGCTACAACAGGTCGAACGACAAAGCTTAGTCGTATTAATAATGTACGCGGAATTAAATTCAGAAAAAATTTAAAAATGCTATTCAAAGTTTAAGTTCTGTTACGGTAAAAAGAAATTATAAAACGAGCTCCTTCTGTCTAAACTCGTCTTCTTCGTTACTAACTATACCGAGAGCTTCGTAGATATATGCGAAAGTGGAAAGCAATTCGGGTTTGCCATTTACAATAGCTACATCGTGTTCAAAATGAGCACTTGGTTTTCGATCTGCAGTGAGTATCGTCCAACCATCGCGCAATTGTTCAATTCTGCGTGTTCCCATGTTTATCATGGGTTCAATAGCAACGGTAAGTCCTTCAACAAATTTCTTTCCTCTCCCTCGTCGTCCGTAATTTGGCATTTCCGGATCTTCATGCATGGTTCTGCCTATTCCGTGTCCTACTAATTCTCTCACTACACCATAACCGTGATCTTCACAATGCTTTTGAATAGCATAGCCAACATCGCCTTGACGATTCCCTAGCTTAAACTCGCGAATTCCAATGTAAAGTGACTCTTTGGTAACCTTAAGAAGCTTTTCAACCTCACTGTCTATTTCTCCCACAGCAAATGTATAAGCATGGTCTCCGTAGAATCCATTTTTTACAGCACCACAATCAATTGAAATAATATCTCCCTCTTTTAATGGAGTTTTGTTTGGGATTCCATGAACCACTTGGGCATTCGGACTCATACACAGCGAATTTGGAAAATCGTAAAGTCCCAAAAAACCCGGAACCGCTCCATGATCTCTTATAAAAGCTTCTGCCAAGGAGTCTAAATGCAACGAAGTAACACCGGGTTTTACCTCTTTTGCAAGCATTCCCAATGTTTTTGATACTATTAATGCACTTTCGCGCATCAATTCTATTTCTTCTTGTGTCTTTGGTATAATCATCTACTTGTTTAAAAAGAGAACCAACCCTTTTTCTTTTTTTTAGTTTCAACTTCAACCGGTCTTTCTTCACCCAATAGTAATTGATGAACTTCCCCCCAGCTTTTTAATCCACCAATATTTCGATCGTCTATAAAAAGATCGGCATTGATCTTTCTGCTGTATTTAGGGTCAAATTCTTCTTCCGGAAAGCTTTTGTTAACCGAATAAAAAACAATTCCGTTTTCCTTACAAAAATCTACTGCTTCATCAAGTTGCTTTCCATGTCTGTATGTCCAAAGTATCAACCTATGTCCGTTATCCTGAAGCTTTTTCATAGTTTCAAAAGCAAATAACATGGGTTTGCCGATTTTTGGGTAATTATCCTCTACAATGGTTCCATCGAAATCGATCGCGATGGTAAGCATATCAACAATCATAAATACATGTAAAGGACAAAATTACGAAGAATTTTAGCGTTTTTAAAGCATTTAGTCTGAGTATGCGTGTTTGTAGTCGGCACCACTTAAAATCGCATACATGTCTTTTTCTAAACTTTCCTGTGTATATTCTACGATACGCCCTAATTCTTCTCCATCTTCTAAGAAAATAATAGTAGGTACAAACGCTACGTTAAGTCCATCCTCGTAACCTTCGGGAGTATCCTTATCACGCGATACAGCGTATAGGTCTATAGCTTCATAGTTATAATCTACATGATCTAGGATCTTAAATAAGGCCGGAATTTCTCTCTGACTGTCCTCGCACCAGGTACCCATAAAAATTTTGATCTTTTTATTTTTTAAGAGCGGTTCAACTTTTTTAAGGGTTACTGTGTCGAGAATGTGATTGTTTTCACTTCCCTTATACCATTCATTAAATGGCTCACTTTGTAACGCCTTTAGAGTTGCGCTACCAACTATCATTTTCGAACCTTCTTCCTCGGGATCTTCCACAAAATTGTTAACCCCGTCAGTATTTTCTATGGTTATTTCTTCGGAAATATTTTCTGATTCTTTCTTTTTTTCTTCGGAAGAATTACACGCCACGAAGAGTATTAGTAGCATAACTGAAACTATTTTTGCCATAAATAAATTAATTAGATTAATGAATGTCTTGTCATTATTTCGGGTTTTTCAATCCCCATAAGCTTTAAAACGGTAGGCGCAATATCTCCTAATATTCCATCCTTAACTGAAGTAATATTCGGACTCACCACGATTATCGGTACAGGATTGGTTGTATGCGCTGTATTTGGGGAACCATCGGGATTCCTCATTGTTTCGCTGTTGCCATGGTCGGCAATAATGATGGTTACATAATCATTGGCCAAGGCAGCTTCCACTATAGATCGCGAACAAGTATCAACAGTTTCACATGCCTTTATAGCAGCTTCAAATACACCTGTGTGTCCAACCATATCGGGGTTTGCAAAATTTAAACAGATAAAATCTGCCGATCCGGAATTGATCTCCGGTAAGATCTTATCCCTAATTTCATAAGCACTCATTTCCGGTTTTAGATCGTATGTAGCTACTTTAGGCGACGGACAAAGAATTCGTTTCTCGCCTTCAAAAGGAATCTCCCGACCTCCTGAAAAGAAAAACGTAACATGAGGATACTTTTCGGTTTCAGCAATCCGAATTTGCTTTTTTCCATGAGCTTCTAAAACTTCTCCCAGAGTTTCTTTTAAATTTTCTTTGTCGTACACTACGTTAATATCCCGGAAAGAATCGTCGTAATTCGTTAGCGTAACAAAGTGTAGCGGAATCGTTTTCATGCTGTATTCAGGAATATCCTGTTGCGTTAAAACTTCCGTGAGTTGTCTCCCGCGATCTGTCCTAAAATTGAAAAAGATCACAACATCATCTTCTTTAATGGTTGCCACCGGTTTATCAGCTTCTGTTAGAACAATTGGTTCAATAAATTCGTCTGTTACTCCTCCCGAATAGCTATCTAATATACTTTCTACTGCGTTTGTACTTGTGCGGCCCTTTCCGAAGACTAAAAGATCATAAGTCTTTTTTACCCGTTCCCAACGTTTATCTCTATCCATCGCATAATATCTGCCAATAACGGAAGCTAGTTTTCCGGTAGTTTGTTTCATGTGGTCTTGCAACGATTCAATAAGCTTAGCACCAGATTTCGGATCTACATCCCTGCCATCGGTAAAAGCATGTACATAGACATTCTCAAGACCTTCAAGATTGGCTGCGGTGAGCAACCCTTTTAAATGATCAATATGTGAGTGAACGCCGCCGTTAGAAACCAACCCAATAAAATGAACATTTTTATTGTACTCATTAGCATAATCGAAAGCTTGTTTTAATACCGGCTCTTCTCTTAGCGTGTTCTCCTTAACCGCTAGATTCACTTTTGCTAAGTCCTGATACACAATTCTACCTGCTCCCAAATTCATATGGCCTACCTCACTATTCCCCATTTGCCCTTCCGGTAAACCCACATTCTTACCATGAGTAAGTAGTTGTGCGTTCGGATATTTTGTCAATAACGAATCAATAAACGGAGTATCTGCCTGAGCTACCGCCGAAACTGTCGGGTCCTGAGTAATACCCCACCCGTCTAAAATCATTAAAAGAACTTTCTTATTCATGGCTGTAATTAAGCTGCAAAGATAAAAACAAAATCCCGCATTGGCGGGATGAAGATACAGATTGCAAAAAAATACGGTTTCTCAGTAGGACCAAATCATTTACCCGCCATATTTTTTGATAGATTCTTGTATGTGTTCTATCCTGTTTTCGGGATCCGGGTGCGTACTTTGGAATTCCGGAACTCTACTAGGACCCGCTGCGGCTTTTAAAATTTTCATAACCCCAATCATCTCATGAGGATCGTAGCCCGCTTTTATCATAAATCTAACTCCAAGATCATCACTTTCTAACTCGTCTCCGCGACCATTTCCTAGAAGCACATTCTGACCAATGCCGGAAACTAATCCGCCCGCATCGGCACCAACCGAGGCTCCAGTAGAGAGCGTTTGCCAAAATTCGCTATTTGCAATACGTTCGGCAGAGTGCCTTCCAAGTACATGTCCCACTTCATGACCCAATACTCCCGCCAATTGATCTTCGTTTTCAAGTTTGGAAAACAAGGCATAGGTGATAAAAATTTGTCCGCCGGGAAGTGCAAATGCATTGATCGTATTAGGATCTGCCAATAAATGAAAGTCGTATTGATAAGGAGTGTTTCTCGCTACGCTATTATCCACTAATTTTTTTCCAACCATATCAACATAAGCCTGCATACGCTCGTCCGCATAGAGTCCACCGTACTCTTGTGCCATCTGTGGAGCACTCTGAAGTCCAATCGCAATTTCTTCTTCGGTAGTTAATGATATAGCCTGATCTTTACCTGTATATGGGTTTTCCTGCGTATTTGCGCACTTCTTAAAAAAGGCGAATGCTACGATTGCAAGACCTATTAGAATACGGATTTTCCAGCTACCTTTCATGTTTTCTAAAGTTTAATGAATTAAAGTTACGAAAGTAATTTGGGATTTATGTCTAAAATATTTTCGCTGCGGTATTTGTTGATAAATGCTTCTGAAAAATATTCACTTCCCATTATTTTTTCTTCCTGAAGTACCTTCTGAACATCTAATTCGCGGTATGCCTTTAGCATAGGTATGGAAACGGGGGCATAACTAAAGTGCCATGGTTCGTATTTGAAACCTCTTCGGTTTGCATTGTCTGTATAAACTTCAAAAAAACCGAATGAGTTTGCATTTTCATTGAGCCATTCTTTCATTTTACAAAAAGGACCATCCCCGTGAAAATGGCTAGGTTGAAGAACATTTTTTGGTCTTGGGTTTGCATTTGCATCAATAATATCAATATCGGTTCCCCAGTGATGACGTGAAGTTCCAGGAATTGTTGAATATTCAATAATTTTTATAAGAGCCTCCACAGGTTGTAGGCCTTCCTTACGATATCGCTTGTATTTTCCTTCAAAGATCTGCTTTTGTCTTTCAAAACTTCGATAGGCGGAAACTACTTCAATTGCAATATTATCATGTGATGCAGCGGTTTTCATTTTTAAGAAAGCCTCAGAAGTTTCTCTGTGCATTTTAGAAGTGTATGTTTTTCCAACAATGTCGGGATTGCCTTTTCCTATGAGTTGGTCACGTGTAAACTGTTCAGGAGATTCAGAAAATGAGAGCTGAGGTAGAATGCCTAGTCCAATCGCTGTAAAACCTGTAATTTTAATAAATTCGTCTCGCTTCATTTTTTATCTTTGGGTGCATTAAAAGTAGCATAATTTTGAAAGATACTTCAATTTCATTTCGTTTTATTCCGAAGGAAAACATAACGGTTGCCATACCTTTTCTTCAGGAACTCGGAAATAATTCTATCGCTGAAGATACCTTGAAAGAGCGACTTACCGAAATGGTTACACAGAATTACGAATGTTTAGGTATCTACAATGATGCCAAATTAATAGGTGTATGCGGACTTTGGTATCAAACACGTCACTATGCCGGTAAAAGTGTAGAAATGGATCATGTAATTATCGATAAGGAACATAGAGGTAAGGGTATTGGAAAGATGCTTATGGATTTTATTTACAGGCACGCAAAGATCAAGAATTGTAGCTGGGTAGAACTAAATACCTATGTTCATAATTTTCCATCACATAAATTTTATTACAACGAAGGATTTATCGCAAAGGGGTATCATTTCATTAAGGAATTATAAACTGACCTCTGAATCTGTTTTTAACTCGTAAGGACTTTTGTGCTGTTCAAAGATTCTGGCGGAATGGCTTCCTTTTAGTGTAATTTTTTCTCCTTTTACTTCCAGCCAGCTTCCTTCTCGTAAACCTACAACCGGAATAGTGTTCTGCGTATGAAACTCGGCAATCCGTGTTTCTCGAGTTTCTCCCATGTGCTTGCTCGATGGATCGGGATCAAGATAATGCGGATTGATATTAAAAGGTACTAACCCCAATGTTTTAAATGATGGAGGATAAACAATGGGCATATCGTTCGTGGTTTGTATTGTAATTCCGCAAATGTTACTGCCCGCACTCGTGCCTAAATACGGAAGACCGCTAAAAATTGCCTGTCTAAGGATTGGGAGAAGATCGTGCTTATAAAGTTCGTTAACCAGAACGAAAGTATTACCGCCTCCGGTGAATATACCTTTTGCCCGGCTTATAGCTTCTTTGGGATTCTGGAAGGTGTGAATACCGATCAGTTTTTTGTTAATTTTTTTAAATGCTTCGGAAGCCTTAGCTGTATATTCATCATGCGAAATGCCACCTGGTCTGGCGTAAGGTATAAAAATGACTTCGTTCGTTTCGGAATAAAAAGAAGCCAATGTTTCCATTAAATAATCGAGGTAATTTCCGCCATAAACGGTCGAAGTACTAGCTATGATGATGTTTTTCATTATCTTAATTACAGGTTTCAAATTATAAATTTAACAAACCTAATCCATACTTTAAGATTTTGGTAAGAAAACAAAGCGTAAATTTAAACAATGACAAAACAACTGCTTTTTCTTCTACTCCTATTGGTGCCTGTACTAAATGTTGCACAGGATATTGAACGGGTAAAAGTGAAAGGTAAGATTACCGCTCCCAAATCTGAAGACGTAGAAGGCGTTAGTGTTTACAATATATCATCTCAACAAGGAACCATAACCACCGTCACAGGTACGTTCGAAATTGAAGTTGCAGAAAATGATCGATTGGCGATCTCTGCATTGCAATTTGCGACTTTTACCGTTATTGTCGATAGAGGAGTAATTGAAAATAAAAAGTTGGGTATTTATTTGAATCCGGTGGTAAATCAGTTAGAAGAAGTAATTGTTCGTCCGTATGATCTTTCTGGGAATGTAATAGTGGATGTCGCAAAAATTAAAACGTCTAATGTTGCTACCTCTTTAGACCTTTCATATGAAACACTGGAGTTTGAATACGAGTTTTCGAATGACAAATACAGCTCTATAAAAGAGAATAAAGCTGAAGAAGCCTATTACAACGGACAAGAACAATACGGAGGTAATTTAATTGGAATGACGGCATTGCTTGTAGATCTTCTAATTCCGAAGAGAAAAAATAGAAATTTCAATATTGAAAATTCCAGGGAAGAAAGTGTCATTCTCGTGAATAATTTGCGACAGCGATTTAGCGATAACTATCTTTATAACACTTTTCAGATCGAAGAAGAAAATGCTTCCCATTTTATTTATTTTGTCGAAGAAAATGGTTTAAACCGTGAGTTGCTAAAAGAAGAGAACGAAATTCTACTTTTGGACCTTATGATGGAAAGAAGCAAGGAATTTAAAATGTTAGGTGGAAAAAATTAGGCTATTTATATATGGTTTAGCTTTATTTATTAGCGGTGTTGTTTCGGCTCAACGCATCGTAATTAACGGAAATGTCACTAACGCAAAGGAAGTTGAAGGAATCCATATTTTAAATACTACATCTCGTTTCAATAGTATCACCGACGAACACGGTAATTTCTCTATTCAGGCCGTGAAAAATGATACTCTTTTGTTCTCGTCTGTAAAATATTTTCCTAAAAAGGTTGTTGTTTCTGAAGAAATTTATGAAAATGGAGTGATGACGGTCGTACTTCAAGAACTGATCAACGAACTTGACGAAGTGGTTCTGGGGAATAATTTATCGGGAAATCTTACAACCGATCTAAAATCTATTAAAACTGAAAAACCTTTGGATTTTGAAGATGTGGGGATACCCGGTTTTAAAGGGAAACCTGAAGAAAAAATTGTTCCGGTTGCAGCGGCTTTCTTTCCAACGAACGTTAATATTGAAGCCGCGTACAAATATATTAGTGGCTATTATCGGAAATTGCGGTTACAGCGAAAATGGGAAGTACAAAACAATATGGTGGCACGGATGATCGCATACTACACACCCGAGTTCTTTACTGAAGCCTATTCTATCCCTGAAGATCGCATTTACGATTTCCTTTTATTTTGTGTTGAAACTTCCTCGGTGCAGTGGGATTTTAATCGTGAGCGTTATGCTCGGGTGTTAGAAATCTATAAGGAAAAGAGTATTGTTTATTCATCCAGAATTGAAACGGGAGACCTTACAAAAGAAAAGGAATAATTTTTGTAACTATTAGCGAGAGATTGCGTCTTATTTTAATTGAAATCTTATCCTGTTTATGAAGTTTTTGAAAATTGCCATACTGCTGCTTGTTTTTCCTTTGCTAACAGCATCCACTCCCCATAAGTTTTATGTGAGTATTACTAAGATAGAATATGTTGCCGAAAGTGAGTCTCTTCAAATAATTAACCAAATGTTTATCGACGATGTTGAGGATGTGCTTCAACTGCGTTACAATCCGAAAGTTTCTTTAGCAACTAAAAAAGAAACCGAAGCCGATGCTGCATTCCTAAAAGAATATATTCTTCAGAAATTACAAATAAAAGTGAATGGAAAGCCGGTAGAATACGATTATCTGGGGAAAGAATACGATATTGATGAGGTAAAATCGTATATCGAAATTACGGGCGTCAAGAATTTTAAGAGTATAGAAGTAGAGAATAAAGCGTTGTTGGAAATGTTTCCCGATCAGCAAAACATTATTCATGTTAAAACAAAAAAGAGTCGAAGAAGCATGATTCTTACGATAGACAATCCTAAAGGAGTGTTAAATTTTGATTAAACAATTATAGAATCTATTATTAAAACTATTTTTAGCGAACCAAAAATTAAAATCAAATTCTAATTAATTATGAAGTTAGTAAAATACCTTTCTTTAGTTGTTTTATTCTTAGCAAGCGGTTTAACCTTTGCGCAGGATGAAACGGATACTAATGAACGTAAACCCGGACATCTAAATAACAATCGATTTAAGCAATTATACGAGGAGTTTTCTACTCCAAATATGTATAGAGCTGCCAGTGGTGCCCCGGGTGTTCACTATTACCAACAGCAGGCAGATTATGTAATGGACATTGTGTTGGATGATAAGAACAAGACTCTGAGCGGGAATGAAACTATTACATATACGAATAATTCACCGGACGAACTGGAATACCTTTGGGTACAATTAGATCAGAACAAAAGAGCCAAGGATTCAAAATCACCTTTAATTGAGCCAAGTGGTGCTGCACCGGCAGACATGGCCTCAAATTTTGTTCAACAGTATATGGGGAATCCTTACGAAGGAGGGTTTAATATTCAGGAGGTAAAAGATGCTAAGGGTAACAACTTACCATACACTATCAATCAAACGATGATGCGTGTTGAAATGCCAAAGAATCTGGAACCGGGTGAAAAGTTTGTTTTCTCTATCAAGTGGTGGTATAACATCAACAATCATGTAACCGATAGAGCGCGTAGTGGATACGAAGAATTTGAGGATGGTAACAGAGGATATGTAATTGCTCAGTTCTTTCCGCGTATGGCTGTGTATAACGATGTAGAAGGATGGCAAAATAGTCAGTTTTGGGGTCGTGATGAGTTCGCTTTACCCTTCGGAAACTACGAAGTTAGTATTACAGTTCCTTCAGACCATGTTTTAGACGGTACCGGAACACTTCAAAATAGAAAAGAAGTTTATTCGAAAGAGATGATGAATCGCTACGAAAAAGCGAAAAAATCTTATGATAAGCCTGTGATCATTGTTACTCAGGAAGAAGTTGAGGCTGCTTCAAAAGGCTTTGCCACAGGAACAAAAACCTGGAAGTTAAAAGCAGAGATGGTTCGTGATTTTGCCTTTGCGAGCTCAAGAAGATTTATTTGGGATATGATGGCTGTAAAAATTGGAGATCGTGATGTAATGGCGGTTTCTATGTATCCACCCGAAGGAAATCCGTTATGGGAAGATTATTCAACAGTCGTGGTTGCAAGTACGTTAAAGTCGTACTCCAGAATGACCTTCGATTATCCTTATAACAAAGCAATATCGGTTCACTCTAAGAATCAAGGAATGGAATATCCAATGATTTGCTGGAATTACGGAAGACCCGATAAGGATGGAAACTATAGCGAACGTACTAAATATGGAATGATTAGCGTAATTATTCATGAGGTTGGACATAACTTTTTTCCTATGATCGTGAATAGTGATGAGCGCCAGTGGACCTGGATGGATGAAGGTCTAAATACTTTTGCACAATACGTTGCGGAGCAAGATTTCGGAGAGTGGTATCCGGACGCGATTGCTCCCAATAAAAGTTATCCTTCAAGACGCGGACCTGCTAAGAATATTGTAAGTTATATGGCAGGAGACCAAGATAGAATGGCACCAATTATGACTAAAGGGTTGAACACCTATAATTTTGGAGCGAATGCATATTCTAAGCCTGCAACTGGTTTAAATATATTGAGAGAAACTATCATGGGACGTGATCTCTTCGATTATGCTTTTAGAACCTACGCTCAACGTTGGATGTTTAAACACCCAACGCCCGAAGATTTCTTTAGAACTATGGAAGACGCTTCGGCAGTAGATTTGGACTGGTTCTGGAGATCGTGGTTTTACAGCACAGATTACACAGACATTGGAGTAAAAGAAGTGAAGAAATTCTATGTTACTTCTAAGATGAACAAAGAAGTTCGTGAAATGATGGAAGCGAGAGGAATGAAGGAAAGTGACCTTCCACCTTTAGTGTACCTAGTGGAAGAAGAAAGTGAAGACTTTGAAGAAAGTATGCGAACAGCCACCTTAGATGATGTTTCTACGCTTCAGGAGTATATTCTTGATAATGTACCGGCGAATGAAAGATCGAAACTAGAGAACCCTAAATTCTTTTACGAAGTTACTTTCGAAAAACCGGGAGGCATACCAATGCCAATAATTGCTGAATACACGTACAGTGATGGTACTACTAAGAGAGTTAAATACCCTGCAGAGATCTGGAGAAAAGACGATTTGGCTGTTGGTAAAGTAATCGCTTCCGAAAAGGAAATTACAAGTATTGTGGTTGATCCTGATGAAGAAACAGCAGATATCGATACCTCCAACAATACCTGGCCTAAGCGTAAGAAATTGGGTGAATTCAATAAATTTAAGGAAAATGTAAAAGGACAATAAGAAATTGTTTCTTTCGAAAAGACCCTGCTCTTGTTCAATAAGGAGCGGGGTCTTTTATTTTATATCATTTTCAATTCAGAAATCGATAAGGAGCACACAGTTTTAGTATATTTGTACTCTAATGAAAGCACAATTGTTTTTTCTCTTTATAAGCGGCGCAGAGATATTCTTTATACTCTTTGTGGTGCTTTTGGTATTTGGAGCAGATAAAGTTCCCGAAATCGCGCGTGGACTGGGAAAAGGGATGCGTCAGATCAAGGATGCGACCAACGATATTAAAAGTGAAATAACTAAAAGTGCCGAAAAACAAGGTTTGGATATCGATATCACTAAGGATGTTAGAAAGGAAATAGATAAGGTAAAAGAAGATGTGGATGAAATCACAGGGCCTATAAAACGAAAGTTTTAGATGATCGAAATCCTGAAAGAATGGGATAGAGACCTTTTCGTTTATCTTAATAATCTTGGGATTGAGCGCTTTGATTCATTTTGGCTCTTTGTTACTCAAATTGACACATGGACACCTCTCTTTATTTTTTTAATACTACTCATTTACTATTATTATAAACCACGTAAAGGAACCGTAGTTTTTATTTTTACGGTGCTGGTTTTTGTAGTTGCCCTTGGTCTAACAAATCTCACTAAGGATTTTGTGGGTAGGCTTAGACCCAATAATGCTCCTGAACTTGCAGAATTAATACGTGCACTTCAAAAGCCAAATAATTTCAGTTTCTTTTCCGGCCACGCCTCTTCGAGTTTTGCTGTGACGACGTTTATCGTTCTCGCATTGAGAAAATACACCAAATGGATCTACTTTGTATTTATCTGGCCTTTACTTTTTATCACAAGTCGTATTTATGTTGGTGTGCATTACCCTAGTGATATAATGGTAGGAGCATTGGTAGGAACATCCATTGCTTTTGTGGGCTATTATTTTTGTAATAAGACGCTCCGAAAGATTTAAAATGTTTAGTATCTTGAACGTACTAACTTAAACGTTCATAACATGAAAATCCTAACACGCAGTATTTTAGCAATAGCTGCATTCACGATCATTGGCTGTAGTCAAGATTCACTGGAGCCGGTTTCTGATGAAAATTCAGGGCAAAATCTTACTATTTCTCAACAATTATTAACCATAGCGCAAATTAACAGGATCATAGACCAACAACTGCGGGAAACCGGAAGTTTTAGCTGGGATAATGTTACAGATCAGGTGCTCTGGAGTGCGACTGTGCACGGTAATGAGATCTTAACTATTGGTTACGGCAGTAGCGGAGAAAGCTTCAGAACCGGACCCAACCAAAGATTAACTTCAATTAAGGATGCTATTATTTCCGAAGTAATTACTTCCGAAAACAGTACGAGAAATCAAACTCTTATAGACGACGACCTCGTGTTAAATGTCATTGATGTTTCGGTTAAGAATATTTCGACCATTTCTGAATTGAGAGAACGAAACGATATAAGGTATCTTGAACCCAATGGATATTCTTTTTTTACAAGTTCTGGATATTATCCCCAAAACCGATCTTCAAGTGGATGTGACAAAAGTGGACAATCTTTAAATGGAAATGACTATCGAACGATTGCTCCAAATTCACTAGTGAGCTGGACCTTTGACCAACACAATATTGAAGCTGCATGGCAATATAGTACCGGTGCAGGAATCACAGTTGGGTTAATTGATACGGGCGTTTCTGCTAGTCAGTCGCTCTTGGGGAATAACTTTAACGATGGTTACAGTAGTGGTCGAACAATTCAGAAATATGGAACATTTATCGACTCTGCCTGGTGGTGGTCTAATAACTATGATGGTCCAAATGATAAATGTGGTCATGGAACGAGTATGGGTTCAACGATCGCTTCGCCAAGAAATAACGATTTTATGCCGGTGGGTGTAGCATACAACTGTAATCTGGTTTCTTATCGAGCTACCGAAGATGTTGTTCTCAACGATTATCACGAACGCAAAGGGGTAAAGGATGCACTCGTTGCGTTGGGCAATAGAAACGATGTAAAAATTATTTCTATGTCTGTTGGTTACCCGTGGTCTATTGGAAACGTGAGAGATGGTGTAAGGTATGCTTATAGTCGTGGAAAACTAATATTTGCGGCGGGTGGAACTTCTACAGAATTAACCAATTGGTATCCGGTAATTTTTCCTGCCAGTATGAGTGAGGCGGTTGCTGTAACAGGAATTACTGACGATGGCACATATCAACAATGTGATGTCTGTCATGATGGGAGTCAGATTGAATTTACGGTTGTTATGGAGCGGGACAATAATAATGGCAGAACCGGGGCCGTACTCGGATTTTACAATGGGGATAAAAAATATGTAGGAGGATCTTCGGTTGCAACTGCTACTACCGCCGGGATAGCCGCTTTAGTTTGGGCAAAGAATCCAGGTTGGTCGCGAAATCAGGTTTTAAACAAAATGCGACAGAGCGCCGAATTTTATCCAAATAAAAGCAGTACTAAAGGCTATGGAAACATTGATGCGTTAGAAGCCGTACAATAAGTGTCATTTCACGATTGAAACCGTTAAACCGTCTCGAATAGGCAGTATAACGGTTTCTAATTGTGGATGTGTATTTAAAAGCTTGTTATATACGAGCAATGCTTTGGTATCTGCATCATCCGGAGCCAATGGTTCAACCACTTTTCCACTCCAAAGCACATTATCGCTCAATATTACAGCTCCTTTGTTTAGCTTCGGAAGTATAAGCTCTAAGTATTTAGGATAGTTGTTTTTATCGGCATCGATAAAAACCAGATCAAAAGACATTTCTAGCTTCGGAATAATCTCCAATGCATTTCCGGTATGCTGAAATATCTGCTCGCCAAAGGCAGATCTATCAAAATATTTACGTTGGAAATCGTGTAATTCTTCATTGTGATCAATAGTGTGTAATTCTCCATCATTACGCATTCCTTCAGCAAGACATAAAGCCGAGTACCCGGTATAAGTTCCAATTTCCAGAATATTTGTTGGGTTTTTTAACTTGGCAAGCATACTAAGTACCCTACCTTGTAAATGTCCGCTTAGCATTCGTGGCTGCATTACTTTTTGCCAGGTTTCTCTATTTAACTGTTGTAGTAATTCGGGTTCTGCTTGAGAATGCGCCACTACATAATCGTCAATTTTTTCGGGAAGAAAATCCATTTATTTTATACTAATTTGTAATCTCTATCGCAGGTGTTTACTCACCTAAAATTCGTTTTACTAATTTTTGTTTGGCAGCTTCATCGTCGCCACATAGCCACTGAATGACATTGTCTTCCCAAATAGCATCGCATTCGTCCTCAGTAAGTATTTTGCGATCTTTTGCTAAATCCAGGATCTTTCCCGGATAGGAAGATTGAACAGCGCTTTCCATTTCTCCAAGTGGATACGGATCATCTAACCCCATCACTACTTGTTTGGAAGTTTGGTTTTCTACGACAAGTTTTAAGGATCCGGTGTCGTGCACCAAGGTATCGAAGAAAATATTTTTGTGTGCAACAGATTTTCGCGGATGAACCTTGCCTTCAAACAGGTCGGGTCGTCCATCGAATCCTTGAATTCGCCTTCCAAGATTCATCTGAGCTAATTGTCCGCCATGAGCAAAACAAGTGCGCATATTCGGATATTTATCTGCATAACCGTTCAGTGTTAAAAAATGATAGGCATCTGCACATTGCGCCAGCATCCAGATTAAATGAAACCGCCAGGCAGTATTTTCAAGTTTAATAAATTTTTCTCCGTCGTAAGGGTGAATTTCAACAGCTAAATTATACTTGCTTGCCATTTCAAAAATGGGTTCATTTTCTTCATCAAAAATGCATCGCCAGGTTCCAATGGTGTCCATATAATGGGTTGGTAAACACAATAATTGCATCCCTAACTCTTCTACACACCGCTCAATTTCCCATTGTGCACCTCTTACGAACCCGGGATGAACCACAAAGCCACAAGTAAATTTTGACGGGTGCTCTCGCTGAACTTTGGCATTAAAATCGTTCTGAAACCTCAATGCTTGCTTCATTTCTTCAACTCTAAGTCCATTTCCGTATAGTTGAGAAAGATTCAACACCACGGCGTGATCGATCTTGTAACGCTCCATCCATGCTAATTTCTCGTTGAGAAAAAAACTTGAATCGGTTACCGGTCTGCTCCAATCTTTTTGAAGCATAAATTTGCGATCCTTATCTACCCAAAAAATACCTTTGTCCTTCATGAATTGTGGAATTTCTTCCGGATAAGGAAGTAAATGCGAATGACCGTTGATACGTAATTTTCTGTGTTCCATAGTCTATTTTTTCTTCTCTTTAGAGCGTGTCCATTGGCAGGTTCTAAAATCTTGGAGTTGTCTTATTTGTTTCTGATTTAACAGAGTGTTTGTGCTCAGTCTTCCTACCAGCTGCAGGTAGGTATTTATTACAGATAACATCTAGCGTGGTTTTGCGTTATCGGGTAATTAACTCAATCCACCATGCAAACACGATGTTATAAACTCTTTGTTCTACCTCCATCAACCGGTAGGTTAATCCCATTTATATAACTGGCAGCTTCACTTGCCAGAAAAGCCACTGCATTAGCCACTTCTCCCGGTTGAGCGAATCGCCGTGCCGGCACTAGACTTTTCATAAAAGCACTAGCTTCAGCTTCGGTCTTATTCATTTTATTTGCAGCATTCCCAACGATATCAGTTAGCCTGTCGGTAGCAGTAAAACCGGGAAGCACATTATTAACTGTAATTCCAAATTGACCAAGTTCATTGGCTAAGGTCTTGCTCCAATTTGCAACAGCACCTCTAATCGTATTACTAACTCCCAAACCGTCAATGGGCTGCTTCACTGAAGTTGATATGATGTTTATTATTCTTCCGTAGTCTGCTTTTTTCATGCCGGGAACCACGGCTTGTACGAGTATGTGATTGCACACCAAGTGCTGCTCGAAGGCCTTTGTAAACTCTTGAGTTTCCGCAGAAAAAATTGGTCCACCCTTCGGACCTCCCGTGTTATTTAGTAATATATGAAAAGTTTTTTCCTCAACTCGTCTATTTACTCTTTCTTTTAGGTTTTCAGGGTCGTTGAAATCTGCAACAATATAATTGTGTTTTTGTCCGTCCTGAAATGGTAATTCTAACAGTGTTTCTTTAAGTTTACCTTCATTACGTGCAACCAATGTGATAGTAGCACCCATTTTTGCAAGCTGAATAGCAGAAGCTTTACCAATTCCTGCGGTACTTCCGCATATCAATGCATTTTTATTCTTAAGATCTAAATTCATATTTTTTATTTATTGAACCTGGTATATCAAAATTACTTCTTGAATTTACTAATAAGGCTCACTATTTATTCATATTTGATACATACATTTTTAGCCTCTGTGAAGAAGCGCAAGGCTTCAAAACCGCCTTCGCGACCAACACCGCTATCTTTCATACCGCCAAATGGTGTTCTCAGATCACGATTAAGCCATGTGTTTACCCAAACGATCCCCACTTCCAACTGTTTGCTAAGTCGCATTGTCCTGTTGAGGTCGTTGGTCCACAGGGTAGCAGACAAGCCATATTTTACACTGTTGGCCATTTGCAAGGCGTCATCTTCACTTTTAAAAGGCATTATAGTTACTACCGGACCAAATATTTCCTCCTGATTCACTCTACATTGGTCGTCGTAGACTTCTATCACGGTTGGTTCGAGATAATACCCGTTTTCCAAACCTTTCACGCTATAGGGTTTTCCTCCGGTTAATATCTTACCACCTTCCTCTTCGGCAATGGCAAAATACGATTGGACTTTCTCTAGATGAGGTTTTGATACTAAAGCACCAATATTTGTATTGGTGTCGAAGGGGTCACCAATTTTTAATGCTTCGACTTTAGCGATAAAGTCTTTTTTAAATTTTTCATAAATAGTATGTTCTACGAATATTCTACTTCCGCAGAGACATATCTGACCTTGATTTGCAAATGATGATCTAACGGTCACCGCCAACATTTTCTCGTAATCACAATCAGAAAAAATTATATTTGGATTTTTACCACCTAGTTCGAGGGAAAGTTTTTTAAACATAGGGGCAGCCGTTCGCGCAATATGCTCGCCGGTTTTAGTTCCACCGGTAAAAGAGATCGCCTTTATTTTAGGATGAGCTACGATCGCTTGTCCTGCAGAAGGTCCGGTGCCATGTACAATATTGAGTACTCCTTTAGGTAATCCTGCTTCGGTGCAAATTTCTCCCAGTAGAAATGCGGTCATAGGAGTTACTTCACTCGGTTTAGCTACAACTGTGTTTCCGGCAGCGATCGCTGGTGCGATCTTCCAAGTAAAGAGATATAATGGAAGATTCCATGGAGAAATACAACCCACCACGCCCATAGGTTGACGTAAGGTAAAATTCATGGTATTGAGTCCAACGCTTTCATGAGCCTCACTTGCAAATTGAGTAATTGCATTTGCAAAAAAAAGAAAGTTACTGGACGCTCGTGGAATATCTACGGCCTTAGCTAAACTAAGAGGCTTTCCATTGTCTTTTGCTTCGGCTGCGGCTAACCGGTCTAAATTTGTTTCGATAAGAGAAGCAATTTTATGTAAAATTTTACTTCTTTCGTCAATTGTTGTGTTAGACCAGTCGGGAAATGCAGCTTTTGCTGCTTTGTATGCCTCGTCTATATCGTGATTATTCGAATTGGCGATTTGGGCATAAATTTCCCCATTACTCGGATTGTAGTTGTCTAGCCATTCACCGGAACGTGGTTCACAAAATTCGCCATTTATGTAATTCAGGATCTTCTGCATTTTCTACTGTGGTTTATAAGCCATTGCCTTGATCTCAACAACTAGATTTGGATGCGGCAATTGATGGACAGCTACGGTTGTTCGTGTAGGTCCGGTTTCTTTATTAAAATACTGAGCATACACTTCGTTATAGCCGGCAAAATCATTCATATTCACCAAAAATGTCGTGATATCGACCACATCATTCATTGAAGCACCTTCTGTCGCTAAATAATCTTTAATATTTTCCAAAACGGCTTTAGTCTGCTCTCTAATGTCGAGATGCATACTGCCCATTTCATCGACTTGGTGCACGCCGGCGAAGCTGTTATCCGGTAAGCGAGAACTTGTACCCGAAATGAATATAAAATCACCTACACGTTTTACATGGGGATAAGCACCTCTTGGGGTTGCTTTTCCTTCTACTAGTCTACTTTTATTACTCATAATGTTTCCGCATCGCGGCTATTTTAAGTTTCGAACTACCGCATCATCGTGCAGTATTTCTAATGTTTCTTTATTTACTATAGCCAGTTTTTCTTTCAAACTTAGTGAGTCCGGTAATTTACCATCATCTAACAAATTTAATATCGCTTTATCTTGGGCTCTTCCTTTATTCATAGCAGCAAAGTAAGGAATATCGGCATTAAAAGTTACCATTGAGTACTTACTTTGATACTCATCCGGAAACTCGGCTTCAAAGGCAGTTTCTAATTTTCTTTTTTGCTGAAACAAGGCACTGGCGGTATGTTCTTTCATTTCGTGAAAATTATCCAATGCCAAATCTGCTATAGCGTCGGTGTCACGTTTTCTGGTTGTTTCGTATGCTTCAAAAACAGCTTTCCAATTAGAACCTTCAGATGCACTCTTAGAGTATGTTTCGATAATTTCATCTAAAACTACCACATCTTCTAAGGAAGCGTTCATTCCCTGTCCGTAGAAAGGAACTATAGCATGAGCCGCATCTCCTAAAAGTAAAGTTTTTCCGTAGCTATTCCAGGGAGAACATTTAATAGTGCCAAGGGGTCCGGTAGGATTTTCAAAGAATTCTTCAACTAGATTTGGCATTAGAGTAACAGCATCCGGGAATTCGCTGGTAAAGTATTCCATAACCTTTTCCGGCGTGGTGAGATTGTCGAAACAGTAGTCGCTGTTAGAATAGGGGAGGAACAAGGTTACAGTGAAGCTCCCATCTAAATTAGGAAGTGCAATTAGCATATCTTCTCCTCGTGGCCAAATGTGCAAAGCGTTTATATAAGTTCTATAGCCACCGTCCTCGGCTTTTGGAATTGTAATTTCCTTATATCCATGCGTTAGCCATTCTTGTGAAAAACTAAATAAGAATTTTTTGTGGTTAAACATGCTTTTGCGTACCGCAGATCCGGCTCCATCGGTCCCAAAAATAACATCACCACTAAGGGTGACTTCTTCATTGTTTTCGTAGTTTTTAAAGACCGCCTTGCTATTTTCAAGATCAACCGTTTTACAGCCGTGATTAAAAACAAGAGATATATTTTCGAATTTTTCGGCTTCATTCAGCAGCAGTATATTTAGTCCGGGACGAGAAATGGAATTGATATATTCATCCTCTCTCCCGCTATATTTGCTCAAAAAAGTGTTCCCTTGTTTGTCATGGATCATGCGTCCGTGCATTGGGATACATTGTTCCTTCGCTTTTGCTTCTAAGCCTACTAACCTTAGACCCTTTAAACCCCGGTCACTTAAAGCGAGATTAATAGATCTTCCGGCGTCCTGCTCAATTTCCCGAAGGTCCGGGCGTTTTTCCACTAATGCAACATAATAGCCACGTTGTGCTAAGCGAATAGCCAACAGCGTTCCACAGAGCCCGGCTCCAATAATTAAAACATTTTCTTTATTCACCTAAAACTTCTTTTAATTTATTTGCAAACAGGAATACATCCTCAAAACTATTGTAGAGTGGTGCCGGTGCAACGCGAATTACATCCGGTTCCCGCCAATCACTTATTACTCCCGCATTAGTTAATTTAGTATGTAAGTTCTTATCTGCATTTTTTACCTGTACTGACAATTGGCAACCTCTGCTTAAAGGATCTCGAGGGGTGATGATCGTAATACGATCGTCATTGAGACCATCTATTAAAAACTCTAAATAACCGGTTAACTTAACCGATTTCTCCCGTAGATTGTCAAAACCCGCTTCTTCGAAGGTGTCGAGCGAAGCTCTAATCGCGGCCATGGACAGAATTGGCGGATTACTTAACTGCCATCCTTCAGCTCCCTGAAGGGCATCGAATTCGTGACGCATATTAAACCTTGTTTCTTTGTTATGTCCCCACCAACCGGCAAAACGTTTAAGGTCATTGTTATTTTCATGTCGCTCGTGTACAAAACATCCTCCTAAACTACCCGGACCACTATTTAAATATTTATAAGTGCACCAAACCGCAAAATCTGCACCCACTTCGTGCAAATTGGGTTGAATATTCCCTGCTCCATGCGCCAGATCGAATCCAACCATACAGTTGTGCTTGTGACCTAGTTCTGTTATTTTCTTGAGAGGAAATGCTTGTCCGCTGTAGTAATTGGTGCTACCTATCATTAGTAATGCAACTTCGTCACCCTGCTCCTTCATTATATTTTCCAGATCTTCAAATCGACAAAGGTCTTCACCGGGTCTTGGTTTCCACAGAATTAAACCTTCTTTTGGATCGTAGCCGTGAAATTTCAACTGACTCTCAACTGCGTATTTATCACTTGGGAAAGCGTCACTTTCAACGATGATCTTATATTTTGTTTTAGTAGGTTGATAGAACGACACCATCATTAGGTGGAGGTTTGTAGTTAGTGTGTTCATTATCACTACCTCCGAGGGTTTTGCGCCTACTATCTTTGCCATACTCTGCGTTAGAAACTCGTGGTATGGTAGCCAAGGATGTTTTGCATCGGTATGACCTTCAACGCCGAATTTCGCCCAATCCTCAAGCTCTTGTTTTATATAACTTTCTGTTTTTACGGGTTGTAACCCCAGAGAGTTTCCGCAGAGATATATAAGAGGCTCGCCGTTATCATTTAACGGAAGGCGAAATCTACTTCTAAATTTATTTAATGAATCTTGCTCGTCCTGTGACCGAGCATAATCGAGTGAGTTTTTCATACTTATTGAACCGAAATATTTGTAAAATAAAGTTTAAAATTACCGGTGCTATCCTGATGCATTTTGGCAATTTTGATCCCCTTAAAAGTTTCGTAATCTTCCCAGGTATTGATCATTGAGGGAACCGAATCATTTCCTTTTCTAAAAACCCATTCTTTGATCTCGTAATCTTTTCCGAAGTAAAAATCATAAGCATCCCCGGGCGTGTATCCTCCTTCGTTACCATACACTACCGTAAGTTTTCTAAGTGTGTCTTTAGAAATTGGAGCGACGCTGTTTTCTTCTTCCGAGAATGTCGTTCCTTCATCCCAGGCCAGATTAAAGGGGGCTAATAACCAATATTTATCGTTGATAAAAGAAGCGTCGATCTTTCGGGTAATACTATCCATTTGAGACCTATTATAACTCACGGTATCCTTAGCCGAACGCTTTGTCACATTTTCAGTTTTAGGTTCCCAGGACCAGGATCTTTCAAAATGTGAATCTCCTCGGTCTACATTAAACGTGAAATCAATTTTATCAACCTCATTCCATTGTAAGTATCCATTTTTGAGTGCTATAGTTTCAGCAGTAGAAATTACAGGGTTCTTGTCGTGGTCTGGAATAAACTCTCTCGCATTTTTTTCTTCGGAAGACTTGGTAAATTCATTACAGGACGTAAATGAGCAAATTAACAGCAATATTGCGAGTAGTTTTTTCATCTTCGGAAGGATTTTCAGTAAAAATAAACAAACTATTATTCAAGCCATAATTTTTGTACTTTTAAGTATGGAAAAGATTAAAGAATATTCTAATAATGAAGTGACTGTGGTTTGGAAACCAAATCTATGCATTCATTCTGCGAAATGTGTACATGGCTTGCCCGAAGTTTTTAAACCCAAGGAGAAGCCCTGGATTCAGATCAATAACGCTACGGCAAATTCGATTATAGCAGCTGTGAAAGCTTGTCCGAGTGGTGCATTAACGTACTATTCAAACACATCTCAAGGTAATGAAGAGGCTACTGAAACTAGCACGGAAGCCACCAAAATAGAGATTGTTAATGGTGGCCCTATGTTGGTGCATGGTACATTGATCATCACGCATGATGATGGGAGTGAGGAAGAGAAAAAACGCATTACAGCATTTTGCAGATGCGCTAAAAGTGAAAATAAACCGTATTGTGACGGGTCGCATAATTTATAATATGGAAATTGAAGTTTCAGAAAATAAAGAAAAAAAACGCTTCGAAGTGAGTTTGGAGGGTAAATTAGCACTAATTGATTATATAAGAGCCGAAGATAAAATGTATTTAACGCATACAGAGGTTCCAAGTGAAATGGAAGGAAAGGGGATTGCTTCTTCAATGGTTAAACAGGTTTTTCAGCAAATTAGGGATGAGAAACTCAAATTGGTTCCCTTATGTCCGTTTGTAGCATCTTATTTAAAGCGGCATCCCGAATGGAAGGATATTTTGGCAAGTGGTTATAATGTTTAGTGCCCTCCCAGATAATCTGAAAGGGCACTTGTTAAAATGGGTTTAGGATATAGGATTAATCTACTGCATCTTCAACATCGTCTGCTACCTTTTCGACAGTAGATTTTTCTCTACAACTTGTAAAAGTTGTGGTTCCTAAAATTCCAAATGCGAATAATAAAATGAATGCTCTTTTTTTCATGATTGCGTGTTTAAGTGTTTAATTATAGTCTTCTTCCTGTAATTATTTTATATAGAATAGCGATAACCGCTAATACTAATAAAATATGAATTAGGTTTCCAATTGCCGGAAATGCAAAATAGCCGATAAGCCATCCAATTACCAAAATAACAATTATTAGCCAAAGTAAATCTCTCATAATTTCTCGTGTTTTTAGATTAGTTATTTAAATTTACAAGTAATGTGGCAATGGGTAAAGTTATTTAACCCGTGTTTAACTAAAATTCAAAAAATATACTCTTTTGTGTTAATTTATGAGTTATAATTGTTAATTTAATTAATAAATCATTAATAAAAATACGTCTTGAATAAGAATAAAGAATTTGAAGTAAATAGGAACACCTGGAATCAAAAAGTGGCAATTCATGCAACTAGCGATTTCTATGGAATGGAGGATTTTAAGAAAGGAAAAAGTTCATTAAATAGTTTTGAATTGGAAGCACTTGGAGATGTTTCGGGAAAATCATTACTGCATCTTCAGTGTCATTTTGGTCAGGATACATTAAGTTGGAGTAAATTAGGTGCAAGTTGTACCGGTATTGATCTAAGTGATGAGGCTATAACTCTGGCAGAGAAATTAGCTTCCGAACTCGATTTAAATGCTAAATTCGTGTGTTGTAATGTGCTCGACACTTCAAAATATGTTTCTGAAACATTCGATATCGTTTTCACAAGCTATGGAACTATTGGATGGTTGCCGGATCTTAATCCGTGGGCTGAGATGATAGCTGAACGCCTGAAACCGGGCGGTGTTTTCTATATTGTGGAATTTCATCCAATTGCCTGGATGTTCGATTATACGGTATCCCCACCTCAAATGAAGTACGGTTATCAACAGGATGAAGTTATATATGAAGAGTATGAAGGCACATACGCCAATACCGCCTCAAAAATGATAAGTAAGGAATACGCCTGGAACCACGGTTTAGGTAACGTCGTTACTGCACTTGCAAAAGCGGGATTAAAAATTGAATACCTTAATGAATTTGAAGAGTCACCCTATAATATCTTCCCGGGCTTGATAAAAAATGAGAAGGGTTACTATCAGCAACTCAATAAATTATATCCGTTGCTGTACGAATTAAAAGCTACAAATTAGATCTATCTGCGCTCAAAGGTCGTAAAAGAGGCATCGGCAGGGCTTTGGGCTTCAGTTAATTGAAAAGATGCATTTTGAAAAATGATGATCCCGTTGTCCTCCCCATCGATAAAAAGGGTGTCTTCACCTGCGATCTCAACTACTTGGTAAGAGTATATTCCGGTGTCGTAACGGGCGAAGATATCTTCCGGACCGGTACTTACTATATTATTTTCTACAGTGAGTTGTAAAGTTGAGGTGTTAAATGTCCAAATTACATCTCCAATATTATAATCAATATTAAAACCTGATACTGTACCTGAAAAATTAACAAGATCCCAACTGCCTTGCAAACTTGTCGTTGAGTTGCTAGACGCATCATCATCACTTTTACAGCTAAAAAATACAGCCGTAACTAAGCCTAGAACTAAAATCTTTCTTAGAGTTTTCATAATCGTTTATTTTAAAGATGATAGAAAACCGATAGGGTTGCGCAATAATTAGTGGCTATCTTCTTTTAAAAGTTGCGGGAATTTCTTCTGAAAACGTTTTAACCTCGGAATAGATACGTTTTGAATATACGGATTACTCGGATTTAGTCTTTCGTAATCCTGGTGATAATTTTCTGCTTTCCAGAATTTCTGAAACGGTAAAACTTGTGCGGCAACCTCTTCACCATCCAGTGTTTTGTTAATCGCAGCTATTTTTTGATCAATAATCTGTTTTTGTTCCTCATTTTGATAAAAGATTATAGATCGATACTGACTCCCTCTATCGGGACCTTGGCCGTTTACTTGAGTAATGTTCTGGGAACCAAAATATACATCGACTAAGGTGCTGAAACTCACAACAGATGGATCGTAAATAATTTCAACTGCTTCGGCATGTCCGGTTTGTCCTGTGTTGCTTGATTCGTAAGTTGGATTTTCTGTGTGTCCGCCGCTATATCCTGAAATAGATTCTTTAACCCCTTTCACGCTTTCGTAAATAGCTTCCACACACCAAAAGCATCCGCTTGCGAAATAAGCTTTTGCCAAACCTGATTCCATTTCCACTTGTACAGGCGTTAATTCTTTTTGAGCTCTAGCTTCTGCTTCTTTATTAGTGTCATTTGAAGATTGACAAGAGACCTGCATTGCCATTAGTAGTGTTATCGCAAAAAGTATTGAGTGCTTTTTCATTTTTAAATTTTTATGTAGGTCGGATTTCAGCTAAAATCCTTTCAGTTTAAGGTACAAAAAAAGCCTTCATTAAAATGTGAAGGCTTTGTTATTTTTAAAGGACGGTTTCTATTTCAGTTTAGCAAAAAGTTTGTCCATTTTTTCTTTTTCTTCATTTGCAAGATCAGGGTCTACCAAGATTCTACCACTGTGTTCATCGGTAATGATCTTCTTTCTCGATGCAATTTCCATTTGAATTTGAGGTGGGATCGTAAAGAAAGAACCTCCGGATGCGCCGCGTTCAACAGGAACTACTGCCAATCCGTTTTTTACATTAGTGCGAATTCTTTTGTAAGCATTAATTAAACGTTCTTCGATCTTCTTTTGGAAGTTCTCAGATTCTTTAATCAATGATTTTTCTTCCTTTTCAGTTTCAGAAAGAATCTCGTCTAATTCACCTTGTTTATGCTTTAAGTGATCTTCACGAGCTTTTAATCGCTCTTTTGTTTCTTCGATTACCTGAGCTTTTTGTTCAATTTGTGCCTTAAATTCCTTAATGTGCTTATCTGCCAACTGAATTTCGAGCTCCTGAAACTCAACTTCTTTACTTAAAGAGTTGTATTCTCTATTGTTTCGAACGTTGTCTTGCTGAGTTTTGTACTTTTTGATTAAGGCTTTTGCCTCTTCAATAAGATTCTTCTTACCTTTAATATTGTCTTCAATTACTTCAAGGTCTGCATTTAATTTTTCGAGACGAGTGTTCATTCCCGCAACTTCATCTTCAAGGTCTTCAACTTCTAAAGGAAGCTCTCCGCGCACGTTTCTTATCTCATCTATACGAGAATCAATTAATTGTAAATCGTACAGCGCTCTTAATTTTTCTTCTACTGTAATTTCAGTTTTTGTTGCCATATGTTAAAAATAGCTAATAGGATTGGTGTTTATTTGTGATAAAACGACTGCAAAATTAGTGATTTTTTTGTTAAGGAAAGAATGTAAAAGCTCTTTTGTGTATTGTTCGCTTTCATAATGTCCAATATCGGCTATAAGAATATTGCCTTCCGACTTAATAAAATCGTGATATTTTAAGTCGGCCGTTATATAGGCATCTGCCCCGGCTGCTTTTGCCGAATTGATCGCAAAACTTCCACTTCCCCCCAATATAGCTACTTTTTTAATCGATTTGCCCATTAATTTTGAATGTCTCACGCATTCGGTATTCATACGGGTTTTTACAAATTTTAGAAACTCATCTTCTGGCATTGCTTCCTGAAATTCACCATACATTCCCATTCCCAGGTGTTGGTTGGTATTTTCTAATGTTGTGATTTCGTATGCAACTTCTTCGTAGGGATGCGTATTAAATAAAGCTTTCAGTATAGATGATTGTCTATGTGGGTGAAAAGTAATGCCAATTTGAACTTCTTCTTCAAAATGTGTTTCACCTTTTTTACCAATTACCGGATCAGCGTTCTCAGTGGCATTAAACGTCCCTAGTCCTTTAATGTTGAAACTACAATTTGTGTAATTACCAATTTCTCCTGCTCCCGCATTAAACAAAGCATCGCGTAGCGCCTCAGCTCTATTTAACGGAACATAGGTGATCAATTTTTTAATACTATCTTTTTTTGGAATGAGAATATGTCTGTTCTTCAGATTCAGTTTTTTGCAGATCATAGCATTTACGCCATTCCATGAATTATCCAGTGCTGTATGTATTGAAAAAATGGCTATGTCATTTTTAATGGCTTTTTGTACCACACGTTCTACATACGAATTGCCGTTAAATCGTTTAATTCCGGAGAAAATAATGGGATGAAAACTTACAATAAGATTGCATTTCTGTTTAATGGCTTCATCTACAACCGTTTCAAGAGTGTCTAACGTAACAAGGATCCCCGTTAAAGAATTATTCATATCCCCAACCAGCAATCCTGTATTGTCGAAATCTTCCGAATAGGAGAGTGGTGCCAATTCCTCCAACATCATTATAACGTCCTTAATTTTCATGGTTCTAATTTATCGTAAATATAAAAGTTTATACGCTAGCTGAAAAGTCATAAAACTTTAACTTTGTTCAAAATATTTACGGATTTAATTTTTTTCTGAATATCCTTAAATCGATTTTGTACTTTCGTCGTATGAAGCTACTGAGAACCTTGCTTTTTCCATTCTCCATTTTATACGGCGCAATAACATCGCTCCGAAATTATTTTTACGATATTGGTTGGTTTAAAAGTACGCATTACGATTTCCCAGTTATTTGTGTAGGTAATTTGTCTACCGGCGGGACGGGAAAATCACCTATGGTGCAACTGTTGGTAGAATTTCTTCGGAAAGATTTCAGGGTTGGAATATTATCCAGGGGTTACAAGAGAAAAACATCCGGGTATAGAGAAGTCTTAGTAGAAAGTACCGCCCTGGAAGTTGGCGATGAGCCTCTTCAATTTAAACAAAACTTTCCTGAAACTACTGTCGCAGTATGTGCAGACAGGAGAGAGGGGATAAGTAAATTAAAACCCAAGGTAGATATAATTCTGTTGGATGATGCGTTTCAGCATAGAAAAGTGAAAGCTTCCACTTATATTCTTTTAACGCCCTTCGACGACCTTTATATTGATGATTACATGCTACCCAGCGGAAATCTCAGGGAGTCAAGAAAAGGAGCTAAGCGAGCAGATATGATCGTTGTAACTAAGTGTCCCGAAGGAGTCGCTTATTCCGAATTACAAAATATTCAGCACAAGCTTAACTTACGATCGGACCAAAGGGTTTATTTTTCTAAGATAGGTTATGATAAAATGATTTATGGTGTTTCCGAGACCTTGCATTTGTCATATCTCCGGGATAAGAAATTCACGTTAGTTACCGGGATTGCAAATCCGAAACCCTTAGTAAACTTCCTCGATCGTAATCATTTCAGTTTCGAACATCTCAAGTTTGGCGATCACCACGATTTTTCGAATTCAGAAATAGAAAAACTGAAAAAGAAGGAAATTATTCTTACAACCGAGAAGGATTTTATGCGATTGCAACCTAAATTGGGGAAATATGCACTGTATTATTTGCCTATTAAAACTCACATACTAAATGAGCAGGAAGGTTTTTTTGAGGAACGAATTCTGGAAGAAATTGATAAAGCCAGGTTTCAATAATTAACTAACCGGAAATTTGTTTCCTTCGAGAGTGCGAAATATCTTTTCGAAGAACTCTTCAGTTTTAAATGGCTTCGGAATAATTTCATTGAACCCCGCACGATAGAAATCATCCAGATTCTCGTCTATGGTTACCGCTGTTAATGCAATAATAGGTAGTTGTTTGTCGAATTCGCGAATCTTTTGAGTGGCTTCAATACCGCTTATTCCCGGCATATGAATGTCCATTAATACCACGTCGAATGTATTTTCCTTAATGATCTTGATGGCATCCATTCCATTATCTGCTACCATACATTTCATCTTGTTCTTTTCAAGAATCTTCTTGGTGATCATCTGGTTTATTTTATTGTCTTCAACAACAAGCACTGATTTGTTCTCTATGGCTACATAATCCACGTCGTATATAATATTATTTGGGTTCTTGTCTTCTTTAAACTCTTCTGCAATTTCAAAATTGATGTTAAACCAAAATTTTGAACCTTTTCCCAATTGACTCTCAAGTTGAATCTTACTATTCATTAGCTCTAATAAGTTCTTTACGATTGAAAGCCCCAGACCGGTTCCACCAAATTTTCGATTAATTTGAAGAGAGCCTTGAGAGAAAGTTTCGAAAATACTTTTTTGTTTCTTTTTTGAAATTCCAACCCCATTATCTTCTATTTCAAAATTCAGAGTTACCTTATTGTTTTTCTGATCTATCTTTTTAATTCGTACTGTTACATCACCGTTTTGAGTGAATTTCACAGAGTTTCCAATTAGATTTATTAAAATTTGTGAAAGTTTGAGTGGGTCTCCGGCTAATTTACTCGGGATGGATTCGTCAAATTCAAGATGCAGATTATTCTTTCGGTCGTCTGCCGATTTCTTTAACGCGATTAGAACATCGTTAATCCGTTTTTTAAGATTAAAACTGGTTTTTTCAACTTCTACCTTATTAGCTTCCAGTTTATTAAGATCAAGAATATTATTGATTAGTGAAAGCAAGTAATCTCCCGAGAACTTAAGCGAGTTTAGGTGCTCTCTCTGATGTTCTTTAGGATTTTCTTCCATTAACAGATGTGTAAGTCCTGTTACTGCATAAAGGGGAGTTCTTAATTCGTGTGTTATAGTAGAAAGGAACTGTGCCTTTGCTAACGAAGCTTTTTCTGCTTTTTCTTTTGCTAACTGAAGTTCATTGTTTTTATCCTGAAGCAATTCGTTAGCCTTTGCTCTTAAGTTGTTGTTTTTATAGAGAGAAAGAGTAAGTAACGATAAGATTACAATAAGGGCAATACTTAATCCATTGGTCATCTTACCAAAATTGAGGGATCTTTTCTTTTTGTCCAGATCATCTTGTTGATCTTCGATGATGGTAGTTAAATTCCCGATACTCGTTTCAACATCAATCTCTTTAGAAATTGCGTTTACATATACTTGAAAGATTGAATCATTCAAAGATTCATATTTCATCAAAAGCTTTTCCGCATTGGAAAAATCGTTTTCTTTGATTGCGATTTGAGACGCTACTCTATAACCGTTGATCTTTAGTTTGGTGTAGTTGTGAATGTCGATTAGGATCAATGCATTATTGAGTGATTCTTTCGCTTGACTTAAGTTTTTTTGGGAAGTAGGTGATTCTAACTGCAACAATGCTTCAGCTTTGTTAAGATATGAGAAAGCTTCCTGATAGGTTAATTGAAAAGAAGAGTATATAGGAATTCCTGCATCAAAATAATTTAAAGCGGTTCTGGGGTTCCCTCTCTTCAACTCTAAAAGCCCCATACCTAAAAGGATGTGAGACTGGTTTTCTTCATCATTTAATTCTGTGAAAATTTTATCGGCTTTCTTTAAGTAAATTTCCGCCTCTGTAAATTTATTTTGTCGGATTAAAATAAGGCCTTTCAAATTATAAGCCTTAGCGAGTCCAACTTTATTAGATTCCTGTTTTTCAAGTAATTCTATTGCTTGAAGATTCTCTATTGCTGCTTTAGCGTAATTTTGAAGGTAATAATGTAAGCTGGTCGAGCTTAGATGTAAATCAGCTTTTATTTTATCATTATTTAAATTAGATGCTAAGTTATTCGCTTTGCTTAATTTAATAATTGCATTATCATAATCTTGGGTAATGATATCCCTGTCCGCTTCTTCTTGATACTTTTTGACTAAAGCCAAAGTATCTTGCGGGGTTTGCATTGTTTTTCCACTATATGTTACAAAAAGTAATACTAAAATCAGTACTACATTCTTGCCTGAAAATAGCTTATTTGTCATTTTTTAAAATGCAGTTTGGCGATAAATATAGTCATTTCCTCGATAATTGTAAGATTAAATCTACAATTCTTGAAGAATATCCTATTTCATTGTCGTACCAGCCAATTATTTTTACCATTTTTCCAATTACAGAAGTCATTTCAGAATCAAAGATGCAGGAATGCGTATTTCCAATAATATCTATAGAAACAATTGGATCTTGGGTATACTGAAGAATATTTTTAAAATCTGTTTCCGAAGCAGTTTTAAATGCCTGGTTCACCATCTCAATAGTGACCTCCTTTTTTACATTTAGGGTTATATCACATAAAGACCCATTAGGCACAGGTACTCTAATACCGCAACCGCCAATAGAGTCACTTAATTCGGGAAATATTTTGGTTAATGCTTTAGCAGCACCGGTGGTGGTAGGCACAATAGATTGTCCTGCAGCCCTGGCCCTGCGGAGATCACGATGAGGTTGGTCGTGTAAACTCTGATCTGTAGTGTAAGAATGTACTGTTGTAATATACGCTTGCTCAATCCCACACAGATCATTAACGATCTTTAGCATGGGTGCAGCATTATTTGTAGTACAAGATGCATTGGAGACTATGGAATCATTCTTTTCAAGAATATTGTCGTTCACTCCAATTACAACGGTCTTAATATCCTCATCAATCGGAGGGACACTCAAAATTACTCTTTTTGCTCCGTTTGTTATATGTTTCTCAAGTTGTTCTCTAGTTTTATATTTTCCGGTGCATTCAATTACAAAGTCTAATTTCCCCCAGTTTAAGTTATCTAGAGTGCTTTCAGAAGTAAACCGGATTCGTTTGTCACGAATTGTTATTTCTTCTTCTGAAAACCCCACTTCTTCATTCAAAACCCCATGAATACTGTCGTATTTAAGTAAATGACTTAGGGTTTTGGCATTGGCTAGATCGTTTATGGCAACAACTTCAATAAAGGGATGATCCAATAATAGTCTGAAGAGATTTCTACCTATGCGTCCGAAGCCATTAATCCCTATTGTTATATGGGGTTTCATTCTAGGTTAAATGTTTTTGAGCCTTGTATGAAGAACGCACTAACGGACCACTTTCAACATGTCGGAAACCCATTGAAAGTCCAACATCTTCGTATTTTTTGAATTGTTCCGGACTAACAAATTCCTTTACCGGAAGGTGTTTTTTGGAGGGTTGTAAATATTGGCCTATCGTTAGAATATCAAGACCAACTCCTCTAAGGTCTTCCATTGTCTGTAAAACTTCATCTTCCTTTTCTCCTAATCCCAACATAATACCACTTTTAGTACGGGTAATGCCTTCAGTTTTTAGATATCTCAGTACTTCCAAGCTACGTTCGTATTTTGCCTGAATTCTAACTTCACGAGTAAGTCTCTTAACAGTTTCCATATTGTGAGAAACCACTTCCGGTTTTACAGTGATGATTCTATCTATATTTCGAGTAACACCCTGAAAATCGGGAATAAGTGTTTCTAAGGTGGTTTCGGGATTCATTCTGCGAATGGCTTTAACAGTTTCTGCCCAGATGATAGACCCCATATCTTTGATGTCATCTCTATCTACCGACGTGATCACAGCGTGTTTTATATTCATGATCTTAATAGATCTGGCTACTTTTTCGGGTTCGTCCCAATCTATTGTGTCCGGTCTACCCGTCTTTACACCACAAAATCCGCAGGATCGCGTACATACATTTCCTAAGATCATAAAAGTTGCGGTTCCTTCACCCCAGCATTCGCCCATATTTGGACAACTTCCGGAGGTACAGATCGTATGCAGGTCATACTTGGCAACAAGTCCTCTTAATTCGGTGTATTTCTTACCGGTTGGAAGCTTTACACGAAGCCATTTGGGTTTAGGTTCTCTCTTTAAAATTTCTGCTGTTTCTGTGCTCATAATAGTTTACAAAGATACAATTAATAATATCCAAATCTAAATTCGAAAACTTCATTTTGCCTCCCATTGGATCTTAATATTCAAATCTGTTTACAGGGTTGTTAGATACCAAAAACTAAATGCCATTAATACTAGGATCGAAATAAGACTGTAATATTTCATGAATCCTGAAGGTCGCGAATGCTCCGGGGTATATTTTCCCGTAAGCAACAGATAATTTATAATGGCATAAAATGGGGCAGTTAGAAAGGACAGGATCGTCGCAGTTTTAATGAGTAATCCCATTTCAGAAATAAAAAAGAAGAAGATAGCCAAAGTTCCGGTTACCAAAACAATTAACCAGAACAAATATCCTTGTTTATTCTCTTTGTTGGTTAGAATTTGGGTTGTTATATTCATCACTCTGGGCGAAGCATCAAGGGTTGTAAGTGTAGTACTAAACATTGTTGTTAGCGCGGCTATCCCAATTATAATTTTTGCACTATCTCCTAAACTGAATGCGTACATATTAATTAACTGATTCGCAAAAACACTCCCTTTTTCTGAAAAACTTTCGCCACTGCCGTGCATGACTATAGCGCCCAGGGAAAGAAAAGCGATGGCTAGAATTGTTGTAACGATAAAGCCTACATTAAAATCGAATCGAGACTGTTTTGTATTGATATCGGGATTTATCTTATGTTTTTCTACTGTCCAAATGGAATGCCAAATAGAAATATCTAAAGGAGCGGGCATCCAACCCATAAAAGCGATAAGAAACGCTACCGAAAAGGCATCAGTAGGGAGAATTTGGGTAAAAGTAAGGGAAGGTGTTTGTTTTAATGCAAGTAAAACGGCTAGTACGGTACTTATGGTAAGGCTTATAACTATTATTTTCATTAGGTGGTCTAAGACTTTGTACCTTCCAATTATTAATATCGCAAAACATATCGCGGTGATAATTGCGGTCCAAATTACAATGGTGCCAAAACCAAAAATTGATGTCGCTAATCCGGCTGTTACAATGGTAACAGCTGTTTGAATTGTAAACATCGTTGCAAAGGTGAGCATGAAGTAAGTTATTAAAACACCTTTTCCTAATTTGCGATAGCCCTGCAAGAGACTTTCTCCTGTGGCGGCTGCATATCTGGGACCGAACTCGAAAAACGGATATTTTACGGCATTGATTAAAAGTAGTGCCCATAACAGACCAAATCCAAAATCGGCCCCCGCTCGTGTAGACTGTACCAAATGCGAAACTCCTACCGCTGCGCCGGCAAATAAAAAACCGGGCCCCAGTCTTTTAAGCAGCGTTTTCAACTCTGATTATTTTGGGTTATAATTTCGGCAAGTAGTTTTCTCGCACGTAGAAGTCTTACTTTTACATTGTTAAGAGGTTCTTCCAGCGATTCGGAGATTTCCTTGTAACTCATCTCATGAAAATAGCGCAGATTAATTACATCTTGATAATGCGGTTTCAATTGTTTTATAAACTGAAGTAGCTGTGCAAGATTCTGCTCGGTGATCAATTTGTCTTCGGCGGTAGGCGTATGATCCGGTACTTTCTTTACAATTTCATCGGAAGCATCGGTAGTATGAAGGTGAAGAGAAGCATTCTTTTTACGGGTTTTATCTATCTGAATATTCTTCGAAATAGTGATGAGCCACGTGCTAAAAGTATATTTTTCGTCGTAAGTTTCTATCTTGTCAAAGGCTTTAGAAAAAGCTTCGATGGTGATGTCCTCGGCTTCCGTTTCGTTTCTAACCCGCTTTAACTGAAAACCATATACCTCGTTCCAAAATTTGTCTAACAAAAATTTAAAGGCGCTTTGCTTACCTTTTTTTGCCTTTTCAATTTGCTTTAGTAATTCTTTCTTGTCTACTTCCACTGCGGGGGTTTTGAAAATCTATTCGAAATAAAGATAATCAATTGAATGAATACTAAAAATAATTCGAGGAATGGAATAAAGGGTACGAGATCTTTTTCCTTTAACTTGTATGCAGCCATACCCACGGTCACGAATTGAACTATAAAGCGGAAGGCAATTATGATCACCGGAATCTTCCAATCCATCAACATCAGAGTTACTATCATTAATATCCAAAACAGTAAATTCGTGAAGTAATAAGTGCCCAGAAGGAGTTTATGTTTTGTTTTATATAATTTTGAGGTTGTAATGTGCCGTCTTTTTTGCATTTTCCAATCTTGCCATTTTTTCTTCGGAAGGGAATAAGTGAAAGCATTTTCATCAAAACAAATCGCTGTATTTTGAGCAGTACCGGCTTCATTTACAAAAAGGTCGTCATCTCCCGAAGGAACTTTGATATGAGACATATAGCCATTTATACTGTAATAGAGTGTGCTGGTAAAGCCTAAATTTCTACCCACACCCATATATGGAATTCCTGCCTTTGCATACGAAAAATACTGTGTAGCTGTCATTAAGGTTTCGAAGCGAATGAGTTTATTGAGCAATCCCTTTCCTTTTTCATAAGCGCCGTAACCTAATATAAGTTGCTTTTCTTCAGAAAAATGAGAGGTCATTATGCGGAGCCATGAACTGGAAGAGGGTTTGCAATCCGCATCCGTAAATAACAATCTTTCGTTCTTCGCTCGTTTTATTCCGAGGGTAAGCGCGTATTTCTTATTCGCCCAAAACGCTTCATTATTCTTTACATTCACGATTTGAATCCTTGGATCGGTCTCGGCAAAGGCTTCCATAACTTCTAAAGATTCGTCAGACGAGGCATCATTAATCAATATAAGTTCGAAATTTGGGTAATCTTGTTTCAGAAGTAAGGGGATATTTCGCTTTAAATTTTCCTCTTCGTTTTTCGCACATACGATTAGTGAGACAGGCGGCGTTGTCCCGACGGTTTTTTCCGAAGACTTTAAAAATGAAAATTTTGAAAAAAGTAAGTAGAATCCACAGTTAATCACTACAACTGCAATAAAAACGTAAAGAATCAGCATACGTTATTGGCGATTTGTTGAAGTGAAGATGACAATTCGGGAAGTAAAATTGTAGTTTAAAACCATAGGCTAATAGTTTTAAGTATATGAATTATTTACGCTTTATGTGGTTCTTCGGTGCAATTTTCGAACTGATCCGGAGATTTTCCGCAAAAGCCGCAGTTTTCACCTTCCTTGTTTAAAAATGGACTCTGACTAGCACAGGTTCCCGCAAATTTTCCGTCTTTTTTACCCCAGATCTTTATCGCAATTCCTGCGACAGCAAGTAAAAGTAATAATAGTGTTATAAGTAAAAGTTTCATAAAAATTATTTATAGTGCAAAAATACAATCTTTCTTGGTGATGTCCTTCAAATTTGGTTATTTTTAGCGTTTCAAATAAAAAAATAAGCAATGTTTTCAGTCAATAAATTATTAGCACTTTTAGCTATTACTCTGGTATTATTCTCATGCAAAAACGAGTCAAATGATTCTAGTTCTTCTTCCGAAGAGAAAAAAGTGGAGAAAAAAGCAATAGTGCAAACTCCTGAGATGAAAAAGCAGATCAATAGTGTTATGACAAAGGCCATGGTAACACCGGAATTGAAGACATTCTCAAGTGCAATTGTGAGCGCCGGCCTAACAGAGGTTTTAAGTAATGAAGAAGGACCTTTTACACTGCTCGCACCAAGTAATGATGCTTTCAGTGCAATTGATCAGTCAGATTTTAACCGGCTTCTAGACCCTAATAATAAAGGTAAATTGACTCAAATGTTGAAAAACCATATTGTGAAAGGAGATATTGATTCTGCAACCTTGGTTCAAAATATAAAAAGCGGGAATGGAAACTATACTCTGGAAACACTTTCCGGGGCAAAACTAATTGCTTCAATGAAAGGTGCAGATATTGTGATCAAGGACTCTAATGGAACTGAGGCAGTTTTAGGTAAAAGTGACATCAAGGGATCTAATGGGGTAGTTCATGTATTAGATACAATTCTTGGATCGTATTAGATAACATTCACTTCCGGCTCAATATAAATTCCGAACATTTCTTTTATTTTCTTCTGAATAAGAATTGCTAGTTCCCAGATCTCTTGTCCGCTGGCATCACCATAGTTAACCAAAACCAGGGCTTGGTTCTTATGAACCCCGGCATCACCAAATTGTTTTCCTTTAAATCCGGCTTGTTCTATGAGCCATCCGGCAGGAATTTTAAATTGTGATGCAGAAACTTCGTAGAAAGGAGCTTCAGGAAATTTAACTCTAAACTCTCTGAAAGTTTCACTGTCAATAACAGGATTTTTAAAGAAACTTCCGCTATTACCAAGTTTCGCTGGATCCGGTAGTTTTGATTCTCTAATGGAAATCACTGCATCCGAAATATCTTTGATAGTGGGATCATAGATGTTTTTTTCGGCTAGTTTGTCCTTAATAGCACCGTAAGACGTACTTTTTTTATGATCGGTTTTTGTTAGTTCGAAAACTACACTGGTAATAATGTATTTTCCTTTTAAATCATTTTTGAAGACCGAGTTCCTATAACCAAAATTACAATCGGTTTTAGTGAATACTCTTTCGCGCTGCGTATCGATCTCTACAGCATTACATTTTACAAAAGTATCTTTTAGCTCTACACCATAGGCTCCAATATTTTGGATAGGTGCCGTACCAACATTTCCGGGGATTAGAGATAGGTTTTCAACGCCACCATAATTGTTTGAGATACAAAACATGACGAATTGGTGCCAATTTTCACCTGCCATGACCTCTATGTTTACTTTTTGTTGGTCTTCGGAAAGAATTGTGATCCCTTTCAGGTTTAAATGTATCACTAAAGCATCAATATCCCCGGTGAGGAGCATATTACTGCCACCACCTAATAAAAAACGGTTTTCGAACTTCTTATTAGCCAGTACCTTATTTAATTCTTCGATCGTAGAAACAGAAACAAAATATCGGGCCTTACAATCTATATGAAAGGTATTGTACTCTTTTAGAGATTTGTTTTCTTCAATATGCATTAATCGCGATATTCTTCTAAGGCAATTTTTAAAATTTCAACCGCTCGTATTAGACTCTCCTTTTTAAGAACATAAGCGATCCGAATCTGGTTTAACCCCACACCCGGACTAGAATAAAAGCCGGCAGCCGGAGCAACCATTATTGTTTCGCCCTTATCATCAAATTCTTCTAATAACCATTGTGCGAAATCATCGCTGTTTTTAACCGGGAGCTCAACGATACAATAAAAGGCGCCTTTTGGAATTCCTACTTTAACACCGGGAATTTTCTGAAGGTGAGAAACAAGTGTATCACGTCTATCTTTATACTCAACAATCACTTCATCGAAATAACTTTGAGGTGTAAGCAAGGCTGCTTCACTCGCAATTTGAGCAAAAGTTGGCGGACTCAACCTGGCTTGTGCAAATTTAAGAGCAGTATTTATTACTTGTTTGTTTTTAGAAACCAAACAGCCAATTCTGGCGCCACACATACTATAACGTTTAGAAACAGAATCGATAATGATTCCATTTTCGGCCATACTCTCCTCTTGAAGGATAGAGTAATGCTCGTAGCCATCGTAAGTAAACTCACGATATACCTCGTCTGCAACAAGAAAGAGATTATGTTTGTTTACGATCGCTGCCAATTTTTGAATTTCTTCCTTTGAATAGAGGTATCCGGTTGGATTTCCCGGATTGCAAATAAGAATTGCTTTTGTTTTCTCGGTGATCAACTTTTCAAACTCTGAAATAGGCGGCAAGGCAAAATTGTTTTCTATCTTCGAAATTACGGGCACTATTTTCACACCCGAAGCGGTTGCAAAACCGTTATAGTTTGCGTAAAATGGTTCCGGGATAATGATCTCGTCACCAATATCTGCAATTGTACCCATAGCAAATAATAATGCTTCACTTCCTCCGGTAGTAACAATTAGATCGTCTGCCGTTACAGGAATACTATTTCGGTTGTAATATGCTGCGATCTTCTCACGATATTCCTGAGACCCTTCAGATCTGGTATAAGCAAGTATCTCTAAGCTATGATGTGCAACCGCATCCATGGCGATCTGTGGAGATTTTATATCCGGCTGACCAATATTGAGGTGATATACAGTTTTTTTCTGCTTGTAAGCTTTTTCAGCGAATGGAACCAATTTTCTGATCGGTGATTCGGGCATTTGTAGTCCCTTAGTCGAAATAGAAGGCATAACGATTTATTTAAAAACAAAGTTGCGAAATATATTTTATAAATCAATCCAAATAAAAGCACTTTCCGCTTTTTTTTATATCTTGATTCTAATTGCTTTTGATTTAGAAAAAGTGAATAGATTCTTTCTTATTGGGTTTGCTTTTTGCGTTGCAACTTCGGGGTTTTCGCAACAGGGTTTCCATTTACCTAAAAATCAGAAAAAAGACAAGATTCCATTCGAATTAGTAAACAACCTTACCATCATTCCGGTTACGGTGAACGGAAAAGAACTTAACTTTTTACTGGATACGGGCGTGAAGTCTACCTTGATATTTAGTTTAACCTCCAAAGATTCACTCGAGATGAAGAATGCAGTGCCCGTAAGGATTAGGGGACTTGGTGAAGGAGGCACTCTCACTGCGCTTAAAAGTGCGAACAATCAAGTAGTGATTGGGGAAGCCGTGGATGAGAATCATACGATTTTCGTTGTATTCGACGAATCATTAAATTTCTCTACAAGAATGGGAATTCCAATTAACGGAATTATTGGTTATGATCTCTTTAAAAATTTTATCGTTAAAACCGATTACTCTTCCAGAAAAATCACACTTTATAATACTGACGAATTTAGCAAGAAGAAACTAAAGCGATACGAAGCTTTCAAATTGTCGTTTTATAAGAATAAACCCTATACCACCTTAAGTGTTTTTTCCAAAAATGGGTTCAGGGATGTCACATTATTGATCGACTCCGGGTCGAGTGATGCCATGTGGCTTTTTAATGACGAAGGTCTTATCGTGGAAGAGCCAAAAAACTATTTTGAAGATTATTTAGGGCTCGGACTTAGTGGTAACATCTTCGGAAAGAGATCGAGATTAAAAAGCGTAAAGCTTAAAAAGTTTGAACTCGCAAATTTGAACGTCGCATTTCCCAATTTAAAAACTGCAGATAGTTCACTTTTCTATAAAGACCGCGACGGAAGCCTGGGAGGAGGAATTCTAAAGCGATTTACCGTGATCATGGATTATAATGCTGAAACAATGTATTTGAAAAAAAATAAGAATTTTAAGCTACCTTTTCATTACAATATGAGCGGACTCATAGTGGAACACGATGGCTTGGTGGTGGTAAAGAGTAGAGGAGAAGTTCAGAATCAATCCTTAAATTTAGATCAAACCGGTCAGAACAATGGGGCAATAAGTATCTCGGTTAATCCGCTATATAGTTTTACACTGGCTCCAAGGTTTGTTGTAGCTGAGGTCCGTAAGAATTCACCCGCAGCTTTGGCAGGATTATTAAAAGGAGATGAAATTTTAATGATAAACGGTAAACAGGCTCATAAATACAAACTATATGAACTCACCAATCTGTTTTCTTCAAAAGTAGGAAAGAAGATCTATTTAAAGATCAATAGGGAAGGGGTTGCTCACAATATCAAATTTGAACTCGAAAAGGTTTTATAAAAAAAGCCGACATCTAACTGGATGTCGGCTTTTAACAATTTGTAATAAATCTCTATTTTGTTTTTTCAAGAACGCTCTTGCCATCTGCAAGAATCTCCCCTTTTATTTTAAGAGCTTTAATCGGTTCGTCGGCATTAGAATATACTGTAATATTCTTTCTAATGGGGCCAACCCGGTTTGTGTCGTATTTAACCTGAATCGTACTAGACGCTCCCGGAGCTACCGGTCCTTCAGGTTTTTTTGGTACTGTACATCCACAGCTCGATTTTACATCTGTAATTACTAAGGGTGCATCACCGGTGTTTGTAAATTCAAAAACACGTACACCATCACTCCCTTTAGCGATTTCACCGTAATCCACGGTTTCGGTCTTAAAGGTGATCTTTGCTTGCGCATTGGCTGCAAAACTAACTAGAGCAACTAATGCTATAAGTACTAACTTTTTCATGATTTTCATATTTTAGTATGTGCTAATGTAGGTAACTTTCTTACAAACTGCAAAATAAGTTATTCACTTTTATTATCCTGCAGATATCCCTACTTTTGCAGATTGTTGTTCAAAAATTAGACCAAAATATGGCTTTAGAAGCGAAATATGATGCGAAAAATGTTGAAACCCGTTGGTATGACTACTGGTTGGAGCATAATCACTTTCACAGTGAAGTTGACGAGAGAGAGGCATATACTATAGTAATTCCACCTCCAAATGTCACGGGAGTACTTCATATGGGGCATATGTTAAATAATACGCTTCAGGATGTGTTAATACGTCGCGCCCGACTTAAAGGCTACAATGCATGTTGGGTACCGGGTACAGATCACGCATCGATCGCAACCGAAGCTAAAGTGGTGAATAAACTCAAAAGTGAAGGTATAGATAAATCGGAACTGTCAAGGGAAGAGTTTTTGGAACATGCATGGGAGTGGACACATAAACACGGAGGAATCATTCTTGAACAGTTAAAAAACTTAGGTGCTTCATGCGATTGGGAGCGCACTAAATTTACCATGGATGACAATATGTCGGCATCGGTGATCAAAGTCTTTGTTGACCTGTATAAGAAAGGTAATATTTACCGGGGTTATAGAATGGTAAATTGGGATCCTCAGGCCCAAACGACACTTTCAGACGAAGAAGTGATCCATGAAGAAAAGCAGGGAAATCTTTACTATCTGAATTATAAAATAGACGGAAGCGAAGACTTTTTAACCATTGCAACAACCCGTCCCGAGACCATCTTTGGAGATACCGCAATTTGTATCAATCCAAATGATGAAAGATTCAAGCATTTAAAGGGTAAAAAGGCAGTAGTTCCCATTTGTAACAGGGTGATCCCAATAATTGTGGATGAGTATGTAGATGTTGAGTTTGGTACAGGCTGTTTAAAAGTGACCCCCGCTCATGATATGAACGATAAAGCATTGGGCGATAAACACCAGTTAGAGGTAATTGATATTTTAAATGATGACGGTACTCTTAATAGCTTCGGAATGCATTACGAAGGGAAAGACCGTTTCGTTGCCAGAAAGGAAATTGTAAAAGAATTAGAAAATATAGGTGTTCTCCTTAAAACTGAAACACATATTAATAAGGTTGGTACCAGTGAGCGAACCGGGGCAGTAATAGAGCCAAAACTAAGCGACCAATGGTTTCTTAAAATGAAGGAGCTTGCGCAACCTGCCTTAGATGCAGTCTTGGAAAAGGATGTAAATCTTGTTCCTGAAAAATTTGTAAATACTTATAAGTACTGGATGGAGAATGTTCGGGACTGGAATATCTCTCGTCAGTTATGGTGGGGACAGCAAATACCTGCCTATTATTATGGTGATGGGAAGGAAGATTTCGTAGTAGCAGAAACCGCAGAAGAAGCCCTACTTGCAGCCAGAGAAGAATCCGGTAACAACAGTTTAGCCGCTTCAGATCTGCGTCAGGATCCTGATGTGCTGGACACCTGGTTTTCCTCCTGGTTATGGCCTATTAGTGTTTTTAACGGAATCCTTGAGCCCGATAACGAAGAAATTAATTATTATTATCCTACTAACGATTTGGTAACAGCACCGGAGATCCTATTCTTTTGGGTTGCCAGAATGATCATTGCCGGATACGAATACCGAAATGAAAAACCATTTACCAACGTATATCTAACAGGAATCGTTAGAGATAAGCAGCGTCGGAAAATGAGCAAATCTCTGGGGAATTCGCCAGACCCTATCGAGCTTATGGATAAATACGGTGCCGATGGGGTTAGAGTTGGGATGCTATTGAGTTCTCCTGCAGGAAACGACCTTATGTTCGATGAAGACCTTTGTAAACAGGGGAGTGGGTTCGTAAACAAGATATGGAACGCCTACAGATTAATTGATGGCTGGGAAGTTTCCGAAGAAAAAGAAGAAACAGAAACGGCCACTATTGCTATTAAATGGTACAAAAATAAATTTCAGAAAGTACTTTCCGAAATTGAAGACCATTATAGCAAGTACCGACTTAGCGATGCGCTTATGTCTACCTATAAATTAATTTGGGACGACTTCTGTTCCTGGTTTTTAGAAATGGTAAAACCGGAATATCAGCAACCTATTTCGGCGCGTACCTTCAAGGAGATTATTGAGATCCTTGAGGAAAACCTCAAGATCCTTCATCCTTTTGTTCCCTTTATTTCTGAAGAAATATGGCAACATATAGCTAATAGGGAGGCTAATGAGGCGTTAATCGTTGCGAAATGGCCAAAATCTGCCGATTATGACTCTAAATTGATTACGAACTTTGAATTCACGCAGGAAGTAATTTCGGGTATAAGAACGATTAGGAAGGAAAAGAATATTTCTTTTAAAGAGGCTATAGAAGTATCGGTGATAAATAACGATCAGGTTTCCGATGAGTTTGATGCTGTTATCAAAAAATTAGGGAACATTTCGGAGCTGAACCAAACTACTGAAGCAATTAACGGAGCGCTTACCTTCAGAGTAAAATCTAACGAGTATTTCGTGCCAATTTCAGGAGCTATTGATGTCGATGAGGAAATCGCTAAGCTTTCCGAAGAACTTAAATATACTGAAGGATTCCTTAAGAGTGTTCAAGGAAAATTACGAAATGATAAATTCGTGAATGGAGCGCCGGAACAGGTGGTGGCAAATGAACGTAAAAAGGAGGCGGATGCTATAGCCAAGATCGAAACGATTAAGGCAAGTCTGGAGAGTTTACAATAATTATTTTCGGTACAGAAAGTAGTGATTTACTGCTTCTATATACAATTCTTTTGCCTGGTCACTTGACAAGCCACGGGTTTGAAATAAGGCATTCGTTTTAAAAGCCTGAATTAACGGGTTGCTGCTGCTGGGCTGATCTTGAGAGGCGGTAGCTCGTTTGTAGTAGGCATACAGTTTTAAGAGCACATCGGCTGGGAAGGGCTCGGTGTGATTGTTAATGCTGTCCACCGCGGTGAGAAAGGCTTTATCTAATTCTTCTGATGTCATTTTGAAGCTAATATCGTCGATCCTCCTTTTACTTTCTGATTTAGTATAACGTCAATTTTTGTTCCTAAAGGAAGAAAAACATCTACACGAGAACCAAATTTTATAAACCCACTATCATCTCCCTGCGCAACATCTTGTCCTTCCTTTGCATAATTTACAATTCTTTTAGCTAATGCTCCTGCAATTTGCCGGTGAAGGATGTCTCCAAAACTCTTTGTTTTTACAACTACAGTGGTTCTTTCGTTTTCTTCGGAAGACTTTGGGTGCCATGCCACTAGAAATTTACCGGGATGATATTTACTAAATACAACCTCGCCGGAAGAAGGATAACGTGTTACATGGACATTTATTGGAGACATAAAGACAGATATCTGAAGACGCTTATCTTTAAAATATTCTTTTTCAAAAACTTCTTCTATAACTACTACCTTGCCGTCAACAGGTGAAAGCACGTGATCTTCATTAAGTTCTATGGTGCGTTTTGGGTTTCTGAAGAACTGAAGGATCAATATCAGAAACACGATGAGGCTAATTAATATGATACCTCTTAAGATCTCGTTCGTAATTGAATAGTTTACCACTAAACTTAGTAGCACACATATTGCGAATGAAATTAGTATTATTTTATATCCTTCTTTATGAAACATAGTTTACGATTTCTAAAAAAGCAAAAATAAAAGGCCCGGCGTAAACAATACTGTCTAGTCTATCGTATAAGCCGCCATGTCCGGGCATTAAAACCCCACTATCTTTTACTCCTGCCTGTCGTTTAAATTTAGATTGTATTAAATCTCCTATCGTGCCAAATACAGAGGCTATTAGTGCTAAACTTATCCAAATTTTTAAGTCAAAAAGAGTTGTGTAATTACACAGTACAATACTGGCAATTACCGATCCTATAAGTCCGCCAACAAACCCTTCTATCGTTTTTTTGGGCGAGATTCTTTCCAATAGTTTGTGTTTGCCAATACTCTTACCTACAACATAGGCAAATGTATCGTTTGCCCAGATAAGCACAAAGATACTTACAATTAATTTTGGGGTAAAGACACCGTCTATAAAAGGTATGAGTGTTAGAAATACAAACCCGCTTATAATATAGAAGATCACAGCGACGTATTTCTTTTTCTCGAACATTGGGATCTTACTCACCCAGAGTAGGTCCTTAAAAAGATACAAGTTCACAAAGCAGGAAAGAATTAGGAATAGATAGACAGCGTTGAGTTCGAAGATTGAATAACTTAGAAAATACATAAATGCAGCAAGGAGGATATACGCCAGATAACTCTTTAAGTGAACGAGTTTAAGAAATTCGCTAAGTGTAATCACACCAAGAATAAAAAAGAGCCCCATAAACCACTCGTGCGAAGTAGACATTGAAAAAATAACTATCGAAATGTATAATACACCCGATATGGTTCGCACAACAATTTCCCTCATATTATAGGTCTTCCAGAAGCAGCAAATATAAGTTTTTTGTGCTACTTCCATAACTCATAAAGTCCTTTTCTTTTTCAGTTTCGAAGTCCTGGATAGTGGTAATGTTACTCGGAATGTGGTTTTTGTTCTTGTTTTTGATTATTCGTAAACCTTCACTTATGGTGTCAACTAACTGACTCGTAGTAGCAAATATCACGAAATTAGAAGGTAATTCGTTAAGCTTTTTTTCTTTAATCTGATTTGAACACAACAGAATTGAACCGTTATTTGCAACCAACGATTCGCAGGTGGAAAGAAAAAAGCTGCTATTTGCCTTCTTCGTAAAGTTTAAATTGAAGCCATCAAACCGGGATGTTAATTGCTCGTTTATGCAAAAAACATCGCGCTCATACCAATCATTCTCAAGTAAAATACTGTCGAATGCTTCTAATACCTCTTCTAAATTCTCGCAGTATAAGAATTTACCACCGTTTTTATTAAAGTTATAAGTGAACTTTTCATCAATCGGTAATTTCTCTTCGGGGTAATACTTGCCGTGCTCAGACGGCTTAGCTTTTCGAGCTTTTTCTTCTGACTTATAATTAGGGTTTAATAGTCTTTTGAACAGACTCATTTATAAGTTATTGAGGAGTTTTAAAATACGTTTTAATTCAAATATATAAAATCTATATTGAAGTTCTATTACATGATTACTAAAGTTTAAACTCTTTAACGAACAATTGCAACATTATGTTGTTGCAATGGGCTCTTCTTCTGTCTTGTCAAAGGGTCTGTTTCCAAAGATCTTCTGTAGGTTATCTTTAAAAATCACTTCCTTTTCCAAAAGAACATTAGCTAATTCTGTAAGCTTATCTTTGTTCTTTTCGAGAAGATCTATAGCTCGTTGATATTGAACTTCTATTAGATTCGAAATTTCCTTGTCGATTAATTCGGCTGTTTTCTCACTGTAAGGCTTCGAAAAGTTATACTCAGATTGACCAGACGAATCGTAATAGGTAAGGTTACCTATTGTTTCATTGAGACCATAAATGGTCACCATTGCTCTGGCTTGTTTAGTTACTTTTTCCAGATCACTCAACGCACCGGTAGAAATTTTATTAAATATAACCTTCTCTGCAGCCCTACCACCTAAGGCAGCACACATTTCATCAAGCATTTGTTCGGGTCTAACAATTAAGCGCTCTTCCGGTAAATACCAAGCAGCACCTAAGGATTGCCCTCTAGGAACAATAGTAACTTTAACAAGCGGCGCAGCATGCTCTAGCATCCAACTCACAGTGGCATGTCCGGCTTCGTGATAAGCGATTGCTTTTTTCTCATCAGGAGTAATTATCTTGTTCTTCTTCTCTAAACCACCTACAATCCTATCTACAGCGTCAAGAAAATCCTGTTTTCCAACAGATGTTTTTTCTTTTCGGGCAGCAATTAGCGCGGCCTCATTACAAACATTAGCAATATCTGCTCCTGAAAAGCCAGGGGTTTGTTTAGCAAGAAACTCGGTATCAAGCGAGTCGTCTTTTTTCAACGGACGAAGATGTACTTCAAAAATTTCTTTACGTTCTCTTACATCCGGTAGATCCACATAAATCTGTCTATCGAAACGTCCGGCGCGCATAAGTGCCTTATCCAACACATCGGCTCTGTTTGTAGCAGCTACAACGATCACGTTGGTGTTGGTTCCAAAACCATCCATCTCGGTTAGTAATTGGTTTAAGGTGTTTTCACGCTCATCGTTAGAACCTGAGAAATTATTCTTCCCACGTGCTCTACCAATGGCATCTATTTCGTCAATAAAAATAATCGACGGCGATTTTTCTTTCGCCTGCTTAAAAAGATCTCGTACTCGCGATGCTCCTACACCAACGAACATTTCCACGAAGTCTGAACCGGATAATGAAAAGAACGGCACTTTCGCTTCTCCCGCAACAGCTTTGGCAAGTAAAGTTTTACCGGTTCCCGGAGGCCCTACTAATAAAGCTCCCTTCGGAATTTTTCCTCCCAATGAGGTATATTTTGTCGGATTCTTTAGGAAATCCACGATTTCCTGAACCTCTTCTTTTGCGCCTTCAAGGCCTGCAACATCTTTAAATGAAGTCTTTACATCGGTTTTTTCGTCAAATAATTTTGCTTTCGATTTACCTATGTTAAAAATTTGTCCACCTGCACCACCTCCGGCACCGGACGACATTCTTCGCATAATAAAGATCCAAATTCCAATGATCACAATAAACGGTAACAGCCCTATAAGTATATCACCTAAAACATTGTTTTCTGTGCTACGAGTTAACTCGATATCTAAATCGTTTTCTCTTTCAATACGTTTAAGGTCGTTCTCAAAATTTTGAAGATCTCCAATTTCAAACTGATAAGACGGTTCGTCCGGACCCGGTTCAACCAAACTTTTCTTTTCGTTCGAAGTATGAACACCTTTTTCTCTCGCTTCAGCAGTCAAGTAGATTTTTGCAATCTTACCATTTACCACATGAACTCTTTCTACATCACCATCTTTTAAATATCCTTCAAACTCAGATTGAGTGGTTTGTGTTGGCTGAGTCCAACTATTACCGCCAAAAAACTGGATTCCAACGAATACTAGAAATATGGCTACATAGATCCAGATATTATTGAATTTTGGTTTTTTACCTTCGGGTTTTATGTGTTTTTTATTTTCTTCTGCCATCGGGCTTTGTTTTAATACGTTGTTTCTATTTTAACTGATTTAGCATCTCCCCATAGTCCTTCTATGTCATAGAATTCACGTATGTGCTTCTGAAATATATGAACTACCACATGAACAAAATCCATGAGTATCCATTCGGCATTATCGCTTCCTTCGACGTGCCAAGGTTTTTCGTGTAAAGATTTACTTACTGTTTTTTGTATGGAGCCTACAATTGCATTTACTTGCGTATTCGAAGTACCATTGCAAATTATAAAGTAGTCACAAACTGTGTTTTCAATATCTCGAAGATCAAGAATTTCTATATCTTGTCCTTTTACTTCTTCGATCCCTCTAATAATATGAGCTATAAGCTGATCTGTCCCTTTTTCTTTTTCTGACATTAAAAATTTTTATTTGCGCAAAGTTATTACTTTTTTGTTTCTTTAAAGACTTTGCTAACGGAATAGTAATACATTCTTTTCACTTTGAAGATAATCAAACTTAATGCCATTGATTCTACTAATACTTACCTTAAAAATTTAAGTAAGAAGGTAGCACTAGAGGATGAACTTATCGTGATCACCGAAAAACAAACTGCAGGCCGCGGTCAAATGCATTCGCAGTGGTCGTCGAGTGTTGGTCAAAGCCTTACATTTAGTGTGTTTAAGCGATTTGACAATCTTCGGGTGGGAGAGCAACCCACGATCACATATGCCACAAGTTTAGGCTTAAAAAATGGCCTGGAAAAATTGCAAATTCCTGCGATTTCAATAAAGTGGCCTAACGACATATTGTCATATAAGAAAAAACTCTGCGGCGTACTTATAGAAAATCAGACCCTAGGCGATAAAATTGTTAGTTCTGTAATAGGGATAGGATTAAACGTAAATGAAATGAATTTCCCTCAATTGCCACAAGCTACTTCAATGAAGCTAACTTCCGGAATTAATTATGACCTCGGCGAAGTATTCGAAGTGATATCTTCCGAGATTCTCTCGTCACTCAACAAAATTGCTGGTAATTCTTCGGAAGCGCTTAAACAGGAATACGAAAATGTTCTGTTCAGAAAAGATAGAGTTTCGGTTTTCGAAGATATTTCAGGAGAGAAGTTTAGCGGAATAATTCGCGGAATCTCTAACTCAGGAAAACTTAAAATTGAATTGGCAGATGAATCCCTTCAGAAGTATGAACTTAAACAGATTAAAATGCTTTACTAAACCGATTTTAGATTTTCGGCGAGGGTTTCAATAAATTTAGAGATAGGCCCTTTAATCATCATCGCCATCATTCCGCTAAATTCACCTTCAAAAAGCAACTCTATTTGTGATGAATTGGCATCTTGTTCTTCAATATTTCCCGTTAATGTAAACGGAAGCTTGTCACTTATGGCACCCAAAATAACCTGGTTTGGAGGATTTACTTCCTTCACTTCCAACGCAATTTCGGGCATGCCTTTTAGCGCAAATACAAAAGCGTCATCTCTAATTACCTCAAACTTGCTGGTGTTGTCTGGCATTAACTGTTTAAAATTTTTAACATCACTTAAAAATTCGCAAAGTGAATTTGCATCCTTTTGAACGGTTACTTTACTACTTGATAAATTCATAGAATTTGGGTTTTTATTTATTTGAAGACTTTTAACGTGAATGTTCCTTGCTTAAATCATGCCAGGATCTATTGAAGCCATTTACCCGGATCTTCACGCCATTTTGCCAAAAGTGAAACTTCGGCTGCCGATATATAATGTGAATTTTCGGCTTGTTTTAATAAATTATGATAGTCGCTTAAAGTGTGAAGTTCAACGTCTGCATTTTTAAAATTTTCTTCTGCGATATCAAATCCGTAGGTGAAAATAGCAACCATGCCCTTTACGTTAACATTAGCTTCCCGAAGCGCTTCAACTGCAAGCAGACTGCTTTTTCCGGTGCTTATAAGATCTTCAACCACTACCACATTCTGGTTTGGTTCTATATGACCTTCAATTTTATTTTGCCGGCCGTGCTTTTTAGCTTCAGGTCTAATATAACAAAAAGGGAGATTTAAATAATCAGCTACCAGCGCACCAATACCAATGGCTCCCGTTGCAACTCCTGCAATGGCATCGGGACTACCGTATAAGTTCTCAATTTGATTCGCTAAATGCTCTCGTAAAAAGTTTCTTATCTCTGGATATGATAGTGTTATCCTATTGTCGCAATAAATTGGGGATTTCCAACCCGATGCCCATGTAAATGGGTTTTGTGGTTGTAATTTAATTGCATTAATTTGCAGAAGTAATTCGGCTGTTTTTTGCGCCGTTTCTTTGTTTAATATCATTTTACAAATGTATAAAGTTTTTGTCAAAGAAATTCCGATAATACTTTCCACGGAGAAAAAAATTGGTAAAGGTTATACTTCTATTCCCTTAAAGGAAGTGAAGTTTAAAAAATTGATCAACCAGATCAATAACGGCGAACTTCTTTACGTCAATATTTACCATAAAAATGCTGAAAAATTAGAAAAATTCCTGAGAGAAAAATTACCAGTGGTTGAAGCTGGAGGAGGCTTAGTGTACAACAGCAAAAAGGAAATACTCTTTATTCGAAGAAACTCTAAGTGGGACCTTCCGAAGGGAAAGGTAGAGAACGGTGAAAGTTACGAAGAAGCCGCAGTAAGAGAAACGATAGAAGAAACGGGAGTTCAGGATTTGGAAGTTCGAAGATTCTTAACGAAGACCTACCATGTATTTAAACGCAACGACAAGTTTAAGTTGAAGATCACTTATTGGTTCGAAATGTTTAGCGATTACACCGGCCCGTTAATTCCCGAACCTTCCGAAGGAATAAAAAAAGTAAGGTGGAAAAATTTTGAGAAATCACAAAAGGCGCTACAGGATTCATACGAAAATATCAAATTACTTTTCCCAAAAGAATACTTAATTCCGCACCCTAATGATAGGATATCTTAAATGTGCTTTCTCATAATTAGGCGATCGTTTATGTATCCAGTCTAATTGAACATACCAGTTACCGGCGAAGCTTGGGTCGCTCGCTTTTTTTTCTGAAAATTCTTGCTGTAAATCGGGATCGTTATTTAGCAATTCTACTGCTTTGTCTTCCCAAACATAAGGAGAGAAGCCTTCCTTTTGCTGAAGTATCGCGTCGAAGAAGTTCCAGTTAAAAAACGAATCGGTTGCCGTGGGTTCTAAAGTCTCTAAAAGATAGCGAACGCCATCCTGATCGGTGCTTACGATATAATCTCCTCTTTTAATAAAAACATTTTCTGTGTTAGATACTACCTGCGTATTGTAATGCGGATAGTGACCTTCATAAGGATTTCTGGAAGTTTCATAGCGTTCTATTTTATACACTTCGGAAGTGATCGTAGTATCATTTTGTATTCTTTCCATTGAAATTTTATTTGCCTTTAGAAGCTCAATGATATTCCAATAGCCTTGAGGTATTATGTAATACGATGGAATTTCTACCGAAGATTTCGGTTTGAAATTATTATAATAGGTAACCTCTTTCGTAAACGGTTTACTACGGTCGTATTTAAGTCGGTTTGCCCCTGTAATTGAACTGGGTATCATCTCCCCTTCGTAACCTTTAAAAGACAGTGTTGCAGTTTTCGAACTATCAATTTCCCAGCTTAGAGGGTAAGTAGTTCCTGCCTTAAAGTGTGTTAATGCATTTTTTCGAAGTTCTTTTATTACTTCCGCTTCATTATCGGCGATATTGATAAAGCTTTTCATGAGTTCGTACGTGCCTTCAACCCGTTCTTTGTAGGGTTTTAGCATATGAGTTTCTACCATCATTCCTAATGTATTATAAAGCGTTGCGTATCCGGTAGAGTAGCGTGGGGAGTCGAAAAATTGCGAAAATCCGCTTTCAGGAGTTCGGTTAAAAACATTTACATATGGAGTAATGTCCCAGTTTTTTATCTCAAGAGAATCTTCAAGTTGGGGCATCAAAGAAGTGTGCAGATAATTTCCAAGGTCTGAACCTAACTTATTATGTTGTGTAAATAAATGAGTGAGGACATATTGATAATCTGCTCCATTGCTTACATGATTGTCTATAAACAGATCCGGCTTAACGGTTCTGAAAATTTCTGCAAAGGCTCGTGCATTTTTGGTATCCGATTTAATAAAATCCCTGTTAAGGTCATAATTTCGTGCGTTCCCTCTAAATCCGTATTCCTTTGGTCCGTTTTGGTTGGTACGTGTTACACTATTTCTGTTGAGTGCTCCTCCAATATTGTATACCGGGATCACCGCAATTATGGTATTTTGAGGCGCAGCTATTGTACCTTCAGCAAAATCTCTAATTAGAAGCATGGAGGCATCGATACCATCACTTTCCCCTGGATGAATTCCATTATTTATAAGGAGTACATTTTTGTTTCGAGATCCGGAGAATTCTGAATCGAATGTTCTGTTTTTATTAAAGGTGACAATATGAAGGGGCTCTCCACTATCTGTCTTTCCCATGGAATAGATGGCAACCGAAGTATATGCTTCGGAAAGATTTGTATAAAAATCAATGACTTCTCCGTATTTCGGTGTTTCATTACCTCCGGATGATTCAAAAAGCGAAACGAAATTATAAGATGTTTTAGATTTTTCCGAAGAACATGCAACTAGAAGTATAGCAAGCAGGATGAGGTATTTCTGTTTCATAAAATTATCTTAAAATGTTGTTAATTGGCAAATAAGTGCCAATTTGAGGGTTTTTTTTGTAAAAAATAAAAAATTCTTTCGCTATATTGTGGCCTTAAATTAATCTAAAATATTTTAAAATGAAGAAAATTACTTTATTTATGGCGGCAGGGTTATTTGCTTTAGCTGCTAACGCTCAAAATTTATCTGAAGTATCAGTTTCTAGCACAGTTACTCCTTACACTCCAGATTTAGCTGTATTGTGGGATCAGCCTTCTATTGGAGGTAACGGGATCATCTCTGATATCTCTTCTGTTGATGGTGGACAGGTTTTCTCTGCAGATGACTTTACATTAACTGAATCTAATCGTATCGACAAGATCTCTGTATTTGGTTTCCAGAACAACGGGAACTTAGATCAATTACTTTCAGGTTTCGATCTTTACATCTATAATAACCTTACAGGTTTTGATGTACCGGATAGTGATCCTACTCAGTCTGGAACTGGTGTGTTAGAATTAGTTAACATCGATCCAATGGGTGGTGCATTAAACTTAGTTATCGATGCTTCAAACTACGCATTCGAAATCGATATTACTGCTGCAAACGGTGGTGATGTAGTTTTACCAGCTGGTGACTACTGGTTAGTAGTTGCTCCAAGATTGGACATTACTCCGGTATCGACTGCTGCAGAGCGTTGGAACTGGTTTGACGCTGGTGTACCAACTGCTGGTAACAACGAAGCGCACTTGATCGATCCGGGAGATATCTTCGGTGCTGGTGCAACTTCTTGGACTTCTTTATCTGATTTAGGTGTAACTTTTGGTAGTGTTGCTTTTGTAGTAGAAGGTGAGCCTGCTTTAGGTGTTGGTGAAAATGTATCAGATCTTGTTTCTGTATACCCGAACCCAGCTTCTGATATTTTAAACGTAAAAGTTCCTTCTACAGTAACTGTAACAGGTGCAACTCTTTTTGATGTTCTTGGTAACAACACTGGAGTAAGATTAGTAAACGGACAAATCAACATTGCTGGTTTGGCTAACGGTGTTTACTTATTAAACGTTGAAACTTCAGCTGGAACACTTACTGAAAAAGTGATCAAGAAATAATAACAATTTTTATTTCCAAAGAAAAAGCCTTGCAATTGCAAGGCTTTTTTAGTTTCATACAATCCAAAAAAAACAAATTTTAACATTGATTTATTGATGGAGTCATACGCTATGCTTAGTTACTTTTGAGAGTTTGATTTATTGTCTGCAAGTATAAAAACCTTGTGGCGATTCACTAGATAATAGGTTAATCTGATAACGACTTTATTATTTGTAGTCAGTGCAATTTTAAAAAAAACAATTAGCAAATTATAAATGGTTTACTATCTTTAATATCGAATAATCATTAAGAACTAACATTTTAACCATTAAGAATTAACATTATGAAGAAAATTTCTGTCTTATTTATGTTCGCAGTCGTAACCGCATTTGCGCAACAACCTCAAAATTATATTGATGTTTTGAGCAACCCTACAATTACTGCTTCTATTGAAAATCGGGAAGCTGTTATTAGTAGAATAGATAATGGGAGACAAGCTGTTATCGATACGTATACTACCTTAACCGATTTTACCGATGCAGTGGATGCTAATTGTTCTAGCAGCACGCTTACTTCTGAAAACTTTGGTGGAGGACCTGCTGGTATAACCGATTGTGGAACCACTGTTAGCAGTGCTGGTGATGGTTGTTTTCCAGCCGGCGAATTGGAGGCAGGGTTCGATACCATGGCCTCTAATGCAACCACAGTCATAAATATTCCTCCCGGGGCTATAGGAAACACCGATTCGCTAATTGGTTCTACAACTTTTGTGGAATATACGATCATTAACTTTTCGCCAGATGTTTATGCAGTCGCTATGGACATATGGGAAAACAATGACCCGACAACAGAGGTGAGAGTCTATGGAACCGGTGGAGCACTAATAGAAACATTTAGTGTTACCACTCCAACTAATTCGCAAACTTTTTTCGGTGTAATTGCAGATGAGCCAATTACAAAGATCGAATTAGAAGGTGCAAATGGAAGTGGTGAGCTTTTTGGTAATTTCCTCTTTGGAGCAGATTGCTTACTCGCAGTTAATGAAAACTTGCTTGCCAAAATAAGTATCTATCCTAACCCGGCTTCCGATATATTAAACGTAAAAGTGCCTTCTACAGTAACTGTTACAGGTGCAACTCTTTTTGATGTGCTAGGTAATAACACTAGCGTTAGATTGGTAAATGGGCAAATAGACATCGCCGGTTTGGCTAACGGTATTTACCTGTTAAAGGTTGAAACTTCAGCCGGAACACTTACTGAAAAAGTGATTAAGAAGTAATAATAATATTTTTTCCAAAGAAAAAGCCTTGCAACTGCAAGGCTTTTTTATTATAAAGAAGTTCGAAATTTAACTGTTCATTGAAATTAAGAACTCCTCATTATTCCTGGTCTGCTTAATTCGGTCATTAATAAACTCCATTGCCTCTACAGGGTTCATATCGGCTAAATATTTACGCAACACCCACATACGTTGAATTGTATTTTCATCCAGCAACAGGTCGTCTCTACGCGTACTTGAAGATGTAAGATCGATAGCTGGGAAGATTCTTCGGTTAGAGATTTTTCTATCCAACTGAAGTTCCATATTTCCGGTTCCTTTAAACTCTTCAAAAATAACTTCATCCATTTTAGAGCCTGTTTCAGTTAGCGCCGTAGCAATAATACTTAGCGAACCACCATTTTCGATGTTTCGGGCAGCACCAAAGAAACGTTTTGGTTTATGAAGTGCATTTGCATCAACACCACCACTTAATATCTTACCGCTGGCAGGTTGTACCGTATTGTAAGCTCGTGCTAATCGAGTAATTGAATCTAATAGAATTACCACATCGTGGCCACACTCTACCAATCTCTTTGCTTTATCGATCACAAGATTAGCTACTCGCACGTGTTCGGTTGCCTCTTTATCGAAAGTGGAAGCCACAACTTCTCCGCTAACATTACGTTGCATATCTGTTACCTCTTCAGGTCTTTCATCAATTAATAAGATGATCTGATATACTTCCGGATGATTAGCAGCAATCGCATTAGCGATATCCTTTAACAACATCGTTTTACCCGTTTTAGGTTGAGAAACGATCATTCCACGTTGTCCCTTTCCTATTGGAGCGAATAAATCGATAATTCGTGTTGAAACAGTACTTTGTCGTTCTGCAATATTGAATTTTTCCTGTGGAAACAAAGGTGTTAAATGTTCAAACGATACTCTGTCACGAACTACATTCGGATTGAGTCCGTTAATTTTATTAACCTTAATAAGCGGAAAGTACTTTTCACCTTCTTTAGGAGGTCTAACCTCACCAAGTACAGTATCTCCGGTCTTTAGTCCAAACAATCTAATCTGCGATTGAGAAACGTAAATATCGTCCGGCGATGAAAGGTAATTGTAATCGCTTGAGCGTAAGAACCCATAACCGTCTTGCATAATATCAAGAACACCTTCGCTCTCTATGATCCCATCAAATTCGAAATCGGGCTCTCTGTAACGGTTACGAGAATCCTTATTTCCGTTATTTCTGTTATCTTTTGACTTATTCGATTTATTGTCACGCTGATTCTTCTGACGAGTATCATTGGTGTTTTGTTTCGAATCCTTCTGATTTTGGTTCTGGTTCGAACTTCTGTTATCTGAACCTTTCGATTTATCATTAGATCGATTATCCTCTGTCTTGGCAGAATCTTCGTTAGATTTATTCTGATTTTGAGGTTTCTTCTGGTTCTTCTGATTTCGGTTGTCGTTGCGAGGTGAACGTTGCTTCTGATTTCGTTCCTGAGGAGCTTTTTTAGTACTTTTACTGGTATCAGGCGCTTTTGAAGGTTCTGAAGATGTAGTCGCATCTTCCGGTACAACGGCTTTGATAGCTTTGGGGTTTGCCGCTTGGTAATCTAAGATCTGATAAACAAGATCTAATTTTTTTAATGTCCGGTATTTTGGCACATTCAATTTTTTAGCAAGTTCCTGAAGTTCAGGTAGCTTTTTTGCTTTTAATTCTGAAATTTCTAACATTTAAATAATATAAGATTTAATGATTTTGTGTTTCCTTTGAGGACGGTGAGTTTGTTCTGAAAAATAATTGAAGACTAAGTAACCGTGATTGAATTGGTTACGAATAGATATGCAATAATACAACAATAAATTAAATTCTTCATTTATATTTTTAAAAAAGAAAGCCTATTTTTGCATCCTATTAACAAATTTTAGCATGTTACAACGAATACAAACCGTTTATTTAGTGATCTCCGCCCTCGTGATTGGAGCACTGTACATTTGGTTTCCTGTTGTTGCTAATGAAGCAGGAGTGCCGGTAATAGAAAGAAGTGAACCTTTAGTGTTCATACTTATTCTTGTTTCAATTGCTCTTGCGATTATTTCAATTTTAAATTTTAAGAAACGACAATTACAATTTGTATTAAATCGTTTAAATATCATATCAAATTTTGTATTACTGGGAGTTTTCGTTTACAGGTCGCTAACTTTATCCGGAGAGACTTTGGTTTCTGAGAAGGGTATTGGGGTGCTACTTCCTATCATTTCTATCGTTTTTTTAGTGCTGGCCAATAAGGCCATTAAAAAGGACGAGGATCTCGTAAAATCTGTGGACCGTTTACGTTAAACTATAGCTTAGTATATTAGTGCGAAACCCTCAAAGAATGCCATCTTTGAGGGTTTTTTAATGATTTAACTTGTGCCAAACATATATTTTCAACGCTCAAACTCGATCACTTCTAAATTCTGTATTTCCTTTCCGTCTATTTCGAACCGTAGCATCGTTCTAACCTTATGAAAACCGTGTTTTCCAACGGCACCCGGATTCATATGCAACAAGCCTCTCTTTTTGTCATTCATCACCTTTAAAATATGTGAATGCCCGCAAATAAAGAGTCGGGGTGGATTGCTGTATATTTCTTCTCTAATGGCAGGGCTATACCTACCCGGATAACCGCCAATATGTGTTATAAGAACATCTACTTCCTCACAGAAGAAACGATTGTTTAAAGGAAACTGACTCCGTGCCTTAGCGTCGTCGATATTTCCATAAACAGCGCGCAAGGGTTTAAGCGCCTCGATAGCGTCGGTAACCCTTAGATCGCCTATATCTCCGGCATGCCATACTTCATCTGCTTGTTTTACGTATTTTAGGATCTTGTCATCAATATAACTGTGAGTGTCGCTAAGAAGGAGAATTTTGGTCAAAATTTATCCGGCATATTAAGGGATTAGTAATTTTATATTTATCGTAAATTTAAGAAGATAATACGGTTCTGAAAGTAATTTGTAGATTGGTTATCATTAGAATTTTTCTATGGCGAACTGCTTTTTCGGAAAGAAAAAGCACCGGGCTTTCGGTAGTCGCCTCCTCCGTAGCCTTCGGCGTAGGAGGGGAGCTCCAACAATACCTCAATCCCTGTTCGAACTTTTGATTAACGAAACTGAGGGGAGTTTCATTCCTGCCCTCTTTTATGGCAAGTAATCTAACATGACACCTAAACAACATCAGATTTCTCATGGTTGCACCCGGTAGCTTCAGCAAATTTTATTTGCTTCAGATATTGTTTTAAAGAAGCAAAACAAACATTTTTACTGCCTAAACCACAGTTCGTAAATCGTAAATCGTAAATTTGTACTCCAAAAAAGAACGTTTGCGATATTTTATTGAAATAGCCTATAACGGGAAAAATTATCACGGCTGGCAAATTCAACCTAAATCAGTATCGGTACAGGAAGTACTAGAGAATGCTTTGTCAACTATTCTTCGGAAAGAGATTAAAGTGGTTGGTGCAGGTAGAACAGATTCCGGGGTACATGCCAAACAATTGTATGCGCATTTTGATATGGTGGAAATTGAAGAGCCTTCAGTATTAGTTTTTAGACTCAACTCCTTGCTTCCGAAGGATATTTCAGTAAAAACAATATTTCAGGTAAAGGAAGAAGCACACGCCCGGTTTGATGCAGTCGAAAGAGCTTACGAGTATCTCATTTCATTGGAAAAGGATCCGTTCATGGAGGATTTTGCATATCATATACATCAAAAACCCGATGTGGAATTGATGAATCAAGCAGCAAATCTTTTATTGAGTTATAAGGATTTTCAATGCTTTTCGCGTACACATACCGATGTAAAAACGTATAATTGTAAAGTGAAAACTGCGTTTTGGAAAGAGGAAAATAACCAATTAATTTTCACAATTGTGGCAGATCGTTTTCTTAGGAATATGGTAAGAGCCATTGTTGGAACACTTTTGGAAGTCGGTTTTAAGAAGAGATCTTTAGCCGATCTAAAGTCGATTATTGAAAGCAAGGATAGAAGTGAAGCCGGGGCATCTGCACCGGCACACGGTTTGTACCTTACCCGGGTGCTTTATCCCGATACAATTTTTATGTAATATAGTCGAATCTGGTTATTCGAAATAATAGTAAAATATAAATTAAAGAGATCTCCCTCTTCACGAGGAATACTATGGCAGATTCAGGAAATGCATTCGATTTCAAACTTTTTAAGCGGTTGTTGGCCTTTACCAATGTTTATCGCTGGATCTTCTACTTCGTGGGATTCGCAGCGATTGCAATGTCCGGATTGGCAATTCTGCGTCCGTATCTTCTTAAAAAAGCTATAGACGATTCCATTGTTCCACAGGACGGAGAACGTTTTGTGTTCTTTGTGAGTTTAATGCTGGCCGTTTTAATACTGGAAGTTGTATTTCAGTTTGCATTTATCTTTTATGCCAATTGGCTTGGACAAAGTGTAGTTAAAGATCTTCGTGTAAAACTCTTTAAACTCATGATGAGTTTTAAGATGAAATATTTCGATAAAAGTGCCGTAGGAAGACTAACCACACGTGCAGTAAATGACATTGAAACTATCTCAAGTATTTTTAGTCAGGGACTGTTCATGATCATTAGTGATTTGCTTAAAATGCTCGCTATAGCGGGTTTTATGCTATATCAAAGTTGGCGATTGTCGTTAATTGTATTTGCTATTTTACCACTTATTCTTTACGCTACACGGGTTTTTCAACGCGCTATGAAAGTAGCTTTTGAAGAAGTTAGAAATCAGGTGGCGAATTTAAATTCGTTCGTACAGGAGCGAATTACAGGGATGAAAATTGTACAGATCTTTACCAGAGAAGATACAGAATTCAAGCAGTTTAAAGAGATCAATGAGAAGCATAAAAAAGCATGGGTAAAAACTGTTTGGTATAACTCCATTTTTTTTCCAATTGCTGAGATGGCATCCTCTGTAGCTATTGGTCTGCTGGTATGGTATGGCGGACTTAATGCAGCAGGCGGGGGATTAATTACGCTGGGGTTAATTACGATGTTTATTGAACTTTCTCAAATGCTCTTTAGACCACTTCGTCAAATTGCCGATAAATTTAATACGCTTCAAATGGGGATGGTCGCAGCAAATAGAGTATTCGCTATTTTAGACACCAAATCGCATATTCAGGATCATGGAACCCTAGCATTAGAAGATGCGAAGGGTCGAATAGATTTTGACAATGTGTGTTTTGGTTATATACCCGATGAACAAGTGATCAAAAATATTTCCTTTTCTGTAAAGCCCGGCGAAACAGTAGCAATTGTTGGCGCCACAGGTGCAGGAAAATCTACTATTATCAATTTACTGAATCGGTTTTACGAGATTGACAGCGGAGTTATTTCAATTGATAACACTTCTATCAAAGACTTTAAACTCGTTTCCCTAAGGAGTCAGATAGCCGTTGTGCTTCAGGATGTGTTTTTGTTTGCCGATACTATTTTAAACAATATTACCCTCAATGATCCGTCGATCACAGAAGAGGAGGTAATTGCAGCTGCCAAGGAAATAGGAGTACATAAGTTCATTACTTCGCTCCCGGGAGGTTATCACTACAACGTAAAAGAGCGCGGTACTATGCTATCTTCAGGTCAGCGACAGTTAATTGCTTTTTTAAGAGCGTATGTAAGTAAGCCGAGTATTCTTATTTTAGATGAAGCCACATCTTCTGTCGATACTTATTCCGAAGAAATGATACAAACAGCTACCGATAAGATCACCAAAGGCAGAACATCTATCGTTATTGCACACAGATTGGCAACCATTAAAAAAGCGGATAAAATTTTGGTGATGGACGCCGGTAAAATTGTAGAAAGCGGAACACATAAAGAGTTGCTGAAAAAAGAAAACGGTTATTATAGAAACCTTTACGAAGTCCAGTTTATGACCGAAGAAGCCATATAACCCATTTTATTGGCAGCTTTTTGCGCTTCCATAAATTCATCCATTCCCCCTGTTAAGAACAGATATGCCATTATAATGATCATAAAAATTATGATCAGCACGATATAGATCCCAAAACCGATAAACAAGAAAACGACAGATTTAACTATGATTCGTTTTAAACTTAACTGGTATAGCCTTTTAAAGCAATAGGCTGAATATATTACCATGATGAACGAATAGTAATAATTGTAATCGAAAAAGGAATAGCCTAATGCCGATAGGATAAGCGTTGGTATAAACAACGAAATAGAAAGCTGAGACTGAGTGTACCCCAGGATCACGATATGCTCAACATAATTGTATTTTTTGATGTTATAAAATACCAACATACTTACAAAGGCATAAACCGGAATTAGTAGTATGTACAAAAGGGAATAGTATTCAAAAATCGAACTCATTATCGAATTTCCAAACGGATTGTCCTTAGCGACATATTCAGGAAAATCCATGGCACCCGGATAGAATTTATTCAGAATAAAAAATTGTAAACCTGAAACTGTAATGGCTAGCGCAATATAATTTAATACATGAACATATTTTTTACGTGTTCCGTTAATATAGGTGTCGATTACATCCTCCGGTTGCTTAAATAAATTGATGAAGGTTTGCAGAAATCGGTTGTCGTAGTTTAAGAATTGCTCGCTAAAATCTTCAATAATATTTCTAAAGGTTAATCGGTTGGCAATAACTTTCCCTCCACAGTTGTTACAGAATTTCGATTGGGGCAACAAAGCGTTTTTACAGTTTTTACATTCCATAAAGCCTTTAACTTATATCCTTTGTTAATAGTTCGTTAAGCTCATCAAAATCTTTAAAGAATACAAACTCCCCATCTTTTAAGTAAGAGATTTGTCCGTTTTCTTCTGAAACCACCAAACACACCGCATCTGTCTTTTCTGTAATACCAACAGCAGCCCTATGACGAAGACCAAATCGTAAGGGGATCTTGCGGTCGTTAGACACCGGAAGTATAACCCGTGTTGCCGTTATAGTGCCATCTTCTACAATGGTGGCTCCATCATGTAGCGGACTATTCTTAAAGAAGATGCTCTCAATGATTGGCTGATTTAGCCTAATATTCATCTCGTCACCACTATTCTTAACAAAATCTAAGCTGTTGTTTCTCTGAAATACAATAAGTGCTCCTGTTCTACTGTCACTCATTTTTTTGCACGCATCGAGGGTGGCTTTTACATATTCTTTGTTGGCGTTGTCTTCGGAAAGTAACTTAAATTTATTAAAAAATCGCCGTCTGGCGTTCACATTAGTTGAGCCTACCATAAGTAGAAATCTTCTTATTTCCTGCTGAAAAACAACGATTAGCGCAAACATCCCAACTCCTAAGAAACCGCCTAGGATCTTACTCAGTAACTCCATTTGAAGCAGTTCTGTGAGTCTCCAAATTGCGTAGACGATTACGATTCCAATAAAGATATTTATCGCAGCAGTACCTTTAACCAATTTGTAAAGGTAGTAGAGCAGGAAAGCTACCAGTACAATGTCAACAATATCAATAATTCTAATGTCTAGAAATTCCAAAAGCTGTTGGTTTTTGTAAAAGTAAATTAAAAATTTTTAAGTAGTTGGTTTGTTTTCATTCAATAGTTCGAATAGTTTAATACATTCAACAGCTTCTTTTACATCATGAACACGCAGTATGGAAGCTCCTTTTAAAAGTGCAACCGTATTTAATGAGGTGGTTCCATTTAAGGCTTCCTGAGGTGTGATCTCCAGTGATTTGTAGATCATCGATTTTCGCGAAACACCAACGAGAATAGGGGTGTCCAGATGCTTAAAAAGCTCGAGATCATTGAGGAGCTGAAAACTCTGTTGTCGGGTTTTGGCGAAGCCAAAACCCGGATCAGCAATAATATCGCTTATTCCCTGGGCACGCGCAGCAGCGATTCGTTCAGAAAAATAATAAAGAACATCCCGAGTTACATTTTCATAATCAGTTTTTTGTGTCATGGTCTGTGGAGTCCCCCGCATATGCATTAAGATGTAAGGTACTTTTAGTTTTCCAACTGTTGAAAGCATATTTTCATCTAACAAACCCCCAGAAATATCATTTACAATACAAGCACCCGAATGTACCGCCGCCGCCGCAACTTCACTTCTAAAGGTGTCTATAGAGATCAACGCTTGAGGAAAATTTTTTGAAATAGCCTCAATTGCGGGAATTACCCGTTTAATTTCTTCGTCAACCGTAATTTCTTCAGCTCCGGGACGTGAGCTGTAACCACCAATATCTAAAAAAAATGCACCGGCACTCAACATGGTTTCAGCCTGTGCCACAATTTCTCTTAAACCGAAAGTTCTTCCGCCGTCATAAAACGAATCGGGAGTAACATTTATAATGCCCATTACCCGTCTAATCGACATATCTATGAGTGTACCTTTACAATTGATGGTTTGCAATTTTTTAAATTGATTTATTTAAGCGAAATTTACGCAAAATCTTACATATCAACATGCCCGATACTTCAAAACAATACAACGACATAATTGAAACTTGTAGAGCGCTGTTTATCAACAAAATGAAAGACTACGGAAGCGCCTGGCGTATTCTCCGACTCCCGTCGCTTACCGATCAGATTTTTATTAAAGCGCAACGAATTCGTGGCTTACAGCAAAATGAGGAACGAAAAGTTGACGAAGGGGAGGTAAGTGAATTCATCGGAATCATCAATTATTCGGTTATGGCGCTTATTCAACTTGATAAAGGAGTGGTGGAGCAACCCGATCTTAGTTTAGAGGAGGCAACCCAATTGTATGATGAAAAAGTGGCAATCACAAAGCAACTTATGATGGATAAAAACCATGATTATGGTGAAGCATGGCGTGATATGCGAGTGAGCTCATTAACCGATCTCATTCTTCAGAAGTTATTAAGAGTTAAGCAAATTGAAGATAATCAAGGAAAAACGTTAGTTTCAGAAGGAATTGATGCAAATTATCAAGACATGATCAACTATGCGGTTTTTGCAATGATACATCTTAACGAAAACGAATAATATAATTTTAATTACATGAAAATACTAGTAGGCATCTCAAGAATTTTTGTTGGAGTACTATTTATTATTAGTGGTTTGATAAAACTAAACGATCCGGTTGGTTTTTCCTTTAAACTGAAAGATTATTTTGCTCCCGAAGTTCTAAATCTCGAATTTCTCGTTCCGTACGCCCTTCTATTGGCGATATTTGTCGTGATCTTTGAAGTGCTCTTGGGAATCATGTTGCTGGTTGGTTACTTCAGGAAATTTACGCTCTGGAGCCTGTTGTTAATGATCGTATTCTTTACGTTTTTAACCTTCTATTCGGCGTATTTCAATAAAGTGACCGATTGCGGATGTTTTGGGGATGCTATCAAATTAACTCCATGGGAGTCTTTTACGAAGGATATCATTCTCTTAGTCTTAATTCTTATTCTTTTCTTCGGAAGCAAGTATATTAAACCGCTTTTTTCGAAAGGAGTTAGGAGCATTATAGTTTTCGCAGCTTTCGTAGGTTGTCTTGCGATTACGTATCACGTACTTCAACATTTACCAATAATTGATTTTAGGCCCTATAAGATTGGAGCGAACATTTCGGAAGGAATGTCGATTCCGGAAGATGCACCGAAACCAATTTTCGAGTATAATTGGAAATTTAAGGTTAACGGAGAGGACAAGATATTCACGACAAGTGGAGATTATCCTAAAGTTGACGGGGAGTTTATTGAAGTTAAAACCAAAGAACTACAAGCCGGTTACGAGCCGCCAATCCACGACTTTACTATTGAACGTGATGATACAGATTACACAGAGCAATTTCTGAATGAAGAGAATATAATTTTCGTAATTGCTTATAATTATAGTAATACCGAAAAGGACGGCTATCGAAATATAAGAGAAATTACTAATGAAGCCCTGAAAAAGGGATACAAAGTCATCGGACTTTCGGCTTCATCTAAAGAAGTGATGGAAGGACTCGCCGAAGATTATAAGCTCAATTTCCAGTTCTATTTCTGTGATGAGACAACCTTAAAAACTATTGTTAGAAGTAACCCGGGAATATTAGAGTTACAAAGAGGAACCATCAAGCAGAAATTACATTGGAATGACGCAATGGACCTGGAGCTACAAACACTTGAAAATGCAAGTCCAAACTTAGATTTTGAATTGAAGAGACGTCTGGACAGTATCGCTATACTCGATCAGCGTTTTAGAAAATTAATGCAGGCAGAATCTGCCGAAGAACTCGAGAAAATGGGCAAAGAGATGGGGCTAAGCCGAGATGAGTATACCGGAGATCATATGGCTTTGCAACGAGTAATAGACAGTACGAATATGATATTTGTAGAGAACATATTTAAAACAAAGGGCTATCCCGGAATATCTATGGTTGGGGAATCTACTAATATGGCAGCCTGGTACGTGTTACAGCACAATCCCGACAAAATTCCAACTTATCTGCCAATAATTAAAGAAGCTGGAAAAGACGGTGAGATCTCAATGCGTGCGGTTGCTATGATGGAAGACAGGTATTTAATGAATGAAGGGAAACCGCAAATTTATGGTACACAGGGTATGCGATACGACGATGAGAGAGGAGCTTTTATTTGGCCTATACAGGATCCGGAAACCGTGAATGAGCGCAGAGCCGAAGTAGGCTATGAAGATTCGATTGAAGAATATGCAAAAATTCTTTTTGGTGAAGATTTTGTCTATAAAGTGCTTAACATTGATGATGTAAAACAATAATCGTGGCCGGATATATACTTCAAAAATTAGGCTATGCTTTGATAACTTTGTTTGGAGTAGTAACGGTTATTTTTTTATTATTTACGATCCTTCCGGGAGATCCAGCACGAATGATGCTGGGACAAAATGAAAGTGCCGAGCAAATAGCCATCGTTAAAAAGAAATACGGTTTCGATAAACCTATAAGTACACAATACTTATACTACATAAACGATTTGTCACCTATTTCCTTTCACAGTACCAACCCTGACGATTATACTTATCTTTTAGAAGGGAAATATACAGCTACAAACCTATTTACCATACATGAAACGACCGTGGTGATCAAGACACCATACCTTCGGGAATCATTTCAGAAGAATGGGAAGAGCGTGAGCTCGGTAATAGCCGAAACATTGCCAAATACTGCAATTTTAGCGGTTTCTGCCATAATTATTGCCATGTTATTGGGAATTGTTTTAGGAATTATTTCTGTTCTGTTTAAAGATGGATGGATCGATAGGTTGATCCAGTTAATAAGTACGCTGGGAATGAGCGTCCCATCATTTTTTAGTGCTATAATCTTTGCATGGCTTTTTGGTTATGTGTGGCATGAATTCACCGGACTCAATATGACAGGTAGTTTATACGAAGTTGACGATTTTGGCGAGGGAAAGTACATTCAGTGGAAGAATTTAATACTACCTGCCGTGGTTCTGGGTATCCGTCCGTTGGCAGTAGTGAGTCAGTTAATGCGGAATTCTCTACTCGAAGTTTTAAATCAGGATTATATAAGAACGGCGAAAGCGAAAGGCTTATCATTTTATAAGATAATAAAAAGACATGCCCTTAAGAACTCATTAAATCCGGTAATTACAGCGATATCGGGATGGTTTGCTTCTATGTTGGCGGGAGCGGTATTCGTGGAGTATATTTTTGGGTGGAATGGTTTAGGCAAAGAGATTGTAGAGGCATTAAACACCTTAGATCTCCCTATTATCATGGGTGCGGTAATCGTGATCGCGGCTTTGTTTATTGTAATTAACATTCTAGTGGATATTATTTACGGTTGGCTGGATCCAAAAATCAATAATTAGGAAGCTGGAGAGTGTTAACATAATTGAAAAGCTTTATATAATTAGAAAAAACATTCAGACCTTTGTAGTAAATTTTAACAACCATGACAGTGCATAGAAAACAGATCGTAGCCGGAAACTGGAAGATGAATAATAACCTTTCAGAAACTGAAAACCTTTTAAAAGATTTAAAAAAACAAGTCATTCCGGAGAACGTTTCGGTAATGGTGGGACCTAGCTTTACGAATCTCTATCACGCCTTCCAGTCGGTTTTAGATCACCCAATTGAAGTAATCGCTCAAAATATGCATCAATCTAAGGATGGTGCGTTTACGGGAGAGGTCTCAGCAGATATGCTTAAAAGCGTAGGGGTGCAGACGGTTATACTCGGACATAGCGAACGCAGGGCATATTTTCATGAATCGAATGAACTATTAGCAGAAAAAGTAAATACGGCGATTGAGAATGAGATGAATGTCATATTCTGTTTTGGTGAGGAGCTTAATGATAGAAATAATGGTGAGCATTTTGAAACGGTTGCCTCACAATTGGAGCAGGGATTGTTTCATATTTCTGATGAGAATTGGTCTAAAATTATTTTAGCATACGAACCTGTTTGGGCGATAGGTACAGGCGAAACTGCCAGTCCGGAGCAAGCTCAGGAAATGCATGCTTATATTCGTGAGATCATTGCCGAAAATTACGATCAAAGTATAGCCGATTCGGTTTCAATTCTATACGGAGGTAGCGTAAAACCTGCAAATGCTTCCGAAATTTTTGGGAAACCCGATGTTGACGGAGGATTAATTGGGGGCGCGGCCCTAAACGCCGAGAGTTTTATGGCGATCGTTAATTCCTTCGGAAAACAATAGAAACTCGATTCTACTTATGAATTACTTAGAATATACCTTTACTGTAAATCCACTTCAACCCGGAGTAGAAATCCTTATTGCCGAACTGGGTTACGCCGGATTTGAAAGCTTTGTAGAAACTGAAAATGGGGTAACCGCCTATATTCAGAAGGAAGAATGGAAGGAATCGATGCTGGAGGATATTCAGATACTCGCTTCGGAAGAATTCACGATTTCGTTTGAGTCTTCCGAAATTGAACAAGTAAATTGGAATGCCGAGTGGGAAAAGAATTTTGACCCGATTGAAGTTGATGGAAAGTGTGTAGTAAGAGCACCATTTCACCCTCAAACTAAAGTGCCTTACGAAATCGTAATAGAACCTAAAATGTCGTTTGGAACAGGGCATCATGAAACCACATATATGATGCTTCAGCATATTCTAGAGAACGATTTTAGAGGAAAAACAGTATTGGATATGGGTTGCGGAACAGCGGTTTTGGCGATATTAGCCGAAATGCGTGGCGCAGCTACTCTCGATGCGATCGATATTGACGAATGGTGTGTCGAAAATTCAGAAGAAAATATACAACGTAACAACTGCAAAAATATTACAGTTCGTCTAGGTGACGCCTCCCTACTTGCAGGAAAAAGTTATGAAGTGATCATCGCGAATATAAACCGAAATATATTGTTAAACGATATGAGTGTTTATCGCGATTGTTTGTCAAAGGAAGGTGAACTTTATTTAAGTGGTTTTTACTCAGAAGATTTGAATATCATTAAAGATTGTTGCAATAAGTTGGGTTTTACCTTCGTTGATAAAAAGGAAAGAAATAATTGGATCGCCGCTAAATTTAGGATCTAAAGCCTTCGTTTTTAAGGCTATTTTTTGGTTTTTATTATTTCTTTGCTGAAATTTACGAATGTTATGAGTACCAGAGAGAAAACAGAAGAGGAAGTATCGGTTTCCGAACTTGAAAGTAACCAAAATGAAATTGTATTGTTTAACGATGATGTAAACACTTTCGATCACGTTATTAATACGCTTATCTACGCATGCGAACACACTCCCGAACAAGCCGAACAGTGTTCAATAATAGTTCATTTTAAAGGAAAATGTACTGTTAAAACCGGAGCATACAGTGAACTGGAACCTAGATGTTCTATGCTTCTCGATGCAGGTCTTAGTGCCGAAATTCAATAACACATTATTATTTCAAATTAACAAATTGGCAATTTTAAGAGCCGTTTAATGTTAAATTCTCATTTAAAAGGATAAATATTTGCGGAATACTCATAAATAATTAGTATTTTTAGAATTAACAAACTTAATTTTTTATTCACTAATTCTAAATCATTTATTATGAGAAGATTAAAATTTGGACTACTAGGCTGTCTTGCCTTGAGTCTTGCCTTTGTTTCATGTTCAAGAGACGAAGAATCCCCGGAAACTAACAATGAAACTGCTAATTTAACCAAAGAAGTCCCCCAACGGTTGTTAGACATTGTGAAATCCCTGGAATTAAATGTCAACCACGTAAGGTACGATACCTTTCATTTTCCCGATGGTACCAGCGAAGAACGTATTTTTATCGAAGATGATATCACTATGACAGAAGCCGAATTATTGGCACTGGAAGGCGTTGATATCCATTCCAGACAATACAGTACCAATAATCTTGTAAGTCAGGGTAGAAATATCTCTATCATTGGTTATACAGGAGGGAGTCAGGCACTTTCCAGTAAGGAGCGAACCGCACTGCAATGGGCTGTAAATAATTACAACCGACTTAGTGGTGTATCCATTAGTTTTACATTAACCTTCGGAACCAATTACCAAAGTAAAGATATGGTAGTTTACAATAACACAGTGAACAACCCCGGTGGTGCCGGTGGAAGTGCCGGTTTTCCAAGCGGCGGACTTCCCAATAAATATGTACAGATCTACGGATTATCCGGATACAGTACTAATGTAAATGAACATGTAATCACTCATGAGATTGGACATTCGGTTGGATTTCGCCATACCGATTGGTTTAGTCGTCAAAGTTGCGGACAAAACGTAAATGAGGGGACTGCCGGTGTTGGTGCGAACCATATTGCCGGAACGCCAACAGGTTACGATCCAACTTCTATTATGCTGGCCTGCTTCAGTTCGGGGGCAAGTGGCGAGTTTAATGCCAATGATATTACTGCTTTGCGAGCTTTGTACTAACAAACCTAACTTGCTAAGTTGAAAAGCCCGCCTTTTGGCGGGCTTTTCTATTGTAAAAAAAGCAAGCTATTTTCTTAGCCTGCTTCGTATTCAATTTCAGTTGATTTATTCGTGACCACAGCAGGATTGGCTGTCGCCTCTCCTGACAAAGCTCCGCTTTATAAGCAGGATTGGCTGTCGCCTCTCCTGACAAAGCTCCGCTTTATAAACAGGATTGGCTGTCGCCTCTCCTGACAAAGCTCCGCTTTATATGCAGGATTGGCTGTCGCCTCTCCTGACAAAGCTCCGCTTTATAAGCAGGATTGGCTGTCGCCTCTCCTGACAAAGCTCCGCTCTATAAACAGGATTGGCTGTCGCCTCTCCTGACAAAGCTCCGCTTTGAAAATAGTTCAAACAAAAAAACGCTCAAGCGAGCTTGGCGTTTTTCCTAATTGAACTATTTATTCGTGACCACGGCAGGATTCAAACCTGCAACCTCTTGAGCCGTAATCAAGTGCGCTATTCAGTTGCGCCACGTGGCCATTATTGGGGTGCAAATATAAAAATTTTATGGTCATTTAGCATCATTCAAATAAAAAATTGCAATGAGATAACTTAATTTTAGATCACTTTTAGATGTTGAGGAATATATTTTTTCTTTTTAACTATAAACTAGGGTTAAAATATTTTTATTTGAATCTTTTTATTGATTACTTTACTGTATGCTGAACCCAGAAGATTTTATAAGAGATATACCCGATTTTCCAAAGCACGGAGTCATATTTAAAGATATTACACCGCTACTGGGTAATACCGAAGCTATGGCATTTTGTCTTTCCGAATTGATAAACCTGGTCGAGGATCAGAAAATTGATAAAGTGGTAGGGATCGAATCCCGCGGATTTTTCTTTTCAACCCTCATGGCAAAAGAATTAAATGCCGGTTTTGTCCCAATTCGCAAGTCGGGAAAACTTCCTTATAAAACCCTTAAAGAGCCCTATTCTCTTGAATATGGTATGGATACCTTAGAAATTCACGAAGACGCTATTTCAAAAGGTGATAAAGTTATTTTGCACGACGATGTCCTGGCTACCGGGGGAACGGCAAAAGCAGCATGTAAACTCATTGAAAATTTAGGTGGGGAAATAGTACAGTGTAACTTTTTAATTGAGCTCGAATTCTTAAAAGGTTCAAAACGGTTACACAGATATGATGTAAGATCACTGTTAACGTACTAATCGAGTGCATTTTTAGTGACCCAGAGTTTGTACGCGAATAACGCCAACTGCAACTTTGAGGCTTTGGCCAGATCAACGCCTTTCTTTGTGAAACTGGGAAGCAGCGATTTATTGAGTTTTGCCAGAGTTTTAAAGATCTTTTTCTTCATTCTATAAAAATACAATAAAAAAAGACTCGATTACGAGCCTTTTTTTACTGAAATTCTGTCTTTTTAATTCGCATTTTTAATGAAGGTTCCCTCATCTGCACTTAACACGATCGTACCTATGGGCTCGTCATCATCCCCGGAGTATGATGAGTTAGTTGTAGAACCATTATTATTATCCAATTTTAGCTTTATTTTAATGATCTCACCCATTTCGTTTCGCTTTACTCCCCGATAGGAGAACGAAACTCCTTTAGCTTCAAATTCATTTTTAATTCGTTCTAAGTCGCTGTCGGATGAATTCTTGGAGATCTTTTTAAAATTCTTTGGCAACGCTCCTTTAGCATGAATTCTATTGCCATTAGAACGTGCAACCGATATACTTCTACCTCGATCGCGTTCTGCTCTACTACCTCTTGCATAATTTCTTAAACTATCAACACGATGACCTCGGTGAAGTCGCATACTATCAGAGTTTCTGCGAACATGAATCATTTCTTCCTTCATCTCCTCACGGCGTTTTTTCATTTCCTCACGCATATCATCACGTACCTCTTTGCGCTCCTCATTCATCTTTTCACGCATTTCTTTGCGTCGCTCATTCATTTCTTCTCGCCGCTTACGCATTAATTCGCGTTGCTCCTCGAATTCTTCATCCAAATCACCATTTCCCTGGTTAATATAAGCCGAATTCCCACTACTCCCTGAAGATCTAACCGATAGTCCGTTGTCGCCGGATCTAATCACGATCTTATTGATGGGATCGTCACTACTCACAGAATAGCTACCCGAATTTCCTTCCTTACTCGTATAACTTATGGTAATTCCCGTAAGCTCATTGCTTCCATTGTACTTTAAATTCGAATAATTAAACTTAAATCCATCGGCTTCCAGCTCCGTTTTGATATTTTCAAGTTCCGCTTTTGAGGTGTTCTTGGTGATCTCTATAATTATGTCTTTCGGCTTACTCGCAAATGGATCGATCATTTTATTTGCTTCAGAATTAGTAGCCTTAGATCCAACGCCAAATGCTTCAGAGGAAGTCACGACAGAAGAAGCCGCATTCATTTTATTATCTGATCTTTCCGATGTTTTCGAAGTATTTAGAACATCGTTCCTTTCCGAAGGAATTTCAGTAATACTTTCCGAAGGTTTTTCAGCAATACTTTCCGAAGAAATATCAGAAATATTTGTAGTACCACTCAATGTACCATTTGCTTCGCGGTATTCTACCACTTCTTTGACATTAAAACTCCATAAGAAAACCGCTAATAACGGAAGAACAATGCTTACTTTCCAGATGTTGCTCTTTTTTGATGTGCTTTTGTTTAACATGACGATTCGTTTTTTTACTTGTCCAACAGGCTTTCTCAAGGTTATTTTCTTTCCGAAAACTGCCAGACGCGTGAATGATTGATAAAAATTATTAGTGATAGATGGTATTGGTCTATTAGATGAAACTTTAACCAATGCCAGTTGATATTGTTTTACCGAAGGGACGATCTGTGCCGCTTCGCTATCGGCTATAAACTCAAGATTTTCTTCTATTCCTCTCTTGTACATCCATGCAAGTGGATTCATCCATTGTAGTATGAGTAAAATATTGGCTAAAATGATATCCACAGAATGCCATTGAGATACGTGAATTTGCTCGTGTTTTAAGATCATTTGCAATTCTTCTTCCGAGTGGACTTCCGGATTGTAAACGATATAATTAAAGAATGAAAACGGAAGACTCTGCGTTGGGACTTCTATATAGGTGTATTGTCCAAGACGTCGGGTGGGATACTTTTTGAGAATCTGGCGAAGAGAAAATAATTGCTTTATAAACCTGATCGTCATAAACGCGATGCCGATTATGTAGATAACGGCAATAATTTGCCACCAATTAATAGTAGCTTCCTGAGGAGTGCTTAAAAGATGTGTTGTGGGTTGCGCAAGATCCTCAAAGCTCTCTGTCATAGGTGGGAGTGGAACAACATCTTTGTAGATGACTCTTGTAAACTCTAAAAACGGGAAGGCCACAGCTGCAAGGATACCTCCCAGAAGGAAATGCCGGTTAGCAGTAAAAAAAGTATCTCGCCGTAAAATAAACAGGTACACCAGATAGAAGAGGATAAGGATACCGGCGGACCTTAATATATAGTATAAGAATTCCATTGTTCTATTTTTTTTCGATGATCTCTAAAATTTCACGTAATTCTACTGCACTAATCTTCTCTTCTTTCGCAAAGAAAGACACCATACTTTTATAATTATTATTAAAATAACGCTTCATTGCGATATTCATAAAACGCTTTGTATAATCTGCCTTGCTCACCACAGGAAAGTATTGATGCGTTTTTCCAAATGCAGTATGGGAAACAAAACCTTTTTCTTCCAGATTTCTAATAATGGTAGAAACCGTATTATAATGGTTCTCGTCCGGTAGCGCAGCTACAACCTCCTTTACAAATGCTTTATCGAGACTCCAAAGCGCCTGCATTATTTCTTCTTCTTTATTTGTGAGTTGTTCCATAAGTTTACTATTAAACAAGTTACACAAACATATAACTATTTTTATAGTTGTACAACTATTTTTGTAGTTATATAACTATTGATTTAGTTTTTTATTGTGTTCTAAAGCAATTTACACATGCAAACCCGATCGAAATTTGTAAATCAAATTAGTATCTTCGTGCCTTTATAAAAATTTGTTTATGAGTCTATTGTTTATCTTCTTAGGATTGATCTTATTAGTAGTTGGGGGAGAGTTTCTGGTTCGTTCCTCGGTAGCATTATCCTTTAAGCTTCATCTTTCAAAAATGGTGATAGGCCTCACAGTGGTCTCTTTTGCAACATCGGCGCCGGAATTGCTGGTGAGCGTGCAGGCTGCGTTAGAAGGGTTTAGTGATATTTCATTAGGAAACGTAATTGGTTCTAACATTGCGAATATTGGTTTGGTTCTGGGAATTACAGCAGTTATGTTTCCTTTATTAATAGACCGGGATTTTTATAAATTTAATTGGCCGGTCATGATGTTGCTTTCTATCGCATTGTTTGCGATCTTAAGTAGTGGAAAAGAGATTAGCAGAATGGAAGGGGGCGCTTTACTGCTAATGTTAGCGATTTACTTGTTCTTACTTATAAATAGAGCGAGGAAACAAAGAAGCACGAATCCAACAGACGATAGTATTGACGAAGGATTATCGAAAGCATCAAACTTTAAAATAATCATATGGTTATTAATTGGGGGTGCTTCCCTTTGGGGCGGGAGTGAACTCCTGGTGACTGGTGCGGTAGATCTTGCAACAACTATGGGTATTAGTGAGCGTGTTATAGCTGTAACAATGATCGCAATAGGAACCAGTGTGCCAGAATTAGCTGCTTCGGTCATCGCAGCTTTAAAGAAAGAGAAGGCTATTTCTTTAGGAAATCTTATAGGGTCCAATATATTTAATATCGCTTCAGTATTGGGAATTACGGCTGTAATTCAACCAATCATTGTGAAAAGTGAAGAGGTGCTGTCTAACGATATCTGGTGGATGATCGGCTTCTCGGCCGTTTTAATTCCCTTGGCGTTCCTTCCGAAGAAATTTGAGATAGGAAGAATTAAAGGGCTCATTATCGTCATCGCCTACGCAATATTCATTAGTATGGCATTTTTAGCTTAATGATCCACATCGTGTATTTTCTAATTTTGGAAATTTATTTTTATGCCGTGTCCATTTAGAAACCCACTTAAATGCAGGTGGTTTCTAAATGGTCGGGCTTTCAGTGTTAGCCGTCTTTGATTCCTTTGTTCACTGCGAAAAGACGGGCTAACTTACTTCTATCCCTCACGGAAAAATTAACATTATTAACATTTAGGGGGCAAAAATTAGGGGGTGTGTTGATAAAATTGATAATAATTTAACATCAAACTATGAAAAAGTAGGGGGTAGTTTTAAAAAATAGATATATTTTTGCCTTTTAATATTTAAAAACAACCTTAAAGTACGATCAATATGTCAACATTGAGATTTCATGCCATCAAAGAAACTTTTAATAGAGTTCCTGTAGAAGTAAACGAACCGGAAAGACGCTCGTCTATATTCGGGAGTAATGTTTTTAACGAAACTGCAATGCGTCAGTATTTAACGAAAACCTCTTTTAATAGCGTAATGGATGCTGTGGAAAATGGTTCTAAAATAGATAGAAATATCGCAGATCATATTTCAACAGGAATGAAAGAATGGGCGATCTCAAAGGGGGCGACACATTACACTCATTGGTTTCAACCTCTTACCGGTGCTACTGCAGAAAAGCACGACGCTTTCTTCGAAACTATTGAAAACGGACAGGCGATCGAGAAGTTTGGTGGCGGACAATTAGTACAACAAGAACCGGATGCTTCCAGTTTTCCAAACGGAGGAATTAGAAATACCTTCGAGGCAAGAGGATATACTGCATGGGATCCCACATCACCCGCATTTATATATGGAACAACATTGTGTATTCCAACGGTTTTTGTAGCCTATACAGGAGAAGCCCTGGATTATAAAACACCCTTGCTTCGTGCATTACAAACTGTAGACACGGCTGCAACGGCGGTTGCTAAGTATTTCGATAAGAACGTGACAAAAGTGAATGCTACTTTAGGTTGGGAGCAGGAATATTTTTTAATAGATAAGGCTTTAGCCACTTCTCGTCCGGATATTACTTTGGCAGGAAGAACACTTTTAGGTCATTCCTCGCCAAAAGGTCAGCAGTTAGACGATCACTATTTTGGGTCTATCCCGGCACGAGTTTTAAACTATATGCGAGATCTGGAAACCGAATGTATGCTATTGGGGATTCCGGTGAAGACGAGACATAACGAAGTTGCTCCAAATCAGTTCGAACTGGCACCTATTTTTGAAGAGACCAACCTGGCAGTAGATCATAATTCCTTATTAATGGATGTAATGGACAAAGTTGCCGACAGACATAACTTTAAGGTATTGTTTCACGAAAAGCCTTTCGCCGGTGTAAACGGGAGTGGTAAACACAACAACTGGTCACTGGCAACAAACACAGGTGTAAACTTATTAGGACCTGGAAGTACCCCAATGAAGAACCTTCAGTTCTTGACCTTCTTTATCAATACCTTAAAAGCGGTTAACGAATACGAAGAGTTATTAAGAGCGTCTATCGCGAGTGCCAGTAATGATCACCGTTTGGGTGCAAATGAAGCCCCGCCGGCAATTATTTCAGCATTTATTGGGTCACAACTTACCGATGTTCTCGATGAGTTGGAAAAGGTGACTAATGGAAAATTATCTCCGCAGGAAAAAACTGACCTTAAATTAAATGTTGTTGGCAAGATCCCTGAGATCTTATTAGACAATACAGATCGTAACCGTACCTCTCCCTTTGCATTTACAGGCAACAAATTTGAATTGAGAGCGGTAGGTTCTACTGCCAACTGTGCGAACCCAATGACGGTCCTAAATGCGATTGTAGCAAAACAATTAATTGAGTTTAAAGAAAAGGTCGATAAATTGATCAAGGACAAGAAGATGAAGAAGGATGATGCCATCTTCAATGTGTTGAGAGAATATATTAAAGACTCTAAACGAATTAGATTTGAAGGTGACGGATATGGAGCGGCTTGGGAAAAAGAAGCGAAGAAGCGTGGTTTAAGTAATCATAAAACTACTCCAGAGGCACTTAAAGGTAAGATTTCTAAGCAAGCTATTTCTTTATTCGAAGACCTTGGAATAATGAGTAAGGTTGAAATGGAAGCACGTTATGAGATCGAGATCGAAGAATATGCGATGCGTATTCAGATAGAAGGAAGAGTTTTAGGAGATATAGCCAGAAACCATGTAATTCCGACAGCTATCAGATATCAGAATATATTGATCGAAAATGTTCAGGGTTTAAAAGATATCTATGGGAAAGACTTTAAAAAGCTTTCGGGAGAACAAATGCAACTCATTGAGCAAATAAGTGAGCATATAGCCAAGATCAATAAAGGCATTACCGATATGATCAACAAACGTAAGGAAGCTAATAATATGAATGATGCCGAGAAAAGAGCTCATGCATATTGCAATGAGGTCAAACCATATTTCGAGGAGATAAGATATCACTGTGATAAACTTGAATTGTTGGTGGATGATGAAATTTGGCCCCTAACAAAATATCGTGAGCTTTTGTTTACTAAATAGAACTAGAATTAAGTTGAAATTAAATCGCCCGGCTATAACCGGGCGATTTTTTTATCTTAAATTATGCCTAATGTTAAATTTAACATAAAATTAACATTTAGTCGTTAAGGAAATTTTTGCGTAGTTCATCTAGAATAATTTTAATTTCGACCATTTTTATTATAAATGATCTTGGGAAAAATCTGACAAATTTTAGATTATGGATTGTAAGTACGTGAACCGACGTAGTTTAATTATATTTTTTTTTTGCATCTTGCATATGCAATTCGTTCTTTATGAGCGACTTTGTGATCAAATTAAGTTTAAACCATTAGCTTTTGCTGATCGTAACTAACCAACGATTGAATATGTAACTTTAATATTCAATTTTTACCGAATATCCCTCCAATTATTTATTACTGCAACCTTCCCCATTGAGTGTAATGCTCTATGCAGTTTAGTTCTGTAATCAATTAATCAATTATTAACCAATAACTAAATTCAATTATTATGAAGAAAATGATTTTATGCGCAGCAGCGCTATTATTCGGAGTGGTAGTCTATGGTCAAGACATAGTAGGCTCTCCAACATCAGCTTTGGTACCGGCTCTACCTGGAGCGGCGGCAGGAGCTAACACCGGTGAGTCCATTCAAAATGGAAATGACAACAAAGTACGTGTGCGTCAGGCAGGTACATCGCAGTCTGTTTATACCAATCAAAATGATGGTTCAGGAACTGGAGGTAACCAAGCATGGGTTAGACAAACGGGAGCTGTACAAGCAACAAGTGGTGTAGAAAATGCTACAGACATATTACAATCAGGTTCTGCTAACCAAGCACAAACCCGTCAGGAAGGTGACTACAATAATGCAGTGACCCGACAGGGACAAAATAATGACGCCAGTGCGAGAAACAAGGCTAAAATTCGTCAAGGTACCGGGAATCAGGCACAGGATAACCGTGCTGCGATAGATCAGGATGGTGACGATAACTTGGCTCAAACGCAGCAAACGTACGATAATAGTGATGCGTGGACAATTCAAAATGGAACTGCGAACAAATCTATGATCGTACAGGATGCAGGACCTAACCAAACAGATGGTCATGAAGCCTTAAACTGGCAAAATGGAGAAGGTAACGAGTCGGCGATCAACCAGAGTGGAGCAGGAGCTAGAAATATTGCTCAGGCTGGTCAGAATGGTGATTTTAACCAGGCAAAACAATTACAAACTACAGACGCAGTTAGCGGTGGAACCGGAAACAGAGCGAATGTTGTTCAAGGTCTTGGTGGAGCTATTTCAACGGTTGGAGTAACTAATGACCTTTGGGTTGAAGTTATAAACAATGTTGATGGTGATGCAAATCCTATTACCGGTAATGTTCCTTCCAGATACAATAAAGCTGTACAGATTCAATCTGGAAATGCTCAGGATGCTGGAATCTTTCAGTTTGGTGGAACATTTGGCCCAAGTAACTATGGAGAACAAATTCAAGCTGGTTCCGGTAACCGAGGATCAATCGTTCAAGCACAAATTATTGTGGGTGGCGTAAACGGCGATAACTACGCAAAACAATATCAGGATGGTAGTTCAAACAATGCAGGTATGGTTCAAGAAGGGAATGGTATGAAAGCACTTCAGGATCAAAGAGGAAATTCTAGTGATGCATTGTCTTATCAATCTGGTAGAGATCACTTGTTAAACATTCACCAAAGGGGTGATGATAACGTAGCGTATTCTACACAGCACGGTTTAGGTAATTCTGCGTTAATGGTACAAGATGGTGGACATAGTTATTCTGTGCAACAAAATAAGGATCTTGCTCAATTTGATGTGTCTGCAGGTGGTAACCAGGCAGATATCCTTCAGTTAGGTCCTAATGGAGATTTTGCAACAGATGGTATCGATTGTGATTTCGACGCTCCAATGGATCTTACAATGGATTATTCTATTCCGGATTTCGATCTAGGAGATGTTTGCCCAGACTGTTAAGAGCTAACAACCAACTAATCATTATGAAAAGCAGGCAACCAAGTTGCCTGCTTTTTTTTTCTACCCTCGATGATTCTATGGCTAAAAAAGATCCATCCGGATTAATGGAATTCGGCTAAGATTCTATAGATAAATGGGAAGCATTCGAATTAGATTATTTAAATTCTGGTTCAGCATTTAACAGTAGCGTGGAAAAAAAGCATCACTTTAACAGTTTGAATATAAAATGAGAAAGATAAAATTTTAACATAATATTAACATTTGATCAAAAGAGTCAATTTGTGGTAGTTGACCGACATTTTATTATGTACGTCTATTCTTATTAAAAATGTTAATAGGAAAAATCCTACAGTTCATATTTTCAATTAGTTATGTACGTATAAGTACGTATAATCAATTGAATATTTTATTGCATATTTGAATTGTAATTGAGTGAATCTTAATTACATCTCCTCAATAATAAGTTATAAGGCCCCACTTATGTTCTTTAATTTGTGAACTTTTATAACTGGTTCAAAGTGGTTTTTAAATAATCCCTCAAGAATGTGTTCCACAAACCTGAATACATTGTCCCTTTCACTATCCCCAAAGTGAGATTACCTTTAGTACTGTTACAGTGCTTTTGGTAAAAATCTTACAAATTATCCCCAACATCATAAATTATGATGTGCTTGTTATGCATGCACATCGGCTAAAATAGTGTGTAATCAATTTTATTAACTATATAAATTTTTTATCAATTTTTTTATCAATTTTTTTATCAATTTAATTATTAACCAAATTTAAACATTATGAAAAAAGTAATTTTATGTGCTGCGGCACTTATGTTTGGAACTGTAGCGATGGCACAGGTATCTGGAACTCCAATGGGTGGAGGGTCACAACCTGCTGTAACGCCGGTTGCTGCATTACCGGGCGCCGCTGCCGGAGCTAACACAGGACAGTCTATCCAAAATGGAAATGACAATAAGGTTCGTGTTCGTCAGGCAGGTACATCACAATCTGTATTAACCAATCAATCTGATGGTTCTGGAACAGGTGGAAACTTAGCGCAAGTAACACAAATTGGACTAGTACAATCGGGAAGTGGTGAACTTAATTTAGCTGAGGTTCAGCAACAAGGTTCAGCGAATCAAACAACTTTGTTACAACAAGGTGATTATAACGAAGCAATTACTCGTCAAGGGTCTAATGATGACGCTAGTTCTGGAAACAAAGCTAGAATTCAACAAGGTGCTGTAGGTGCTCAACAAGCTGAGAGCAACTATGCGGCAATTGATCAGGATGGTACTAACAACCAGGCTCAAACCGATCAACGCTATGATAATAGTGATGCTTGGACGATCCAGGTAGGTGATGCTAACAAGTCTATGGTTTATCAAAGTGCAGGTCCAAACGGATCTTCAGGTCATGATGCTTTAACAGAGCAGTATGGAAATAACAATGAGTCTTCAATCCATCAAGGAAATGGTGGAGGTGGTAGAAATATCGCACATACTATTCAATTAGGTGATGATAACCAAGCTAAGCAAATGCAAACTACTACTGCCGCTGCCGGTTCAGGTATGGGGAACAGAGCTGGGATCAATCAAGGGGATCGTTTCTTTGATATTAGTAGCGCACCTGTAACTCAATCTGTATTTTTTGCTATTGACGCTAATGTAGATGATGTTAATTCTAACGTTGGTCCAATAAATGCTAGTTCAATTAGTAACCTTGCTTTCCAAACTCAAACTGGAAAATTACAGGAAGCTGAGATCGCTCAATTTGGAAGTGATAACTATGCTGAACAGAATCAATCAGGATGGGGTCACGACGCTATGATCGTTCAAAATCCATATGGTGCTGCTACAGACGGTAACAACTACGCAAAACAAAAACAAAGCGGTGACTTAAACACAGCAGGTCTTGTTCAAAATGGATCAAATCACAAAGCGTATCAATACCAACAAAACAGACTCAATGTGGTTCTATCTGCACAACAAGGTGATGGTAACTTATTAAATACGCATCAGTTTGGAAACTCTAACCGTATTACCACAGCACAACGTGGTGTAGAGAACGCAGCTCTTATAGTTCAAAGAGGTGGTCACTCATATAGTACACAGCAAAACGTTCAGGATCTGGGAGCAGGTGGTGGAAACCAAGCTGATATCCTACAATTAGGACCTAACGGTGATTTCGGAACAGACGGTGTTAACTGTATGTTTATGGATGAATTAGATCCAACTATGGATTATACTGTGCCAGACTTTACAATCGATGACGTTTGTCCTGGTTGCTAAAAATAATTAGACAGAGAGTTGCTAAGTTGTAACTCTCTGTTATCAAACAATATTTAATTAATCAATTTTAACTATTAATAATATCTTAATTATGAAAAAAGTAATTTTATGTGCTGCGGCACTTATGTTTGGAACTATGGCATTTGCTCAGGTTTCAGGAGCACCAACTGCTAGTGCGGTTCCTGCTTTACCAGGAGCAGCTTCTGGAGCTAATACTGGTGAGTCAATTCAAAATGGAAATGACAACAAAGTAAGAGTACGTCAGGCGGGTACTTCACAATCAGTTTACACGAATCAGAATGATGGTTCTGGATCAGGTGGAAACTTAGCCAGAGTAATGCAAACCGGACTTGTAAATCCAACCAGTGGTATCGAAAACCTGGCGGAAGTACTTCAGTCTGGATCTGCTAACCAATCAACTACTGTTCAAGAAGGGGATTACAACAATGCAGTAACAAGACAAGGACAAAATGACGATTCTAGTGCTGATAACAGAGCGAAAATACGTCAGGGAACAGGTCAACAAGCTGAGAATAATTTTGCAGCTATTGAGCAAGATGGAAATAGCAACCTAGCTCAAACTCAGCAAACTTATGATAACAGTGAAGCTTGGACAGTTCAGGATGGTGATGGAAACAAATCTATGATCGTTCAAAATGCAGGTCCTAACGGAACTGATGGTCACTTAGCACAAAATGAGCAAGTTGGAAATAACAACGAATCGTCTATTGATCAAAGTGGAGCTGGTGCAAGAAACACTGCTAGAACTTTCCAAGAAGGTGACGATAATAAGGCAAAGCAATTACAAACTACTGATGCTGTTGCAGGTGGTACAGGTAATACTGCTATCATTGCTCAAGGAAACGTTTTTACTGGATTTACCTTTGCTTCAACATATTTCGATTTACAAAATGTTGACGATATTGATTCAGGATCTCAAAGTTTAGGTTCTATTGGTGGTATTGCTTTCCAAACTCAAAGTGGTCATGAAAACAATGCAGACATTCGTCAGTTTGGTGTTGATAGTCCTGAAGGAAACTATGCTGAGCAAAATCAATCAGGTTCTGGTAACGAAGCTTTCACTGTTCAAAACCTTTATGGTAACCCAGCTGGAGCAGCTAACTACGCTCGTCAAGACCAAAGTGGTACTAACAGTCAGGCTGGTATCTCTCAAAGAGGATTTAACCACAAGGCATACCAAAGACAATCTGGTGATGACAACAGTGCTTTAACAACTCAACAAGGAGATAGTAACTTAGTTAATACTTACCAAGATGGTGATGGTAACCGTGGAACTACTGCTCAAAGAGGACAAGATAATGGTATATTATTAGTTCAAAGAGGTGGTCATTCTTATAGCGTAACTCAGAACTTACCTAACGGAAGTCCTGTTGGTCTTCCAAATGGTGGAAATCAAGCTGATATCCTTCAATTAGGTCCTAATGGTGATTTTGGAACAGACGGTGTTGACTGTGTATTCGATGATCCAATGGATCCTACAATGGACTATTCAGTTCCAGGTTTCAACTTAGGTGACGTATGTCCAGACTGTTAAAAAATAGTCTTTAAACAAATACCAATAGTAGGCGCTTCGTTGCGCCTA
>TARA_R110002124_G_scaffold33027_3_pt1 | contig 85832 bp, 81 predicted proteins | sample TARA_R110002124 | Tara Oceans TARA_R110002124 (sample SAMEA4397445) | marine metagenome | biome: Polar Biome; feature: [SRF] surface water layer (ENVO:00010504); material: water (ENVO:00002006), including particulate matter (ENVO:01000060) such as... | depth 5 m | reverse complement strand
CCTTTTAAAGCCCTCCGACCCTGTCGGCGGGCTTTCCTGTTTTGGTGATTCTGGCAGGGCCAGAATTATTCCGGATAAACCAGCCGAAAGCCCTGATGCGGTGAGGCGCTGTCGGGCGAGTTTCCGTTTCTGGCTGCAATGCGGTAGCGAAAGCAATAGCTGGCGTGGCACAAAAACGAACCGCCTTTGGAAATCCTGTACCCTTCCATTGCACGTTGGCGCGCTCTGGCATGTCTGCGCAACGAGTGGAGACGGTAGGAATCCCGGGTCCATTCCCAGACATTTCCGCACATATTATAGAGCCCGAAATCATTCGGCACGAAGGACTGCGCCGGAGCGGTTCTCAAATACCCGTCTGCCGCAGTGTTGGTTTGAGGAAAGCGCCCTTGCCAGATATTGCAGGGTTGAAAGGCGTCATCATCCGGCGGCCGGTTGCCCCACGGATATTCCGTATTGCGCCGCCCGCCGCGCGCTGCATGTTCCCATTGCGCCTCGGAGGGCAGGTCTCCCTGAGCCCAATGCGAAAATGCGCTGGCATCATTCCAGGATATCTGGACAACCGGGTGATCGGGATGCCAGGCAGGCTCCGTTCCCGACCCGTTGATGCGCCGCCAATCCGCGCCATCCACGCGCCGCCACCACGGTGTTTGCACAACCCCCTGCGTCTCAGTGATATCGTCCGGCACGTCCGTGTAAAATACAAAGGACCAGCCGAAGCGCTCAGCCTCCGTCACATAGCCGGTTGCTTCGACAAAACGCCTGAACCGTTCATTGGTGACGGTCGTGGCATCAATTTGAAACGCCTTCAGATTGACACTGCGTTGCGGGCCTTCTTCATCCTCTGCGATGACAATCTTGTCGGTGCCGAGCTGTGCCATCCCGCCTTCAATTGAGATCCTCGGCGGCGGTGCCGTTTCATGCACCGATAGATCATGACAAATTTCAACCGGGCCAGCGGCAATCCCGCTGCGCTGCGGGCAGCAACTGCCAGCGCTGTCTTCTGAGTTATCAGGCACGATGGTGGTGATCCTGTTTCCAGCGTGTTTCATGATTAGATTGAATCGTGAAATACTCTAATACAGCAGCCGCACCAGCAACAAGGTGATGGCCGGAAACGCCAGCAGAATTCCAACCCGGATAATATCGGTCAGCACAAAGGGCAGCACGCCGCGATAGGTGGCGGACATTGGTGTCGTTTTGTCCATCGAATTGATCACAAACAGATTCATTCCCACCGGTGGCGTGATCAGCCCGACTTCAACCACGATCAGCACCAGAATACCGAACCACAGCGCGAACTCCTCGGTGCTCATGCCGAAATCAAGACCGGACACAATCGGGAAAAAGATCGGCACCGTCAGCAGGATCATCGACAGGGAATCCATCACACAGCCAAACAGCAGATAGAGAATCAGAATTCCAAACAGAACCGCCCAGGCACTGATGCCCTGATCCAGCACATACAGCGCCAGTTCCTGCGGCAATTGCGACAGTGCCAGAAATCCGTTGAACACGGCGGCACCCAGAATAATGAAGAAAATCATTCCTGTAGATGACGCTGTGGCAAGGATCGCCCGTTTCAGGCTTGCAAATGTCAATCCCCTGTTGAACAGGGCAATCAGGCCGGTTCCGAAAGCGCCAATTGCGGCCGCTTCCGTCGGCGTGAAAATACCGAGGTAAATCCCGCCGACCACAGCCAGGAAAACCAGCAGTGCCGGCCACACCGGCACCAATGCGCGAAACCTGGCCCCATAAGCCATTCTCTCGCGGACACCACCGGATCGCGGATCAACCCGGACATAAATCGCAATCGCAATCATATATCCCAAAGCCGCCAGCAGCCCCGGAAGCAGCGCAGCGACAAACAATTTGGCAATGTTCTGCTCGGTCAGAATCGCATAAATCACCAGAATTACCGATGGTGGAATGAGAATTCCCAACGTGCCTCCCGCAGCCAGCGCACCGGTCGACAAGGCTGGTGAATAGCCATAGCGCTTCAGTTCCGGCAGCGCCACCTGGCCCATTGTGGCAGCGGTGGCAAGCGAGGACCCGCAAATCGCTCCGAACCCGGCACAGGCTCCGATCGCGGCCATCGCGACACCGCCCTTGCGGTGGCCAAGCCAGGCTTCGGCGGCCTTGAACAGCGCCGTCGACAGGCCCCCCAATGTGGCAAACTGGCCCATCAGCAGAAACAGCGGAATGATCGACAGCGAATAGCTGGAAAAGGTGCCGTAGGTCTGATTTTTGAGTTGCGCAAACCCCATCAGGGTTGTGCCGTTGATGGCGTAACTGCCGCCCAGCCCGACCAGCAGCATCGACAATCCGATCGGCACTCTGAGAAAAATCAAGCCAAGCAGCACGGGAAACGACCACAGCCCGATTTCAACATCGCTCACGCCGCTGCCTCCGGCCGCAACAGGCCTGCGATGCTGCGCCACAGGCAGAACCCCGCCACCAGCACAAACACCAGCGCCCCCGACAGCGCCGCCGCATAGGCCCACCAGATCGGAAATTGCAGAATGAAAGTGGTTTCGCCGTAAAGCGTCTTGTCCACCGTGCCCAGATAGTGCTGGCGGAACAGCAGCACCGCCACGGCGAGCATCAGCAGATCAATCACCACATCCAGAATGCGGTTCAGGCCAGCGGGCAGGAACTGGGTCAGAATTTCCACGCTGGCATGGCCGCGATTGAGCTGGCACCAGGGCAGGAAGGCAAAAACCGCAAATGCCACGCCCGCTTCGACCAGTTCAAAATCACCCGGCAGGGGGCCAAGACCAAGCGGGATCAGAGCCCGGCCACTGACGCTGGCCACGGTCAGCAATGTCAACACAATCAGCACCGCACCCCCAAGCAGAGCAAACAGGAGACTCAGGGCATAGACCGCACGGTTCAGGGCTGCATACATTGCTGTGCATCACTTCTGATAGGAATGAGCCGCCAGAGCGGGGTCGATGATAGGTGGCATGGCGTTCAACGCGTCGATACTCAGGCCCGTCAGGGATTTGTAATGCGAGGCATGATCTTGCAACTCCTCCCGGGAAATAACAAGCTTGGGATCGACCTTCTCACCGCCGCTGCGCTGCTCGACAAGCTGCATTATCTGATCCGGGCCATTGCCGCGATTGGCAACGACTATGGCATTGGTCGGTGGTCGCCGCAGCGTTTCATAATGCGCCAGAGCCGCGCCGGTGCGGCCATTCTGTTTCAGACTGAGCCCCAATATACGGGCATCAATGATGGCCTGCGAAGCCCCGTTCGAGCCGATCGGATACATTGCATGGGCCGCATCACCGATCAGCGTCGCCGGGCCGAAACTCCATTGCGGCAGGGGATCGCGGTCGACCATCGGATATTCCAGAACCTCCCGGGATTTTCCGATCAGCTGCGGAACATCCAGCCAGTCAAATTGCCAGGACTCAAATGCCGGCAGAAAATCGTCCAGCTCACCAGCCCGGTTCCAATCTTCCTTGCGCCAGGACCGGTCCGGCGCAAATTTCAATTCGGCAATCCAGTTGATCATCGCTTCGCCGCTGGCCGGATCCGGCGCGCTGATCGGATAGCTGACAAATTTTTGAAACTCATGGCCGATCATTGCCATCGTCGTGCCGTCGAGAAACGGCCGGGCCATGCTGGTGCCGCGCCACAGCACGGCGCCGCCCCAGATCGGTGGTCCTTCTTCGGGATAGAATTGGCGGCGCAGCGCCGAATGAATTCCATCTGCGCCAATCAGCACACTGCCCCTTTCGCGCCGCACCGTGCCGGCAGCGGATTGGAATGCGGCGCTGACATGTGTTGCGCCAGCCGTGACCTCAACCAGCCCGGCATCGGTGACAATAGCGTCAGCACCCAGCCGGTCCGCTGCAATCCTGCAAAGCAGGCTTTGCAACGCGCCCCGGTGGATCGAATATTGTGGCCAGTTATTGCCCGCATGCAGACCGCGTGGCTCCGACCAGATCGACTGACCGTATTTGGTGAAATAGGCGACCTGGCTGGTGCGCAGTCCCAGAGTTTCAAGCTCGGCTTGCAGACCAAGGTCAAACAGTTCACGCACGCAATTGGGTTGCAGATTGATGCCCACTCCAAGCGGTTGCAGTGACTTTGACCGTTCAAATATGCGAACCGGCAGCCCAAGCTGGTGGCAGGTCAGGGCAAGGGTCAGACCGGCAATACCGGCACCTGCGATAAGGATCGTCATGATGATGCTTACTGGCCTGACACCACGGCCGCAGCAGCAGCCGTGGTGTCAGTTGCCGGCTACATTGAGTTCTTGTCGATCAGAGCTCTGGCCTTGTCGAGCAGCGCCTGCCCGTCAATGCCCTTGGCATCCATTTCGGCAATCCAGCGCGCCACGACCGGGGCGGCCACCCCCCGCCACTCGGCCAGAGCATCGCCTTCAATCACGACGATTTCATTGTCGGATTCTTCGGCAATTTTCCGGCCCGGTGCATCATATTCCTGCATGGTGCGGCCCGCCAGCGCGGAGAATTCCAGGCCGGAATTGTCATCCAGAATTTTGCGCAGATCATCCGGCAATGCCTCGTAACGTTGCTGGTTCATGGCCAGGACAAAAGTGGCCGTGTAAAGCGCACGATCACCACCGATTTCCGTATGAGTGTTGACCAGTTCGGCAATTTTCAGAGCCGGCGTCACTTCCCATGGAATCACGGTTCCATCGATGACGCCTTTTGAAAGGGCTTCCGGAATAGCTGGAACCGGCATGCCAACAGGCGTGGCCCCGGCCTCGCTGAGCATGTCGTTGATGACCCGAGTTGGTCCACGCAGCTTTTTGCCGTTCATGTCAGCCAGGCTGCGCACACCCTTGCCTTTGGCATGAATGACGCCCGGGCCGTGCACCCAGGCACCAAGGATCTTGAAATCCTTGAAATCGGCATCTTTCATTTCATCTTCATAAAGCTGCCAGTAAGCGCGCGAGACCGCCTCGGCATTGGTCATCATGAAGGGCAGTTCGAACACTTCAGCCCGCGGAAACCGGCCCGGCGAATAACCTGGCAGCGTCCAGACAATATCCACCACTCCGTCGCGCGCCTGATCGATCAGCTGAGGCGGCGTGCCGCCCAGCGCCATGGCTGAAAAAATATCAATCTTGATGCGCCCGCCAGAGGCTTTTTCCACTCGTTCCGCCCAGGGGAACAGAATCTGTTTCGGCACATTTGCCTGGGGCGGCAGAAACTGATGCATGCGCAAGGTGACTTCCTGCGCCAAGCCTGCGGATGATGCGGCTGCAAGCCCTGCCACGGCAAGCGCGGCAGCACCCAGAGTGTTGATAAGAAATCGGCGGTTCAGCATGATTGTCCTCCTCATTGAAATGTATTTTTGGCCGCCAAATGGACGGCCGATTAATTGTCGGCCCTGCTCGTCGCTCCCGCAGGGTCACCTGAGCGTTTCTCCCGCGCCCGTTTCGTCTCGCCATCTCGTCTGGCCTGGCGCGATCCGGTTTCAAATCTGCGCTTCAGCTTACACCGTCACGCGGTGAATAACAGAGCCCAAAAATCAGCAGCATGACAAGTGTTTTTGTAACCATCCAGTGCTGCGATGATCCGGCGATGGGGCCGCGGATTCCGATTGTCACGCGAAAGCTCCGCTCACAGGGGCAGGCCGCCGCCCTCTTTGATGGTGTCCAAGACAATCGAGGTTTTGACATTCTGCACCGCATCATGAGGCAGCAGATAATCATTGACGAAGCTGGACAGGCCTTTCAGATCCCTGGTCACGACCTTCAGCATGTAATCCATTTCACCCGTCAAAGCGTGGGCTTCCATGACCTCAGGCAAGCGCATGATCAGTTCGGCAAATTGTTTGGCACTGTCCCTGTTGTGAGACGCCAGTGTCACGGAAATCAGATTGATCAGCCCAAACCCAAGGCGTTCCCGGTCCAGCAGCGCATGATAGGATTTGATCCAGCCTGCGTCCTCCAGTCTGACGCGGCGCCGCGCGCATTGTGACGCTGACAGATTGATCCGCTCTGAAAGCTCTGCATTGGTAAGCCTGCCATCCTGCTGCAGCGCTGCCAGAAGCTTCCTGTCAAACTTATCTATGCCTGTTTCCTGCATAATTTCCTGATATTTGCTTGTATTTGCCGATAATCTAGGTTTTTACGGCAAATATTGCAATAAATACGCATGAATATTGCGTTATTATTGCATTCAATATTCACCACAGGGGATTACTATGGGACCGTTTCCACACGATGCCGTCGCCGAGATCAGCGCGGAAAATCCGGCTGGCACGGACGGCTTTGAATTTGTCGAGTTCGCCCATGAGAACCCGGTCGTGCTGGAAGAGCTGTTTTCCAGAATGGGCTATTCCAGAGTTGCCAGGCACAAGACCAAAGCGATCACAGTGTGGCGTCAGGGAGATATCAACTATCTTGTCAATGGCGAACCCACCTCCTTCGGCCGCCGCTTTGTTGAAAAACACGGACCCTGTGCGCCGTCGATGGCGTGGCGCGTGGTGGATGCCAGCCATGCCATGAAGCATGCGCTGGCAAATGGCGCACAGGAATATCTCGGCGACGACAAGGTTCTCGATGCGCCGGCCATTATCGGCATTGGCGGGTCATTGCTGTATTTCATCGACACTTATGGTGACAAAGGCTCGGCCTATGACGCGGAATTTGACTGGACCAGTGCGCGCGATCCAAAGCCGGAAGGTTTTGGGTTTTATTATCTCGACCATCTCACCCACAATGTGTTCCGTGGCAATATGGATAAATGGTGGGATTTTTACCGCACCCTGTTCAATTTCAAACAGATTCATTTCTTTGACATAGAAGGCAAGATGACTGGCCTGGTGTCACGGGCCATCACCTCGCCCTGTGGAAAAATCCGCATTCCACTGAACCAATCCACCGACGACAAAAGTCAGATCGAGGAATATCTGAAAAAATACAATGGCGAAGGCATCCAGCACATCGCGGTCGGCACCGACACGATTTATGACGCCACGGATACGCTGGCCGCCAATGGGCTGCGCTTTATGCCAAAGCCGCCGGAAACCTATTACGATCAGTCATTTGACCGTGTTCATGGCCACAGCGAACCGGTTGAGCGCATGAAAGCCCACGGAATTCTCATTGACGGAGAAGGTGTGGTCAATGGCGGCACGACAAAAATCCTGCTGCAGGTTTTCTCAAGAACCGTTATCGGCCCGATCTTCTTTGAATTCATCCAGCGCAAAGGTGATGAAGGCTTCGGAGAAGGCAATTTCCGCGCCTTGTTCGAGTCGATTGAGGAGGACCAGATCAGGCGCGGAGTTTTAACTTAAGTTTCAAACGGTTGCCAACCCGGTCCCTACTCAGTCCCAGACCACCTCAACCACGGCGTCGAGAAGTCGCTGCCAGAATGTTGCATTTGTCGCGTAATTGTGGCAATGGTTAAGGAAGTGTTAACAAATTTCCGTTGGGGGGAAAATGTCTGATACTGGTTTCCGCACATGGAGCATTGCGGGTCTGTGCGCCGCTGCAATCATGGTTTTCGCTGCCGATGGGGCGCTGGCGCAAGGCTTTCTTTCGAGCGCCTCGACGAATGGCAAATCTCCATTAACCGAACAGGAATTGGATGAATATTCCGATTTGGTGTTCAAATCTGAGAAGACACCCGCCGAAGTTGCACGGTTCCAACAATTACAGGCTGTCCTGAACGAAACGCCGCCTATCGCCATTCAAGATGAAGGCGAGCGCTTTCTGACCACGCGGGAATTAAAGCTGCCCTATCTGGAAATTGCTCCGGATATAGGCATCACCCGGCTCGACGGCTATATCAAATATTCCGATTCGTTCTATTCTGAGAGTACAACTTCAAGCATTGACGGGACCAGCGCCCGGGTCGGCGTCGACGTTCGATATAATGTTCCTCTTGCCAATGATATTGAAGTTTTTGCCGGTGGCTGGAGCTTTGCCAATATCGGTGGCAGCACGGGCTTGCATCAGGAAGAAGAGGAGGAAATGCGGATTGGTCTGCATTACGGCGTTCTGAATTTCAGCGTGAACAATTACTTTACCGCTTATGCTGGGGCGGCTTTTCCCATCCACGAATCCTATTGCGAGTGTTTTGGCCCAGTACAGATCTTGCTTGGCCTATATACCGGGGCGCGGTTCGGACAGATCGATCTTGATTTGGATTTCACAAATGGCTTTGGCAGCGAACGTGTGAAAAAGACCGAAACCTATGTGTCACCGCTCGGCGGCATCGAGTTGAAGGCGAGATCTGCCAAGGTTTTCGGCAGCAATTTCAGCCTCAGCGCAGCACTCGGGTACCAGTACCAGGCGGGTGCAGACGCAACAGTTGAAGCGGAAATCGGCGGGGAATCAGGCGAATTTCACTTTGATGTCGAGCGACAACAACATGTCTATGGCAGCTTGCGGTTGGTCAAAAGCTTCTGACCGGCACGAACCGGGATCCGTTCAGAACCGGCGCGAAATCGCCGGTTCTTTGGCCGATCACAATCAGACAAATTGTCCGTGACAATGTTTGAATTTCTTGCCTGAACCGCACGGGCAGGCTTCATTGCGTCCCACCTTGCCCCAGCTTTCCGGATCGTCGGCATCGCGATTGGCTGCTGCGTTGGCAGAAATTGTTGCGCTTGCCCGGTTCTCACCGGTTTCAGGATCCGGGTGCGATTCTATCATCTCGTCATCATCGGGATCATCCGGCAACTGCGGCAATTCCCGCGACAGTTCGATATGGGCAAGCTGCATTGTCACGGATTCGCGCAGGCTCAGCAGCAGCGTTTCAAACAGCTCAAAACTTTCCGCCTTGTACTCATTCAGCGGATCGCGCTGGCCGTAACCGCGGAAACCCACGACCTGGCGCAGATGATCGAGTTGCACCAGATGTTCCCGCCACAAATGATCCAGGGTCTGCAGCAGAACGGCTTTTTCCACCTGACGCATGATTTCCGGCGAGAAACGTGCCGCTTTGGCGGCAAAGAATTCGTCGGCCTTGCGGGTCAGACGTTCGCGGATCTGCTCATCGGCAATGCCCTCCTCCTGCACCCAGTCCAGGATCGGCAGATCAAGATTGAGCTTGGTCTTGACATCACTCTGCAGGCCCGCGCCGTCCCATTGTTCGGCATAGGCTTTTTGAGGAATATGTTTGGTGACAATCGCATCCACCACATCGTGGCGCATATCGGCCGTCGCACCGGACAGATCCTCTTCGCGCATCAGTTCCAGCCGCTGCTCGAAGATCACACGACGCTGATCGTTCATCACATCATCGAATTTCAGGATATTCTTGCGAATATCGAAGTTCCGCGCCTCGACCTTCTGCTGCGCTTTTTCCAGCGCCCGATTGATCCACGGGTGGACGATGCTTTCATCTTCTTTCAGGCCAAGCTTCTGCAGCATGCCATCCATACGGTCGGAGCCGAAAATGCGCATCAGATCATCCTGCAGCGACAGGAAGAACTTCGACCGTCCGGGATCGCCCTGACGACCGGCGCGGCCGCGCAGCTGATTGTCGATGCGGCGGCTTTCATGGCGTTCCGTACCGATTACATAGAGCCCACCGGCGGCCAGTGCCTCTTGCTTCTTTTCTTCGATTTCAGCGGTTATTTTTGCAATTGCCTGGTTGCGTTCCTCACCTTCGGGAAGATCGGACAATTCCTGATCGATGCGCATATCCAAATTGCCGCCAAGCTGAATATCCGTACCGCGTCCAGCCATATTGGTTGCAATCGTAATGGCACCGGGCACACCGGCCTGGGACACGATCGCCGCCTCCTGCTCATGATAGCGGGCGTTCAGAACCTTCACATCCTTGATTTTTTCCGACCTCAGAAACTCGGCAAGAAGTTCAGATTTTTCGATTGACGTTGTACCCACCAACACCGGCTGACTTTTTTCCCGCGCTTCGATAATGTCGCGGACAATGGCGCGGTATTTTTCTTCAACGGTGCGGTAGACTTCATCATCTTCATCGATACGCGTAATATCGCGATTGGTCGGCATGTCGACAACGCCGAGGCCGTAAATGTCGCCAAACTCTTCAGCTTCCGTCGAAGCCGTACCGGTCATGCCGGCGAGCTTTTCATACATCCGGAAATAATTCTGGAACGTGATTGAAGCCAGTGTCTGGTTTTCCGGCTGGATAGCGACGTTTTCCTTGGCTTCCAGTGCCTGATGCAGGCCTTCGGAAAACCGCCGGCCCGGCATCATCCGGCCGGTAAATTCGTCAATGATGATGACTTCATCGTTGCGCACGATATAATCTTTGTCGCGCTGGAACAGCTTGTGCGCCTTCAGGGCCTGATTGAGGTGATGCACAACGGTGACGTTCTCAACATCATACAGGGACTCACCCTTCATCACCCCGGCTTCGGTCAGACTGGCTTCAAGCTTTTCCGTACCCGCTTCGGTGAAGGTGGCACTGCGCGCTTTTTCATCCAGTTCGAAATCCGCTTCATCCAGACCGGGAATATACGCATCGATCTGCACATAGAGCTCTGATTTGTCTTCCAGCGGACCGGAGATGATCAGCGGTGTGCGGGCCTCATCAATGAGAATTGAATCGACCTCATCGACGATGGCGTAATAATGCCCGCGCTGAACCATATGATCGATATTCGATTTCATATTATCGCGCAGATAGTCAAAGCCGAATTCATTGTTGGTGCCGTAGGTCACATTGGCAGCATACGCCGCCTTGCGGCCGGCATCATCCACACCATGCACGATGACGCCAGTGGTCAGGCCGAGAAACTCGTAAATCTCGCCCATCCAGGCAGCATCGCGCGAGGCAAGGTAATCATTCACCGTGACCACATGAACGCTGCCTCCGGTCAACGCATTGAGGTACACCGGCAGAGTTGCCACCAGCGTCTTGCCCTCACCGGTTTTCATTTCGGCAATGGAATTTTCGTGCAGCACCATGCCGCCAATCAACTGAACATCGAAATGCCGTTGACCCAGGGTTCTCTTGGCGGCCTCACGCACGGTGGCGAAGGCCGGAACCAGCAGATCATCAAGTTTCGCACCGTCTTTCAGTTGCTGCCGGAACTCGTCAGTGCGCGCGCGCAACTGGGCGTCGGTCAGCGCGCTGACCTCCGCCTCAAGCGCGTTGATTTCGTCCACTTTGGGCTGAAATGATTTGACCCGCCGGTCATTGGCAGAGCCAAACACTTTGCGGGCAAGGGCGCCGAGGCCAACCATGTGCCAATCCTTAAATTCTTTATGTGTCGTAAAATGCCGAAGCGCGTTAATGCACTTGGCGGAAATAACCGCTGACAGATAAGAGGGGGCATGGGGCATGTCAACGCGCTAACCGCGCTTCACCTGTCAACCGGCAGCGATATCACGCAATTCTGACTGGTTTTTCGGCAATTCGCCCGCCAGCCCCTAAATTATGACGAAATGATAAGGATGCAAGTCCGTAAAAAATAAGCTATGGCTGGCCGCCATTGCCCACCAAAAGATGAAAATCTGACTTAAAGGAACTCATTATGCTGGCTATTCGCCATTCATTTGTAACCCTGACCATGGCAGGCGTATTTGCCCTTGGCCTTGCCCAGAGCGGGTTTGCGCAAGAAAAGCCGATGGAAAATGCCGCCGATCCCGAAGCCGTCGTGCTGACGGTGGGTGACACCAAGATCACCGAGCAGGATCTCACCATTGCCAACCAGGATTTTGCTGAAATTCTGCAGGATGTCCCCGAAGCCGAGCGCCGTGAAAAACTCATTGAATTGCTGATCGACATGCAAATTTTTGCCCAGGAAGCCCGCAAGACCGGGCTTGGCGACAGTACAACATTCAAGCGCCGCGTTATGCTTATGGAAGCGCGCGCACTGCGCAATGCCTATTTCGAAAAGGAAATTCTTGAGGCCGTAAGCGACGACGAAATCAAAGCCCGCTACGAAGTGGAAATCGGCAAAATCACACCGGACGTGACCGTCAGCGCCCGACACATTCTGGTCAAGGAAGAAGACGAAGCCAAAAAGATCATTGAGGAACTGCAGGCCGGGGCGGATTTTGAAACCCTTGCCAAAGAACGCTCTACCGGCCCCAGCGGGCCCAATGGCGGTGATCTTGGTGAATTTTCACGCGGCCAGATGGTGCCGACCTTCGAAGCCGCAGCCTTCGCTCTGGAACCAGGTTCGATCACTCCGGAGCCGGTCGAAACCCAGTTTGGCTGGCATGTCATTCAGGTCTATGAAAAAGGCAGCGCTCCGTTGCCGACCTTTGAAGAGGCGGAAGAGAGCGTGCGCAATTTGGTGATCAGCGAACGCTTTACCGAAAAGCTGAATGCCCTGCGCGAAGAATATGACGTTGAACGCGCCGCCGAATAATCTGGCGAACATCATAACGCCAGTTGATTAAACGGCCCCGGACCGCTTCATATTTGCTCTCAACGATGAAGCGGTCAGGGGGCTTCTGCGCGGATTGCCAGGGCGTGCACCTTGCCGGCTAGCTCTTCAGCCAGGCATTGATTGATGGCCCTGTGCCTTGCAACGCGGCTCATGTCAGCAAATGCGGGTGCCGTGATTTCGACACGAAAATGTGTTTCACCGCCCTCTTGCCAGCCGGAATGGCCAGCGTGGAGATGCGACTCATCGACTACGGTGAGGGCAGTCGGCTGGAAAGACTGTGTCAGTTTTTCCTCAATTAGTGCTTTGACGGACATTAAATGTGCTCCTATGTGACAACCTTGCCGGAAGGTCTTGAAACACACGCCGCAAAGCGACACAATATTGCGTCGGTTTTCTCAAAACCAGATTCATTCGATTCGTAAGAGCACCATGAGCGCTGATAACAACCTGTTCGACAAGATACGGATTTCGCCCGCCAAGGCGCGCAAGCGGAAAAAAATGGCGGCTGAAGCCAAGCCTGCCAGAGACACTTTGTGCTCGCATCCCGAATGTTCCGAAGCGGCCACCCACCGGGCACCGAAAGGCCGCGGCCGCGATAATGACTATCTGTGGTTCTGTCTGGATCATGTGCGTGACTACAACAAGACCTACAACTATTTTTCCGGCATGGATGATGGCGACATAGCCAGATTCCAGAAGGATGCGTCTTTCGGTCATCGCCCTACCTGGAAAATGGGCGTGAATGGCAAGGATGGCCCGACCAACGCCAAGGCCCACGACCCCTATGCATTCATGGCGCACCGCGCCCGTCAGAAAGCGCAGAACGGTCAGCAGGAATCGCCGAATCAGCGCGGCAGAAAACTGCTGAATGTCGAAAAACAATCACTGGAAACACTCGAGCTTGATGGCACTGCAACGAAAGATGATATCAAGAAACGCTTCAAGGATCTCGCCAAGAGGCATCATCCTGATGTGAATGGCGGTGACAAGGGCTCTGAAGACCGCTTGCGCGAGATCATTCAGGCCTATAATTACCTCAAGGCTGCCGGGTTCTGCTAGAGTCTGAACTCAACAGGCGAAATCAACATATGAGCGGGCCTCTCCCGGTCGCGCTGGAGACTCCCATGACTGAAGCCGCATTTTCAACCTCTCCCGCAACGGCCGATTCCGGAATGCCGGATATCCAGTTATCCGTTCGCGAAACATTTGGCATCGACAGCGATCTCATGGTCCCTGCCTATAGTGAGGCCAATGAACATGTGCCCGATCTGGACCTGGATTACCTGTTCGACAAAAACACCACGCTGGCCATTCTGGCCGGTTTTGCTCACAACCGCCGGGTTATGGTGACCGGCTATCACGGCACCGGCAAATCAACCCATATTGAACAGGTCGCCGCGCGCATAAACTGGCCGACGGTCCGCGTTAATCTTGACAGTCACGTCAGCCGCATTGATCTGATCGGCAAGGATGCAATTGTTATTCGCGATGGCCAGCAGATCACCGAATTCCGCGACGGCATTCTGCCTTGGGCGCTGAAACACAATATCGCGCTGGTGTTCGATGAATATGATGCCGGACGGCCAGATGTGATGTTTGTGATCCAGCGCGTGCTGGAAGTACAGGGCAAGCTGACCCTGCTTGATCAGAATCAGGTCATCCGCCCGCATCCCTGTTTCCGGCTGTTTTCCACGACCAACACCATCGGACTTGGCGACACTTCCGGTCTGTATCATGGCACGCAGCAGATCAATCAGGGCCAGATGGACCGCTGGTCGATTGTGACCACTTTGAACTATCTGCCGCATGATGAGGAAACCAACATTGTCCTCGCCAAGGCTCCACAATACAAAAATGCTGAAGGGCGCGAAACCGTTTCCAATATGGTGCGTCTTGCCGATCTGACGCGCAGTGCCTTCATCAATGGCGATCTGTCCACAGTCATGAGCCCGCGCACGGTAATCACCTGGGCTGAAAATGCCAATATTTTCGGCGAACTGGCATTCGCCTTTCAGGTGACATTCCTCAACAAATGCGACGAATTGGAACGCCCCTTGGTGGCCGAGTTCTATCAGCGCTGCTTTGGTGAGGAATTGCCTGAATCATCTGCCAATCTGGTCCTGGGCACCAGTTAGAGCACGGCCTCACTGCTATGGCACATTCACAGCTCAAAACCGGCTCCAAGGCCGCTGCCGCAAAGGAGGCGGCAAACGCCAGCGAGACGTTCAAGCGCAGCGTGGCACTGACCATGCGCGCTATGGCCGGGGAACCGGAACTGGAAGTCACATTTGCGGCCAACCGGCCCAGCCTCGCGCCGGGACGGGCACGCCTGCCGGAGCCGCCGCGCGGAGCACAAGCGGAAGATCTGGCCACCGCCCGCGGCATGGCCGACAGTATGGCGCTGCGCATTGCCTCCCACGACCCCGTGCTTCATGCAAGGCGCGCGCCGTCCAGCGAAACCGCCCGCGTCATCTTCGATGCCATGGAACAGGCCCGCTGTGAATCGCTCGGCGCAAAGCGCATGTCGGGCGTTGCCAAAAATCTCTCAGCAATGCTGGAAGACAAATTTTCCAAAACCGATTTCGGCACCATTGATTCCACCGATGACGCCCCGCTGGAGCACGCTTTGGCATTGCTGATGCGTGAGAAAATTACCGGTTACCGTCCACCCAAAAGTGCCAATGATCTGGTCGAAGTCTGGCGCAGCATTATCGATGAAAAGGCCGGGGACAAGCTGACCGGGCTTGGCGCTGTTCTGGAAGATCAGACAGCTTTTGCCGATGCAGTGCGTGATGTGCTGACGGATTTCGGCATGGGCGACGATTTCGATGGCGCCGCCGACAATGATGACCCCAATGATGATGACGGCGATGACGGCGACAGCGGCAATGATGCGGCCCAGGGCGAAGCTGACGAGAGTGATGGCGACAGCGCGGATGCAGAAAGCCAGAGCGACGCCACCGGCGAAGACCAGGATGCTGGCGAATCGGAAGCCGGAGAAGCCGATTTTTCCGACAGCGACGATGATGCATCTGCTGAAATGGATGATTCCGGCGAGACCACACGGCCGAATACACCGCGCGGCATGCGCAATAACGACGACGCCTATAAGGTCTATTCCCGCGAATTTGATGAGACCATTGCCGCAGAAGATTTGTGCGACCCGGCTGAACTTGAGCGGTTGCGTGCCTTTCTCGACAAGCAACTGAGCAGCCTTCAGGGCGTAGTTGCGCGCCTTGCCAACCGGTTGCAGCGCAAGTTGATGGCGCAGCAGAACCGATCCTGGGAATTTGATCTGGAAGAGGGAGTTCTCGACAGCGCGCGCCTGACCCGCATCGTCATTGATCCCACCGCGCCGCTATCTTTCAAGCATGAGCAGGACACCGATTTCCGGGATACGGTCGTGACGCTCTTGCTCGACAATTCCGGCTCCATGCGCGGTCGCCCGATTACCGTGGCAGCGACCTGTGCTGATATTCTCGCGCGCACCCTGGAACGCTGTGGCGTAAAAGTCGAGATTCTGGGGTTCACCACCCGCGCCTGGAAAGGCGGACAGGTGCGTGAAAAATGGTTGCAGGACGGCAAGCCCGCCATGCCGGGCCGGCTCAATGATTTGCGCCATATCATCTATAAATCCGCCGATGCGCCTTGGCGCCGGGCACGCCGCAATCTGGGCCTGATGATGCGCGAAGGCCTGCTCAAGGAAAATATCGACGGAGAAGCCCTTGACTGGGCGCATAAGCGCCTGCTCGCCCGGCCCGAAAGCCGGCGCATTTTGATGGTCATCTCCGACGGAGCACCGGTGGATGATACAACACTTTCGGTCAACCCCGGCAATTATCTGGAAAAACATTTTCATCAGGTAATTGAAGAGATCGAAACCCGTTCGCCGGTTCAGCTGGTTGCCATTGGTATCGGACATGATGTTACAAGGCATTATCGTCGTGCCGTTACCATTGTCGATGCGGAGGAACTGGCCGGTGCGATGACCGATAAGCTGGTGGAGTTGTTTGACGAAGATGCAAATGCGCGCGGTTCAAAAAACGGTCGGTAGGCGGGGAATCCCCGCAGCGGCGCTTTGCGCAGTCTGGGTCTGCTTCGGCGGACTGGCTGCCGTCTTTGCCGCACCGGCCGCGTCGGAACCTCTGCCCTGGTCTGTAGCCGGCGGCAGCGCCATTACCATTGAAACCAAACCGATTGAGCAATTCATCGTCGGCAACGAACAAGTCAACTTTGGTGCTTTGCAGTTCCGCGGCGGCTTCGCCTTATTGGGCTCCGACGGCTTTGGTGCCTTCTCCGGACTTGCGGTCAGCGCCAATGGCGACGGCCTGCTTGCTGTCAGCGATACCGGGCGCTGGTTCAGCGCCGCGATCACGCGGGAAAATGGCCGGATTACCGGGCTCACCGATACAATAGCAGGGCTCATCCGCAACCAGGAAGGCGTCCCGCTCAATCAGGGCCGCAAATGGTTTGCCGACGCGGAGGGTCTTACCTTGTCCGGCGGCAAGGCGATTGTCTCATTTGAGCGTCAGAAGGGAAAATTGCGCTCGTTTGATGTTGCAGAAGAGGGGTTTCTGGCGCGCGGTCAGATTCTGACTGAAAGCAACGTGTTGAACCGGATCAAGGGAAATCGCGGCATCGAGGCCGTAGCAATTCCGCCGCAGGGCTCGGCTTTTGCCGGATCTGTGGTCGCCATAGGCGAGCGGATTCTGTCAGGCGGTAACCATTCCGGCTGGATTCTGAATGGCAGCACATCGTTGCGCTTCAAAATCCGCCGCCGCGGCGATTTTGATATCACCGCTGCGGATTTTCTGCCCAATGGCGATCTGCTGCTGCTCGAACGCCGGTTTTCCCTGATTCTCGGCAGCGCGGTGCGGATCCGCCGGATTGCTGCTGCAGATATCAATCCCGAACAGCTGGCGGCAGGCATTGTTCTGGATGGCGTTGATCTGATGACTGCCGATCTGTCCCATCAGATTGACAATATGGAAGGCATGGCTGTACGCATCGATCCCGATGGCACGCCGGTTATTCTGCTGATTTCTGACGATAATATGAATTTCTTCCAGCGTACCTTGTTGCTGGAATTTGCCCTGCGTCCAGAAGAATTCGGCGTTACGCCACCGCCTCGCCCGGTTTCACCGAACCAGCCTCGCGGATAAAGCCCATCAACAGGCGATACGGTACCAGCAGAAACGCGACAGCCAGCACCTTGACGGCAAGATCCCCCAGCGCCCACGACATCCAGCGCGGCGCATCGACGCCGAAGGCAAACAAGGGTGCGGTCTCGATGGCAAATCCGTCATTGGGTCCAAGGGCCGACAATCCTGCGGCAAATGCCAGTGTGAAAAACAACGCCGTATCGACGACAGAGGCGGTTACCGAAGACACCACCGGCGCCTTCCACCATACACCGCTGTAACGCAGCCGATTGAACAAGGAGACATCAAGCAGCTGCGCAATCAGAAACGCAAATCCCGAAGCGATCGCAATGCGCGGCGTGGCGAGCCACAGCGACAGAAGAACGGCCAGTGCAAATCCACTCAGCACCACAATACGTGCCCGGCTGGCTCCAAACCGGCGGTTGGTAAGATCCGTCACCAGAAACGCCAGCGGATAAGTAAACGCCCCCCAGGTAAACAGATCCGCCAGGTTAAATCCGGCTACAACCAGATCAACCGGAAACTGCACCAGATAATTGGAGGCCAGCACCACGCCGACCATGGCGGCAATGGCAACTAGAAGCTTGGGCTGGAAATGGGATGGGGCGTTCATGACGGCAATCTCACTGGAATCAGGACAACACAAAAACGCGCTGCATCACCAGATGAAGCGCGTTCAGTCAGCATATCAGCAATCCGGGAGCGGATTGCCTGTTATGATCAAGCGGCGGCAGCAGGCTGTTTTTTCGCAACCAGCTTTTTGACGCGCAGCGCTTCTGATGAAAGTTCTTCATCTTTGGCCTTCGCCAGAAATGCGTCCAGTCCACCGCGATGCTCTACTGTGCGCAGCGCAGCAGCGGAAACCCGCAATTTGATCTGTTGACCAAGAACTTCACTTGTTAAGGAAACGTCACACAGATTCGGCAGAAAACGCCGGCGCGAACGATTCTTCGCATGGCTTACATTGTTTCCTGTCAGAACCGCTTTACCGGTCAAGTCGCAGCGTCGTGCCATGGCACAAACCTTTCGAAAAATTTTGTTCGACAATCCACCCCGTGTGGCTGAAAACCGGCTCGGGCGCTGGCCATTGGCAACTGCCAATGGGAGGCCGGAAAGGCCTCAACACCGTGCACCCGAATGCATAGGGAGGTAATTCGCAGCGGTCTTAGGGCAGAAAGCAGCCATGCGTCAAGGTTTTCCTTGATCATAGGAAGATTCCGTTGCCTGTCCCACCACATGTAAGTGCCAGTTGCGAAATCACCGGCTGTGGCGAGCAAGCATCCTTTTCCAGTTTCGAGCCTGTTCCGGTTTGAAACAAAAATCTTAACAAAATCCTGAATCAGTGTGTCCGCCGGCAGGATGCCGATCCGAGAAGCCGCACATCATGTGGCAAAGCTCCTCCCAATCGCATTATCTTGTAAGAACAAACCAGCAACTCAGCACTGTCACTGATTCGTCGCCTGTCTGTTCCTCATTCGATCCATTGATTAATAAAACTTCGGGCCACTCTGAAAAGCACCATATCTTGCGGCGATCCAGCGTTCCATTTTGAAACACAATCGTAAACATCACGGTTGAGATAGCGCTGCGAAAAATTCCGGTTTTACAGTGACTAGTGTTGTGAGACCATGAAAACCACAACCCCTTGTAGTGAACAAAAGAGGAACAACGAATAAACAGCGATTCGGGCACGGTTTGTTCCGCTATGGTTCCATTTCTTAATTCTGCATGGAAATGCAGCGGCTCGCTGGTTGTGTCGAACAGCGTCCCGAAAATTTCCCGGTGCGCGGATCCTGATTCAGCATAAAACAGTTACAGGACTGGCAATCAGGAATGGCCGGTGTTATCAACCGGCCCAACGTTGCACATTGTCGCAGCCAGTACCCTACAATCCGGCTGAACGCGCAGTCTATTTCTGATCGAAGTCATTGTCCGATCGCAGTTATTGTCTGATCAAAGTCACTGTCTGATCGAAATTGTGCGTTTGACCTGCCTGAAAGAAAGCGGCGCGCGTGGCCCTTAATGATGTCTTCTCCACCGGTTCGACAAAACCTGAAACACCGGCGCGCCTGCACAATCGCAATGTAACTGCGGTTCTTGGCCCCACCAATACCGGGAAAACCTATCTGGCAATTGAGCGCATGCTCGGCCATGAGAGCGGTATTATCGGCCTGCCCCTGCGTCTTCTCGCCCGCGAAGTCTTCAACAAACTGGTTGTCCGCGCCGGCGCGGAGAATGTCGCACTGGTGACGGGCGAAGAGAAAATTGTTCCAAAAAACGCGCGCTATTTCGTCTGTACCGTCGAGGCGCTGCCAAATCATACGACATGCGCCTTTGCCGCCATTGACGAAATCCAGTTGGCGTCGGATCTCGATCGTGGCCATATTTTCACCGACCGTCTGCTCAATCTGCGCGGCACCCAGGAGACCCTGCTGCTGGGCGCCGAAACCATGCGCCCCATCGTTGAACGGCTGCTGCCGGGGGTGAACATCATCACCCGTCCACGCATGTCCGTTCTGGCCTATACCGGGTCAAAAAAACTGACCCGCCTGCCGAGCCGGTCGGCGATCGTCACCTTCTCCGCCCATGAGGTCTATGCGATCGCCGAACTGATCCGCCGGCAGCGCGGCGGCGCGGCCGTGGTTCTCGGCTCGCTCAGCCCGCGCACCCGCAACAAGCAGGTCGAATTGTACCAGAATGGCGATGTCGATTTCCTCATCGCCACCGACGCCATCGGCATGGGCCTCAATCTGGATGTCGATCATGTCGCCTTTGCCGCTGACAGCAAATATGACGGATTTCAGTTCCGCAAACTGAATGCGGCGGAAATCGGCCAGATTGCCGGGCGCGCCGGGCGTCATCTGCGCGACGGCACCTTTGGCGTCTCTCACGCGGTGTCGCCATTTTCCGACGAACTGGTCGATGCCATCGAGAACCATCGTTTTCAACCGGTGAAAATCCTGCAATGGCGCAATCGCCAGCTGGATTTTTCCACCATCGACAGCTTGCGCAGCAGCCTTGAAGTCACGCCCGATGCACCGGGCCTGACCCGCGCCCCCCCAACGGAGGACTGGGAAGCGCTGGATCGCCTGTCACGCGACCCGGAAGTGGCCGCTCTGACAAACCGTCCCGACCGTGTCGAGCTGTTGTGGAATGCCTGCCGCATTCCCGATTACCTGAATATTTCGCCAGTCCAGCATTCAGACCTGATCAATCATATTTTCCGTTTTCTTGCCCGTGACGGAAAAATAGATGAAAACTGGTTTGGCAAACAAGTCGAACGAGCCGATAAACCCGTCGGTGATATTGATACGCTGGCTGGCCGCATCGCCGAGATTCGCACCTGGACCTTTGTTGCCAACCGTGCGGACTGGCTGGAAGACGCCTGGACATGGCAGGAAGCAACACGCGCAGTGGAAGACCGTCTGTCGGACGCTCTCCACGATCAACTGACCCAACGATTTGTCGACCGCCGCACCAGTGTGCTGATGCGGCAACTGAAAGAGAAGACTATGCTTGATGCAGAGATTACATCATCCGGTGACGTGCTGGTAGAAGGCCATCATGTAGGCCAGTTGTCCGGTTTCCGGTTCCAGGCCGATCCATCGGCAGAAGGCGTTGATGCCAAGGCTGTGCGCGCGGCTGCGGACAAGTCTCTGGCGGAGGCGATCAGCAAAAAAGCTGTCAAGGCTTCGCAAAGCCCGAATGAGGATTTCGCGCTGACGGCGGACGGCTCTATCCGCTGGCGCGGCGAGGTCATTGCCAAAGCCGTTGCCACCGAGCAGATGCTGCATCCGCGCACCCTGTTGCTGGCAGATGAACAGCTTAACGGTGCCCCCCGAGACCAGATACAGGCACGGCTAGATCTGTGGCTGGACAGCCATATCAAGACGCTGCTGAAGCCACTATTTGATCTCACGGACGCTGAAAACCTGTCCGGTACGGCGCGGGGCGTGGCATTCCGTCTGTCGGAACATCAAGGCATTATGGCGCGCTCCGCCATTGCCGACGAGATCAAGGCGCTGGACCAGGAAACCAGAGCCGGCCTGCGCCAGCTTGGTGTGCGGTTCGGGGCCTTTCATATCTTTGTGCCGCAATTGCTCAAACCGGCGCCGAGTAAATTGCTGGTTGATCTGTTTGCGCTTCACAAGGGTGAGGCTGATCTGCCGGGCCGTGAGGAAGTTCCCGCTTTGTCAGCCGCCGGACGTACGTCGGTTCCGGTCGAACCAACCTATCTGCCGGAAATCTACCGCCTCGTCGGCTTCAAGATCTGCGGCAGGCGGGCGGTACGGATTGATATTCTGGAGCGGCTCGCCGATCTGATCCGGCCCCTGATGGCCTGGAAGCCCGGAGGCGCGGGTGACAAGCCTCAAGGCGCTCTGGACGGACCGGGCTTCACCGTTACTGTCGACATGACTTCCCTGCTCGGCTGTGCCGGTGAGGATTTCAGTGAAGTGCTGAAATCACTTGGCTATCGCATGGAGCGCCGCGAAGCGGAGCACGCCCCGATTCCGCAGCCTCAACCTGAATCAGCTGCGGAACCGGCCGAAGCCGGCCAAACAGCGCTTGGTACTGCTGAAGGCGCTGAAAGCGGTCAGCCTGCCGCGCCTGAAACAGCAGCTGAAGAAACAACAGTCGCAGAAACAGCGACGCCAGATACAGCAGTTGCGGAAACAGCTCAACCGGATGCTGCACCTGCGCTTGATGCCCAATTTGATATCGCGCCTTCTGATATCGCGCCTTCTGACATCGCACCGGCTGCCGTTGCACCCGCTGAAATTGCGGCTTCCGACACAACTGATGAGGAAGCTGTACCGCCTCACACCACTGCTTCTGACAGCAATCCTTCAGAACCCGGACCTTCAGCACCCGGACCTTCCGAGCCTGCGCCGACCGGTGCTGGCACCAGTCCGGCAGAGGACGCGCCTGCAGTTGATGCTGATGAGGCCAATTTTATCGAAGTCTGGCGTCCCAAACCGCGGTTTCATAATGACCGGGGTGCCGCCAAACGCGATAGCAGGCAAGGTCAACGTCAAAAATCCGGCCAGAAACAGGATAGCGGCTCCGGCGGCGACAGGACTGGTCAAAAGCAGGGTCATAAACAGGGTCACAATAGAGGCCGGAATTCGGATCAGAAACCTGGACATAAATCGACCCGGAAACCCGCTCAGGGCGGGCGGCCGCCACGGCCAGAAAAAAAGATCGACCCGGATTCCCCCTTTGCGGCTCTGGCCGCCCTCAAGCAGGAGCTTAAGAAGAAGGATTAGAGCGCCTCACGGTTACATCGATTTATCACAGGAACTGATCTGGTCTTGGCACAGGACGACCGACAGCGGCTCGACAGATGGCTCTGGTTCACGCGCACGGTGAAAACCCGCAGCCTGGCACAGAAGCTCGTTAAGGGCGGGCATATCCGCGTCAATCGCGAGCGCATCACAGCGCCGAGTTTTATCCTCAAACAGGAGGATGTGCTCACAATCGCCTTGCCAAAGCGGATCAGGGTTCTTAGATTTGTCAAAGCTGGCGCACGGCGCGGCCCGGCAGTCGAAGCTGCAACCCTTTACGAAGATTTGACGCCTCCGCCTGTCCCCATGACAGCAGAAGAAAGGGCCCGCACGGGGCCAGCTCCCGCCCCTGACAAACGTCCCGACAAGCGTGCCCGCCGGGATTTGATTCGTCTGAAGGGAACAGATGACTAAAAACCGGCTGTTTGCCGCACTGCTTTTGCTTGAGCTTTGCCGGAAAACCAGATAGCAGAACTCAAATTCGAAAGCCCGATCCAGGAGCCGAGTCTTGACCTATATCGTTGCCGAAAACTGCATCAAATGCAAATACATGGATTGCGTTGAAGTCTGCCCCGTGGACTGCTTTTATGAGGGCGACAATATGCTGGTGATCCACCCCGATGAGTGCATTGATTGTGGTGTCTGCGAACCTGAGTGTCCGGCCGAAGCCATCAAGCCCGATACCGAACCCGGACTGGAAAAATGGCTGCGGATCAATACCGAATATGCCGAGAAATGGCCGAACATCACCATCAAGCGGGAACCGCCCGCTGACGCCAAGGAACATGATGGCGAGTCCGGTAAATTCGAGAAATATTTCACCGAGGCACCGGGCGAAGGCGATTAGAGCCCGTTCGGCACCGGTCTGGCCCTCTGTCAGCCGCAAATATGTCAGCCTTCTTTACCCAAATTTTGTGCACCGCAAGAAACCGTTGATTTTTCCGGTTTTTTTTGTTATATAGAGATTGACATCAAATCTAGTCGGGCAGGTCGCCGAACGATTTTCGAATCAGCGGATGACAGAATATCATTTGAAGCTGCAATTCCGGCTGTTTATTTTCAGCTGGAAGTACCCGGTTTAGGTTTGAAATCAGTCTGACGCGCTGGAAGACAGTGCGCAAGGCAGGTTTTATTGTGGTCACGCGGATTTAGGGACCTTTCGACATATGACTTGGTTGACGGCACAATACAGGACACCGGGCATGGCAGAGATTGCAGCTGTCGGCACCGCCCATACGAACAGAATCCAGCCGCCCAACCCCGAATTTACAATCTAACAAGCAGGCAAAGCGCCAACAATTCAGACAGCTTAAACTTCTGTCTGTTTGTATGGTGCACAAACCCGTCCGGTCCAAGACACGTATCCGGGGCCGGGCTTAGGAGTGAAAAGCGTATGGCAGTCAAGAAAACAACCCAGCGTCACGGTTTCAAAGTGAGCGAGTATATTGTCTATCCGGCGCATGGCGTCGGCCAGATTACTGCGATCGAAAAGCAGGAAATCGCTGGCATGGAACTGGAACTCATTGTCGTTGAATTTCTCAACGACAAGATGACCCTGCGGGTCCCTGTCGCGAAGATCGACAGTGTCGGCATGCGCAAACTGGCTGACGATGCAACCGTCACCAAAGCGCTGACCACCGTGGAAGGCCGTGCCCGCGTCAAACGCACCATGTGGAGCCGCCGCGCCCAGGAATATGAAGCGAAAATCAATTCAGGCGATCTGATCTCGATTGCCGAAGTCGTGCGGGATCTGTTCCGCTCTGAAAATCAGCCCGAGCAGTCCTACAGTGAGCGTCAGCTTTATGAAGCGGCTCTGGAGCGCATGTCCCGTGAATTGTCAGCAGTCAACAAGCAGACCGAGACAGAAACCGTGCGTCTGATTGAATCCCATCTGGCAAAAAGCCCGCGCCGTGGTCCCAAGACCACCGAAGAGGATACTGCCGAAGATGAAACGGAAACCAAGGCTGCTGCTGCTGCATAGCATGCGGGCCTGAGCCCGATCATAACCGATAAACTGCCAACCGGAGCTGCCCAGCAGCTCCGGTTTTTTGTGTTTTCCAGGCACATTTCGAACCCCCGGCGACAAAAACCCGCCGCTGAGTGATCTGTTTCGGCTACAGGCCCGTACTCAACCTTGGAGCACCTGCACACAGACCAACCGGCAGCGGAGATTTGTATGAGTGATGATCACACGGCACGCAGAACCTTCATGCGGACAGCCATGAAAGCGCCCTATCTGGAGCGCGACGAGGAGCACCAGCTTGCAGTCCGCTGGAAAGAAGCGGGCGATCAGGAAGCCCTGCACAAGCTGACCTCGGCTCATATGCGGCTGGTGATTTCATTCGCCGCCAAATTCCGCTATTACGGCCTGTCAATGAGCGACCTCATTCAGGAAGGCCATGTCGGGTTGCTGGAAGCTGCCGCCCGATTCGATCCGCAGCGCGAAGTGCGGTTTTCTACCTATGCCACCTGGTGGATTCGCGCCTCGATTCAGGACCATATTCTGCGCAATTGGTCGATTGTCCGCGGTGGCACCAGTTCGGCTCAGAAATCCCTGTTTTTCAATTTGCGCCGCCTGCGTGCCAAGCTCACCGCTGCCAATGGCGGCGTACCGACCCACGAGACATTCACCGAGATCGCCAATGCGATCGGCGTGTCTGTGAAGGATGTCGCGACGATGAATTCCCGCCTCTCCGGGCCGGACATGTCGTTAAACGCGCCGCTCACGGAAAGCGACGGGGGAAGCGCCGACCGCCAGGATTTTCTGGTCGATGAGCGGCCCAATCAGGGCGAGACGGTGCCGGAAGCCATGGACCAGGAGCGGCGTTCCAAATGGCTGAAATCGGCTATGAGTGTTTTGTCGGAGCGGGAATTGCGCATTGTCCGCGACCGCCGCCTCAGTGAAGACGGTGCAACCCTTGAATCTCTTGGCATAACCCTTGGCATTTCCAAGGAGCGGGTCAGACAGATCGAATGCCGCGCCCTGGAAAAGCTGAAAGCCGCACTGGTCGAAAGCCAGCCGTCAGGCTTTATGTAAAAATCCTGCTCCGGAGCTTTCTTAAAGTTCCCGCAACACTGGCGCGGCTTTCTGGCCGAGCAGACGCCAGGTCCCGGCCAGCCCGAACCCGACCGTCAGCACAAGGGCTGTCAGCAGCGCTGACAGGGCCACTGAGGGCAGGAATGTGAAATCCACGCCCATCACCCGTTCCAGCACGAACCACGCCGCCCCGGAGCCGGCAATCAGCCCGAACACCGCCGTGACAGAGCCAAGCAGCAGATATTCAAGGCCGAAAGCCTGAATAAGCTGCATCCGCGTCGCCCCCAGCGTTTTCAGAATGACCGCGTCATAGACCCGATGCCGCTGTCCCGCCGCCAGCGCGCCGCCCAGAACCAGAATACTGGCAATCAGCGCAATGCTGGCTGCCACACGCACGGCCAGAGCCAGTTGTCCGATCAGCTCATTGGCCTGATCCAGAGCATCCTTGACCCGCACACTGGTGACCGCCGGAAACGCATTGGTCACGGTTTTCAGCACCGCCAGCTCATCCTCGGTCTGTGAACCCTGCGGATAGGTCAGGGTCGCCAGAACGCTGTGCGGCGCGCCGGCAAATGTATTGGGTGAGAACACCAGAACAAAATTGATCGCCAGCGTTTCCCAGTCCACTTCGCGCAGATTGGCGATCTCGGCGTCAATTTCGCGGCCCAGCACATTGACGGAAATCTGATCCCCGATCTTCAGACCGAATTCTGCGGCCAGTTCCGCATCATAGGAAACCAGAGGCTTGCCCTGATAATCTTCCGGCCACCAGGACCCTTCGGTGAGGTTCGAGTTTTCCGGCAGAACTGCAGAATAGGTGACGCCGCGATCGCCGCGCAATGCCCACTCCGAACCGGGGGGCACTTCAATCTCGTTGACCGGAACACCGGCCAGCGAGAGCATCCGTCCGCGCAGCATCGGAACCGTTTCCACTTCGCCTGCGGGCGCAACCCCGGACAGCACATCCCTGAACCGTTCCAGATCATTGCTCTGAATATCGACAAAGAAGAAACTCGGTGCCTGCTCGGCAATGGTGGAACCGAGTTGCCGTCTTAAATTGCTGTCGATCAGGGTCAGCGACACCAGCAGCGCCAGCCCCAGCCCCAGCGACAACACCACACTTGGCGTCAATGCGCCCTTGCGATGCAGATTGCCGATCGCCAGCCGCCACGGCGTGGACCGCGGACGCGGCACGCGTTTCGCCGCTGCCATGATCAGCGTCGCGACAAACCGCAGCAGCACGAAGGCAGCCACACAGGCACCGACAAACACAGTTGCGATAAATGGATCATAGGACAGGAAAATCGCAGCGCTGATGAGCGCGATAATCGCCGCGAGGAAGCCCAGCAGATAAGGCCAGCCCGGCAGGCCGAACCCGGCGGCAGCTTCATCGCGGAACAGCGCGGTCGGCGATACCTGCTGAATTTTTCCTAACGGCCACAGCGCAAACACCAGGGTGGTCAGAATGCCGTAAAGCACCGCCAGGGCAAGTTCCTGCGGATAAATTCCCATGGCGGTATCCACCGGCAGAATGTCACGCAGAAACCCAGCTGCCACGAAGGGCACAGCCGCGCCCGCCACGAGCCCGATGGCGATACCGACCAGCGCCAGGATCAGGATCTGAAACAGATAGACCCGGAACACAAAGCCGCCCGATGCGCCAACCGATTTGAGAGTGGCAATAACTTTCTGCTTGGTGTCGAGATAGGCGCGCACGGCATTGGCAACACCGACGCCGCCGATCACCAGCGCTGTCAGGCCGACAAGGGTGAGGAATTGGGCAAATCGCTCGATATTGCGGCGCAGACCCGGCGAGGCATTGTTGCGGGTATCGATGTCCCAGCCCGCCAGCGGGAATTTCTCATCCGCTTCCACCGCAATACGCTCCATGTCGGCATCCGAATTGGCGTTGGCCGGCAGATTGACCCGGTACACCCAATCCATCAGGCTGCCGGGCTGAATGAGACCGCTTTCGCGCAGTGCCGGTGCCGAGATCATCAGCCGCGGACCAAAGCCGAAGCCGGTGGCCAGCCGGTCCGGTTCGACGGTCAGCGTATCGCGAATCTGAAACGTCAGATTGCCCAGCTTCAGCGTATCGCCAACCTCCAGATCGAGCCGAGCCAGAAGTTCAGGCACTGCCAGCGCGCCCCACAAGCCGTCCGCGTCGGCAGCGCGCTGCAGCAAAGGCGCGAAATCCGCGCCGGATTCTGTCTCCACCCTGCCGGTCAGCGGATAGGCTGCATCGACCGCTTTCAACTCCACCAGCGTCTGGTCATTGCCGTCGGCGCGCCGCGCCATGGCCCGCATCGTCGCAATTTCCGACACCTCGCCAAGACTGTCGATATAGGCCCGTTCAGCCGCCTCCGCCTCGCGGTGGACCAGTTCAACGGCAATATCACCGCCCAGGATCGTGGTGCCGCCCTGGGAGATACCCTCATTGAGCGAACGCGACACCGAGCCGACCCCGGCAATCGCCGTGACACCGAGCGCCAGACAGGCCAGAAAAATGTAAAACCCTTTCAGCCCGCCACGCAATTCGCGCAGCGCAAAGCGCAGCGACAACCCGGCAGGCGGCACAACCCGGACGCTCTGGCCGGACACAGACTGCGAACTCACGCGCTTGCCAGCAGGTCTTCACCTGCCGCCCGGTCTTCATCAATTTCTCCGGAGCGGATCGCGACGACCCGTTCGCAGGAATTGGCCAGAGCGCCATCATGGGTCACCAGAACCAGCGTCATGCCGCGTTCCTTCTGGATTTTGAACATCAAATTGGTGATGTCCCGGCCGGTTTCGGCATCCAGATTTCCAGTTGGCTCATCGGCAATCAGCAGGGTTGGACGGGGTGCCAGAGCACGAGCAATGGCGACACGCTGCTGCTCGCCGCCGGACAGTTCGGAAGGATAGTGGCCCATCCGCTCGCCAAGGCCGACGCTTTCCAGCTCGCTGCGGGCGCGCTCAAACGCATCTGCCGCACCTGCAAGCTCCAGCGGAACGGCAACGTTTTCCAGCGCCGTCATGTTGGCAATCAGATGAAATGACTGAAACACGATGCCGATATGCGCGCCGCGAAACACCGCCAGCTCATCTTCGGACAGCCCGTCAAAGCTCTGGCTGGCAATCTCCACCACGCCGCTGTCAGCCCGTTCCAGCCCGCCGATCACCATCAGCAGTGTGGATTTGCCCGAGCCGCTGGGCCCGATCAGCCCGAGCGACGTGCCGCGCTTCACTTCAAAGGAAAAACCCTTCAAGATGTGAACCCGTCCCGCACCGCTGCCGAGGCTGAGATGAACGTCATCAAGTCGAATGGCCGGCCCGGCGTTTTGGCTCGAGGGTATTTCGGTCACGATATTCTGCCCTATATGGAAATTGCACAGCCGATGGCACGGCCAAATGCACGATCTGTGGTTCAGACCGGAATGAAAGACTTGCTCTCATATGGGAAACTTCTGATGCATTGCAAAATAATAGCTGCAGCGTTCTTGCTGGCCTGGCAGGCTGTAGTCTCGACCGGTCCGGCAATGGCGGAACAAAAAACCGTTCTGGCGGCGTTTGGCGACAGTCTGTCGGCCGGCTATCAATTGGCCCCGGAGGCCGCGTTTCCCAATCAGTTGCAGGCGGCGCTCACCGCCAAAGGGCTTCATGTCGAGGTGCGCAATGCCGCGGTTTCCGGCGACACCGCCAGCGGCGGGCTGGCGCGGCTCGACTGGTCGATTGGCGAGGATATTGACGGGGTTATTCTGGAACTGGGCGCAAATGATGCGCTGCGCGGCATTGACCCGCAGATCACCCGCACCGCTCTGGATGCGGCGCTTGCCCGCTTTGCCGAACGCGGCATTGAAGTTCTGCTCGCCGGAATGCTCGCACCGCCCAATCTTGGCGCTGATTACGGCACTGAATTCAATGCCATTTTTCCCGAACTTGCCGACAAATACGATGTCATCCTCTACCCGTTTTTCCTCGATGGCGTCGCCGGACAGAAGAAGCTGAATCTGGGCGATGGCATTCATCCCACAGCCGACGGCGTTGCCATGATCGTTGAGCGCATTCTGCCCAGTGTCGAAGCGCTGCTGGACAGAATCGACAACGCCTCGTAACACCTCCCACCAGATCGCATTCATTCTCACAAATTCAGGACAATACCTATGGACATGCGCAGGCTTGGCCGCACCGATATCAATGTTTCCGCCCTCTGCCTTGGCACCATGACGTTCGGCGAGCAGAACACCAGAGCCGACGGGTTTGCCCAGATGGATCGCGCGCTTGATGCCGGCGTCAATTTCTTTGATACGGCGGAGCTTTACGCAATTCCGCCGAAAGCCGCCACGGCCGGACGCAGCGAAGAAATCGTCGGCGACTGGTTTGCGGCGCGCGGCACCCGCGACAAAATCATTCTGGCAACCAAAGTTATCGGCCGCAGCAGCAATGACTGGTTCCGCGATGACGGCGCGCCGCCCAAGCTCGACCGCAAAAATATCTTGGAAGCTGTCGACAAAAGCCTGGCGCGGCTGAAAACCGACTATATCGATCTCTATCAGGTTCACTGGCCCGACCGCAACATGCCCGGCTTCGGTGCCAATCCGATGCGCTTCAAACAGCCTGAGCGGCTTCCTGATGAAGTTCCGATTGAGGAAACCCTGGAGGCCATGACCGAACTGGTCAGCGCCGGCAAAGTCCGTGCCATCGGCCTGTCCAATGAAAGCAGCTGGGGCACCATGTCCTGGCTGGAAGCGCACCGCACAAAGGGCCTTGCCCGGGTCCAGTCAATCCAGAACACCTATAATCTGGTCAACCGCACATTCGAAGTCAATCTCGCCGAACTCGCCCTGCGCGAAGATGTCGGCCTGCTGGCCTACTCCACCCTGGCGCAGGGTTTTCTCACCGGCAAATATCTCAACGGCGCGGAGCCAAAAGGCGCCCGGCGCACCCTGTTCAACCGCATGGCGCGGTATGAGGGCCCCGGCGCGGAAGAGGCCTACACCGCCTATGTTGCGCTGGCCCAAGAGTTCGGCATCGACCCGGCACAAATGGCCATCGCCTTCGCCACCGCCCGCCCCTTCACCACCGCCACCATCATCGGCGCAACCTCACTGGCGCAACTGGATGTGGCCTTGGGCGCGGCGAATCTGGTGGTGAGTGAGGAACTGGAAGACAGGATCAACGAATTGCACAAGATCCATGGCAATCCGTGTCCGTAAGGGGGGCGGGTCGAATGGTAAGGGAGGGGTGCGAACATGATCATTTCCGCTGCACTGCCAAACTGATCTTGTAACCTTTTTTCAAACTGCCCGGTCTTAAAGCCCTGCGCGCTACGGGCAGCGGCACTTACGGTGCCGCTTTTCACTATTGGTCACCGCAACTGGCTGTCTTTGCTGCCACGCCGATTGAAGGCGCTGTGTTCGATTTTTGCATCCCGACCTGATTGACACTGGACGCAAGTTTTTACGCCGGGCACAGCGCGTCTGCGCGGTTCAGGAATGGGTTCGCCGCATTCCTCGCAAAACTCTGCGCTTGGGCCGGCATTCATGCGCGACCGCGCATTTCGAACCGCATCGGATACAGTGTCATCTATCTGATCCTGAATTGCGCCATCTTTCGCCCAACCGCCAGCCATAACAATTCCCAGGTTAGATTTATCCTGCTGAATAAAATAGTATGAATGGCGACCGTTTCAATAACGCAGTCAGTTCCGGGCCATTTCAGTCTGCTGGCTGCCGCAGAATACTGCAGAATTGAGTGTCGTATATACGGTGTCGGCTCATCCGCTGTCTGCGCAGGATTGTTGACCGATGGTGCGTTGATCATTATTTGTGGCTTGGTGCGGGACGGCCCGATCCTGCAAAGGGCTGTTTTATGGCTTGGATTTATCTTGTTTTCGCTGGCTTGCTGGAAATCGTTTGGGCGTTCTTCATGAAGAAGTCCGCTGGGTTCACGGTGTTTGTGCCCAGCACGATTACCATCGTGACCATGATCGCGAGTTTAGCTTTGCTTTCGCTTGCGATGCGAACGCTTCCCCTGGGCACCGCCTACACTGTCTGGACCGGCATCGGAGCAATCGGCGCGTTCGCCGTGGGTGTCATTGTGCTGGGGGAAGCTGCAAGCCCGATGCGCTTGCTGGCAGCGGCGCTGATCCTGGTTGGTATAATTCTCATGAAGCTGTCGAGTGCAACAGGATAGGTTGATAATCCAACAAGGGCTCGTCATTGTCGTGTAATCGCAGAGCTGGGAACTTAGCAACCAATTCCAGCAAAGGTCGGCATTGCTGGGAAATGCAAAATATCTTGCAGAGCTATCAAGCCTTGGTGGTCTGGTCCCCTGCTCACACGGTGCAAGACGGATACGAAAGGATTTTGCCATGCAACAACAGATCGCTGTCATCACGCTCGGTATCGCCGATCTTGCCAGATCAAAGCATTTTTACAGTGCCGGCTTTGGCTGGACGCCGATTTTTGCCAATGAAGACATCGCGTTCTACCAGATGAACGGATTTGTGTTCGCAACCTGGCTGGCGAGCGAGTTGGCAAAAGATACGCAACGCGATTCCAGCAAAGACCCTGCCGGATTTGCCCTTGCCCACAATGTGCGCTCTCGTGACGCTGTGGAGCCTGCGATGCAGCGCCTGATCGATGCGGGTGGCAAACTGCTGCGGCCTGCTGATGAGCCGCCCCATGGCGGTTTCAGAGGTTACGTTTCAGACCCTGACGGCCATGCATGGGAAATTGCCCACAATTCCATATGGCCGATTGACGAACATGGCCACGTTACCTTCGCTTCATAGTCAGTTGCAGGCCTGGCAAGCGCCCCGGCGCAATGGCACCGCCAACATCATCGTCGCAACATCTCTGGCGCAACATCTCTGGCGCAACATCTCTGGAGCAACTGGATGTGGCACTGAGTGCGGGGGATCTGACCCCGCCTCCGCACCTTTGGCCCGCCCGGTTTTTGGCAGGGGTGTCGATAAAATCTTATTCAATTTGTTCTAAAACCAAATTCACTTTTTAATAAAAGCCACAATTCGAATTTTCTTAAACGAAAAATTTTTGTGGGACGCTCTTCAAAATTGAACTGATTTTACTGGGTTGACAGGACGGTGGTACGAATTGAAACATTTTTCCTTTTTTGGTTTTTTCAGGCGCGATCCTGCTGGCGCACGGGATCTGAAAGCTGCTCGCAATTCGCGTAACCGCCGGATCGGCCTCAGCCAACTCCACAGGCTGTGGTCCGCAATTGCCTACCCTTTCCACCGCTCGATTCACATAAGATTTCAATATGCCTTCGCTCTTGCCATTCTGGGCCTTGCGGTCATGGCCGTCATAACTGTTGTTTCAGGCCGCGCGCTGCTCAATACCTATAAGCACAGTGTGGAAGAAACAAATCTCGATATTACCCTGATCGGCCGCCTGCAGGAGTCCCTGCGGGAGATTGATCACTTGGCATATATTTACTTGTTCGAAGGTGATCAATCCGCGCGGTCCCGTTTCAAAGCAACCGAAAAGACGGTGGATACGCAGTTCCGACAACTCGCCGCAGCCGAGATGCATTTCGGATCGGATAACCATGCCCATTCCAGCATCTCGCTCCCCGACACCACCCTGGTGTGGCAAGAAGTGAAAGCTGAAATGTTCAATGTACTTCAGAACACGCCGGGCACAACCGAGGCGAACACCAAAGGTCTGGCGCGGGTGCACGCGACGGTTGATCCCCTCTACGAGACGATAGCCAGGTACCAGAAACTTTCACTGCAGGATATGCAGGCACGTCTGCAATCAGCCCAAACCGTCGGAGGACAGGCCTTCTATGCGATACTGGGTGCCATTCTTGTCGGGCTGGGCCTTTTGATCGGCATGGGGCTCGCCGTGGGCCGTTCGGTTCTGCGGCCCATCACAAAACTTCACGAGGCCGCACACAAGCTCGTCAAGAAGGATTTTGCGCACAGGATTACACTGCACAACACCAGGGACGAGTTGGGACAACTGGGAAGGGTGTTGAACATCGCGTCTGCCACATTCCAACGCTTGCACCGTGAACTTGAGCTGCGCGCGACCCATGATGGCCTGACGGGTCTGTTCAATCGTGCCAGCTTCGACGCGCAGCTGCCTGAGCAATGCGGGATTGCAGACCGCCACGAACGGCCGCTGGCGCTGCTGATGGTCGATGTCGATTTTTTCAAACGCGTCAACGACGATCACGGGCACCAGGTCGGCGATCAGGCATTGCAGGCCATTGCCCGGTTATTGAGCGAAACGACCCGGCCAGGCGATGTGGTGACCCGCTATGGCGGCGAGGAGTTCGCGATCATTCTTCCAGAGAGCGGCGAGGACAGCGCCATGGCGATGGCACAGCGGCTGCGCAGTGCTGTTGAATATGCTGGTATCGATTGCGGGACTGGCAAGGATATCAGCGTGACCGTCAGCATTGGCTGTGTCAACCGACCGCCTCAGACACTGACACCCGACGAACTCGTCAAGGCCAGTGACGCAGCGCTCTATCAGGCGAAGGAGGCCGGTCGCAACCGCGTTGTATCAGCAGGACCTTTACCGCCGGCAACTGACCCAATCCCGCAGATCATTGCGGCATGAGCATGGCCGATCTAATCGACACCTTGTATTTGCTATCCCATTGTTCAGATATGTCTCATCGCGCAGCAACGAGCCGCTCCTCGCGAAGTTCCATTTCCGCCTCAGCCTGCAATATCTTGTAGGTTTCAATCACGATTGACCTAATCCAGATGCTGCCAGCGTCATTGGCAAGTCTTGAACTCCAGAAAAAGCGGACCAGCACCGAATCCAGTTTGATGATCGGCTTCAAGGCGCAAAGTCCGTGCGCCTCCATCTCCCCGGCCAACAGAATCGCCGGAAAGGTGGCGAGGAAATCGGAGCGCGCCAGAATCGGAGCTACCGCTGATGAATCGGCGATCATAGCACTGATCCGGCGGCGGTCGCTGCTGCTCCCAAAGGTTTTGGCAAAGGCCCCGGCAAAAGTTTCGGCAAAGGGGTTGCGGTGGACCCGCGTGATATTGACCATCAGATGCGGATATGTGTGCCATGCGTCCAGCCCCCAATTCTGTATTGCAGGGTGGTCCTGGCGCGCAAACGTCACCCAGGAAAACGGCTCCATCACCTGATGCTCAAGTCCGTCCGGAAGCCGTGGTTCGCCTCCCAGATGCGCCAGATCGATCTGCCCCTCGCTGAGGGCATCATAAACCTCGTGATGGGCGGGCATCCATTCAATACGAACGCCGGGTGCCTGCTGCGACACGCGCATCGAGACGTCGGCGATCAGACTGCTCAGCGTCGGCATGGCGATGCGGAACACCCGGTCGCTGGTCGCCGGGTCGAACAATTGCGGTGGAGCCAGCACGCGGCGCATGCCGCGCAGCAACGGACTGATATCCTCGACAAGTTGCTCGGCGAAAGGGCTCGGCTGCATCCGGCCGCCGACCCGAACCAGCAGCGGGTCGCCCAACTGGTCGCGAAGCCGCGCCAGTGAATGGCTCACCGCAGACTGCGTCCGGCCCAGCTTCTCAGCGGCTGCAGTCACGCTCCGGCGCTCCATCAGAACCTCGAACACGACCAGTAGGTTGAGGTCGATGCGACTTAAATCGATTTCATTCATGGCTTATGAAATAAATTCGTTGGTCTTTTACATCCTTATTCAGCATCATCTCTCCACATAAGATAGATTGTCGGTGATCATCATCGATTTCAATCATAGTGGAAGGGATACGACATGACACTCAAAATTGTCGGCGCAGGGTTTGGCAGAACCGGGACCTATTCTCTGAAGGCCGGACTGGAGCAACTCGGCTTCGGACCCTGTCACCACATGTCCAATGTCATCAATGATCCTGACCAGATCGCGCGCTGGTCCAAAGCGGCATCGGGCAAGCCGGATCTGAACCGAATTTTCCAGGGATTTTCCTCTGCGGTCGACTTTCCTGTAGCGGCCTTCTGGCAGGAGGCCATGGCAGACTGGCCCGATGCCAGGGTGATCCTGTCCTACAGAGACGCCGAGGACTGGTATGAAAGCTTCTCGCAAACCATCCTGCCGCTTGTGCTGGACAAGGCATCGTGGCCGCAAAAATCACGGCCCTGGTTTGAGATGCTGGAGATGATCATCATCGGCAAGGCACTGCACGGAAGAACCGATAGAGAGGGGATTTTAACCGCTTATCGCGCAAATGAACAGGCTGTGCGGGACCTTGTAAGAACTGGCCGCGCCCTGATCTTTGATGCCGCCGACGGCTGGAGTCCGCTCTGCAGTTTTCTCGGTGCCGACCTGCCCGCAACGGCCTACCCGCAAACCAATGCCCGGACAGATTTCTTTGCCTCGGTGAAATCCGGCACCACAGCGCCCGCAGCTTGACCGCACGGTCGTGCCATGCTGGAAATCATGCTAACCTTGCATTCATACTTATCCAACGAAGGAGAAACGATCATGTCAGATATCAGCGGCGTTCAAAAGGCATCGCAGGCATTCTATGCTGCGCTCAATCGCATGGCCAACGGCAATGCAGAGGCGATGAAAGATGTTTGGTCACAGAGCGCGTCTGCGACCGCACAACATCCGATCGGCGGATTGGACCTTGGCACCGGTACGATCCTCGAATCCTTCGGAAAAGTCGCCTCTATCGCAGAAAGCGGCAACGTCGAACTCGTCGATCAGCGCCTTGATGTGGGAACTGACATGGCCGTCGAGACTGGCATTGAACGCGGAACCCTGACCCTTGCCAGCCACACCGCAGCAATTGACCAGCGCGTCACCAATATCTACCGGCTCGAGGCTGGCGTGTGGAAGATCCGACACCACCACACCGATCTTGCACCAACCATGCTCAACATTCTAGCGCGCTTGGGTGCCCCGGATTGAAGTTCTGAACCACTTACCCGGCAATCCGGTAGAACAACCACCAGCCAAAAACCGTCACGCCAACCACCCAGAGACCGATAACCGCCACTGCCGCTGTCCGGTTTGCTGGAAGCCGCTCATGCTGCTTTGCCAGCGTGCGAAATTCTGACATCAGCTCTGGCGGGATCAGCCGCACTGCGAGGACAATTCCCAGCGGGACAATCAGCAGATCATCGAGATATCCGATGACGGGAATGAAATCCGGGATTAGATCAATCGGGCTGAGTGCATAGCTCACAACACCGATGGCTATCGCCTTGGCAAGCAGCGGCGTGCGTTTGTCCCTCACGGCAATGTAAAGCGAAATCACATCGGTCTTTATGGCGCGGGCCCAGGCCTTCAACCGCTTCAGCATAAATATGGTTTCCCGTGCGTTAAATACAGCGACAGCGCGTTAAAGCAGTCGATCTTGTTGCCAAAGCCCTGTCTTGTCAGAACAGCCCGTTATCGTTCTTCGATCCCTCGGAGATGACCTGAAGCACATCCCAGTGTTCGACGATTTTGCCATTGTCATCGAACCTGAAAATATCGATGCCCGCATAATCGTCACTGCCGGGCCATGTCTGGTGGCAGTGCAGCACCACCAGATCATCTTCGGCCACAGCGCGCTTGAAAACGGTCTTCTTGCCCGGATAGTCCCGCGCCATCCGTTCGAAATAATCGATAAAAGCTTGTTTGCCATCCGCGACATGCGGGTTGTGCTGAGTATACTCATCACCAACATAGGCCTCAATGGCCTCGCGCGGCTTGCATTGATTGAACATCAGATCATAAAACGCCTGCGCGTTAGCCTTGTTCAACGCTGGATTTATCGTCATGCCGGGTTCCTCTTTTGCGTATCGTGGCATTTTCCGCTGGCGCATGAATGGCAGCGATTGCGAAAAACTAATCCGTCAGTTTCCCCGCAAATTCGTCAAACGATCCGCCACTGCCCTTGCGGTGGAAATACAGCCGCTGGGCCAGTGCGCGCAGTGGCGGCGTGCCGATCAGCATTTCATACATCCAGTTCGGCGGACCGTAGCTGAGTGCACTGCGCAGCAGCGATTTGACGCGAAAGCGCGGCAGATCGCCATCAATGATCTGCGCCGGCGGCGGCCCGGCATTGAGCAGATGGTCCGCCACGGCATGAGCAGCGCGACGGCCAAATTCAAACGACAGTTTGATGCCGCCGGCAGTCAGCGGTGACACCAGACCGGCCGAATCGCCGACCAGCATCACCCCATCCGTGGCATAGGGCTGCACCAGCCCGCCGCAGGGAATGACGCCGGAGCGGCGTTCGACGATCGTCGCCTTGGAATAGGAAAACCGGGCTTCGGTGCGCTCGATAAAGCGTTGCAAAGCGGGCTTGGCATCGCCCTTAGTGGCCAGGCCAATCTGCGTCACAGACGGGCCGGGCGCGGCCCAGGCGATATAGCCCGGCGCAATATCGGAATCCAGAAAGCAGTGCAGAAACCGCGGATCAAAGCTGTCGAGCCCGCTATATTCGGCCTCTAGGCCGATCAGGAATTTTTTGTTTTTGCCAAGGCCGAACGCCTCCGCCACCTGGGATTTGGCACCATCACATCCCAGCAGATAACGCGCGGTGATGGCGGGCGTGTCGAGATGCACCAGACCGGCTTCATAGCGCCCGGAGGTAAAGCGGGTATCGCAACGGATTTCAACACCGGCGCGCACCGCCTCATCCGCCAGCCAGCGCATCAGCGCGGCTGTGTCGGTGGTCAGAAAGGCGTAGCCTGGAGCGAACAGATCCATATGGCGGCCGGACGGCGCATAAAGCCGTATTCCGCGCACCCGCCGCGTGACGGTGTGTGGGATATCCACCGCTTCCGCCGCTTCCCGCACCACAATGCCGGTTGTGTGAATGCGCGCGCCGGGGTCTTTCTTGGCCTCGATGACCAGCACTTTCAGCCCGCGCAGCGCGGCACAGCGGGCCGCTGTCAGGCCGGCGAAACTGGCACCGACAATCGCCAGATCATAATCAGCAACGGGTTTCATACGGGCGTTTTCAACGCGCCCGCATCCTTCGAAAGAGGCGTGATGCGGAGCGATGTGATGCGGTTTCTCTGGCGCCGCAGAATGCGGAAGCGGAAGCCGTAAAATGTGAAGGCCTGGCCCGGCTCCGGTATGGTCTGCACCGCATGAATCACCAGACCGGCAATGGTAGTCGCCTCCTCATCAGGCAACGACCAGTCCATCGCCCGGTTGAGATCGCGCACCGGAACCGTTCCCTCGACATTGACCGACCCGTCAGGCTGCGGCACCACACCCTGAATCTCGACATCGTGCTCATCGGCAATTTCACCGACGATTTCCTCCAGAATATCTTCCAGCGTCACCAGGCCCTGCACTTCGCCATATTCATCGACCACCAGGGCAAAATGCGCCTTGCGTTTCAGGAACGCGTTGAGCTGGGCTTTCAGGCTGGTTGTATCCGGCACAAACCATGGTTTTGAGGCGATTTCCATAATGTCGAGCTTGTCGACATCGCCATCCAGAGACTTCAGCGAGCGCAGCAGATCCTTGGCGTGCAGCACACCGACAATATTGTCCGGCTCATTGCGCCAGATCGGAATGCGGGTATAGGGGCTTGCCAGAGCCATATCCACCAGCGCCGAGGGGGGTTCATCGGCATTCAGCACCAGCATACCGGTGCGGTGCACCATGATATCGGAGACTTCCAGTTCGTTGAGATCAAGCAGGCCGCCGAGCCGGTCGCGATCATCCTTCACCAGACCGCCCTCATGATGCTGCAGATCCACCGCACCGCGCAATTCCTCATGGGCTGACAGAACATCCTGATCGCCGATATTGGCGCCGAGCCGGTTGAGCACCAGCCTCACAAACGCTTCAATGGCAATCACCAAAGGGCTGAACACAGCCACAACGACGCGCACCACCGGCGACACGGTGAGGGCAAACCGGTCCGGATTGGAAATCGCCAGGGTTTTCGGCATGACTTCAGCGAACACCAGCACCACGGCGGTCATCACCAAAGTGGCGTAAACCACGCCGCTATCGCCGAACAGATTGATGAACAGGCTGGTGGCCAGCGCCGAGGCCAGAATATTGACCAGATTATTGCCCAGCAGCAGAGCACCGATCAACCGTTCACGGGTCAGGATCAGCCGCTGCACAATGGCTGCGCGCTGATCGCCGGCTTTTTCAAAGGCATGCATGCGCGCCCGTGATGCCGCGGTCAGCGCCGTTTCCGAACCGGAAAAGAAGGCCGACAACATGATCAGCGCCAGAATGGCAAGGATCGTAAACCAAAAGTCAGCATTCATGATTGTTCAGATCTCCGCAGGGCCAGGGATAGAGGGCCAGAAATAGATTGGCTGACATATAAAGCGTTTCTGATGGATAATGAAGCGCAAGACGTCCGCTCTATGCATCGACCGTTTTCACAAGGAAGTCATGAACGGCGCTGGGCGGCACATCATGCGAGACAAATGCCTCGCCGATGCCCCGTGTCAGAATGAAGCTCAACGCGCCCTTCTGCACTTTCTTGTCCTGAGCGATGAACCGCATCAGCGTGGCCGTATCCAATTGCGCGCCAGAAATATCGCTGACACTGGTCGGCAGGCCGACGGTCTGCAGATGTGCGGTGACGCGTGCGCCATCATCTGGCGAGCATAAATTCATGTAGGCCGAGAACTGGTGCGCCAGAACCAGGCCGATTGCCACACCTTCGCCATGCACCAGCCGGTCGGAATAGCCGGTCGCTCCCTCCAGTGCATGGCCGAATGTATGGCCCAGATTGAGCAAGGCGCGCCTGCCGTGTTCCTGCTCATCCTCGCTGACGATGCGCGCCTTGGCGCGGCAGGAATTCGCCACCATGTGGATCCGGGCGGCGACATCGCCACCCTCCAGCAGCGCTGAATGATTGCGCTCCAGCCACTGAAAAAAGGCCGGGTCGTCGATCAGGCCATATTTGACAACTTCGGCATAACCGGCGCGCAATTCGCGCGGCGAAAGCGTATTCAACGTGGCGGTATCCGCCAGCACCAGACCGGGCTGGTAGAATGCACCGATCAGGTTCTTGCCATGGGCGGAATTGATGCCGGTCTTGCCGCCGACCGAACTGTCGACCTGCGCCAGCAGCGATGTCGGCACCTGGACAAAGCCGATGCCCCGGCGCACCGAGGCCGCCACATAGCCGGTCAGATCACCAACTACGCCACCGCCAAGTGCAATCAGAACATCACCGCGTTCCAGCCTGGCGCCGACGACCTCTTCCACCAGCGTTTCAAAAACAGAAAGGCTCTTGGAGGCCTCACCGGCATTGATCTGGAAGGCCACCGTCTCAAGACCGGCCTGTTGCAAACTGGCCTCGATCCGTTCGCGATAAAGCGGCGCAACCTGACTGTCAGAGACAATTCCAGCCCGCACCCGCCCATAACGCTCGACAATTTCGCTTCCCAGGCGGGCGATCAGATCCGAGCCGATGAGAATATCATAGGATCTTGCTCCCAGCTCCACCCGCACCTTCGTCGGATCGGCCTCGCGAAATTCAGTCATGATGCATTGACCCTTTGTTGGCCGTCTGCGGCGAGGTATTCGTCAAGAGCGCTCAGAATGTCGCCGACCACCACTTCATGAGGGACATCCCGGGAGGTGATGGTGATATCCGCCTGCGCATAGACCGGATTGCGCTGCGCCAGCAGTTCAGCCAGCACTTTCTCCGGGTTTGGCTTTTGCAGCAGTGGCCGTGTCGGCTTGCGCTTGACCCGGGCGATCAGCACATTCAGTTCGGCACGCAGCCAGACGGAAATGCCTTTTTCGGCAATTTCATCGCGGGTTTCCGCATTCATAAAAGCCCCGCCCCCGGTTGCCAGTACCTGCGGGCCATCTGCCAGCAGGCGCTGGATGACGCGCTTTTCGCCATCGCGGAAATGCGCTTCGCCATAGGCTTCGAATATCTCGACGATGCTGCGGTTGGCGGCTTCTTCAATTTCCTTGTCGGCGTCGACAAAAGGCAGGTTCATTGCCTGTGCCAGACGACGTCCGACGCTGCTTTTGCCGACACCCATCATGCCCACCAGAACAATGCTTCTGGTGCCAAGATCGCGTAACAGCTGGGCTTGGTCAAAAGGAGGCTGTGACAGGGAAGCGGCCATTATCGGCAAAAATCCAATGATAAAATTGTCAGCCGGTTCAGCGCTTCTGCTTGCCAAACCGGGTTTCGGTGATGAATAAACCTGTTTGTCAGATCAAAGCAACGGCGTTTGCAGCGAAAGTCTGATGTTTGGGAGCGAAAACACGGTATGCGAAGCCTGATTACACTGTTGATTTTTATCACACTGCTCGGTGCCACAGGCTATGGCGTGCTGATCTATCTGGCCAATCTGGAACCGCGCACACGGGTGATCGAAGAGCCGGTCGATCCTGAATTGTTTAACCGTTAGAGCGCGCCGATGCAGACAGACCCGGTCCTGATTGATTTTTTTCTGGAGATGATGGTCGGCGAGCGCAATGCTGCAGAAAACACAATTCTGTCCTACCGCCGCGATCTGGCGGACGCCACTACGCAAGTGCGGGCTGCCGGCACAACGCTTGGAAAGGCCGGCACCGGCGACATTGAGCACTATCTGGAGAATTTATCCCGCCATGGCCTGGCCGCAAGCTCCATTGCCCGGCGACTGTCCGCGCTGAAGCAATTTTACCGCTTTCTCAATACCGAGGCGCTGCGCGAGGATAATCCGACCCTCAATGTCGAGGCGCCGAAAACCCGCAAACCATTGCCAAAATCGCTGCAGGGTTTTGAAGTGGAGCAGATGCTGTCAACGGCTTCCGGCGATGCCCATCAGGCAGATCTGGCAGCAGCCTCGTCCGATAAGTCCGCGCCGCGCCGCGATGCGTCGCTGCTGGCCTGGCGGCTATATGCCCAGCTGGAAGTTCTATACGCTACCGGGCTGCGGGTTTCCGAGTTGGTGGCGCTGCCAAAGACCGCCGCCCATGCCAAAGGTCCGTTCATCATGGTGCGCGGCAAGGGCAACAAGGAACGCCTGGTGCCGCTGACCCCGCAGGCAAAAGCCGCGATGGAAACCTATCTGCAGCGCCTGACCGAGTATCAAACGGCAATGGACCGCGGCGGCAAAAGCCAGTTCCTGTTTCCTGCGAACAGCCGCACAGGACATATGACCCGGCAGAATTTCGCCCGCGATCTGAAGCAACTCTCCCGTGCGGCCGGTGTCAAAAGCCCGGTCTCGCCGCATATTCTGCGCCACGCCTTTGCCAGTCACCTGCTGCAGAACGGGGCAGATTTGCGCGCTCTTCAGACCCTGCTCGGCCACAGCGACATTTCAACGACGCAGATATACACCCATATTCAGACCGACCATCTGCGCGAAACCCTGGAGGCGCTGCATCCGCTTGCAGACCAGCCATCCCGGCAGCGCTCCAAGGCCGAAAAGTAGCGCTGATTGCTTGCAAACCAATGCCGGCGATGAAATAAGCAAACCGCAAACACTGAGGCGATAATGTACAGCTATCTGGAATTTGAAAAGCCCGTTGCAGATCTGGAAGGCAAGATCCAGGAACTGCGCGCAATGTCTTCCGAGAAAGATGGCGTCAGCATCAGCGACGAAGTATCGCGCCTGGAAAAGCGCGCCACCGATGCCCTGCGCGAGATTTACTCTGATCTCACCCCGTGGCAGAAAACCCAGGTTGCCCGGCATCCCGACCGGCCGCATTGCCTGGAATATGTCAACGGGCTGATCGAGGATTTCGCGCCTCTGGCCGGCGACCGCTCCTTTGGCGAAGATCATGCCATCATTGCCGGGCTCGGCCGTTTCAAAGGCCAAGCCGTTGCCATTATCGGCCAGGAAAAGGGTGCTGACACCCAGGACCGCATCAAGCGCAATTTCGGCATGGCCCGCCCGGAAGGCTACCGCAAGGCGGTCCGCATTATCAATATGGCCAACCGGTTCGGCCTGCCGATCATCAGTCTCGTCGACACGGCAGGTGCCTATCCGGGGATCGGCGCAGAAGAACGCGGCCAGGCCGAAGCCATCGCCCGCTCAACGGATGCCTGCCTCGCAGTCGGTGTGCCGACCATCGCGGTGGTGATCGGCGAAGGTGGCTCCGGCGGCGCTATTGCCATTGCTGCTGCCAACAAGGTGTTCATGCTTGAACATGCAATTTACAGCGTCATTTCACCGGAAGGCGCTGCCTCCATCCTGTGGCGCGATTCGGCGCGCGCGAAGGAAGCTGCCACGGCGATGAAAATCACCGCCCAGGATTTGCTGAGATTCGGCGTCATTGACGGCATTATCAAAGAACCTATGGGCGGGGCCCACCGCGCCGTTGACGACGTCATCGCCAGGACCGGCGAGCGGATCGAGACTGCGCTGAAAGACATGGCTGGACAGGACGCAGATACTCTTCGCAACGCCAGACGGCAGAAATTCCTTGCCATCGGCCGGTCTCTTTAGACCGATTCCTGACTACATTGCGGCTATTTCGATTAACCCTGGCGGATCAGTCTGCCCAGTGCGCCACGTTGATGTGCGTGGCAGATGGCAATGGCCAGAGCATCGGCTGCATCATCCGTGTCAAACACCGCTTTTGGCATCAGCACTTTGACCATCATCCGGATCTGGCCCTTGTCGCCGTGACCGGCGCCGATCACCGTCTTTTTCACCTGGTTTGGCGCATATTCGGCCACCTCCAGCCCGGCCAGCGCCGGCACCACCATGGCGATGCCCCGGGCCTGTCCAAGCTTCAAGGTAGCTTTGGCATCCTTGTTGACAAAAGTGGCTTCGACGGCCGCTTCATCCGGCTTGTGCTCCGCCAGAACATCGTCCAGACCGCGGTATAGTTGCATCAGCCGCACAGCCAGATCAGCCTTGTCGGTGGAGGTCACCGTTCCCGAGCCGATAAAGCGCAGCGCGCTGCCTTCGCTCTCAATGACGCCCCAGCCGGTGCGGCGTAACCCAGGATCTATGCCTATGATGCGTACACAATGGGACACGCTTCTGTTTTCAACTCTCAATCAAGGATGACTTATTGGGACGCCAGTTTCTCCAGAATCGCGTCATCAATTTCAAAATTGGAATAAACGTTCTGAACATCGTCATCATCTTCCAGAGCGTTGATCAGTTTCATCAGCGTTTCCGCCTTGTCTTCCTCAACCGGCGCTCCTGTCTGCGGCTTGAAGGTCGGATTTACCGAGGCGCCGTCACCCAGTTCCGCTTCCAGTGCGGTCGATACTTCATTGATCTCTTCAAAGGCGCACAGAATTGTATGTCCGTCGGCATCGGACTGAACATCCTCCGCACCCGCTTCAATGGCCGCGTCCATCACCGTATCGGCATCGGCCACTTCGGCCGGAAAATTGATCTCGCCGACCCGCTCAAACATGAAGCCCACCGAGCCGGTTTCCCCCAGAGAGCCGCCGAATTTGGTGAAGGCAGCGCGCACATTGCTGGCTGTGCGGTTGCGGTTATCCGTCAGCGCTTCAACGATTATGGCAACGCCGCCGGGGCCATAGCCTTCATAGCGGATTTCATCATAGGTTTCAGCGTCTCCGCCTTCCGCCTTCTTGATGGCGCGCTCGATATTGTCCTTGGGCATGGACAGCGCCTTGGCGTTCTGAATTGCCAGACGCAGACGCGGATTGCCGACCGGGTCTCCGCCTCCCATTTTTGCGGCGACTGTAATTTCCTTCGACAGTTTGGAAAAAACCTTCGAGCGCTTTTTATCCTGTGCACCCTTGCGGTGCATGATATTCTTGAATTTGGAATGACCTGCCATCGGACTGCCTGATTTGGTTTTGGGATGATCAACGTATTGCCGGGCTTATAAGCCTGCTTGGCGTTAAAATCCAGCGCAGCTGTAAGCGTCAGTCCTGCTCGATCCAGAAAGCCGGAATATGCTCCTGCAACCGACCGCCGAGGCGCACCGGCTCAACGCGCAAAGCCAGACCGGTGGCATCATCGGTCAGCACCGCGACACCGCTCAACGTCGCCGCACCCAGTGCCGGCTGAAACCGTCCGGCGGAAATCGCGCTGGTCATGCGTTGCAGCGGCTCGGACGCTTCCATGCCGATGATGGAATTATAATCGCCGGTCATGCCGGCATCGGTCATGAAGGCCGTCCCGCCATCCAGAATCTGATGATCCGCAGTCGGTGCATGGGTGTGGGTGCCCACAACCAGTGACGCCTGACCGTCGGCGAAATGGCCCATAATCTGTTTTTCGCTGGTCGCCTCGGCATGAAAATCGATCATCACGGCATCGGACACGCTGCCAAGCGGCGCTGCATCCAATTCGCGCTGCACCGCCTGAAATGGATCATCCATCGGATTCATGAACACCCGGCCCATGGCATTCATCACCAGAACACGCCCGCCATTGCGGGCGGTAAACAGGCCGGCCCCCTTGCCGGGCGTTCCGGCCGGATAGTTCAGTGGCCGCAGGAAATTATCGTGCCGGGCACAGAACACCAGCGCTTCGCGCTGATCCCAGACATGATTGCCGGTGGTCACCGCATCTGCTCCCGCGTCCAGCAGATCCATGAAAATGTCTTCCGTGATGCCGAAGCCGCCAGCCGCATTCTCTCCGTTGACGACCACAAAATCCAGCGCATAGTCGGCAATCAGTCCGGGCAGTGTTTCCTGAACCACCGTCCGCCCGGCGCGGCCAACCACATCTCCGACAAACAACAATCTCATGCGCCGGCCTTCAGCGAGCTTGTCTCGGTGGAGTTTGAAAATCCTGCATCTGTCACGCCGGCTTCGGTAACAATTACACAAAGCGGTATGTCATGCGGTTCAACTGGCACCTGTTCCACTTGCTGCACAGCGAAACCGACTCCGATGGTGATCGGGTCCCGGCCTTTCTGCCGCAGGCTGTGCACGGCCCGGTCATAATGACCGGCACCATAGCCGATGCGCCCGCCCCTGGCATCAAATCCGGCCAGCGGCATCAATACGACTTGCGGCTCGACACTGGCGGCGCTCTCTTCAGGTCCGATTGTGCCGAACCCGGCGGGGCCCAGCGGATCACCGCTGGCGTATCTGCGAAACACGATGTTGGTCCTGCTGACGACGACCGGCAGGGACAGCAAAGCGCCAGCCTTGCAAAGATCCGGCAACAACGGGACCAGATCCACTTCCGAGCGGATCGGCAAATAGGCCGCAATTTCGACATTTTCAACAAGATTGCGCGCGGTCAGCAGGGCCGCCAGCAATGTGTGGATCTGCGCAGATGCAGCCTGGCGAAAATCCAGTTTCAGGGACTCGCGCCGGCCCAGACATATGTCGCGGATCGCGGATTTATCGGGGGCCACGGCAGTGTTCAAGAAATCGGTCCATGTATAACAAGCGAAGCCGCGGCAACCGTGAAGCGGTGATCAATCCCGGGAACCTACTTTGTAGGTGGGCGCCGTGTGTCCCGGCCCACGGGCCAAGTCAGGAACAGCTCCCGTTCGGATTGTTAAGGCCCCGGGGATATGTCGTGCAGTCACGAGAAGCGCAGCTTCGATCACTATATAGGCTTGAAGTTAGCCGAGATAAAGTCCGCGATGCAGCGTGACCGTCGATTTCACCCAACCGGCCAACTGGCATTGAACTGCAAACTCTTTTAAACTGCGTTATGGCCGATGCTCAGGACACCACGCCACGCACGAATTCTGCTCGAATCAGACCGGTTCTGGCGGCAAGAATTGCCCGCTTTGCAAGAACCGCGGGGCGGTTTGCGCTTGATTTGGCGGTGCCGCCGGCCTGCCTGTCCTGTGACGAAAGGGTTCTGGAACCGGGCGCGCTGTGTCCGGCCTGCTGGCAAAAACTGCGATTTATCGCCAAGCCGCATTGCGCCATATTGGGCACGCCGTTTGCGTTTGATCTGGGACCGGGGATCATCAGCGCCCGGGCTATTGCCAGCCCGCCGCCCTTTGCCATGGCCCGTGCTGCGGTTCTGTATGATGAGATTGCCCGCAAACTCGTTGCCCGGCTGAAATACGAAGACCGGCCGGACCTGGCTCCGGTTCTGGGGCGCTGGATGGCTGGCATGGCCGATGATCTGATTGCCGGCAATCCGCTGGTGGTGCCGGTACCGCTGCATCGCTGGCGGCTGCTGCGCCGGCGCTATAATCAGGCCGCCCTTCTCGCCCGCCACGTGGCGGCGCAGCATCAGCTTGAATTCCAGCCTATGGCGCTCAGCCGCATCCGCCCAACCGGCCAACAGGTTGGTCTGACACGGCGCGAACGCGCCGACAATGTGCGCGGCGCTTTTCGTGCCACGCCGCAAGGCGCAATGTTGATGTCAGGCAGGCCGGTGCTTCTGATCGACGATGTCTTCACCACCGGTGCCACCATGGAAGCCGCCACCAGAGCCTGTCTGCGCGCAGGCGCTGCAAAAGTGCTGGTGCTGACATTTGCGCTGGTCTCTGATCCGCTGGGATCGGCGGCTGAAGGCGTAATTTCCCAAGGGGATCCGGATGATCTGCCGATTGATCTGTAAGCCTGCGCTCAGCGATCTTGTGAAAAATCCCAACGCACGCCTATATAGGGGTGAAACACAGCACAGAAGGACCGCCATGCAAGACGTCACCATCTACACCCGTGCCATGTGCGGCTATTGTGCCGCCGCCAAATCTCTGCTTCAGCGCAAAGGCGTTGCCTTTCGCGAGCATGATGCGACATTTGACCAGGAACTGCGCCGCGAAATGATTCAGCGCGCCAACGGGTTGTCCACATTTCCGCAGATCTTCATCGGCGATATGCATGTCGGCGGTTTTGATGAAATCAACGCGCTGGAGCGCGCCGGCAAGCTCGATCCGCTGTTGCAAGCCGCATGAGGTAGGGTGATATGTCTCGACAAGCTTTCAAGGCCGCCTGTATCCAGATGAATTCCGGCACTGCCGTGACCGCCAATGTCGCTGCCGCGTCAGATCTGATTCGCGCTGCGGCAGCAGCCGGCGCGCACTATGTCCAGACCCCGGAGATGACCACGATCGTCGAACGGGACCGGGCCGCCCTAGAAGCCGCCATTGCGCCCCAGTCTGAAAATCCCTCTGTAAGTGCATTTTCGCAATTGGCAAAAGAACTGAAAATCTGGTTGCATATCGGCTCCATGCCAATTGCGCTGCCACCCACGCAAAGCGGTCCGACGATTGCCAATCGTGCATTCCTGTTTCGGCCCGATGGCCGGATTGCCGCCACTTACGACAAGATTCACATGTATGATGTGGATCTCGACAATGGCGAAAGCTGGCGCGAATCCAACACCTATCGAGCCGGCACGAAGGCCAGGCTGGTGGATATGATAGTTGACCGGACGCCTGTCAGACTTGGTATCTCGATCTGTTACGATCTGCGATTTCCCGCCATGTTTCGCACCTATGCAAAGGCTGGTGCAACGGTTCTGGGCACTCCTGCCGTTTTCACCCGCCAGACCGGAGAGGCGCACTGGCATGTCCTGCAGCGTGCCCGGGCCATTGAAAACGCAGCCTTCATGGTCTCCGCGGCCCAGGCCGGCAGTCATCAGGATGGCCGCGAAACATATGGTCATTCGATGATTGTCGATCCCTGGGGCGTTATCCTGGCCGAAGCCGATAGCAGCCATGAAGCTGTCATTGCCGCCGAGATTGAGCCCGGACTGGCCGAGGCCGCCCGCCGCAAGATACCGGCCCTGACGGCGGACCGTTCCGTTGAATTGCAGATTATCAACGAAAGCGCAGCGGCATGATCCGCTTTTCGCTTCAGTGCAAGGATGCGCACCGCTTTGATGGCTGGTTCCGCTCAGGAGAGGATTTTCAGATCCAGCAGAAACGCGGCTTGCTGGCCTGTCCGCAATGCGGCACGACCACTGTTGAAAAAGCCCTGATGACCCCGTCTGTTCCGAAAAAATCCAACCGCACAATCGATTCTGGCGGCGAAAATCCGGCTCAGGACGAGAGAGACCGTCCGTCAGAGACCCCATCCCAGCAACGCGCCGCAGCAGTGCCAACGCCGGAACCGGTGCCTATGGCCCAGAGCTCACAGGAAGCAATCTCTGCGATGCCGGCAGAATTGCAAGGCAAGGTTTTGCAAGCGATGAAGCAATGGCGCGACAAAGTCATCGCAAATTCAGAACATGTCGGCTCCCGCTTCGCCGAAGAAGCCCGCAAAATCCATTTCAAGGAAGCCGATGAGCGTCCGATCTATGGCGAAGCCAGCGCTGACGAAGTTGAGGAATTGCTGGAAGAAGGTGTGCCCTGCGCGCCCCTGCCGGTATTTCCCGAGGATCATAATTAGATCACTTCATGATTACATTGTGTCTTTGACCGCCGCCTTGTGCAGCACACCGCTTTTTGGACCAAGCAGAAACACAGCCACAAACAGCAACGCCATCAGCAGGACGATGGTTGGTGCCGGAGCACTGTCCAGATGAAAACTGGCAAAAATGCCAACGATGGAACTGAGTACGGCAATCAGCACCGAATAGAGCAGCATCCGGTCAAACCGGTCGGTCAAAAGAAAGGCGATTGATCCCGGCGCAATCACCAGGGCAATCGACAATATGATGCCGACGGCCGACAGCGCCCCGACAATGGTCAGCGACAACAGCATCAGCAGGCCATAATGCAATACCCTGACCGGCAGGCCGATGGCCCCGGCATGTTGCGGATCGAATGAAAACAGCAGAAAATCCCGTCGTTTTGCAATGATTACCACCATCGTAAAAATCGCGATTATGCTGGTCAGCAAAATATCCTGAGGCGTCAGGCCCAACATGTTTCCAAACAGGATATGGTCCAGATGGACATTGGTTTCGACCTTCAGATACATCACCAGGCCCAGCCCGAACATCCCGGAAAACACCACGCCCAGAACCGTATCCTGTTTGACCCGACTGTTTTCCTGAATATAGCCGGCCGCCAGCGCGCACAGCATTCCCGCGGCAAACGCTCCGACCGCTACCGGTATACCGAGCACAAACGACACCACTACACCTGGCAGGACCGCATGGGACACTGCATCACCCATCAGCGCCCAACCCTTCAGCACCAAAAAGCACGACAACAATGCGGCGGCGGCGGAGATCAGCACGGTTATCAGAACCGCCTGCTGCATGAAGGCAAATGAAAATGGCACCCAGAAAAAATCAAGCATGGTGTTCCGCATTCAAAGTGGCGCGCCTGCGGGCGGCAAGTCGGCCATGTTTGGGTGCAAAGAAAAACGCCGCGAGAAATATCAGGGTCTGGAACACGACGATGATACCGCCGGTGGCACCATCAATGTAATAGCTGCCATAAGCGCCGACCCAGCTTGTCACGGTGCCGATGATAACGGCAATGGCAATGAGGCGGGGAAAGCGGTCTGTCAACAGATAGGCCGTGGCGCCGGGTGTCACCACCATCGCTATCACCAGAAAGGCCCCGACAGTCTGCAGTGCAGCAACCGTGGACGCACTCAACAAAGTAAAGAACATCACCTTCATGGCCGTCGGATTAAGACCGATCGACCGGGCATGACTTTCATCAAAGAACGTCACCATCAGGTCTTTCCACTTCACCATTAAAATGGAGAGGGAAATGACGCCGATGAGAACCAGCTGAATCGTGTCAAAGGTGCTGATGGCGAGCACATTGCCGAGAATGATGGTCTGAATATTGACCGCAGAAGGCGACAGCGACACCATGAACAGGCCGAGACCGAAAAAGCTAGTGAAGATCATCCCGATAATGGCGTCTTCGCGCAACTTGGTGCGCTGATGCAGAAACAGCATCGCGCCAGCGGCCAGCCCACCGGCAAAGAAGGCACCCAGAGCAAACGGCAGTCCCAGCATGTAGGCACCAGCCACCCCGGGGACGATGGCGTGGGACAGCGCATCACCGATCAACGACCAGCCTTTCAGCATCAGGAAGGCCGACAGAAAGGCACATAGAGCCCCGACAAGGGCACTGACAAACATTGCCTTCAGCATAAAGCCATATTGGAACGGCTCCAACAGCAACTCGATCATCCGCGTTTGTCCTGGCTTGTATCAGGCATTCGAGGGTCTTCATGCGCCGCACCGGTTTCGCCATACAGCACAAAGGGGCGTTCATCATCGGTGATCACTGTCACCTGCCGCGCATCATCATCATCATGCAGATCCGCTCCGCTGAGCACGTGATGGCGCAGCACGCCGCCAAATGCATTCTGCAGATTGTCCTGGGTGAAGACCTCTTCAGTTGGTCCGGCCGCAAGAATGGTTCCCCGAATCAGCACGACACGGTCGCAGAAATCCGGCACCGAACCCAGATTATGCGTTGCTACCAGCATCAGCCGGCCCTCGCTGCGCAATTCCCGCATCAGATCGATAATGGTGTTCTCGGTGGTGACATCGACACCGGTAAAAGGTTCATCAAGCAGAATAATTCTGGCTTCCTGTGCCAGTGCCCGGGCGAGAAATACCCTTTTTTTCTGGCCGCCGGACAGTTCCCCGATCTGGCGTTGGAAATAGTCAGACATCCCGACCCGGTTCAGCGCTTCGTCAACCTTTTGCCGGTCTATCAGCCGCGGCCTGCGCAGAAAATTCATGTGGCCGTACCGTCCCATCATCACCACATCTTCCACCAGAACGGGAAAATTCCAGTCAACTTCCTCATTCTGCGGAACATAGGCGACCATATTGCGTTTCAACGCGCGTTTGGCATCTTCCCCAAGAATGAGGACTCGTCCCTGACTGATTGGAACAAACCCCATAATCGCCTTGAACAGCGTCGATTTTCCGCTGCCATTGACCCCGACCAGTGCCGTGATGCTGCCGCTGGGAATCTTGAAGCTGGCATCATGCAATGCCGTGTGCCCATTGCGGTAGGCAACGCTGACGCCTTCAACGGACAGGCCCACCGGCTCTGCCGCCTCAAGATGGCCCACAGCGCTATTCATCAGAAAATCCCTTGGCAACCGTCTCCACAGTGACCCGAAGCATGTCCAGAAAGGTCGGGACCGGGCCATCAGCCTCTGACAGGGAGTCGACATACAGAACGCCGCCATATCGGGCACCGGTTTCCGCGGCGACCTGCCGGGCCGGTTTATCGGAAACCGTGCTTTCGCTGAAAATAACCGGAATATTTTCCACCCGCATCTTGTCAATCACGGCGCGCACCTGTTGCGGCGACCCCTGCGCATCCGCATTGATCGGCCATAAAAACAGCTCTTTGAAGCCCATATCCCGGGCCAGATAGGAAAACGCTCCCTCACTGGTGACCAGCCAGCGCTTCTCCGGCGCGATATCCGCCAGTTGGGCACGCAACGGTGCCAGGGTTGTGTCAAGCTCAGCACTGTAACGCGCGGCGTTTGCATTGTAGATCGCTGCGTTTTCCGGATCATAAGTGGCCAGCGCGGCACGGATATTCTCGACATAGATCAAGGCCGAGACCGGTGACATCCAGGCATGGGGATTGGGTTTCCCCTCATACGGTCCGCTGCCGATCCCGATCGGCTCGACACCGTCACTGACGACAGCACTGGGCACCCCGCGCAGATTCCTGAAAAATCGTTCGAACCATAGTTCCAGGCCAAAGCCGTTCCACAGCACGAGGTCAGCATCCTGCGCTTTCAGAATGTCACGCGGGGTTGGTTGATAATTGTGAATTTCAGCACCGGGTTTCGTTACCGATTGAACCAGCGCGGCATCGCCCGCGACCTGCTGTGCAATATCGGCAATGACCGTGAATGTGGTCACGACCTTGAATTTTTCAGCAGCAGAAGCGGCGACGCCGGACCCGATTATCACACAGGCGGCGGCCACAAGAATCACAATACGCATGAAAAATCCCGAACAGCAGCAAAATACATAACGATGATTTATTGCAGTTAAGAATGATTTGCAAGTAGCGACTTTTTCGCAAGCTGTGCGGGTTTAATTGGCGTCAATCTCGAAATCTCCTTTTGCTTGGTCACAAAATCGCGCTATTCCTTGAGGAATGAGGAAGATGATTAAATCATAATTCCTTGAATCGTGGCCCGTCGAAGGGCTGACCCGGCCAAGGGCAGGCATAACAGACTGGTGGCCGGATGGTGTCTGATGGAGTGTGAGCGTTTATGGCGCGTGATTACGATCCTTATCGGCTTTCATCGCCGCAGGTGTTTCTCTGGCGGATGATCATTTTTCTGGTTATCGTCGGTTTTCTGGCATTAATTCTGTACCAGCAGATATTTACAGCCTTTGTCAGCAATCCTGGGCTGAACGGCGTCATAGTGGCGGTTTTGATTGTCGGTGTGCTGCTATCGCTGAGGCAGGTGCTGCTGCTGTTTCGCGAAGTGCACTGGGTCAACGGCTTTCGCCGCTCCGACCCGAATATCGAATATGCCAGACCTCCGATCCTGCTGGCCCCGATGGCTGCCATGCTGGGAGATCGTCTCGGGGCCATGGCGATCAGTCAGCAAACCATGCGTTCCGTTCTGGAATCGATCGGCGTTCGCCTCGATGAATCGCGTGAAATTCTGCGCTATCTCACAGGCCTTCTGGTGTTTCTCGGCCTGCTCGGCACGTTTTGGGGTTTGCTGCGTACTGTCGGCTCGGTTGGCGACACCATCCAGTCGCTGAATGTCGGGTCGGGCGATGCCGGTGTCATTTTTGAAGATCTGAAAACCGGGCTGGAGGCTCCGCTGTCCGGCATGGGCACTGCGTTTTCCTCCTCTCTGTTCGGTCTGGCCGGATCTCTTGTTCTCGGCTTTCTGGATTTGCAGGCCGGACAGGCCCAGAACCGGTTCTACACCGATCTGGAAGATTGGCTGTCTACGGTGGCAGATCTGGAAGAGCCTTCCATGGACGGCAACGGCACCAATGCGCTGATGACAGAAGATCTGCGTATTGCCATCGACAAGCTGACCCGGACCATGACACACGATTCCGGCAGCGGCACTCAGTCGACCAGCGCTGCCATGGCCAGCCTTGCCGAAGGCATTCAGGGCCTTGTTCAGCATATGCGTTCAGAACAGCAGGTGGTGCGCAGCTGGGTTGAATCCCAGTCTGAACAACACGATCAGGTCAGGCACCTGCTGGAATCGCTGGTGCAGATCAACCGCCAACGTGATGGCGATTAGGGCGTAAAGCAAAATGGCGCTGGCAAGATCAAGACGGCGGATGGCGCGCGGAGATTACTGGCCCGGCTTTGTCGATGCCATGGCCGCGCTTCTTCTCGTCATGATATTCCTGTTGTCGTTGTTCATGCTGGCGCAATTTTTCCTCAGCCAGGAGATTTCCGGGCGCGATACACTGCTCAACCGGCTGCAGTCACAAATATCGGAACTAACCGAATTGCTGGCTCTGGAGCGGACCGGACAAAGTGATCTGAAGGAAAGCCTGTCGCTGATGCAATCCAACCTGTCCGATGCGGAACAGGAAAAACAGCGGCTGCAGGAACTGCTCAGGGACCAGTCAGGCACGACAGCGGCCCGGGATGCCGAGTTGCAGGAAGCCAATGCGAACCTTGATGAGGAGCGCCAGCTGAGCGAACGGACCCGCTCCCAGGTTGATCTGCTCAATCAGCAATTGTCGGCCTTGCGGCGTCAGATTGCGTCGCTGGAAACTGCTCTTGAGGCCTCGGAGGATCGCGACCGGGAGAGCCAGACTCGCATTGCCGATCTAGGAAGCCGACTCAATGTCGCCCTGGCGCAACGGGTGCAGGAACTGTCGCGTTACCGCTCCGACTTCTTTGGCCGCTTACGCGAAATTCTCAGCAACCGCTCCGATATAAGGGTGGTGGGAGACCGGTTTGTTTTCCAGTCCGAAGTCTTGTTTGCATCCGGAGCCGATGAACTGACAGCTGCAGGGAATGCGGAAATGAACAAACTTGCCGAGGCGCTTCTTGAACTGCGCAGCCAGATCCCTGACGACATCAATTGGGTGCTGCGGGTTGATGGCCACACCGACGCCCGCCCTGTCAGCGGGGCGACTTTTAAAAGCAACTGGGAATTATCGGCAGCCCGTGCGATTTCCGTGGTCGAACATCTTGTCGGCCAGGGTGTGCCGCCCAACCGGTTGGTAGCTGCCGGTTTCGGTGAATTTCAACCTATTGACGAGGGCGACAGTGCTGAAGCACTTGCGCGTAACCGGCGTATCGAGTTGAAACTGACGGAGCGCTGATCTTGCAGTGGCCAAAGACCATGCGCAAGACCGGTCCTGTGATGCTGCGCCTTGCTCTGCTGCTGGTGGTGCTCAGTCCGGCAATCCTGTTTGGCACGGCTCGCTTTGTCCTGTATCAGGCTGAAAAAACCACGGATGGCAATCCGTACTGTGTGCAATATGCCAGTCAGAACAGCGTCGCCCGGTATGCGCCCGTACGGTCCTTGTGGGAACTGACCTTTGTCGCCATGCAGGCGCGCTATCTCAGTCTTGGGGGATCGCAAGGCAGGCCGTATTCGCTGCCTGGCGTCCTTGTCGTCGACAAGAATGACAGAACTGAACTATGGGACTGGTCCTGGCGCATCCTCGGCTGGCGCCCGGTTTCCGGTGGCGCACGGCAGGCGCTGCGTATCGAAGCTGCCTGCACACCGGAGCCCGATTTCGGCGCGAGGCTTCCGGTGGTCTGAACATTCAGGATTTGATGATCATCTATTCGGCCGCGATGGCGTCCTGAAACTGCAGGTCTGCCAGCCTTGCATATAATCCGCCCTGTTTTTGCAGGGATTGATGCGTTCCGGTTTCGACGATTCGTCCCGCCTCCATGACAAGAATTCGGTCAGCTTTCAATATGGTCGCCAGGCGGTGAGCAATGACCAGCGTTGTGCGGCCTTGCATCAGCCGTTCCAGAGCATGCTGCACAAGAGTTTCACTTTCCGCATCGAGCGAGCTGGTCGCTTCATCCAGCAGCAGCACGGGTGCATTTTTGAGAATGGCGCGGGCGATGGCGATGCGCTGGCGCTGACCGCCGGACAGGGTGATGCCGCGCTCGCCGACCACGGCATCATATCCCCCGGACATTCTGACTATGAACTCGTCCGCTCTGGCCGCTTTAGACGCCTCGATAATCGCGTCCCGATCGGCATCCGGATCTCCCAGGGCAATATTTTCGGCAATTGAAGCACCGAATATCATGGTTTCCTGCGGCACAATCGACAAATGCCGGCGCAATTCCTGGGGGTCCATCAGCCTGATATCGGTGCCATCCAGAGCAACCACACCGCCGGTGGCGTCGTAGGCCCGAGTGAGCAGCGAAAACAGAGTTGATTTGCCGGCACCTGAGGGTCCGACCACCGCAATTGTCTCGCCGGGGGCCGCATCAAAGCTGACATTGTGCAGGATAGGTGCTTCCAGCGCGCCGGGATAGACAAAGGATACGTCGCGGAAGGAGATGGCGCCTGAAACGCTCTCAGGCACCACCGGCTCGGCTGGAGCGGCGATTTTGGGTCTGATGGCGAGCAATTCTCCGAGCCGTTCGGCAGCGCCGGCAGCCTGCGCCACCTCACCCCAAACTTGGGACAGGGCACCAAGTGCACCGGCGGCGAACACCGAATACAGCACAAATTGCGACAAGGCACCTGCAGTGATATTGCCCGCCAGAAGATCCTGCGAGCCGTACCACAACACCGCAACAACACTGGCAAACACCATGAAAATGGCAAAGGCGGTCAGAGCGGCACGGGCACCGACTGCGGCACGCGCAGCTTCAAAAGCATCGTCCACTGCAGCTGCAAACCGTGCGGAGCTGCGCTTTTCGGCGGTAAAATTCTGCAAGGTGCGGACCGCGCCGATGGCTTCGGCCGCATAGGCGGTTGCATCTGCGAGCGTGTCTTGGGCGGCACGGGAGCGTTTGCGTACATTGCGTCCGAAAGCGACCATCGGCAACACCACCAGCGGGATGGCCGCCAGCACCAGCAATGACAGTTTTGGGCTGGTGATAACCATCATGATGACCGCGCCAACAAACAGAAAGAAATTGCGCAGAGCAATGGAAATACTGGAGCCGACGATCGATTTGATCTGCGTCGTATCGGCTGTCAGCCGCGAGATAATCTCGCCGGATTTGGACGTATCGAAAAAGCCGGCATGGAGCCGCATGACATGGGCGAATACATCGCGCCGGATGTCGCTGACCACCCGTTCTCCCAGCCAGGACACAAAATAATACCGTGCCGCGCTGGCCGCAGCCAGAAAACCGACCAGCACTACCAGCATCGCGAAATACTGGTCAATCAGCGCGTTGTTATCTGTATCAAAGCCAAAGTCGATCATGCGCCGCACGGCCAGGGGAACCGCAAGTGTCGTGCCAGCTGCCGCTGTCAGCGCCACAACGGCAAAGGCCACCCGCTTGCGATAGGTCTTCAGATAGGGCCAGACCATAGCCAAAGAACTGACATGGCCTTTGCGGTCCACACTCGGTTGATTGCTGCCCGCTGCAGGAATTTGGCTGTTCGGCGTGTGATCGGTCATCTGGATTCATTTAAAATTTGGAATTTGGACTGCCTTTTCCAACGAATGCTGGTCAATGGCAAGCAGCAACACGCAGTAAAACAGGTTCTCATAGCGCCTCATCTCATCACAATACCGCGATCATTGCGATAAAACCGCTGGGTAGATCGGGATTTTCGTCATTTTGGCTTGCGAAAGCCCACCGGAGTGGCCTATAGCATCGGCGAGTTTTGCACAAATCGGGCGCTATGCCCGATTTTTAGTTTGCGACATACCGCATAACCGGCGATGTCCGCCCCATTACAATTGGAGTTTGAGGCTCATGAAAGCTGATATACATCCCGAATACCACACCATCAATGTGGTAATGACCGACGGAACCGAATACACCACGCGCTCCACTTGGGGCGCTGAGGGCGATACAATGCGTCTCGATGTGGATCCGACCTCACATCCTGCCTGGACCGGTGGTGGCCAGCATTTACTTGACCGTGGCGGACGTCTGTCGCGCTTCAAGAACAAATTTGGCGGTTTCATCGGCAAGTAACTCATCGCCAGCCGACGTTTTCAAAGCCCGTGCAGGATTTATCCGGTACGGGTTTTTTATCAGGTTTTGTCTGACGGCTGGAAGGCAGCGCTCAGCCGTGCCATCTGGTCTGCCAGTGCATCGCGCGCCGCAGGTTCAGATACTGGCGCTCTGATGCCGAAGGACCGGCCCCCCATTCCGATATCCAGATGGCGGACACGCTCTTCAAGACGCCCGGAGCGCTCAATCAGTTCCTTCAATTCCTCCGGCAATTCCTCCCAGCCGGTTCCGGTACGGGACGGCTGCAGGCCGCCAAGGCGCACCTTGGCCTTTTCATCGCTGCCCTGAGTGCTGCTCATTTCGCCTTCATTGATCGCCCTTTGCAGCAAAAGCCATGAGGCAATCTGCATAAGGCGCGTCGTCAGGCGCATTGATTCGCTGGCATAGGCAACCGAGCCGAGCCGCGACAGCGATTTGGACACCGTCCGTCCGGGCCCGTCCAGATAGGACGCGGTTTCTTCAATCAGCCGCATGCCACTATTGAACAGCGTCAGAAAGCCTCCGGTTTCCGCAATATGCGGAGCTATGGCAATGGCAGCCCGGCTCTTCGGCGTCTTGTCGTTGCGCGTCATGATCTCTTTGCTCAAATATGATGGATTCGACCGAAAATCCGTCCTCATGATCAATGATTGCCAGATAAGTGTCAAAAAATCACTATGAGGCGGCGGCGGCCCGCAAGCAAGACAGACGCGAATTTGTGTCAATTCTTTGTTAATATCCACAACGGACAGCCCGAAACGGTAAGCTCTGGGTAAGCTCTGGGTAAGCTCTGGGCAGTCTTGCACGGTTGTAGTGTGTCAAACTGGCACAATGCAGTCCAGTGTCACAAAAAAGAGCCGCGGGGCCACGAAAAAAAGAGCCGCGGGAGGGAGCGGCTCTTTAAGTTTAACAGGGAGGCATCCAAACAGATGGGGGAGTGACCATCTGCCGGTCCGGAACACCCGAACACACTTTAAGGTAGCGTGTAAAGGTTAATAACTACTTAACAGATTATATTTTTGCGGTGCACTGCGATTAAGCATTTATTAACCCTGACGTCCTGCCTGCCCAGCGTTTCTCACGTTTCGGCGCGCTCTGCGGTGGGCGCACGTTCAATAAGGCAGTCCGATGTAGTTTTCCGCTATTGAGGTTTGTAGCGCTTCGGAACCACTGAGATAATCCAGCTGCGCATCCTGCATGCGGTCTCCGAACCTGTCCGTCTGCGAAAAATCATGCAGCAATTCGGTCATGAACCACGAAAACCGTGACGCTTTCCAGACCCGTGACAACGCGGTCTGCGAATAGCTCAGCAACCCGGTTTCGGATCCGGATTGGTAAAAGTCAATCAAAGCCTTGCTGAGGTAGAAAATATCGGAGGCCGCCAGATTGAGTCCCTTGGCACCGGTGGGCGGAACGATATGTGCGGAGTCGCCGGCCAGAAACAACTGGCCGTAACGCATCGGTTCTGAAATGAAAGAGCGCAAGGGCGCTATGGATTTTTCGATGGATGGTCCGGTTTCAAGCCGCGCTGCGACATGCGCCGGAATGCGGCGGGACAGCGCATTCCAGAACCTGTCATCCGACCAGTTATCCGCCCTGTCCGACAGCGGACACTGAACATAATAGCGGCTTAACGTGTCAGAGCGCATGGAACACAGCGCAAAACCTTCCGGCGAGCGCGCGTAAATCAGCTCATGATCGACCGGACGGGTCCTCGACAACACGCCAAGCCATCCGAACGGAAACGTCTTTTCATACTCCGTGCGCATTTCGGCCGGTATGGAGGTCCGGCTGATGCCATGAAAACCGTCGCAACCGGCAATGAAGTCACATTCGATGCGCTGGCTCTCGCCGGCTTGCACAAAGCTGACAGAGGGAGAAGCGGATGTCAGATCATGCAGCACCACATCCTCGACTTCATGCAATATAGCGCCGTTCAACGCGTCGCGCGCTTCATAGAGATCACGGGTCAGCTCGGTCTGGCCATAGACCATTACGGTTTTACCGCCGGTCAGGCGTTTCAGATCAATGCGCAGCGTCCGGCCGCCAAATGCGAGACAAAACCCGTCGTGAATCTTGCCTTCCGCGTCCATGCGCGTGCTGACCTGAGCTTTTCGCAGCAAGTCTGTCAGGCCCTGTTCCAGTACACCGGCACGAATCCGCGACAGAACATAGTCGCGGCTCTTGCGCTCCAGCACGACGCTGTCGATACCGGCAAGATCGAGAAGCTGGGACAACAACAGGCCGGACGGCCCGCCGCCGATGATGACGACCTGAGTTTTCAAAATTCACTCCCGACTGAATTGCCGTTTTCAGGTTCTTTGATGCCCGTTACAAAATCAGCTTCTGGTTTTTTGGCTTTGCTATTCGTGAGAAACTTGCCGGTGCGACAATTCAACTCACCGCTTATGCCAGCTTTGTTTTGGAAAGTCTAAAACAGCTCGTCAGAACGAGCCAGAAAGCACCCGGCGTTGAAGCCCATGGCGGGATTTAACACCGATATCTTTCGCGTATTGTCGAGCAGCATGGCACGCAATGTCAGCGGCGGTCCGCCTGCCTCCTGGCACCATCCGGCGTCTGACCGGCCTTCGGCAATATGTGCTGGCGAGCACACCACCGGGTCAAGAGTCAGTCCGTTCATCAACGACACATTCGGATGCGAGCCGAAGCGGCGCATATAGACCGGCAGCCAACCGAAACTGGCGGCAAAATCCGTCGCCACCGGGCTGCTGGGAGTCATCGGAGCGGCATCATTGGCGCGCGCATATTTCAGCACATGCGTATCCCAGTTCGACCAGCCGCGCAGAGTGTAGGTGATAGCGCGATGCAGATCCTGCCCCCGTGGCCAGCGCACAGCATACAGATCGAAATCCTGAGACTTTGCGATTTCCGCCATGGCAAACAGATAAGACAGTTTCAGTCCGGTATAGGACAGAGCCATCGAGCCGCGCTTGGTTTCGGTTGGAAAACTGCCATCGGCGCGCTGGTTCAGCAGCGCTGCCTCGAATTGAGGGAATCCCCGTTCAAACAGTTCCACATCACCCAGAAATGCACCAAGCGTCATGCTTGGCAGGACCGCTGCCAGAGCCTCGTTTCTGGCGATCGTATTGTCGATATCTCCCACAATCGTGTTCTTCGTGAAGACAAAGTAAAACCGGTTGACGCGGTCATACAGCCAGTCGAGCACTGGAGCCAGCTCTTCCAGCGGCGGATTGCTGGTCTGCGCAATTACAGCGGTTGCAAATATCAGGGGCTGCAGGACAGTGTTGGCGAGCCAGGCTGTATTTGCGAATTTCTCGGAATTTTCGACCCTCCTGGTCGTGGTGGTCAGGCCATCCGCTTGTGGCCATTTCTGAATATAGGACCACAGCACCTCACATTGGCCGGCATCGCCCGCTACGCAATTTGCCGTGGTGACTGACATCCCTTCTGCCAGAGCCGAAGCCCAGTCCTGCTGACCGGCACCGGCACCGGCTGCGAAGGACACTTCTGATTCGGAGAACCGCGTTACCGGTGCCCAGTCTGCAGTCACCTGTCTCAGATTCTGCCGATTGTTGCATTGCCGGGCGCGGACCGCCTCATTGTCCTGCAGATAGGACTGACGCGCCTCAAACCCTTCCAGAATGCGCCCTGGAAAAGGCAGCGTCTGTGCGGCCGCCGCAGCACGATGCAGATTATACAGCGAGGATCCGGAAATATCTTCCTGTTCAGGCAGATCAAGCGTGGCGCGATATTCATTCAGCGCCTTGCGGGTTCTACGGCCCCAGGCACCATCCGCCGTTCCCGGATCAAAGCCGAGTTCCTGAAGCGCCTCCTGAACATAGCCTACGGTTTCATTGGACTGCGCAGACACTCCGGAAACAGACAGACAAAGGGCAATCAGGAAAAGAGCTACTATACGCAATTTCAAACCCTAACTTAGCGCCCCCATGGCTTTGCCAAATTAACCATAGACTAACACCGGATAATGACACCAGGTCAACCGCTCGCGCAACATAATCGGAAATTCAAAGCCGCCTGCGAGAGAGCTCAGTTCCAGGCAGAAGAGGCGTTCGAAATTCGATCCGCGTCTCGGATTTCTATTCAATTGTCTGGACATTTGCCGCCGACTGTTTTCAACATATGCCATCCGTCATCCATCCCAGAGAGACCATGCCACAACACAAAACTCACGAGCCGTGTATCATCTGCGTGGCGATTACCGGTTCGGTATCCAGCAAAGCTCACAATCCGGCTGTTCCGATCTCGATTTCAGAACAGCTCGAAAGCACCCACGAATCATTTGAAGCAGGCGCGTCCATCGCCCATTGCCATGTCCGCAATGACGACGGAACACCCAGCTCTGATCCCGACAAATTTGCCCGGCTTCAGGAAGGCCTGCTGAAACATTGTCCCGGTCTCATTGTGCAGTTTTCCACAGGCGGCCGCTCCGGTTCCGGGCGCGAGCGCGGCGGCATGCTTTCACTGCGGCCGGATATGGCGTCGCTGACAGTTGGCTCAACCAATTTTCCCACCCGGGTTTACGAAAATTCTCCCGAACTGGTCGAATGGCTCAGCGGCGAAATGCTGGAGCACGATATCCGCGCCGAGATCGAAGTGTTTGATCTGTCCCATATTTTCAAAGCGGCGGAGATGCTGGCCGCAGGACAATTTAACGGGCCACCTCATGTGCAGTTCGTCATGGGGGTTAAAAACTCGATGCCGCTCGACCGGGCTGTATTTGATTTTTATCGCCAGACCACGCAGCGCCTGATGCCGCAGGCGACATGGTGCGCGGCCGGAATAGGCCGTCATCAGGTAACCATGAACGAATGGTGTGTGGCCGAAGGCGGCCATGCCAGGACAGGACTGGAAGATAATGTGCGCATGGACCGCGACACACTTGCCCCCTCCAACGCCGCTCTGGTCAGCCGGCTGGTTGATATTTGCCATGAGCATGGGCGCGAGGCGGCAACACCGGCAGAAGCCCGTGCCATATTGGGTTTGCGGAAAAGTAGCGCTGCATGATCGATCAGACCAAACCTCCGGTTTTCGATGGCCACAATGATGTTCTGACGAAGCTGCTGCGCAAGGGGGAGCCACATCCCGAACACTATTTCATTGATGGAGATGCTGGCCATATCGATCTGCCAAGATCACGTATTGGCGGGTTTTCCGGCGGGTTTTTTGCCGTCTGGGTGTCCTCCCCGGTGGACAAGGCAATTCGCTACGAACAGATGGCCAAACCGAGTTACGACATTGAACTGCCGCCAGCTATTGAACAGGGCCAGGCGCTGAAGATCGTGCTGTCAGAAGCAGCCAGCCTGTTGCGCCTTGAGCAGGCCGGCGCACTCACCATCTGCAAAACCGCTTCCCAATTGCGCCAGACCATTGAAACCGGACAGATGGCCGCCATCTTTCACCTTGAGGGCGCGGAGGCGATTGATCCCGAATTTGCTGCTCTGGATGTGTTTTATGCAGCCGGAATGCGCTCACTCGGCCCGGTCTGGAGTCGACCGACAATTTTTGCCCATGGTGTGCCGTTTCGCTATCCCAGTGATCCAGATACCGGAGATGGATTGAGCGACATCGGCAAGGATCTGATCCGGGCCTGCAACGCCCGCAAAATCATGCTGGATCTGTCCCATATCAACGAAAAGGGCTTCTGGGATGTGGCCGCACTGACAGATGCGCCGCTGGTGGCAACCCATTCCAATGCCCATGCCATCTGCCCCACTGCGCGCAATCTGACGGACCGGCAATTAGACGCCATCCGCGAAAGCGACGGCATGGTAGGCCTCAATTTTGCGGTCGCGTTTCTGCGCGAAGACGGCCAGATGTCAGCGGATACAGATCTCGACATTGTTCTGCGCCATTTCGACCATCTGATTGACAGGCTGGGTGAAGACCGGGTTGGCTTCGGCTCGGATTTCGACGGTGCCATTGTGCCCCAGCCGATTGGCGATGTGACCGGGCTTCCGGTGCTGCGCAAAGCCATGCGCGACCATGGCTATGGCGAGGCCCTTATGGAAAAACTGTGCTACACAAACTGGCTGCGGGTTCTGAAAAAAACCTGGGGTGCGTAATCGGGTGCCCGTCGCAATGCGCCAGTTTCCAGGTGTCATGTGCCAGCTGTGCCTGGCTGCCATCAGCACAATCCCGGCTGCGCTATGCAAAGGTACCCTCCGACATTCCGGCCTTGCATAATGTCACAAAGTAGCGTGGGATGATGCACTGAGCGGGCATCGTCCCGGTTCAACGAATATTGAAGGAGAACTCTATGAAACTGATGAAAACACTGGTTGCCGGTGTCGCGCTGGGCGCAATCGCGTCTACCACAGTGCTGCCGGCATTTGCCCAAACGCCAGCCAACATGCTGATCATCGCCAACCGGATTGATGACATCACCACTCTTGATCCGCAGGAAAGCTTTGAATTTGCCGGTTCGGACGTGCTGCGCAATGTCTATGGCCGGTTGGTCAATTTCGACCCTGCCGACCTTGCCGCCGGATACCAGCCTGATCTGGCGGAAAGCTGGGAAGTCTCCGAAGATGGCATGACCATTACCTTTACCATGCGGGAAGGCGTGACATTTCATTCCGGCAACCCGGTCACCGCAAAGGATGCGGAGTTCAGCCTGCGCCGCGCTGTGACGCTGAATAAAACCCCGAGTTTTATTCTCACCCAGTTCGGTTTCACTCCGGAAAATATTGCTGAGACCATCGTCGCGACTGACGACCGGACCCTGAAAATCACCACCGACAAGCGTTACGCCACCTCGTTTGTGCTGAACTGCCTGACAGCCACAATTGCCGGTATTGTCGACAGCAAGGTCGCCATGGAACACGATGTCGATGGTGATCTGGGCAATGAATGGCTGAAGACCAACACAGCCGGCTCCGGCCCATACAAGGATGTCAACTGGAAAGCCAACGAATCCGTCACCATGCTGGCCAATCCGGACTATTATGGCGGTGCGCCTGCCATGGAACGTGTCATCGTACGCCATGTTCAGGAAAGCGCCACCCAGCGCCTGCTTCTGGAACGTGGTGACATTGATGTGGCACGCAACCTCAACCCGGAAGATGTCGCCGGCATTTCCAGTGCGGACGGCATCACCGTCGACAGCGAGTTGCGCGGCCGGCTGATGTATTATTCGCTGAATCAGAAGAATGAGGCTCTGTCCAACCCGAAAGTCATCGAAGCCACCAAATATCTGGTGGATTATGAGGGGATGCGGGACAGTTTCCTGAATGGCCAATACACCATTCAGCAGGCGTTCCTGCCGCAGACCTATCTGGGCGCGATTGATGAAACGCCCTACACCCTCGATATCGAAAAAGCCAAGGCTCTGATGGAAGAAGCCGGATATGGCGACGGTATTGAAATAGAAGTCGGTGTGCGCGAGGCGCAGGAGCGCATTGAAATCGCTCAGGCGCTGCAGAACAATTTTGCCCAGGCCGGCATCAAGCTGAACATTACGGTCGGCACCGCAAAACAGATACTGGCGCGTTACCGTGCCCGTGAACTGGACATGTATCTCGGGGCATGGGGCCCGGATTATCCTGATCCCCACACCAATGCCGCCACCTTTGCGATGAATCCGGATAATTCCGATGCGGCCGAAAATACCGGATTCCTGACCTGGCGGAATGCCTGGGACATCCCTGAGATGACTGCAAAAACCGCCGCCGCCGTTGTCGAGAATGATCGCGAAAAACGCGCTGAGATGTATCGCGAAATTCAACGCGAACATCAGGCCACCTCGCCATTCGGCATCATGTTCCAGAAAATCGAGCAAACCGCGCGCAAAGATAATGTGCAGGGCTTTTCAATCGGGGCTGCAATCACCGCAGCGGCCTATTGGAAAGTCACCAAATAAGGGTTCGCCAATATGGCATTGAGCGAAATCGGGAAGGGGCGCCGCACGGTGCCCCTTCCGCCCGCCCTCATCAAATCCGGCAAAATAGCGCTGACCATTCTGGTCACTATGCTCGGTCTCATTTTCATTACCTTTATCATTGGCCGGGTGATGCCGGTCGACCCGGTGCTGGCGATTGTCGGCGAGCGTGCGGCCAAGGACGTCTATGATGCCGCCTATCTGAAACTGGGTCTCGACAAGCCACTGCTGGTTCAGTTCTGGTACTATGTCAGAGACGTTTTCACCGGCGATTTCGGAAAATCCCTACTCACTGCAAGACCGGTGGTCGACGACATTATCCGGGTTTTTCCGGCAACCCTGGAGCTGGCGACCATCGGCACCATCATGGGCGTCGCGCTCGGCGTTCCGCTTGGCGTGATGGCCGCAGTTCGGCGCGGTACATGGATCGATCAGACCGCACGTGTGGTCGCGCTGGTCGGTTATTCCATGCCGATCTTCTGGCTGGGGCTGATGGGCCTGCTGATCTTCTATGGAATCCTCGGCTGGGTTGGCGGGCCGGGGAGACTCGATTTTTTTTATGACGGCCTGGTCCCGACGCGGACCGGAATGATACTGATCGACAGCGCCATTGCCGGCGACATGACCGTGTTCTGGAATGCGGTCTCGCATATTATTTTGCCGGCTTCAATTTTGGGTTATTACTCGCTGGCCTATATCAGCCGGATGACGCGCAGCTTCATGCTTGAACAATTATCGGCTGAATATGTCACCACGGCGCGGGTCAAGGGCATGTCGGAACGCCAGGTCATATGGGGCCACGCTTTCAAGAACATCCGCGTTCAACTGATCACCGTCGTTGCCCTGTCCTATGCCGGTCTGCTGGAAGGCTCGGTGCTTACCGAGATCATCTTTTCCTGGCCGGGAATCGGTTCCTATATCACCACGGCCCTGTTGTCGGCGGACATGAACGCGGTGCTCGGCGGAACGGTGGTTGTCGGCCTTGTTTTCGTGCTGTTCAATGTTCTGTCGGATCTGCTCTACCAGTTCTTCGACCCCCGGGCGAAATAGAGGCGCACAGATGTCACAACCGGATCTTGCCTCCGCCTCCCCCAAAACCGCCTGGCGTGCCTGGCTGCTGACCGACACGCCGACATCCCCGCGGCATGCAAAACTGGCATCGCTTTATCAAAGCTGGCTGCAGTTCCGCAGCAACCCGATGGCGATGTTCGGGCTGATGATTCTCATTGCACTGGTGGTGATTGCCGCTTTTGCACCACTGATCTCGCCTTATGATCCGTTTGTTCAGGAATTGGGCAACCGGCTCAAGCCTCCGGGCGCAGAGGGCCATATTCTGGGCACCGATTCACTTGGCCGTGATTTATTAAGCCGGATTATCTACGGAGCGCGCATCACGCTTTATATTGTCACTCTGGTGGCGATCATCGCACCGGTTGTCGGGCTTTTCGTCGGTACGGTCGCGGGCTATGCCGGTGGTTTTCTCGATGTAGTGCTGATGCGCATCACCGACATTTTTCTGGCCTTTCCGCGTCTTGTTCTGGCGCTGGCCTTTGTCGCCGCACTGGGCGCCGGCATTGAAAATGCGGTTCTCGCAATCTCGCTGACCGCCTGGCCGCCCTATGCCCGCATTGCCCGCGCCGAGACCCTGACAATCCGTAATTCCGATTATATTCACGCCGTGCGCCTGCAGGGCGCCGGTGCCCTGCGCATCATCATCAAGCACATCTGGCCGCTTTGCATTTCATCGCTTATCATCCGTGTCACGCTTGATATGGCCGGTATTATTCTCGCTGCCGCCGGACTTGGCTTTCTTGGGTTGGGCGCACAGCCGCCCTCTCCGGAATGGGGCGCGATGGTGTCTGACGGGCGCAAGTTCATCCTCGATTTCTGGTGGGTCGCGACCATTCCCGGACTTGCCATTTTCATTGTCAGTCTTGCCTTCAATCTGTTGGGCGATGGTCTGCGCGATGTGCTGGATCCCAAGGAGAGCAGCGGATGACCGGGTCCTCATCGCCAAATCTGTCCGAGCCCAATTTGCTTGATATTGAAGATTTGTGGGTGCGGTTTCCCACCCGCAGCGGCGTGTTCGATGCGGTGCGCGGCATATCGTTTTCGCTTGGGCGCGAGCGGCTTGGTATTGTCGGCGAAAGCGGTTCCGGCAAGTCCATGACGGGTCGGGCGATTTTGCGCCTGATCCGCAGTCCCGGCCGCGTCGAGGCCAAGCGCATTGCCCTGGAAGGCCGTGATCTGATGGCTTTGTCGGAAAAGCAGATGCGCGCCGTACGCGGCTACCAGATTTCCATGATCATGCAGGATCCGAAATTTTCACTGAATCCGGTTCTGAAGGTCGGCCGCCAGATCATGGAGGCCTATCAGGTTCATACCAAGGGCAGCACGAGCGAGGCGCGGCAGAAAACCATCGATATGCTGAAAGCCGTCGCCATCCGCGATCCCGAGCGGGTGTTCGAAGCCTATCCCCACGAAATGTCCGGCGGTATGGGACAACGTGTGATGATTGCCATGATGATGATCCCTGATCCGAAAATTCTGATTGCCGACGAGCCGACATCGGCGCTCGATGTATCTGTCCAGACTCAGGTTCTCGACATTATGGACAAGCTGGTGCGGGATCGCGGCATGGGACTGATTTTCATCAGCCATGATCTCAATCTTGTGGCCTCTTTCTGTGACCGGGTGCTGATCATGTATGGCGGACGCATTGTCGAAGTCTGCGACGCCGATAAATTGCACGAGGCGCAACACCCCTATACACGCGGCCTGCTGAATTCCCTGCCACGACTGGACGCGCCGCGCCCGCGGCTGGAAGTGCTGAAACGCGATCCGGCGTGGCGGGAAGAGCCCAGCGTCAGCGGTGTGTTATGAGCGGTATTGTTCTGAAACACCTGAATGTCTGGTTCGGACATGGCAGTACCCGCGTTGATGCGGTGAAGGATGCCAGTTTCGAGGTTGCGCTGGGGGAAAGCTTTGGCCTGGTGGGTGAATCCGGCTCGGGCAAATCCACCATATTGCGGGCCATTACCGGATTGGCCGAAACCTGGAACGGCGCCATTGAAATCGATGGCAAGGCGCTTGGCGCGACGCGCAATGGTGAGTTCTATAAAACCGTGCAGATGGTGTTTCAGGACCCTTATGCTTCCCTGCATCCGCGTCACACTGTCGATCAGGTGCTGAGCGAAACCCTGTCGCTGCATGGCTTTGACAATATCGAAACCCGCATCGAAAAACTGCTGTCGGATGTCGGGCTTGGGTCCTCCTTCCGCTTCCGCTATCCGCATCAATTGTCAGGTGGCCAGCGCCAGCGCGTCGCCATTGCCCGCGCCCTTGCGCCGGAGCCGCGCATATTGCTGCTGGATGAGCCCACTTCGGCTCTGGATGTCTCGGTGCAGGCCGAAATTCTTAACCTTCTGACAGATCTGCGCGCCGAACGCGGGCTGACTTTTCTGATGGTCAGCCATGATCTGTCGGTGGTCAGCCACATGTGCAGCCGTATGGCAGTGATGCAGCACGGCTATATTGTCGAACTGTTGTCGGTCGAGGACATGCGGGCGCAGAATGCCAGCCATGACTACACGCGACACCTGCTCGCCAGTTCGCTTGGATTCAACCCTTCAGAAGCAGCGGAATAGAGCGTCTCATGGAACGGGCCACTGTTCTGGTGCTGGGAGCCGGTATTGTCGGCGTGTCCACCGCGTTGCAACTGCAATACCGGGGAATCCCCACTGTTCTTATCGACCGCCAGCCACCGGGTCTGGGCGCATCCTTCGGCAATAGCGGTGTGATCCAGCGCGAGGCGGTGCTGCCCTATGCCATGCCGCGCGATGCAAAAACCCTGCTCAGAACGCTGATTGGCCGCAACACGGCGGCCAGGCTGCAGCTGTCCGCCCTGGCCGGCCTACTGCCATTCCTGACCCGCTATTGGTGGTATTCATCGAAGGCGCGGCACCGGTCCATCGCAAAATCCTATGCCGGCCTGATCGAACGCAGCCTTGAGAGCTATCAGCAGGCGATCCGGGATACCGCTGCCGGCAATCTGTTGTCGCACCAGGGCTATCTGGCGGGGTTTCGCACCCCGCGCCGCTTTGACACAGCACGCGCCGAGGCGGACGAGTTCGCCGAACAATATGGACTGTCTGTGTCGCATCTGCAGGGCAGCGCTGAAATCCGCCAAGCGGTGCCGCATATCAGCCCGGCTTTTCACGGCGTGATCCATTTTCATGATGCCGTGACTGTCAGTGATCCCTATGCTTTGCTGACACAACTTCTGGCGAAATTCCACAGCCTTGGCGGTCGGTTTGTCAGCGCTGATGCAATGCAATTGACCGCAGATGCAAGCGGCTACAGCCTGCCCTCTGAGGCCGGCCCGATCCATGCCCGGCACGCGGTCATCGCGCTTGGCGCTGATGCGGCGCAACTGTCGGCAAAATTTGGCCTGAGACTGCCGATGGGTTCAAAGCGCGGCTATCATGTTCATTTCAGGCCAGTGCCCGAAACTCCGCTGACAGCAACCATTGTCGATGAGGAATATGGCTATGTGCTGACACCCAAATCCGCCGGCATCCGGCTGACGACAGGCGCCGAATTTGCCGCCCCGTCGGCACCGCCCAGCCCCCTTCAATTGCAGCAGGTCACGCCGATTGCGCAGCTATTGCATCCGCTAGGAGACAGGATAGAAACAACGCCCTGGATGGGCATCCGCCCCTGTATGCCGGACATGCTTCCGGTGATCGGCGCTTTGCCCGGCCACAGCAATCTGTGGTGCGCCTTCGGGCATGGCCATCAGGGACTGACCCTGGGGCCGGTCACCGGTGACATCATTGCCGATCTGATCGAAGGCAAAGAGACGGAGATAAATCTTGCGCCATTTTCACCGGCCAGGTTCTGAGCCTTTGCCGCCCCGGTCAGTTTCCTCTCATGGCGCCCTTCGCCATGGCCAGATGATGCAGCTGGTGGTTCGCGCCGGTCGCCATCAGACCGAAAAACCCCAGCGCTCTGATCCGGCTAAGATCAGCCTTGTCACCGGGCATCACGCGCAGGATTGCGCCATCCTCTGTCGTCTCTGCTGACACCGACCATCCCTCAAACCTGTCCAGCTGCAAAGCATGGGCCGGAACCATCGCCTGTATCGCCCGCAATGTCGTGCCAGACCCGCGAATGGTGAAAACCATGCCCCCGGATTGCTCGCTCTGCTCTGCCGTGGCAGTCAGCGTCAGCGCATTCATGTTGACGAGATGATCGCGCAGGCCCGCAATATCCACCATTGACCAATCCGTCTTTGGATCAGCCTCCAGAAGCGCAACAATTTCGGTGATGGCGGCAAATGCCGATTGGCCACCTTCCTTTGGAAGATCGTAACTGGGTGCAGCGGCTTCAGGCTGCATTTGTCCGTGATGCGGCTCCACCGCAAACGAAGTTCCACCTGCGGCAAGCAAAACCGCAGCGGCAATGAGGTGTCTGGTGGATTTCAATTTCATGGATGTTTCCTGCTTGTCGATGATTGTGTTCACGGTGGTTAGATTAGTCGCTTATGGCTTGCCAATATATGATTTGAATCATATCCTGCGAAAATGTTGCCCATGCCCTTCAATTCTCTGCCGCGCACGGCGTTGAAACGGAACAGCATCGTCAAAGGTGACATTCTGTTCAGGCAGAATGATTCCCCCGCTGCGTTGTTTTTTCTGCAATCGGGACACATGCAGCTGCTACGCCATACCGAAAACGGCGAAAGCATCATCATTCACAATGCTTTTGCCGGACAGACATTTGCCGAGGCATCCTTGTTTTCCAGCCATTATCATTGTGATGCACTGGCTGTTGAGCCATGCGAATTAGTCTGCATGGACAAGGCCCGCATTCTACAGACCATGCAGCAGAACGCATTGTTTGCCCTTGCGCTTTCAGCGCGATTTGCCGGACAGATACAAGCCTATCGGCGCAGGCTTGAGTTGCTGGCCATCCGCAGCGCTGATCAGCGCGTGTTTGCCGCCATTGCCGACGGCATGTTAACCGGCAGTGTCAAATCACTGGCAGCAGAGATCGGTCTGACTCACGAGGCAACCTATCGCACGCTGGCCAAATTGACCGCACGCGGTGCTCTGGTCAAAACCGGCCGTGGCACCTATCAATTGGCCAGCGAAATCACACAGGACGACAGGGTTACATCATGACAGGAAAACGCATTCTCTTCACCGGCGGCTCCGGCAAGGCCGGAAAACACGTCGTGCCGTATCTGCTTGATCAGGGCCACAGGGTGGTCAATGTCGACCTCAAGCCGCTCGACCATCCGGGCGTGGATAATCTGATTGCCGACATCACCAAATCCGGTCAGATGTTCAATGTCATGACCTCCTATGCCAATTTCGACGAGTTGGAACCTGGCCACGGCGTGCCAAAGTTTGATGCCGTCGTGCATTTTGCCGCTGTGCCGCGAATTCTGATCAGCCCCGATAATGAAACCTTTCGCGTCAACACAATCGGCACTTACAATGTCATCGAAGCCGCAGTGAAACTGGGCATTCGCAAAATCATCATTGCATCGTCGGAAACCACCTATGGTGTCTGTTTCGCCGATGGCCGGGTCGATCCCGATTATCTGCCGGTGGACGAGGATTATCCGGTCAATCCCATGGACAGCTACGGCTTGTCGAAAGTTGTCAATGAGGACACCGCCCGTGCGTTTCAGCGTCGCTCCGGCTTTGACATTTATGCCCTGCGCATCGGCAATGTGATCGAGCCTCACGAATATGACCGGTTCCCAGGTTTCTTCGAAAACCCGGCCCAGCGCCGTCGCAACATTTTCTGCTATATTGATGCCCGCGACCTTGGCCAGATCGTCGATCTTTGCATTAAAAAGGACGGGCTTGGCTATCAGGTCTTCAATGCCGGCAACAATGACAACTCCGCCAACATTCCCAGCGCCGAACTGGCCAGGCAGTTTTTCCCTGATGTACCTCTGGCCCACGAATTGGGCGAGACCGAAGCGCTTTATTCCAATCGCAAAATCCGCGACGTGCTTGAATTTAAGGAACAGCACAATTGGCGCAAATATGTTTGAAGCGCGTGTCAGATGCGCGGCTGAGCCGATGAGAATACCCCGCCGGTCCAATGCGACGCACTCCTAAATCCCGGCGACTCGGCCTGTGGCTGACCTTGGCGGCAGTATTATCGATAGCCATTGGCTTTGCCGGCTTTGCGCGGGTAGAGCGTATTTTTCTGATCCGCTCCGCCCAGCAGAGTCAGGGGACATTGCGTCTGGCGGTGGCCGGTCTACGCGGCGCTCTCAATCGCTATGAACCGCTGCCCGGCCTGATTGCCGAGAAACCATCGATCAAATTACTGCTTGGCAAGACCGCAGATCCGGACCTGATTGAAGCTATCAACCTGGAACTCAAACAGATTGCGGAATCCGTCGGAGCCTCTGATATCTACGTGATTGACCGCAGCGGTTACACATGGGCTGCAAGCAATTTCGATCAGCCGCATTCATTTGTCGGCCTCAATTACACTTACCGGCCCTACTTTCAGCAAGCCATTGAAGGTGCGTTGGGGCGTTTCTTCGCTCTTGGCACCGCGTCGTTGAAACGCGGCTATTATTTTGCCGCGCCCGTCACTTTGCTGGATGACATTATCGGTGTCGTCACCATCAAGATTGCTGTGGATAATCTGGAGGCGGACTGGCAGGGCGCGGACAGCGAAATAATTGTCGCCGACCAATATGGCATCATTTTCATGTCCAGCCGACCCGAATGGCACTTCAAGAGCCTGCAACCACTGGACTCCCTCGCCCTGGCGCAAATCAATGCCTCGCGCCAATATCCGCAGGAAAAACTTGGCTTGCTGGACTTGCAGAAAGAGAAGCTGAGTGAAGCGGGCGTGAAGCGCTTTGTCATTGGCGCGGACGGCACCCGCGAAAATTTTGTCACAACATCGCTGAGCATCCCGGAGGCGGGCTGGACGGTTCATATTCTGACACCCTCAACAACCGCCCGCGCTCAAGCCTATACACTTGTCATTATGGCGGTGCTGGTGATGTTACTGACAGCGCTGATTGCCGCCTTCATCCTGCAGCGCCGGGTCCGGCTGTTTGAACGTATCGAAGTGCAGCGGTCTGCTCAGGCTTTGCTTGAAAACCGGGTTGCTGCGCGCACAACGGACCTCAACCTGGCCAACGCACAGCTTCTGCAGGAAATCGAGGAGAGAAAACTGGCCGAGCAACAATTGCGCAAATCGCAGTCCGATCTGGTTCAGGCCGGCAAGCTGGCGGCGCTTGGCCAGATGTCGGCAGCGCTGTCCCATGAATTCAACCAGCCGCTGGCAGCTGTCAAAACCTACGCTGACAATGCAGTGACCTATCTGGACCGCAGCCGCCCCGAAGAAGCCCGCGAAAATGTCGGCCGGATTTCACAGATGGCCGACCGCATGGCCGCCATCAGCAAACATCTGCGCAATTTTGCTCGGCGTCCGCAGGAGCAGATAGGACCGGTCTCCCTGCTGCCTGTGATCCATGATGCGATTTCGATTCTGACCGGAAAAATCCGCGACCGGGACGCGCGTATTCTGTTTGATCCGCCGGCGCACGAAATCTGGATCATGGGCGGCCAGATCCGCCTGCAACAGGTGTTGGTCAATCTGATCAGCAATGCCCTTGACGCAAGTCCGGATGACCATGCCGCGCCGCTCATCTTTCTATCCATTAAAGAGACGGACAGCCGGGTTAGAATCAGTGTCCGCGACCAGGGTCCCGGTGTCAGCGAGCAGGTTATCGGCCAGATTTTTGATCCCTTCTTCACCACCAAGGATCCCGGTCAGGGGCTCGGGCTCGGGCTTTCTATATCCTACAATATTATCCGCGATTTCGGCGACCAGTTACTGACCGCAAATCACCCGGAAGGCGGGGCCGTCTTCACCATCGATCTGGTCGTTGCAGAGCGGATTGTGGGAGCGGCGGCACAATGAACGGGCACACCATCCTGTTTGTTGATGACGAGGAACATCTGCGTCTGGCAGCCAGACAAGCGCTTGATCTGGCCGATCTGTCTGTCAGATGCCTTGAGGACGGCGCTCTTGCACTCGATCTGCTGAGTCGCAGTTTCCCCGGCATTCTGATTTCCGATATACGCATGCCCGGTATGGACGGCATGACGCTGATGCAGCGCGCGCTGGAGATTGATCCCGAGTTGCCAATTGTTCTGGTCACCGGCCATGGCGATGTAGCGCTTGCTGTAGAGAGCATGCGGCGCGGAGCATATGATTTCATTGAAAAACCATTTGCTGCCAGCCATCTTGTCGAGGTAGCGCGGCGTGCCCTCGACAAGCGCCGTCTGACGCTGGAAAATCGTCAATTGCGCTCGGCAATGGGTGGTCGTGACCGTCTCGAGGCGCGTCTCATGGGTCGCACCCGGACGATGGTGCAATTGCGCCAGCAGATCCGTGCGGTCTCTCAAACCGATGCCGATGTACTTGTCATCGGCGAAACCGGCACTGGCAAGGAGGTTGCCGCACGTGCCCTGCACGCCATCAGCGAGCGGGCCGAAGCGCCCTTCGTTGCAATCAATTGCGGAGCCCTGCCGGCAGACCTTATTGAAAGCGAATTATTCGGCCATGAGATCGGGGCTTTTCCAGGCGCTACCCGCGCCCGCTTCGGCAAATTTGAACATGCCCGGGGCGGCACGATTTTTCTCGATGAAATTGAAAGCATGCCGATGGCCTTGCAGGTCAAGCTGCTCCGGGTGATTCAGGAGCGCAGCATCATACGGCTTGGTTCAAACGAGCAGATTGCACTCAACGTCCGCTTTATAGCTGCCAGCAAGCTGGATCTGGAGCACGAGGCGCAGGCCGGACGGTTCCGCAGTGATCTGCTATACCGTCTGAATGTTGTCACCTTGCGCATGCCGAAACTGTCGGAACGCCGCGAGGATATCCCCCGGCTGTTCACTCAGTTGGTCAGCGAGGCGGCCGCCCGCTACAAAAGCGATCCGCCACCCATACCACCGTTCCTGTTGATTTCGGTCGCCGAGCGCGACTGGCCCGGCAATGTGCGCGAATTGCGCAATGCAGCGGACAGATATACACTCGGACTTGATCTTGAGTTTGCGCATACCGCACCGGATCAGGGCGAAAGTCTCGCAGACCGCGTCTCCGGGTTTGAGCGCAACGCCATTGCCACTGCTCTGACGACACATAATGGGCGTTTGAAGGACACCTATACAGCCCTTGGCCTGTCGCGGAAGTCGCTGTATGAAAAGATGCAAAAATACAATCTCAGCCGCATCGATTTTTCAAACGCAGCCGAGGAAGACGCTGAGAACTGATCATCATGGGTGGAAGTTCGGGCATGCTGGCAATGCCAGCGTCCCCATATCCACCCATTGCCGCAAAAGATTTGCCGGAAAATCGGTTGCCGGCTTGTTTTAGACTTGAAATCCAACCTGAAAATTGTGCAAGCGGTCCAGCACGCAATCCAAAGCTGTAAGCCATGGCACTATGCCACGATGTGCTTTTGAACCACGGCCTTTGAATTGTTGTAAGCTGATACCAAACGCAAAGGGAGGATATTCATGCGTTTTCTCAAAACGGCAGCTGCTGCCGCTGCACTGATGGCGATTGCCACCACCGGCGCCATTGCAAGCTGCGAAGACGGCGAGGTTGTTATCAAATTCAGCCACGTTACCAACACCGACAAACATCCCAAAGGCATTGCCGCCACTTTGTTGGCTGAACGTGTCAATGCGGAAATGAACGGCAAAGCCTGCATGGAAGTGTTTCCAAGTTCGACTTTGTACACTGATGAAAAAGTTCTCGAAGCAATGCTGCAGGGCGATGTCCAGCTGGCTGCGCCTTCATTGTCGCTGTTTGAAAAATTCACCAAGAAATATCGCATTTTTGATCTGCCCTTCATGTTCAAGAACATCAATGCGGTGGATGAATTCCAGAATTCCGACGCCGGTCAGGCCATGAAAGATGCCATGCAGCGCCGCGGCCTTCAGGGCCTGCAATTCTGGCACAATGGCATGAAGCAGATGTCGGCGAACAAGCCTTTGATTCTACCAACTGATGCGCAGGGACTGAAATTCCGTGTGCAGCCGTCCGACGTTCTGGTGGCACAGATGGAGGCCATTGGCGGCAGCCCGCAGAAAATGGCATTTGCCGAAGTCTATGGCGCCCTGCAGCAGGGTGTTGTGGACGGTCAGGAGAACACCTGGTCGAACATTTTCGGCCGCAAATTCTTTGAAGTTCAGGACGGTATTACCGAAACCAATCACGGCATCATCGACTATATGGTTGTCGCCAGCGTCGACTGGCTAGACAGTCTGGATGCCGATGTGCGCGATCAGTTCCTCACCATTTTGAAGGAAGTCACCGAATTGCGGAACGCGGAATCCACTGCCGTCAATGAAAAAGCCAAACAGGCAATCATCGATGCAGGCGGTGAAGTCCGTCAATTGTCTGCGGAACAACGCACAGCCTGGGTGGAAGCCATGAAGCCGGTCTGGACCCAGTTTGAAGGCGATGTGGGCACTGACAGCATTGCAGCGGCCCAGGAAATTAACAGCAGACATTAATTATCTGACCCGGCGGCGCTGAATTTGCGCCGCCGGAGCTTTCGAAAATGCCTGGGGAGGCGCATATGCGGGCGACGCAAAAACCGGTCACGGACGCGATAGAGGAAACTCTGATTGCAGCCATTCTCGGCATCATGACTCTGATCACCTTTGCCAATGTGCTGGTGCGTTACGTCTTCAATTCCAACATTTTGTGGGCTCTGGAAGCAACCGTATTCCTGTTCGGCTGGCTTGTGCTGCTTGGCACTTCCTATGCAGTGAAAAAGAATATTCATCTGGGTGTGGATGTCCTCATCAACATGCTTGAGCCGCGTATCCGGCGTATGTTCGGCCTGATTTCGGTTACGCTGTGTATCTTCTTTGCGGTGCTGCTGATGAAGGGTGCCTGGGACTATTGGGCCAATTTCGCAAATCTGCCGCAGACAACCGGGCGCTGGTTCCCCACCGGCTTTGAAACAGAGTTTCGCGGCCGCGCCTGGTATGAAGTTGGCGATGTGCCCATGCCCGAATGGCTGCGCTGGATGGAAGACGTCTTCAATGAGGGTGAGGAATACGAAAAAATCCCCAAGCTGATCCCATATTTTGTGTTGCCGCTCTCCATGGCTTTGCTGCTGTTCCGGTTCCTGCAGGCGGCATGGCGGATCTGGACCGGGCAATCCGACAGGCTGATCGCCTCTCATGAGGCGGAAGATGACATTGCAGAAGCTGCGGCGCGAGTTGAGGGAACGCGATAATGGAGGTCATCTTTCTGTTTGCCATGGTGATCGGCCTGCTGCTGATCGGTGTTCCCATCGCCGTGTCCCTGGGCCTGTCCTCAATCCTGTTTCTGCTGCTTTATTCCGACACCTCCCTTGCCTCGGTGGCACAGACACTGTTTTCCGCCTTTGAAGGGCATTTTACCCTGCTTGCCATCCCCTTCTTTATTCTGGCGTCCTCTTTCATGTCGACCGGCGGCGTTGCCCAGAGGATCATCCGGTTTTCAATTGCCTGTGTCGGCCATTTTCGCGGCGGTCTTGCCATAGCCGGCGTTTTTGCCTGCATGATGTTTGCCGCCCTGTCCGGCTCATCCCCGGCAACCGTCGTTGCCATCGGCTCGATCGTCATCGCTGCCATGCGGCAGGCCGGTTACACCAAGGAATTTGCCGCCGGTGTGATCTGCAATGCCGGCACGCTGGGCATTCTGATCCCGCCATCCATCGTGATGGTGGTGTATGCAGCCGCGGTCGATGTGTCCGTTGGCCGCATGTTTCTGGCCGGTGTCATTCCCGGTATCCTGGCCGGTCTTTTCCTGATGGTTACGATCTATGTCATTGCCAAATACAGGAACATGCCAAAAGGCGAATGGGCCGGCTGGCGCGAAGTCTGGTCCTCATTCCGCGAAGCCGTCTGGGGTCTACTGCTGATCGTCATCATCATGGTCGGCATCTATGGCATCCCTGGCATAACGCCCGCCATTTTCACGCCAACAGAAGCGGCTGCTGTCGCCTCGGTCTATGCCTTTATCGTGGCAGTGTTCATCTATCGCGACATGGGGCCACTGGCAGCGCGTGAGGGCCGACCGCAGCAAAACCTGCTGCAAAAACCCGTAGCTCTCCTCACCGCCTTTTTCCACAAGGATACGCGCCACACCCTGTTTGAAGCGGGGCGGCTGACAATTGTCCTGATGTTCATCATTGCCAATGCACTGATCCTGAAACAGGTCCTTACCGAAGAGCAGGTGCCGCAGAATATTGCCGGCCTCATGCTGAATGCTGGGCTTGGTCCGATAGCCTTCCTGATAGTCGTCAACGTCATTTTGCTGATCGGCGGACAGTTCATGGAGCCATCGGGCCTGCTGGTGATCGTTGCGCCGCTGGTCTTCCCGATTGCCATGGAACTGGGTATCGACCCGATTCACCTTGGCATCATCATGGTGGTGAATATGGAAATCGGCATGATCACACCCCCGGTGGGACTCAATCTGTTCGTCACCTCAGGGGTGGCCAAAATGCCGATGATGGCGGTGGTCCGGGCTGCCCTGCCGTTTCTCGCCGTGCTCTTCGTGTTCTTGATACTGGTGACCTATGTGCCAATCATCTCAACATGGCTTCCAACCCTGCTGATGGGACCGGAGCTGGTGCTGAATTAGATGTTGAAAGCGTGCCAAAAACGTCCTTGGCGGCCTGAAGCCTCAGATACAGCGCCCGCCATCCACTTCCATACACACGCCGGTGACCATGCCGGCCTCGTCGGAGCACAGAAAGCTCGACACTGCGCCCATATCTTCCGGGGTGGAAAACCGGCCTAGGGGTATTGTGGCAAGAAATTGTGCCCGTCGTTCCGGCGTGTCCTCACCCATGAAGGTTTTCAGCAGCGGGGTTTCACCAGCCACCGGATTGATGGCATTGACCCGGATGCCGCAAGGCGCAAGTTCCACCGCCATGGTGCGGGTGGCGGTTATCATCCAGCCCTTGCTACAATTATACCAGTTCAGCATCGGCCGCGGACTGACGCCGGCGGTTGACGCGACATTCAGAATAGCCCCGGATTTCCGCGCCTTCATATGCGGCACAATGTGTTTCGCGGTCAGATAGACGGATTTGACATTGACCGACAGAACCCGGTCGAACTCTTCTTCACTTACATCTTCCAGCGCCATCGGCATATGGGTAACACCGGCATTATTGACCAGAATATCAATACCGCCGAATGTCTCGATGGCGTTTTTGGCCATCGCTTCAACTTCATCCGAGCGGACCAGATTGACACCGAACGCCACCGCCTGATCGCCAAATCCAGCCGCCATTTCGGCGGCGCCAGCGGCGTTGATATCGGCAATCATCACCCGCGCGCCTTCGGCGATGAATTTGCGCACAATGCCGGCGCCAAAACCGGACGCGCCACCGGTAACAATGGCAATTTTTCCTTCAAGCCGCATGGAACTCTCTCCTTTATCCGTGAAACGCCGCGACGGTTTTCAATTTGGAAAATCCGTACAGAGCTTCAAATCCCTTTTCCCGGCCATGGCCGGATTTGCCGACACCGCCAAACGGCAATTCAACGCCGCCGCCGGCCCCGTAATTATTGATGAAAACCTGTCCGCAGCGCAGCGCTTTCGCCGCCCGCATCTGCCGCGCGCCATCGCGCGTCCAGACCGAGGCGACCAGCCCGTACTCGGTGCCATTGGCAATCGCCAGAGCTTCGGCTTCATCGTCAAACGGAATGATAACCTGGACCGGTCCGAAAACCTCGTTCTGCGCCAGCACATGATCCGGCGCAACATCAGCAAACAGGGCGGGCGCGACATAATGCCCACGCTCCGGCGCATCGTCGACAATGCGGCCTGCCGCAACCTGTTGCAGATCAGCGCCCCTGGCCACAAAGCTGCCGACGAGCTGCTTCTGGCGCGCCGAAATCAGCGGGCCGACATCAAGATCAGCCAGCGCCGGACCGACCTGCAGTGCCTCATAGCGCGCTGCCATTTTCTCCACAACGCTGTCATAGACGCCGCGCTGCACCAGGATGCGTGACGATGCAGAACAGGTCTGCCCGGCGTTCTGTATTCCGGCATTCACCAGGAACGGCAGCGCGGCTTCCAGATCCGCATCATCAAACACCAGTTGCGGTGATTTTCCGCCCAGCTCCAACGTCACCGGCACAATATTGCGCGCGGCAGCGCTTTGAATGAGCGATCCCACCGCCACAGAACCGGTGAAGGAAATATGATGAACCCCCTTGTGTGCTGCCAGCGCCGCCCCGGCCTCTTCACCAAGACCCGGCACCACATTCAGCGCACCAGCGGGCAGACCGGCCTCCTCGGCAAGCGCACAAGGGGGTTCATCATATTTCCTTCACCGGACCCGGCACCACATTCAGCGCACCAGCGGGCAGACCGGCCTCCTCGGCAAGCGCTGCAAAGGCCAAGGCGGTCAAACAAGCTTCTTCAGCCGGCTTCAGAACCGCCGCATTGCCCATTGCCAGCGCCGCACCGACAGAGCGGCCGATGATCTGCATCGGATAGTTCCAGGGCACGATATGGCCGGTCACGCCATGGGGTTCGCGCAGCGAATAAACCGTATAGTCCTGCAGATAGGGAATCGTCGCACCGTGGATCTTGTCTGCCGCCCCGCCGTAGAACTCCATGTAGCGTGCCAGCGCAATCGCATCTGCCCGGGCCTGTTTCAGCGGCTTGCCGACATCGGCGGCTTCCAGCCGTGCCAGCTCCTCGGTCCGGCTCAGAACCAACGCGCCAAGCCGGGCGAGAATGCGTCCGCGCTCCGGCGCGGTCATCCGGCCCCAGTCACCCTCCAGTGCATCGCCGGCGGCTGCCACAGCGGCATCGATATCAGCCGCTGTACCTCGGGCAATTGCACAGAGTGGCGTTCCGGAAGACGGGTCTTCCAGCTCGATTGTCTCACCACCAATGGGTTGCACCCAGTGGCCCCCGATAAAGCACAGCGCCGGATCAAACCAGAGATCATCTTTGAGGTTCATGGATCACCCTTTCCACAGGCGGTTGGCCGAGAAGCCGCGGCGCGGCCGCAATCAGGGATTTTGTATAGGCATGCCGGGGATGGTCAAAAATCACATCGGTCCGGCCCTCTTCGACGATCTGCCCCGCCTTCATCACCAGAACCCGGTCGGTGATGGAACGCACCACGGACAGATCGTGCGAAATAAATAGATAGGTCAGCCCGAAACGGTCGGACAGATCGGCCAGAAGATCAAGGATCTGCGCCCGGATCGAAACATCCAGAGCCGACACCGCTTCATCCAGCACAATCAGTTTCGGCCTGATGATCAGCGCTCTGGCAATAGCAATCCGCTGGCGCTGGCCGCCGGAAAATTCATGGATATATTTCTCGCCGTCCGCGCCGCGCAATCCAACACTTTCCAGCGCTTCGGTGACGGCTTCCTGAAGTGCAACCCCGCGCGGCGGCGTGTCGAGCAGATGAAACGGTTCGGCAACAAGTCGCGCAACCCTGTGCCGGGGATTGAAGGAACCGTACGGGTCCTGAAACACCACTTGCATCATCTGCCGCACGTCGCGTCTCACCTGATGGCCGGAATAGACCTTCTGTCCGGCAATCAGAATTTCCCCCTCCTGAACCTCTTCCAGACCAAGAATGGCACGCGTCAGAGTGGACTTGCCGCAGCCGCTTTCCCCGACAAGCCCCAGGCTTTCGCCTTCAACAAGCGTGAAGCTGACATCGTTGACAGCCCTGAATTTGGCCGGAGGCGCAATCAGCGACGTGCGCGGCAACACATAATCGCGCGAGACATGTTTGACATCGAGCAGCGGCACGGCTTGCTCTGCGACCGGTTCGCCACGATCCGGAACATGGGACGAGGCTTCAAACAGCGCCCGCGTATAGGGATGTTTCATAGTCTGAAACAGGGTTTTCGCCTTTCCGGTTTCAACCACTTCACCGGCCTTCATGATAACCAGATCATCAGCCAGATCAGACACCACCGCCAGATCATGGGTGATCATCATCAGCGCCATATTGTCTTCGCGGACGAGCCGCTTCAAAAGCACCAGAATCTGCGCCTGGGTGGTGACATCCAGCGCCGTTGTCGGTTCATCCGCAATCAGCAATCCGGGGCGCAACGCGATCGCCATCGCAATCACCACACGCTGGCGCTGGCCGCCGGACAATTCGTGCGGATAACGCGACAGCGGAAAGCGACCGGCAGGCAACTCGACCCGGTCAAGCGTGTCGCGGGCAATGCGCCGGGCCTCCGCTTTTGAGGCCTTTTTGTGAATCCGCACGGTCTCGGCGACCTGTTCACCTATGGTTTTCACCGGATTGAGCGCGGTCATCGGCTCCTGAAAAATCATGCCCAGCTCATCACCGCGCAAACTGCACATCCGCGCCTCCGGGGCTGCAACGAGATTTTCTCCGTTCAACCTGATCTGTCCGCTGAGGCTGGCCCCTTCAGGCAGCAATTGCATCACCGAATAGGCGGTCATCGATTTGCCCGATCCGGATTCGCCGATCACGCCGACAATCTGACCGGCATCAATGTCGAATGAAACATCGCGCAGGATCGGCGTGCGGTAAATATCAAGGCTGAGACGGTCGATCTGAAGCAGGCTCATCGGCGCGCATTTCTCAGCCGCGGGTCAAACAGATCGCGCAATCCGTCACCCATCAGATTGAGACCCAGAACCGTCAACAGAATGGCGAAGCCGGGGAACAGCGCCATATGGGGCGCAAGCGTGATCAGCGTCTGGCTATCGGCCAGCATGCGGCCCCAGCTTGGAATCGGCGGCTGCGCACCGAGCCCGACATAGCTCAGCGCAGCTTCGGCGAGAATGCCCAGCGAGAATTGAATGGTGCCCTGCACAATCAGCAGATTCATGATGTTGGGCAGAATATGCTCGAGCGAAATGCGCACCGCACCCTTGCCGGCCACCCGTGCGGACAGCACATAATCCCGTGTCCACAACGAAAGCGCCGAGCCGCGGGACAGCCGTGCAAACACCGGAATGTTGAAGATGCCGATTGCAATAATGGCATTCAGCGCGCTGGGGCCGAAAACCGCAGTGATCATGATTGCAATCAGAAGCGCGGGAAACGCGAACACCAGATCATTGCCGCGCATGATCAACTCGTCGATCATGCCACCGCGCCGCGCCGCCGATGCCAGCCCGAGCGGCACGCCGACCAGTATACCGATCCCGACCGCCACAAGGGCAACCGCGATAGATGTTCTGGCACCAACCATGATCATCGAAAAAATATCGCGGCCAAAATGATCGGTTCCGAACCAGTGCTGCAGATCCGGCGGCTTCAGCTTGTTGGGAATGTTGAGGCTTTCCACATCAAACGGCGTCCACAGATAAGACAACAGCGCCGCGCCGACAAACAGCCCGCTCAGGATCAACCCGATGATCAGACTGCGCGAGCGCAGCGCCTGCCGCAGCAGTCCGCTGTCTTGCGACGCCAACTCCGGTGCCGCCATCAGCTCTGCCTCCGCAATCTGGGATCAACCAGCGCATAGGCGATATCAACCGAGAAATTCACCACGATTACAGCAAACACCAGCAGCATCACCACACTTTCCACCACAATCAGATCGCGTTGCGAGATGCTCTGAAATACCAGGCGGCCCAGCCCCGGCAGGAAGAACACATTCTCGATGATGATCGCACCTGCCAGCAGAAACGAAAATTGCAGGCCGATAATCGTCAGCACCGGAATCATCGCATTGCGCAGGGCATGACGCCACAGCGCCTGACCGCGCGTCAGACCCTTGGCCCGAGCACTGCGGACAAAATCCTCGTCCAGCGTATCCAGAAGCGCCGAGCGCATGACACGCGCCAGGATAGAAGCCTGCGGCAGGGCCAGAGAGATGGCCGGCAGGGTCAGTGCCTTGATGGCCAGCCAGAAGCCACCATCCCAGCCGGGAAAACCGCCGGCGGAAAACCAGCGCAGATTGATCGCGAACACCAACACCATCAGCATCGCAAACCAGAAATTCGGGATGGCCACACCCAGCTGGGTAATCCCCATCACCACTGTGTCGGCCAATGATCCGCGCCGCGTTGCCGCCAATATACCGGCCGGAAAGGCGATCAGCGTGGACAAAAGCAGTGCAAACAGCGCCAGTGGCAGTGAAATCCACGCCCGATCGCCAATCATCCCGGCCACTGGCGTGCGGTAGGTATAAGACGTGCCGAAATCTCCTGTCAGCATACCGCTGACCCAGTTCACATAGCGCTCAAACAGCGACACATTGAGGCCAAGCTCTTGACGCAGGGCGGCAATTGTATCCGCCTGC